>Ga0233356_1000013_pt1 | contig 92855 bp, 100 predicted proteins | sample GEONSFMMS_FD_180700 | JGI IMG/M metagenome (GOLD analysis project Ga0233356, IMG submission 180700) | Soil microbial communities from Shasta-Trinity National Forest, California, United States - GEON-SFM-MS | ecosystem: Environmental > Terrestrial > Soil > Temperate forest > Bulk soil | place...
GCCGGTGAGTTTTGCCGCGAGCCGCGTGAGGCGATCGAACTCCGGTTCTGGAGGCGTGTCGAGCAGCCCCGTTGCGCGCACGGCCGCGATGCGCTCCGGACGCGCGACAACATCAGAGACAGGCCTGGTTTCGGCAGTGGGCACGGGGAGTCGAACGTCGGTCAATCAACTTTGATGCCTGCTCGCCGAACCACTCAGATTTTACGGTGTCAGTGAATCGGGGCCATCCAATGGATGCTCGCCCCCGCCCCCCCAAAAGCGCCGCCGCCGGCGATTAAGACGACGACTCCGGCTAGCGGCACGGCTAGGACGGCGAGCAGTTGTACGGTATCGCTTAGGGAGTCGAGTTGGACTGGGACGATGCCGAGGGCGAGAGGGCGGTGGCGGAGGAGGTTTGTTCCGGCGCGGGCGAGGTTGCGGCAGATGCGGCCGGCGTTAGCGAGGCCGTCGGCGATTCCGAAGCCGATGAGGGACGCGAAGAAGGAGATGCCGACGCGCTGGTCGGCGGTGGTGTCGCGGATGAAGGGCCAGGCTTGCGGCGCGGCGACCGTGAAGACGCTGCGCAGGCGGGCCAGCGTGGTGCGGACGATTCCGGGGGCGCGGCCAGCGGTGTATTCGGAGCGGACGCGGTCCATCATCGCGGCGACGGTGTGATCGATGCCTTCGGCTACGTTTCCTTGAGCGATGTTGGCGGCGAGTTGCTGGTCGAGAATCTGGCGCGCTACGGCGTCGGGCAACGCGCCTTCCAGTCCGTAGCCGACTTCGAGGCGGGCAATGCGCTGCTTGAGGAAGAGAAAGAGGATGGCTCCGTTGTCGCGTCCCTGCCGGCCCACCTTCCAGGTCTCGGCCGCGCGAATCGTGAAGCCTGCGATGTCGTCCGCGGGAGCTTCGGGGAAGACCACGACCGCGATCTGATTCGAGGTTTCCTTTTCGAAACCGGCCAACCTCGCATCGATGCGCGCGGCGTCGGCGGGCGGCATCACGCGAGCGAGATCGTCGACGTAGCTGGTCAGGCGCTTCAATGGCTTCGGCAGCGCGGACGCAGCGGTCGGCTTCGGCGGATGGACGAAGGAGACGATCATCACGCCGATCCAGAAGAAGGTGAATGCTAGCCAGGCCCACAGTAAAACGGGGACAGTTTCATCTTCGATGGCGAGCGGTTTCTTCTTTGAACGCGGCCTTGGCGGTTCCACTACGGGATCCGCCGGCAACCACAGAAGCGACCACGTTGCGGCTAGGAAGGCGAACAACCAGAGCCAGTACGACGCGTCCTTCAAGTACCCGCCGTAAAAAAACGCTCCGATCGCGGCGTTGTTGATGACGGACCCGATCAGCAGAATGCGCCAGGACAGGGAAGGCCGCGCGCTGTGCAGGATGATCCGCGACGCCAGCAGAATCAGATTCGTGAAGCAGCCCAGGATGAACAGGACGACGCCGATGAAGCCGTACGGCGTGACGCCTTCGGTGAGCTGGCGTGAGAAGGTGACCGCGTCGGCGATGACCGATCCACGCGAGGCAAGCAGCGACAGGCCGAACGCAATCCAGGCGGCGGCATAGACGGTTTTTCTTCGCAGGGTTTGCATTGTCGCGTAGCAATCTACGCTACGTCCGCGGTTGTGCGAAGAGCGCTTCGAAATCCTTTCTTCGGCTGCGGCTTAGTTTGATGCGGCGGCCATCGGTCAGGACTAGCGCGCAGTCGCCGCGGCCGATTGCTACGTGACCCTGCCCGACGGCCCCGCCGCCCACTTGCTGCGCCAGACCATCGAGGAGATCGAAAAGCAGCTCGACCGCCGCCACTTCTTCGCGCGGCCAGCGGCCTTTACCGCTGAGGCGCATCGAACGCCTTCCCGTTCACCCCCTCCCAATCCAGTGTCTGATTCAAACAAGATTATGACGGCCTTCCATTCGTGCCCCTAGCAATCTGGATAGCATGAACCTACATTTGATCCAACCCCAACCCGGAGCGCGGAGAATCTCATGAACAAACGCTGGATCAGCCTTCCCATCGCCGTTTTGATGAGCATCAGCGGCGTGCCGGGGCACGCCGCCGACCAAGCGCCGCCTGCCCAGGTTCCCGCCGAGCTGGCCAAGGAAAGCGGATGTTTCGAGTGCCACGGCGTCGACAAGATAGTCATCGGTCCCGCCTACCGCGATGTCGCCGCGAGGTACAAGGACGACGCAAAAGCCCCCGAAAGGTTGATCGAGAAAGTCAAAAACGGAGGCAAGGGTAATTGGACCGACGTCACGAAGGGCGTCCCCATGCCTCCGCACTCGCCCAGACTCTCCGATGAACAAATCGCCAGCCTCGTGAATTGGATCCTCGGCCTCGAGCCCGAGAAGAAATAGGTGTGTTATGAGAATCGCCGCTACACCAGCGCGCATTGCTTATGCGCTCGCCCTCGCCGCCGTCCTCTCCCTCATTGCGATCGCGATCGTCGCTCAACCCGGTGATCCCCCGCTGCAGGTGTTGAAGATTGGGTCGGGGTCCGGAACGGTCACTGGCACCGGAATCAACTGCGGAACGGGCTGCGATGGGAGCTTCGCGAGCGGGGCGTCAGTGACGCTCACCGCAGCGGCTGACTCGGGCTCGACGTTCATGGAATGGGGCGGAGACTGCTCGGGGACGGGAACGTGCACGCTGTCGATGACTGCTGCCCGCGCCGTCACGGCGAATTTCTCGTTCACTACGGCGATCACGGAGATCGCCGACTTCACTCCGGCGGGGCTGCAGACCTATCTGACCGCTCACCCGGAGATCAATACGCCGGCGCGATTCATCGCCGCGCTGCCGGCCGACTTCAAAAAGAACTGGATCCTGATGTCGCGATCAGAAAGCCTGCAGACCGGGACGGCGCGCATGCCTCGCATTCTCCTGCCGAACGTTGATGCCCGATTCGTCTTCAGCATCGGAGCAACGACCAACAGCTCGTACCCCGGGGCGCATCCCGATGCCATCGAGTACATGCAATGGGACGCCGGCCAGAAGAACTTTCGCTTCCACGAAGTCATCGTCCACGACATTCCGGCGATGCCGGCGCCCAGCACGATCCCCGCGAGAAGTCGCGGCATTTCGATCGACGACGACAAGTGCTCGAAATGCCACTCGACGCGGAACGTGATCAATCGCACGACATCCGCGGGCACCAGCGGCCCGCCCGGAGGCGCCAAGTTCAAGAACAAGCCGAACTGGGATTCCTACGACAGTTGGGGCGGAATGTCGCCGTTCAATCGCGACCGCATCTATCAGGGCTCCGTGGAGGCAGCCGGCTTCCGGCACATTTTCAATCTCTGGAACTGGCGCAGCAGCCCGGAGAACGACTCCATCCGGCAGATCCTCGAGCAATTGCAACTTCAGTCGAGCGCTTCCCCCGGAACGCCGCACACGATTACGCGCAATCTCACCAGCACGACCGACACGGGACACATCGTCTTCGGATTCGACGGGCTGGCACCGATCGCCACAACCACCACGACAAATGCGTACTCGTTCGGCGGCACTGCCGCGCCCGCTTCAACGGTCACGCAGGGCGGCCGATACGTCACTTTGCGCGTTTCGAATCCGATTCCCCCGCCGAGCAACGACGCCTACACGAACCCGGGCTCCGATGAAGGACGCGGCGTCCAGCTCTTCGATCTCCTCGGTGGATTGGACGGGACTCTCAACCAGCAACGAATCGCAGATGAGCTGATCGATCACCGCTTTGCAACGGGGAGCGTCCCCATCGACGTCCGCCCCATCACGCTGGCCATTATGAAGAACTGTCTGAGCATCAGTACGGCGGGGACAGGCTCGATCACGCCGGCGCTCGCGGTCGATTTCAGCTTCTTCAATTCCCGAAACGGAATCACCGGAATCAATGATCTGGTGAACGATAGCCGGGCGCGGGCACAGAGCATTCCCCGCCGAAAAGCGGATATCCAAAAGATCAATCTCGATCGCACTATCGATCCCTATCTGATGGATCCTCCATCGGAAAATGGGCTCATTCAGCAATATGGTGCGGCCACTGCGGCCGGCACGGACACCTCGACGAGCAGGATTCGGCAGGAGGTGTTTCAGCGACCGGTCACTGAAGGTCTCGGAAACCCCGACTCTGTGATCGGCGGAAACTACGTCGATCGCGAGCTTTACGCCTTCAATACGGACAGAGTGGCCATGCTTCGATACTTTCTGGAGCCGCTGGGCGTGTCCGTAGACAAGTGGTCGATGGGAGTCCGCGGCCGCTCGCGGACGTACACCTTCGCGGATATATTCAGCACCTACCCGAATGTGCTGCAACCTCAGATGGAGGCAAGCCTCGGCCTCTCGTCTCCCAGTTGCGCGACGGTGATCGGTCTGGTCAACAGCTCGCTGGCGTCACTGCCGGGCGCCGCGGACGTTCCCAAGTACACTGACGTTCAGAGAATCTTCAATAAGAGCTGCATTGAGTGTCACGGCGGCTTGCACTATCCGCCGTATGAGAATCTCGGAACCACGCTGAACCTGGCCGAGGACGAAGCACCTGCTGCGGGCGTATCGCCGATGCAACGACCCTACGGAATCGCGCAGCCGAGGGCGATTTCGCTCATGGGGCCGATCTATCGCTTCATCACCAAGACCGACGAGAAGTGCCCACCGCTTGGCACCGGAATGATGCCGTGTGGAGGTCCGCCACTCAGCAAAGTGGACATCGAAACGATCCGGCGGTGGATCGTCGGCGGAACCCTATACACCGAGGGCGATCCTCACATCCAGACGATCGACGGCATCCATTACGATTTCCAGAGTGCAGGAGAATTCGTGCTGTTGCGCGACCTCGGCTTCGAGCTCCAGACACGTCAAACCCCAGTCACTACCGGTGATCCTCTGCCTCCCAATCCGCATACCGGCCTCAGTTCCTGCGTCAGCCTCAACACCGCTGCCGCCGTGCGCGTGGGCCCGCATCGCATTACCTATCAGCCCAACACGAACGCAACCAGCCCGAACGGAACCAGCCCGAACACAACCAACTTAGCGCCGGCGCACCGCGTTCTCGAACTGCGCATCGACGGCAAGCTCACGACGCTGGGCATCGGAGAGATTCGACTTCCTGCCGGAGGCCGTGTTTTCCGCACAGCGGCCGACGGGAACCTTCAGATCGAAACACCCGATGGAACTGTCGTGGTAATCACGTCGAATTTTTGGGACTACCGTCAACTATGGTACCTGAACGTCGACGTGAAGCACTCACGCGCGACCGAAGGAGTCATGGGCGCGATTGCTCCGCAAAACTGGCTGCCCGCGCTGCCCGATGGAACGCTTATGGGTCCTCGGCCAGCCGATCTGCATCAGCGGTATCTCGACCTGTACGTCAAGTTCGAGAAGGCATGGCGGGTGACCGCTGCGACGTCTCTGTTCGACTACGCGCCGGGCACGTCCACCGCCACGTTCACCATTGAGCAGTGGCCTGAAGAGTCTCCCCGTACTTGCGCCGCGCTACCCACCCGGGAGTTCCCCACAGGACCACCGCCACTGCCACGGCTCGCCGTAGAGACCGCACAAAAAATCTGCAGCAACATCATCGATAAGAATCGAATGAACAACTGCACCCAGGATGTCATGATCACCGCGGAGCCGGGTTTCGCCAACGCATACGTGCAGACCGAGCGAAACGAGCGCAATCAGCTTCCCACTCCGCCCACACTTGGCTTCCCGGAAGACCGCGCGGAGATGGCCCCAACATTCCCCTTCACGTGGAATGAGTCGGCGGATCGCGACGACGAACCCGTGACCTATAAACAGTGCATCTGGCCCATTGAAAAGCTCTTCACTTTGAACGATTGCGACACCGAACCGCTCCAGTCCAAAGGCGGAATGCTGTCGAAAACGGTCACGCTCCTCCCGTCCGGCGCGAAACTGCAGTCGGGGAAATCGTATTTCTGGAAGGTGATCGCCGAGGATTCCAAAGGCGGCACGACCGAAAGCGAAACGCGGCGCTTCGTGGTCAAGTAACCGGCTTCCAAACCGCCAGAGAGCCGCGGGCGATCCGGCGGCCTTACGGGTGTTGCCGCGGCTGTGCAAACAGCGCTTCGAAATCCTTGCGGCGGCTGCGGCTTAGTTTGATGCGGCGTCCGTCGGTGAGGACTAGCGCGCAGTCGCCGCGGAAGAGGGGGTGGATCTCGCGAACGCGGTCGATGTTGACGATGGCGGAGCGATGGACGCGGAAGAAGAGCCGGCGGTCGAGTTGCTTTTCGATCTCCTCCATGGTCTGGCGGAGCAGGTGCGCGGCGGGGCCGGCGTGCAGGGTCACGTAATAGTCGGCGGCTTCGATCCAGTCGATCTGCGCGGCGTCGACGACGATCGTTTTCTCGCGCGCCGGGATCAGGAAGCGGGTGCGCGGCACTTCGCGCTCGGCGAGCAGTTCGGCGATGCGGTGATCGATCTCGCCGCGCTGCCGTGCACGAGCGCGCTCCTTCGCGCGCGCCAGCGCCTCCGCGAAACGGCGGTCGTCGAACGGCTTGAGCAGGTAGTCGAGCGCGTGAACTTCGAACGCGCGCACGGCGTAGCGGTCGTACGCGGTGACGAAGATGACCGCGGGAATGGTGTCCGCCCCGACCTGCTCGATGACCGCGAAGCCATCGACCTCGGGCATCTGGATGTCGAGGAACATTAGATCCGGCCGCGTGCGGGCGATCAGCGCGACGGCATCGCTGCCCGTTCCCTCCCCAACCACCCGCACCTCAGCATCCTCGGATAACAACACGCGGACCGACTCGCGCGCGAGCGGCTCGTCGTCGATGATCAGGACGCGGAAAGGATTCTCAGTCATGGCGATTTGCAAAAGCACAGACAAGAGTGTCTGTGCCACATTGATCCTGCCAAGACGGCTCACATAGTTGCAGAGCAAAAGACAGTTGAGCTTTTGCAACACAAACCTGACTGTGTCGCACAGACACTCTTGTCTGTGCTTTTGCAACCGGACAAATCACAACGCACTCCACGGAATCGACACGCTGGCCAAGACGCCCTCACCGGCGGACTTCAGTTCGAATCGCCCGGCATCGCCGTACAGGTGCCGCAGACGATCGAGCGTGTTTCTCACTCCGATGCCGCTGTCGCTTCGCTCGCCGAGGGTGCCGGTGTTGAAGACTTCGATGTTGAGATGGCCGTCATTGCGGAACGCGCGCACGCTCACCACACCCGGCGACGCGCTCAGTTCGATGCCGTGACGGATTGCGTTCTCCGCCAACGGCTGCAGCAGAAGCGTCGGCACCGCGCCCCTCCCCGCCTCGGCGGACGCATCGATGGTGAACGACATCCGATCGGGAAAGCGCGCACGCTGAATTTCGAGATAGCGCCGCAAGACCGCGAGCTCGGCGTCGAGCGGAACCTTCTGATCGCCGGCGTGATCGAGCGTGTAGCGCAGCAGCTCGCTGAGACCGGCCAGCATCGTGATCGCTTCATCGTTTCGCTTCACGCGAACCAGTCCGCTGATGGCGTTGAGTGTGTTGAACAGAAAGTGCGGCTGGATCTGCAGCTCCAGCGCGTGCAGGCGCGCGTCGGCGAGTGACGTCTCGAGCTGGGCTGCCTGCAGCGCGCGTTCGCGATAGCGCTCGTAAAACTCGAACGCCGTTGCCGCGCCGAGGACCATGCAGTAGAGCAGCCACTCCAGCGGCAAGCGGTAAAAAAGGATGTCCGGAATATCGAGCTGCGACGGCTCGGCCGTCATGCGGTCGTAAGGCCTGAGCGCGAGCATCAATCCTAACCAGTAGAAGCCGTGGACCACTGCGATCACGCAGGCCGCGAGGAAGTGCACGAGGATGGCAAGGCTTCGCGGCGGAACGACCGGAAAGCGGCGCGCCAGCCATACGATGACGACCGTGGCGAGGAGCCATCCTTCCGAGATTAGGACGTTGTAGAAGATCAGCAGCGGCACGGAATGGCCGTGCGTGATCATGCTGATCCAGACCTGAATGCCGGTGACCACTCCGAACAAGGTCCAGAAGATCGCGGCGAACCGCCAGGCCATGTGGCGCGGAGTCATGCCCGCCAGTTTGCGGCAGGAATCGGCGAAACGTCGAACGAATGCAGCGAATGGTGATCAGCGTGCAGCGAATTGGTACACAAGCAATCCCACCGCTCCCGCCGCCGCGATGATCGTCGGCTCGGGAATCCGCTTCCACATCGTGATGATGGCGAGGCTGGCGATCGCGATCGAGGCGGTGAGCCAATCGCCGATGGCCTGTTGCGCGACGAGATATGACGTCCCTACCAGCACGCCCACCACCGTCACGCCGACGCCGCGGATGAAGCCGGCCAGGCGCGGGTGCTTGTGATAGCGCAGCAGGATCGGCGTGGCGATCACGGTGAAGAGGATCGGCGGCGAGAAGATGCCGAGGGTCGCGGCGAGGGCGCCGGGGAATCCGTTGAGGAGGTAGCCGACGAACGTGGCCGTGATCACCACCGGACCGGGCGAGATCATTCCGATCGCGACCGAGTCGAGAAACTGGCGGTTGGTGAGCCAATGGTATTGATCGACGACCTGCGTTTTCAGGAATGGGACGATCACCAGGCCACTACCGAAGACCAGCAAGCCGGTCTTGAAAAAGAACGCGAAGAGTTTCGCGCTGGGGATCACTACGAGTGCGGTGGCGGGACGAGACGGTGATGGCGCAAAGACAACCGCTCCGAGCAAGCCGGCGGCGATGAACATCAGCGCAAGTTCCCTTTGCACGATAACGGTGATGGCGCAGGCGATGATCGCGAAGATCCAGGCGATGCGGTCGGCGCGCAGTGTGCGGCGGCCGAGGTTCCAGCAGGCTTTGATGATGAGAGCGACGATGGCCGGTGCGATGCCGTAGAAGAGCGCGCGCAGGTGCCAGTCGGCGGCGAAGCGGACGTAGAGCCAGGCCGCGGCCGTCACGATCACGAACGGCGGCAGTCCGAAGGCGACGGCCACGGCCAGGCCGCCGGCGATGCCGAAGCGGATGTAGCCGCAGTAGATGCCGAGCTGGTAGGCCAGCGGTCCGGGGCAGGCCGCGGCGAGCGCGAGGCCGTTCTCGAATTCGTCCGGCGTCAGCCAGCTGCGCGTTTCGACGAGATCGCGGCGCATGGCGTTCGTCAACGCGACCGGTCCGCCGAAGCCGAGTGCGCCGAGGCGGAGGAAGTAGAGGATGAACTGGAGGAGCGTTTGCGGCATCGACGAGTGGACTATAGCAGTTGCTATATCGACTTCCAATTGTTAGCATCGATGAATGGCGCGCTGGCTCATTCTCGTGCATCGCATTCCGCCGCGGCCGTTGTATCTGCGCGCCAAGATCCGGCAACGGCTGGCCGGCGTCGGAGCGGTCGCGGTCAAGAACGCCGTCTACCTCCTGCCGCGGAACAGTGACGCGCTCGAAGATCTGCAGTGGATCGCGCAGGAGATCACGGCCGGCGGCGGCGACGCGCATCTCTTCGAGGGCGACTTTGTCGACGGCGTCGCCAACGATGCCGCCGTCGCGCAGTTCCGGCAGGCCCGCGACGCCGGCTACAACGCCCTCGCCGCCGACGCGCGCGCGGCGTTGAGGGAAGCGCGAAGTCTTGCTGCCGCGGGTGAGCTGACCGCGGCACATACGGCTCTCACCCGCCGCTTCGACGAGATCCACCGCATCGATTTTTTCCACGCGCCTGCGCGTAAGGCCGCCGAAAAAGCGATTGCAGCGATCGAAACGCGGCTGAAGAAAGATCAGAAGGAGGAGAAGCGCATGCCCAAGACGAAGCTCGCGTTGCGGGGAAAGGTATGGGTCACCCGCCCTGACCCTGGCATCGATCGCCTGGCCTCGGCGTGGTTCATCCGCCGCTTCATCGATTCCAAGGCGCGCTTCCGCTTCGACGCGAAGGCGGCGCCGCGCGAGGGCGAAATCCGCTTCGACATGGTCGGCGCCGACTTCACGCACGAAGACGATCGCTGCACGCTGGAGACGCTCGTGCGGCGGATCGGCGTCGCGGACAAGGGCGTGCGCGCGATCGCCGAGATCGTGCACGACATCGACCTGAAGGAGACGAAATTCGATCGCGCGGAGGGCGCGGGGGTGCGGGTGATGATCGCGGGATTGGTCGGGCGCGTTCGAGATGACGCGGAGAGAATCGAGCGCGGTCTCGAGATCTTTGACGATCTGCATGAAGCGCTTGGCAGGCCGAAGCGGAGCCGGAAGTGAACGATTCGGTCGATGCGGTTCGCGGTCACTTACCCGCGTATCAGCAACAACTCGCATCATTGGTCGGCATCGCTGGCATTTCGGCGATCTCGTTGCCTTCGAGCGAAGTGCGGCGATCCGCGAATGCAGTCGCGGAGACGCTGATCGGCAACGGCATCGCGAACGTCCGCCTGCTCGAAACTGCCGGCCATCCCGCTGTCTACGGCGACGTGATCACCTCGCAAGACCTGCCGACGATCCTCATCTACGGCCATCACGATGTGCAGCCGCCCGGCCGCGAGGAGCGCTGGCTCTCGCCGCCGTTCGAAGCCGCCATCCGCGATGGCCGCATGTACGGCCGCGGCACCTCGGACGACAAAGGCGGCTTCCTCGCCTACCTCGCCGCGGTCCGCGCGTGCGCGGAAACCGGCGCGCTTCCCTGCAATGTGAAGTTGCTCATCGAAGGCGAGGAGGAGATTGGATCGCCGAACCTCGAAGCGCTGCTGGCGGAACATCGCGCGCTCTTCGGCTGCGACTTCATCATCCTCTGCGACACGCCCAACTTCGCCACCGGCATCCCGTCGCTGACGTACCGCCTGCGCGGCAACTGCATCGTCGACGTCGCGGTGCGCTGCCTTGCGCGTCCCGTTCACAGCGGCCAGGCCGGCGGACTGGCGCCGGATGCCGTGATGATCCTCTGTTCGATCCTGGCGAATTTGCAGCGCGGGATTCCCGGCCTCGATGAGCGTGTGCGCGTCGACGACGCGCAACTCGCCGCGATGCACGCGCTGCCGTTCGATGCCGATCGGTTCAAACACGACTTCGCGTTTCTCGATGGCGTCGAGCTGACGGAACAGAATCCATCGTGGGAACACATCTGGGCGCGTCCTTCGCTGACAATCACCGCGATCGAGGCGGTGCCGCTGGCCTCGGCGTCGAATCAGATCGCCGACGGCGCACGCGCGCGCCTCTCGCTGCGTACCGTGCGCGACCTCGACAGCAGCGAAGCGGGCGAGCTCCTCGCCAATGCCGTCCGCGCGCACACGCCGCGCGGCGTGCACGTGACGACGACCATTCACGGCGGCCCGTCGTGGTGGGAAGCCGATCCGTCGCATCCGATCTTTACCGCCGCGCGCCGCGCGTTGCGCAACGGCTTCGGCACCGAGTCGGTCATGGCCGGCAGCGGCGGCTCGATTGGATTCGTCAAACCCTTCGCCGACCTCGCAGGCGATATGCCGCCACTGCTCACCGGCGTGCAGGACCCGCACTCGAACGCGCACTCCGAAAACGAGTCGCTTCACCTCGGCGATTGGGAGAAGGCGATGGTCAGCGCCGTCTACCTCTTCCACGAACTGGCGGAGTTCCGATGACGCGGATTCTGACAGCGGCCGACGTCGCCGCACTTCTCACCATCGATGACTGCATCGCCGCGGTCGAAACCGCGTTCCGCGATTTCGGCGAGGGCCGCATCGCACCGCCGCAGACGCTCGGCGTACACGGCGAACGCGGAACGTTTCACGTGAAGGCCGCGGCCGCGGACGTCTTCGCAGCGAAGATCAACGCGAACTTTCCCGACAATCCGTTGCAGCACGGACTGCCGACGATTCAGGGCCTGATCGTGGTGATGGATGTCGATTCCGGCACGCCGCTCGGCATCCTCGACTCAACATTGATCACCACGCTGCGCACCGCCGCGGCGACGGCAGTCGCGGCGAAACATTTCTCGCGCGAAACGTCGCAAACGATGACGATCATCGGCTGCGGCATTCAAGGCCATGCGCACGCGGAGGCGATGCTGCGCGTTCGTCCGATCACGAAGGTGTTCGCGTTTGATGCCGATCCCGCTGCCGCCGCACGGTTTGCGCAACGCCTCGGCATCGAAGTCGTGTTCGCAGAGTCGATTGAAAACGCCATCGCCGCATCCGACGTCGTCATCACCTGCACTCCCTCACGTTCGCCGATCCTCGGCCGCGAACACAGCCACGCTGGACTCTTCATCGCCGGAGTTGGCGCCGACAATCCGGAGAAGAACGAGCTCGCACCCGCGCTCCTCGCGCAGAGTCGCGTCGTCCCGGACATCCTCGATCAAGCCGCGGTCATGGGCGACCTGCACCACGCCATCGCCGCGGGAGCGATGACGCGCGACGACATCCACGGCCAACTCGCCGACATCCTTTGCGGCCGCGTCCCGGGCCGCCGCAACGACGACGAAGTCTTCATCTTCGACTCGACCGGCACTGCCTTGCAGGACGTCGCCACCGCCTCGATCGCGCTGACGCGGGCGGTGGAGCGAGGGGTAGGCGTGGAGGTTGATTTCACCGCATCTGCGTAAATCTGCGTAATCTGCGGATGAAGGTTTTATCCGCAGATTGCGCAGATGTACGCAGATAAAAGCGTGCGAGCATGTGCGCATGAAGTACGCCGCAGCCTTTCTTCTTTTCGTCTGCACTCCTCTCCTCGCCGCCGATGAATTCACACTGTACGACCTGCTTCCGCCGGAGAGTCATCAGTTTGCGATCACGTATGACGTGACGCAGGACCGCGAGGGGGCGGAGTTGTTTTTCAATCCGATCCGGGTCGGATCGATCGCCACGAAGGAGAGGGTGCTCGCGCGCGCGACCGGCAAGGAGCTGCAGTTCGAAGTGGTCAGCGGGAAAGTGGCGAAGGAGAGCGGACTCGTTTCGGCGAAGACGGCCGATGACGCGCAGTTCATCCGCGTGCATCTACCGGCCGCGGTGCCAAAAGGCGGCGAGGCGCGCATCCGCATTCTGAAGACGTACACCGATGCGGCGTCGTACTACCTCAAGGACGGCAATCTGGTGTTCGAGCGGCCGCTCGGCATCAAGCGCAACGTCGTCCTGCTGCCGAAATCGTGGGAGCTGATCGAATGCGCGTCGCCGGCAATCGTCTCCACGGATGCCGACGGACGGATTCGCATCAGCTTTCTCAACGATCGCGACGATCAGTTGCCGGTGAAGATCGTTGCGCGGAGGATGCCATGAAAAAGGTTTTGATCCTGCTCCTTCTTTGTGCGACGGCAGTCTTTGCTCAGGAATCCGTTCATCGCGCCGAGCAGGATCGCGAGATCACCTACTGGCTCCTCGATCCGGCCACGCACCAGTTCCGCATCTCGCACGATTTCACCGTCGTGCGCGCGGGGCAGAAATCGGTACACAGCTTCGTGCGCAAAGGGAGCGTCGTTTCGCCGGACGCGAAGATGATCGACCTCGATACCGGCGCGGAGCTCGTCACGCACAGCGTGGCCGGCAAGGATGTGAACGCGCTCGGCTACTACCCGACGAAAGTCGAGCCGGATTCCGTTGCCGTGCAGGGCGACCTCCCGCATGCGATCGAGGAAGGCCAGTCGGCGCGCATCCGCGTGCAGGAGACGTACACCGATCCGGTCGGCTACGTTCTGGACAACGGCGATCTCGTTTGGAAACGAACCCTCGGGCGTCCGCTGAACATCGTCACGCTGCCGGCTGGATGGATGCTGACCTCCGTGAACACGCCCGCCATTATCTCGCTCGATGCCGAGGGAAGGGTGCGGCTGCGGTTTACGAATGTTCGGAACGATGAGTTGTCGGTGGTGATTCGCGCGAGGAAGAAGGCGAAGTAGCGCGCGAACCGATTTCACCACAGAGACACAGAGGACACTGAGAAATCCCTCTCTGTGTCCTCTGTGTCTCTGTGGTTCAAGCCTTTTTCTTCAAGGTCACGACGCCGAGGCGGCGGCCAGCGGAGGAATCTTCGATCAGCGTCGCCAGGCGCCGCGCGCGCGTCTCATCCTTCTTCGCGCTGGTGATCCAGTAGATCGAGAGGCGACGATATCCCGGCGGCTGCGCGTTGAAGAACTCCCACGCTTTTTTGTTCGCGCGGAGCTTCTTCTCATCCTCGGCACTCAGCGTGCGAGCGTCGTTCTCGTAGGCGTAGATGGCGGACTTCTGCTCGCGGCGGTGCTCGAAGGCTCGCAGGCCGGCGGGCTGCATCCGATCGAGCTTCGTCAGCTCCGCGACGCGGGCGATGTTGATCGCGCTCCAGGTGCTGGTCTTTTTTCGCGGCGTGAAGCGGATGCTGTAGCTGACGTCGTCGATGCGCCGCCGCACACCGTCGATCCAGCCGAAGCAGAGCGCTTCGTCGACCGACTCCGGCCAAGTGATCGACGGCTTGCCCGAGTCTTTCTTGTAGAAGGCGACCAGGAGCTCCGCGGCCGAGGCGTGATTCTTCACCAGCCACTTGCGGAAGTCGGCGGGCGTTTTGAAAAAGTGTGGTTGCATCGTGACAAGGATAGATATTTTTTCGAAGCGCTGTCGATTTCGAGCCGCGCCGTTCGACTACATCGCAAGGAGAAGAAAACCATGGAATACCTGCTACTGATTTATGAGGGTGAGAAACGTTGGCAAGGGATGAGCGAGGCGGAGATGGGCGCTGGGATGGGCGAGTACGACGCCTTCGGCAAGGAGTTCGCCGGCGCGATCAAAGGCGGCAATGCGTTGCAGCCGACCGGCACTGCCACGAGCGTGCGCATGCGCGACGGCAAACGGATGACCACCGACGGTCCGTTCGCGGAGACGAAGGAGCAGCTCGGCGGTTACTACCTCGTCGAGGCGCCCGACCTCGATGCAGCCATCAACATCGCCGCGAAAATCCCCGGCGCGCGCTCCGGCACCGTCGAGGTGCGCCCGATCATGACCTTCTCGTAATTATCATTAGCGGTCTTGACCGCAATCGAGGAGATCTTCCGTTCCGACTGGGGCCGCCTCCTATCCGCTCTCATCCACCTCCTCGGCGACTTCGACGTCGCCGAGGAGGCCTTGCAGGAAGCGTTTGCGATCGCAGTGACCGAGTGGGCGGACGGCGTTCCGCGCAATCCGAGCGCGTGGTTGTACGGAACCGCGCGGCATAAGGCCATCGATCGTCTGCGGCGGCAATCGCGCTTCGCCGAAAAACAGACGGAGCTGGCGGCGATGACGCCGGCGTCGGTTGCTTTTAGTGAGAGCGCTCAGGAGTCCGCGGTGCCTGACGAACGTCTGCGACTGATCTTCACCTGCTGCCATCCCGCGTTACAGGAAGACGCTCAGGTGGCGCTGACGCTGCGCACGCTCTGCGGATTGACCACCGAGGAGATCGCGCGCGCGTTTCTGGTGCCGGTGGCGACGATGGCGCAGCGGCTGGTACGGGCGAAGTCGAAGATCCGCGGCGCCGCGATTCCGTACCGCGTCCCGCCGGCCTCGGAACTTCGCGAACGGCTGTCCGCGGTGATGGCGGTCGTCTACCTCGTTTTCAACGAAGGCTACGCCGCCGCCAGCGGCACGTCGCTCGTCCGTCACGATCTCTGCGCCGAGGCCATTCGGCTCGGACGCATGCTGCGGATGCTGATGCCGGATCCCGAGCTCGACGCGCTCCTCGCGCTGATGCTGCTCCACGATTCGCGCCGCAACGCGCGGATGTCTGACGGAGATCTCGTACTGCTCGCCGATCAGGATCGTACGCTCTGGGATCGGGCCGAAATCGACGAAGGCCGAGCATTGCTGCAGTCGTCGCTGCGACGTTCGACTCCGGGAACCTACGCGCTCGAAGCGGCGATCGCGGCGGTTCACGCGGATGCTTCTATTGCGTCGGACACTGACTGGCGCCAGATCGTGATTCTCTACGACCGCCTGTACGCGCTCCATCCGACGCCGGTCGTCGCGCTCAATAAGGCCGTGGCGATTTCGATGGCTGACGGTCCCTCCGCCGCGCTGCCTCTCGTCGAAGCGCTTTCCGATTCGCTCGATGGCTACCACCTCTGGCACGCGACGCGGGCCGACCTACTTCGGCGTTTGGACCGTAGCGATGAAGCGCTCGCTAGTTACCGGCGCGCGTTCGAACTGACCGCGAACGACGCGGAGCGGCGGTTTTTGGCGCGGCGGATTGGCGAATTGACCGACGCTTAGATTGCGATGGAGCGTCGGCGTCCGCCGTCGAACTGCCGCGCGCGGAGGCGCGCTCGACAATCCAGCCCCGCGCTCTGCGCGGGGTTGCCGTGCGCCAATGAAATGTGCGGCCGCGGAGGCGGCCGCAACATCAATCTCACGCGGCGCGAGCATTTTGCGGTGGCCGCCTCCGCGGCCACGAAAATTCTGTTCGCGCCCGTTCCCCGCGCTCAGCGCGGGGCTAGATTGGTGAGCGCGCCTCCGCGCGCACGCCGCATTCGACGCGGGCGTCGATTCGCACGATTTTTCAACGCCGGACGACGGCGTAAGCGCCGCGAATTCGGCCTGATCGCGACGTCAACTACTTCCCCACCGCCCCTTTCGGCCAACCCCCGCCAAGGAATGTTTCGATCGCGGGAAACACGATGGCCGGTTGCTCCGCGTGGGGGAAGTGTCCGGTGTGCGGAAGACGGAGGATGCGGGCGTTGGGGAGCGCGGTCACCCAGTTCGCGACCATGGCCATCGGGATGGCGTCTTCTTCGCCGTGGATGATGAGCACCGGGGCTTTGACCCGGGCCAGTTCCGGCATCCAGTTCCAGTCGCCGAGGGAGGCGAATGTCGCGGCGTTGGTTTTGGTCATGCCGTAGCGGATCGCTTCGGGCGGTGCGGCGCAGAGGTCGGATTTCACGGCGGTCACGGGGATCGACTTCGCGAGCCGCGGCGGGGTCATGATCGACCAGTACTCGCGGCAGACCGCGGTCACGTCTTTCGATGTCTCGAATGCGCTCTGCAGCTCGTCGCTGCGTTTGAGTTGCTCCTCAGTGAGACGCGACATGAGCGCGTCGCCGAGCTCGTCGAAGAACTTGCCCTTCGACGGCGGAATCGGCGAGAGGAAGATCATCCGCTCGATGCGATCGGGATAGCGGATCGCGTAGCGCGCGGCGATGGCGGGGCCGAACGAATGCGCGAGGAGCGTTACTTTCTCCAAGCCGAGGTGCTTGCGGAGCGCTTCGAGGTCGGCCACCTGATGATCGATCGTGAGGAGCGCGACGTCCGCGGGTAACGTCGAGCGGCCGCCGCCGCGCTGGTCGTATTCGATGAGGCGATGGTGCTGGCGGAGCGGCCCGAGGTCGGCGGCGAGCGAGTCGTGATCCATGCCCGGTCCGCCGTGGATCACGATGATGGGCGATCCTTTCCCGCTGTCGGAGTACCAGAGCCGAACACCATCGCCGGCATCGACGAAATGTTGCGCGAGGACGACGGGCGCGGTCAGGAAGAGGGCGAGAGCGATCGCGAATCGATGCATGACGTGAGTATGCGGCAGCGACGAGAGTCTTGCCTCCCCTTCCCCGTCCCGCTATCCTTGCGGAACTCCCTATCGAACGTAAAAACCGAGGAGGATTCCATGAGCAAGTGGACTCGCAGGCGGTTTCTCGAAACGATTGGTCGCGTCGGCGGCGCGGCGGCGGTTTATGAATCGATGGTCGCGCTGGGAATGGTGCGCGTGCCCGCGTCGGTGTATGCCGATCCGCTGCAGATGCCCGAGGGCGCCGGCGGCGGTAAGACCATCGTCATCCTCGGCGCGGGCATCGCGGGACTCACCGCCGCGTACGAGCTGAAGAAACGCAACAGCGGATTCAACATCATCATCCTCGAGGCCAAGCACATCCCCGGTGGACGGAGCTACACCGTTCGCGCCAACGACAAGATCATCGAGAAGCACGGCAACGAGACGTGGGAGCAGACCTGCCGCTTCGAGGGCGACGTTGAGAATCAGTATCTGAATGCCGGTCCGGGACGGATTCCGTATCACCACACCGTCGCCCTCGGGTACTGCAAGGAGCTGAAGGTCGCGGTCGAGCCGTACGTGATGACGACGCGCGCGAACCTTTACCAGAATAAGGACGGCTTCCACGGCAAGCCCATGCCGCACCGGCGTGTACTCAACGACACGCGCGGCTGGATTTCGGAGCTGCTGACCAAAGCGATCGACAAAGGCTCGCTCGATGACGAGCTCTCGCCGGCGCAGAAGAAGCTGATGCTCGATCTCCTCAACACGTTCGGGCCGCTGAAGGACAAGAAGTACGTCGGTTCGCAACGCTCCGGGTACACGGTTCAGCCGGGAGTGTTCACGCCGGGCGACATCGAGCCGGCCATTCCTCGCGTCGAAATCCTCGATTCGGAGTTCTGGCTCGACCGGATGTATCAATCCGAGGACTACGAATGGCAGCCGACGCTCTTCCAGCCGGTCGGCGGAATGGACAAGCTGGCGTATGGCTTCGTGCCGCACGTCAAGGAGTTCATCCGGTACGAGCGCGAGGTGACCTCGGTGCGCAACGCCGAGGGTGACAAGGTTGTGATCCGGCATCGCGCCGCAGGCAATCCGACGTCGCCAGAGGAGACGATCACCGCGGATTGGTGCATCAGCACGATTCCGGTTTGGATCCTTCACGGCATCGACAACAATTTCTCGACGCCGTTCAAGAACGCGCTGAAGGCGCCGAAGCGCGGCCTGACGTGCAAGGTGGGTTGGCAGGCCGACCGCCGCTTCTGGGAGCTCGACGACGAGATCTACGGCGGCATCTCCTACATCAATGACAACATCACGCAGATGTGGTACCCGTCGAACGGCTATCTGTTCGAGCAGAAAGGCGTTCTGACCGGCGCCTACAACTACACGGCAAACGCGGAGTACCTCGGCAATCAGAAGCTGCCGGACCGGCTGAGAATCGCCGCCGCCGGCGCTCGCCTTCTGCACGGCGATGCGTTCACGAAAGCGGTCCCGATCGATCTCGGACTCTCGATCGCATGGCACCACGTTCCGTATCAGCTTGCGGGATGGGCGGATTGGGACAAGGTCGCGCCCGCGTTCTACGACACGCTGCTCGAGCCGGATGGCCGCGTCATCGTGGCCGGCGATCAGGTGTCGTATCTCCCCGGCTGGCAGGAAGGGGCGATGCTTTCGGCGCGTCACGTCCTGCAGCGGATCAGCCGCGGAACGCGTATGAAGGTGACCGCGGCCGCGACGACCAAGCGGCGCGCTCCGGACACGCACGCGCTGACGCAAGGTTCGGGAAGAACGCGGAATTAGGGTGTGTAGCAGGACCGCCGTGTGGCGCAGACACTCTTGTCTGCGCTCGGCGGTCCTGCTACAGCGCGAGACGATAGACTCCGCCGCATGCCCGAGCTTCGTCGCGACATCGGCCTGTGGCGCGGCATCGCCCTGAACATGATCGACATGGTCGGGATCGGACCGTTCATCACGATCCCGCTGATCCTCATGGCCATGGGCGGCGGCCGCGGCATGCTGGCCTGGATCCTCGGCGGGCTGCTGGCCATCAGCGACGGCCTCGTCACCGCGGAGTTGTCGGCGTCGATGCCCGGCTCCGGAGGATCGTACGTTTTTCTTCGCAACGCCTACGGCCGCGCCGGACGGCTGATCTCGTTCCTCTTCCTTTTTCAGATTCTCTTTTCCGCGCCGCTTTCGATGGCGTCGGGCTGTATCGGTTTCGCCAGCTATCTGAAAGTGATCATGCCCTCGGTGGGGAATCACATCGGACTGACGGCGACGATCGTCTGCATCCTGACGATGCTGTTGCTCCTTCGCCGCATCGAAGCGATCGGCAAGTTCTCGATCCTGCTCTGGATCGGCGTGCTGGCGACGCTGGCCATCGTCATCACCGCCGGCCTGCCGCATCTCAAGCTGGATGCGTTCGCGTTCTGGCGCGCGCCGCGGCTCGACGGCGGCATCGGCTACGCCGGCCTCGGCGTGGCGCTCATCTACGCGGTCTACGACTACCTCGGCTACTACAACATCTGCTATATCGGCGACGAAGTGCGCGACCCGCAGCGGACGATCCCGCGCGTGATCGTGATTTCCATCCTCGCCATCGGCGCGATTTACCTGGTGATGAACGCCTGCCTGATCTCGGTGCTGCCGATGAAGCAGGCCATGAACTCCCCCTCGATCGTGGCCGACTACCTGGCTCTGCTCTTAGGCACGCGCGCCGCGCAATGGATTTCGATCCTGATCCTCTGGACGGCGTTCGCCTCGATCTTCTCGCTCATGCTCGGCTACTCGCGAATCCTCTACGCCGCCGCACGCGACGGAAACTTCTTCGGCCTCTTCGCAAAACTGCACGCGACCGAGGCGTATCCGTACGTATCAATCCTTTTCCTCGGATGCGTGGCCACAGCGTTCTGCTGGATGTCGCTGAAGAACGTGCTTCAGGCGATCCTCTCGATCCGCGCCATCATCCCGTTCATGGCCCAGATCATCGGCGCCGTGCTCCTCCGTCAGCGCGAACCCAACCGCCCGCGCCCCTTCCGCATGTGGCTCTACCCGCTCCCCGCCATCATCGCCCTCGGCCTATGGAGTTTCATCGTGATCTCGCCACAAAAGGGACTGAAGGTGGGCGGGCTATACGTGATCGCGGCAGGGACGCTGTTCTACATCGCGCGCGGATGGCTGGAGCGGAGACGGACGGCGTCGTAGTTTGTGGCTTCATCCGTGCAGTGAGGTCATCAGTCGTCCGCGGAAACCCTATGCACATCGCCCGAACTGTAGCTCCAGCTCTTCTCCTTGCCATCGCCATCTCCGTGCAGGCGCGCGTCGCCGTCCGCAAGGTGGCCGTGCCCACATTCACAACGGCCGCAACGAATGACGCTACGAAGACACCGGCGCTCAACTCCGCCAGCAAGGCTGGATCGGCGGTGCTCCGGGCGCAGATTCTGCTCGATCGCGCGCATTGTTCACCGGGCGAGATCGACGGCCGATACGGCGGCAACACGCGGCTGGCGGTCACGGAATTCAACCTCTCGCACGGCATCGGGGGAGGAGCGAACGTCACCGCGGCGACGTGGGCTGCGCTCAACAAGGATGTTGCGCCGGTCATGGTGCCCTACACACTCACGGCCGCCGATGTTGCCGGACCGTTCGTCGTGAATCCGCCGGAGATGATCGACAAGGCCAAGCTGCCCGCGCTCGGTTATGGATCGGTGGCCGAACAGCTCGGGGAGAGGTTTCATATCAGCCCGGCGCTGCTGCAATCGCTCAATCGCGGAATCGCTTTCGACAAAGTTGGCGCCGTCATCCAGACGCCCGATGTGGCGCGGCCGGCGCTACCGAAGACGGCAGGCATGAGCATTCGCGTCAACAAACACCGTACGACGGTTGAAGTGATCGATCGCGCGGGCGTTTTACTGGCCAGCTATCCGGCCACGATCGGCAGCGTCCACGATCCGCTTCCGATCGGGAAATGGAAGATCAACGGCGTGGCGTGGGATCCGAGTTTCAACTACAACCCCGATCTGTTCTGGGATTCCGAGACCAGCGACAAGAAAGCGAAGATTCCGGCCGGCCCGAACAATCCGGTGGGCAGCGTCTGGATCGATCTGTCGAAACCGCACTACGGCATCCACGGGACGCCGGAGCCGTCGACGATCGGCAAGACCACCTCGCACGGCTGCATTCGCCTGACGAATTGGGATGCGACCGAGCTGGCGAAAGTGGTGACGCCCGGAATGCCGGCGGTTCTGGAGAAATGAAGAAATTGCTCTTCGCTGCAGGCGCCGCGGTGATCGCGGGATTGGCGTGGATGGCTTCGGGAACGACGCCAGCCACCCGGCCGCCGGTGCGCCAGTCCACGTCGCGAACGTACATCGTGCCGACGCCCTCCCCAATCGTTCCCGCTTCGCTCGGCGCTGCTCCCCGGCCGCTGATAATGCCGGTGTCGGGCATCGATCCGAGCACTATCCACGACAACTTCGACGAAATGCGCGGCGGATCAACACGGCGCCACGACGCGCTCGACATCCTCGCGCCGCGCGGTACTCCAGTCGTGGCCACGGACGACGGCACCGTGAAGAAGCTCTTCACCAGTGTCCCGGGCGGACTGACCGTCTACGAGTTCGATCCCGATCAACGCTACTGCTACTACTACGCGCATCTCGACGCCTACGCCCCCGGCCTGCACGAAGGACAGCTCCTCCGCCGCGGCGATCTGGTCGGCTACGTCGGCACGACCGGCAACGCCGCAAAGGACACGCCCCATCTCCACTTTGCCCTGATCCGCCTCGATCCCGACAAACGCTGGTGGACGGGCACGGCGATTAACCCCTATCCGCTGCTGTACAGAGCTCGGTAGCTTTTCTCCGCGTCTTCGCGCCTCCGCGTGAACCGTCTCCCTTTGTTAGTGCATCCCATGCATCCGCAACAGCATCGCCCAAAGCGCATGGCCGCCGCCAAACACCAGGAACGCGACAACCAGAACAAACACCAGAATCCAAATCCATCGTTTACTCATACGCGAGTGCCTCCTTAATGGCCAATCGGGCCGCGCGGCGGACGGGATAGAAGCTGCTGAGCGCGGCGAGGATCACCGCCAGCAACAGCCATCCGGCGACGGCGGCCGGTGACATGAAAAAATCGAGTGCGCTTCGGATGAACATCTGTCCCGTCACGGCATCGAGCGCGAAGGTGATCGGGATCGCGGCGATGACGGCGACGCACCAGCTCAGCACGGCCATCACGATTCCTTCGATGACCACGCCGCGCGCGATCGTGAGCGGAGTCGCGCCGATGGCGCTGAGGATGCCGATCTCGCGCGTCCGCTCGATGACGTTGAGCGACAGCGTCGTCGTCAGACCAAGTCCGCCGACGAAGACGACCAGCAGCGCCGCGAAGATCAGCGCCGACTTGATGATCACCAGGTGATCGGCAAACGACTTTCGCGAATCGCTGAGGGCGTGGATTCCGCCGACGCTGATGCCGGCGCGATCGAGCGCCCGTTCGATCGCCTTCGACGCAGCGATTTGCGCCGGAATGTCGTGCCTTCGCGTGACGATGCGCACGCCGCGCGTCAGGTCGCCGGACTGGCCGCTGGCCGCAAGGATGGATCGCCGCGGCGCGTAGACCGCGCGGCCGGGCGCGAGCTCTTTGACGATGCCGACGATTCGCCAGCGCACCGTTCGCCCGTTGATGCGTAGAACCAGATCACCGCGCGATGCAATGGACTGATTGATGACGCACACGCCGTCGTCGTCCGGCTTCAGCCATCGTCCTTCGAGCAGCGGAAGGTCGAGGAGCTTCGAATTCGCATCGGGTCCGATGAGCGAAACGCGGTAGTCGCCCAGCATCGCGCCGGCCTCGGCCCAGTACTCGGCGTGCGCGACGTCCGGCACCTTCGCCAACGCCTGCGCTACATCCGCAATCGGATAGGCACGCGACAAACCGGCCTGGACATCAAACCGGCGCGCCCGCGCGTCGGCGTCGAGCGTGCGCGTCCAAGCGGCGGAGACGTTCAGCGCGGCGATGAAGGCCGCGCCGCCTGCGGCAAGCGTGGCCACGGTCAGGATCAGCCGCCCGCGGCGGTGAAACGTCGTTCGCAGCGACAGCATCATGGGACGCGGCAGCCAGGTGATCCGCGCCAGCCAGCGGTCGAAAGCGCGCGTGCCGAACGGGCGGCGTCCGGCGTCATTGCTGAATGCCTCGTGGATGCTGATCCGCGAGACGCGCCACACCGGTCCGAGCGCTACCAGCAGCGGAACGATAATCCCCGCCGCCACCTCGGACGCGATGATCCACAGCGGCGGCATCGCGTTCGTGATCGTGGCGTTGAGCATGCTCGCGCAGAATCGGGCGTACGCGCGGCCGGCGGAGATGCCGATCGGGATGCCGAGGGCGAGCGCCGCGACGGCGAGGATCGACACCTGGCCGAGGTACAACGATGCGATCTGGCGCGTGGAGGCTCCGAGCGTTTTCATGACCGCGGCTTGGCGCAATTGCTCGACCAGCAGCGCGTGGATCATGTTGGCGACCAGCACGGCGCTGAGCGCGAACGTCAGCGCACCGAACGCGCCGAGGAGGAAGAGGAACGTGTCCATCTGCGCGGCGTGTGGGTGGCGGCCGGGCGTGGGGATGCCGATGCGCGTGACGTTGCGATTGATCGCGAGCTCGACTCGTCTGGCAACTTCGCGGATGTGGCGCTCGTCGAGGCGATCGCCGCTGACGAGGATGCGCAACTGCTGCGATTCGACGTCCGCGGCGCGGAGCACCGAGCTCCAGGTCACGAAGCCGGTTGCGGCGTGCTCCATCCATCCCGGCGCGAGTCCCGCGGCGTGAACGGTTCCGGCGATGCGGATCGGCCGCTCCCCGTGATCCACCATTCGGACGATGACGCGGTCGCCGATGTTCGCGTGCGTGATGCCGAGTGACGACTGTTCGATCAGGATCTCATCGTCAGCGATCGGAGTGGCGCCAGTAACTCGGTCCATCCGAACGTTGCGAAAATCGCGGACGACGAAGAGCATCAGCGGTAGCCATTGATCCTGCCCCACCCTCAGGCGTGCGTAGATCACCGGCCTGGCCTCGGCGTCGTTCACTCCCGCCACGCGCCGCGCGGTGTCGACGAGCGAATCGGTGACCAGCCCATCCAAAACGAGGATCGCCGACGCCGGCCGCGTGTCGGTGTACATCGTCTTCAGCTCGCGCGTCAGGATCGAATACGAGGTCAGGATCATGCTCACGCCGAACGCGCCCGCGGCCATAGCCACAACCGCCAGCGCCGTGCGCAGCGGCGTTCCGGCGATGTCGCGAAGGACTTTCCGCCAGCGCGGTGCGATCACGCCACACACCCGTCGACGATCGTGATGGTCCGCGACACCAACGTCGCCGCCTCGGCGTCGTGCGTGACGACCAGCAACGTCTTGCCGTCCGCGGCCAGTTCGCCGAAGAGACGAAAGATCTCCGCGCTCTTCTCTGAATCGAGATTGCCGGTCGGCTCGTCGGCGAGGATCACCGGCGGATCGTTGGCGAGCGCGCGGGCGATGGCGACCCGCTGCTGTTGGCCGCCGGAAAGGGCGGACGGAAGTTTGTCGGCCTGATCGGCGACACTGACACGCTCAAGCAGTTGCTCGGCATGCCTTCGGCGGGCATTCCCCGGCAGCACACCCGCGAAGTCCATCGGCAGCATCACGTTCTCGGCGACGGTCAGCGTCGGCAGCAGCTGGAAAAACTGGAAGACGAATCCGATGCTGCGTCCGCGCCACGCAGCCAGTTCGTTGTGCGTGAGGCTCTGAATGTTTGCTCCGCCGATGCGCAGCGATCCGGACGACGGACGATCGATGCCACCGATCATGTTCAGCAGCGTCGACTTGCCGCTGCCGGATTTTCCGACGATGGCTACGAACTCGCCTGCGGTGATCTCGAGGTCGATGTTGCGTAACGCGTTGAACGAGCCTGCCGGCGTTTCGTAGGTTTTGGAGATGTGTTGGAGACTGATCATGCGGCGCAGACTCGCAGCGTCGTTCTGAACGACGAATGAATGAGTTGTTCAGGTTCGGTTCAGAATGAAAGGCTTATTCACGCGGAGCCGCGGAGGCGCGGAGAAAAGCAATGAGGATTCTGATCGCTGAAGATGAGCCTCACCTTTCGCGGCAGCTCGCGGCGGCGCTGACTGACGCCGGCTATGCCGTCGATTGCGCGCTCGATGGGGAGCGCGCCGATTTCCTGGGCGCCACCGAGTCGTACGACGCGGTCATCCTCGACCTCGGCCTGCCGGCGATGGACGGCCTGACGATTCTTCGCCGCTGGCGCGACGCGGGCTTGTCGATGCCCGTGCTCGTCCTCACCGCGCGCGACTCGTGGCACGAGAAGGTGCGCGGCATCGATGGCGGCGCGGATGACTACGTTGCCAAGCCCTTTCAGATGGAAGAGGTGCTGGCCCGATTGCGCGCGCTGATCCGCCGCGCCAGCGGTCAGGTCAGTCCCGAACTGCGCAGCGGAAACGTCGTCCTCGATCCGCGCAACGCGCGCGTCACACTCGACGGCGCGGTAGTAAAACTGACCAGCCACGAGTTTCGCGTGCTCTCGTATCTCATGCACCACCGCGGGCGCGTCGTGCCGCAGAGTGAGCTGACGGAGCACATCTACGCGCAGAATTTCGATCGCGAATCGAACACGGTGGAAGTGTTCATCGCCCGCCTGCGCCGCAAGCTCGGCGCGAAGTTCATCGAAACCGTGCGCGGCCTCGGCTACCGCATCGAGGCGGACCGATGAAGTCCTTCCGCACGCGGCTGCTCATCGGCTCGATCATCTTCGCCGGCGGACTGCTGGCGGTGTTTCACATGTTCACGCTGGCTCTGGTCCGCCACTCGTTCACGATGCGTATCGATCATGCCTCGATCGTCTTCGCGGCGGTGATCTTCATCATCATCGGCGTGGCCCAGATGCGCCGCGGCCTTTCACCATTCGACGAACTGCGCGCGCGATTGGCCGCCGTTCGCGACGGCCGCGAGTCGCGACTCGAAGGCCGCTATCCATCAGAAGTCCAGCCGCTGGTGAATGACTTGAACGCATTGCTCGACCATCGCGACGACGCGGTTCGGCGCGCGCTCGGCAAAGCCGGCGATCTGGCGCACGGCCTCAAAACTCCTGTCGCGGTGCTGATGCACGAAGCCGATCGCGCCGATGCCGGCGGCCAGCACGACGTCGCCGCCGAGATGCGCACGCAGCTCGACCGGATGCGCCGCCAGCTCGACTACCACCTCGCGCACGCCCGCGCCGCCGCCTCCGGCGCTCCGCTCGGCGCACGCAGCTCCGTCGCCGAATCCGCCAGCGCTCTGGCCCGAACGCTGCTCCGCCTCCACGCCGATCGCGGCCTCTCGATCGACGTGATCGTCTCCCCCGACCATGCCGTCCGCGCCCAACGCGAAGACCTGGACGAGATGCTCGGCAACCTCCTCGACAACGCCTGCAAGTGGGCAAGGTCGCGCGTGAGCATCACGTCATCGATCGATGGCCCAAACATCCTCATCACCATCGACGACGACGGCCCCGGACTCGATCCGGCCATGCGCGATGCCGTCCTCCAGCGCGGCGTCCGCGCCGACGAAGCCGCGCCCGGATCGGGCTTCGGTCTGGCCATCGTTCGCGATCTTGCGGAGTTGTATGGAGGCACGATCGCACTGGAACAGGCGGAGTCGGGTGGCGTGCGCGCGGTGCTGCGATTGCCGAGAACTAATCCGCAGATGACGCAGATGACCGCAGATTAAAGGCGGTCTTATCTGCGTACATCTGGGTAGTGGTCTAGTTTGACGTGGAAGTTGTAACAAGCATGATGTAGTGAGGCGATCACAGCTTCGCTGGCTCCGTCGTCCCGTCCTTTTTTTCGACTTTGTCAGTCGTCGTCTTGTCAGTCGTCGTCGTCTTTTCTTTCTTTTCGTCGGACGAAGAAAGGACATAACCAGCGACGGTTCCGAGAAGCGCGGCAATAGTTTCTGGCTTGAAGTTGGTAGCGACTGCCAGGATCACCAGACTCGGCAGAAACAGGACGAGGCCAATCGCGCGCAGGGAATCACGCCCGAACCCTGATTCCCGAGCTTTCAGGCTTGCGAAGACGTGATACATCCCGAAGAGCATCGCCACAACTGCTCCGCTAACCGCTATTAGCTTCAGCCAATCATCCATTGCTCCCATTCCTTTTTCTCCCATCCTACGCCGCCTCCCGTTCGCTCCACATATCCAGCGAGAGTATGTCGGCCGCCGTCCAACGATACTCCGTCAGGCCCGCTGCCATCGCCGGAGTCTGGCCTTTAAGCGAGAGGTGCTTCCGGCAGAAGTTGTAGTAGACCATCGTCATCGCGAGCATGTGGCAGTGGTTCTCAAACTTCTTTGAGAACGCGTTCGTCAAGCGGGTGAAGCGTCGATTCGACATGCGCACCGTGAGGTTGAACCGCTCCATGTACGAGGTCGAAACGTGCTTCATGTCAGGGTCTCCGATCGCCGCCGTTTTCTCGATGGAGAGCAGCCGTCCCGGTGAATACCTACTCGCCGCGCTCTGCGGATTCGTCCCCGGCTGAGGACTACTCGTTCCGTACGTCTTGACGACTTGGCCGAGGCTCGCATCGCCGGGAGCGAAACTCTTACTGACCGCATCGATGTAGTACGCCAGACCATCGGAGGAGATTTGAAGTTGCTTCGACGACGTGCGGGACCGGAGGTCAGCAAGCAGCGCGTTTGCAGCCTCGCTACTGCGGTTACTCGCGAGCCATGAAATCATCAGCTTCGAGTCGGCGTCGATCGCCGTCCAAGTCCAGATTGAGCCGATGCCGATGGTGTCCTGCAACTCGGCGGGAACGTTCTTCTGTTTCATACTGCAAAACGACCAGACCTCGTCAAGCTGCACGCGTTCGGATTCGAGGTCGCGCACGGTCGCATCGTGGAACTTCGCGCAGGCCGTTCCGACTTCGCGGATGAGACTCAGCACCGTCATCTTCGCAGCGCCCGTCATGCGGCAGGTTGAGGCGATGGAGTTGCCTTCAATCAGTGCCATGACGATGCGGGCGCGGGAGTCACTTGAGAGCTTGTTCATGCACAGCAATATATGCTTGAGGGGTCAGGAAGTCAATGCTTGAGGGGTAAGGAAGTGAAGTTGTAACATGCCCTCGGCAAGCCGTCGCGGTAACATGAATGGTGCCCCCGGCAGGATTCGGACCTGCGACCAGCTGATTAGTAGTCAGCCGCTCTATCCCACTGAGCTACGGGGGCAACATCTGCGGTTACGCAGTCGCAGCTTCAATCAGGGGAGGTTCCTCAGCTAACTCACGTTTGCGTGTCTCTTCAATTTTTGCGTTCACGCGATCAGTGAAATAGACCGTCGGCAGCATGATCGGATGACCGAACCAAGCTGCGGCGGTTCCGATGTGACCGCGCGCCATTCCGTACAGCAGGGTCAGGCCGTTGACGGCCCGATCCGGATGGACTTTGCCATCGACCATGGGCTCCGTAACACGAAAAAAGCCCACGACGCGAATGGAGAATCGGAGGGGGTGCTCTTCTGTGACAGGCTCTTCAGACTTTATGCTAAGCGAGACGGCGAACCGGTTTTGCTCCGCTCTATGCACGAAGACTTGGAAATCAACCTCTACGCGTGGTTGAGGTAACTCGCCTGCCTGCCGATGCGCCGCATTCGGAGTGATGTGTAGTTCTTCGACCGTGCAGTCATCGAACTCAAGCAAATTGCCGTTTGTCATTGTCGTCCTCGCTCAGCTCCGCCGGCACAAAATCACTCGGGGCGACCTGTAGCGGGCGCATCAGCATCTCAGGCGTTTTCCGGCGCGCGCAAAGATCGTTAGGCTCCAAATTGAGCGCGAGCGCGGCCTGAACGATCGTTCTGAGTTCCAAGTTTGGCTTGTACCCACGGAGCAGATTCGTTACTCGCGCAGGGGAAACTCTCATCAGGCGGGCGAGATCGGTCTTTTTCAATTCGGGCTCAGCATGCTTCATCGCTGCGGCGATGTTGTCAACGATGTCCAGAAAAAAACCTTCGAGTCGGTAGTCGATGTTCTGCCGGAGGCTGTCGTTCTCAGCGTCGAAAATCGCATCCAACTTCTTCATTTGTGACGTCCTTTCCAAACAACATATTCATTCTTGATCCTCCCCGTAGCCCTCTTCTCCTCCGCGGCACGATCAAGATGCCTTCCTTCGTAACCATGAGTCAGGATGATGCGTCGGCCATCGTCGAACGAGTAAATGCGCGCGTTGCGGTACTTGAATTCGGAGACACCATCTCCGATGTTGTTGTACATCTCCGTATTCCTGATCTTTCCCTCGTTCGCGGTTTTTACCAGGAACTGCCGAAGTCTTCGATAAACTTCTGAATGAAGAGTCCGAGCGAACCGCATGACATGACGCGTAACCCAAACTTCATAGACCGCTTTAGCCGCGTCGCACGCTTTGTAGGGATATAGTCTCCGAAAGACACAAGCCATATCTAGTATACACCCAGAAGTTAAATTTGTCAAGTGCATCATGCATTTTGTCAAGCATATCGGGTCGTTTCGTCCGGTGAACAGCGCAGTTTACACCCGAAGGTTAAGAGACGCAACCCTAAAGGCCCCTCTGGCATCCTGCTATTCCCGACGATTCCCCCACCTAGCCGCTGCCGCCTTCTTCGCAATCTCCGAACGCCTTTTCGCGCTCAGGTTTGCCGCCCGTGCCGGCCCGCCGAGCTTCCCGCCCATGCGCCCGAACGCGGCAGCGGCAGCCCGCATCGCGTCCGTGATCTCAACCGGCGCATCATCGCAGGGCGCGTTAGCCTCAGACCTTGCGGCGATCGTATTCATCACCCGGACGGCGGCCTGCGCTTCATCCTCGCGCCGCTTCGGGCGCTTGCTTGACCCCTTTGGCATCCGAGGAGTATCGGTTCGCTACTTCCGTTTGTCAAATGGCCGGAAGAGTTCAGAGGGCGACACGTTCAACGCATCGGCCAATTTGAGGATGTTCTCGAAGCACGGATTCCGCCGTCCGCGCTCCACGTCGCCGACGTAGTTGCGATTGAGTCCGGCCAGCTCCGCGAGTTTCGTCTGCGAAACCTCGCGCTTCTCGCGTAACTCGCGGACATGCGCGGCGAACTTTTCGATCGGCCTGACTGCCACGCTTTGAGTGTGCAGCCATGTTCCTATTGCTCGCCATGCTATGAGTGTGACATGCTATCGGTGTGAGAAGAAAAATCTATCTGCGGAGAGAACGGCCGCCCCGTGTGACACGGTTTGACGTGTTCATGCGGGAGTGTGGTGTCCGGGCTTCCGTGTACGCGCGGCGCGCCGGAATCAGCGGTTCGCAGCTTCGTCGGCTTCGCCGGGGTGAGTCGGAGCCGACTCGCCGTCTCATGGTGGCGCTAACAGAAACCGCCTCCGCGATGCTCTCCCGGCCCGTCTACATGGTGGAACTCTTCGAACTGTCGCGCGCCGACGAAGCTATCTACGCCGCCCTGATGGAGCGGAGGTCGGCATGAGTCCGAAGCATCCGACTACCCACACCTCGCGCCGCGTACGGCTGCCGGAGTTCATGTGGCAGGCGTTGGAACACCTCACGGACTACACGAACGAGAAAGCCATTGCGAACCCGGACGACTACATCAACGTTAGCGGCATGATCGAGTCAATCGTCCTCGCCTCTGTGAAGGTTCAGATACTCGAAGTCCTCGCGGCGTCATCGCCGGAGTTCCGCAAGACGATCAAGGCATGGGTAGCGTGGCAGATCGAACACGATCCCGAGACGGCGATAGTTTTCAGCACAGGCGTTTGGTCATTCACGACAGGGCGGACGAACTGACGAACATGCGCGCAATCTGCGGGAGCGCGGGGATAAAGAGGAAGCGATGAGCGAGGAGCGCAAGCCATGAGCCTCCCCAAAGTCGAAACCGTCAACGCCGTGACGATGGAACAGGGGCGGAGGTTCGCGGAGGAGTGGTTCGGCGGCGACGGCGATATCACGGATGCTTGCGACAGAACAGAAATTCTGAAGTTTCCAGAGACTGAGGATGCCGACGCCGAAAACAGTTTTCACAACCTGACCAAAGATATCTGTCGCAGGGTGTACGAGGCGACGAAGGCGCAGATCGCCGAGACGTTCGTCCGCATCGCGAACGCGGTAATCGAGGAAGAGCGGACGCGCCCCGAAGAGCCGCTGAATCCGCCAAGAGTTGAGATGGTGGAGACGGTCACGCCCGAACAGGGGGCGATATTCGCTGAGCAGATGTACCGGGAAACCGCTGACTCGGAAATCTTCAACACGGCGCTCGGCGCAACGCACATTAGGACGTTTCCTGATGACGGCCCGGGCGGCGAGGAGTCCGCTGCGCAGACACACTTCCACGACATGGCGGACGAAATCCGCGACCGGATTCATGAGGAGACCAAGCAACTGATTGCGGATGCATTCGTGCGTGTCGTCGGCGAGGTCATCTCACGCGAACGGCAGAGGCGATGATGATGGATCGCCCGCCAGAGTTGAACATCGCGGATGTGGTCACGCGCGAGCATGGCGAGAAGTTCGTCGATGCGTGGCATGACAGGACGACAGACTCGGGCGCGATGTCGGAAGCGTTTCTCGAAACCCGTCTTGTCATCTGGCCGGACAACCGGCCTGCTCACATGCGATTCCATGACATCGAAGAAGAGATAACGGAAGGTGTGTTCGATGCGATCCGCGAGGCGGCAGTCGATTCCTTCGTCAGGATCGCGAACGAGGTGCTAACTCGGGAACGTCGGAACCTCCCGCAAGAGGAGGGCGCAAAGGAGTGACCCGCTCAATCGAAGTCCGCAATCCACCCTCGTTCGTCATCGTGTCCGCCTCGGGCGGAAACCTCTGGCTGAATGCTCACCGAATCCTCAGCATGCGCGAGGACGGGCCGCGAACATGGATAGAGATGGACAACGGCGAGACGTTTCATGTCGCCGAAAAGACAGCAGTAATCGCCGAATCCGTTCAGCAACCTACGGTCACCGTCGTCGCCGATCCGCCGGACGAGAAACCACGGTCGCGGACGCGGAGGGCGAAGTAACGATCGTTACTTTTGCCCTTCTCGGACCGTTCTTTCACCGTTTTAACGGTGCGGCCAACCCACCATTACCCACCATGACCCGCAATGTTACAAACGACGTGTCAAACTAGACCACTACCTACATCTGCGTCATCTGCGGATCGTTCTTCCTAGTCCCGGGCTCGACCTTTGCTTCCCTCGGCTGTCCATGAAACGAACTGCCTTCGCCATCCTTCTGACGTCCATCGCAGGAACGATCTTCGCCGCTGATCCGCCGCCGCCGAAACCGTGGACGTCCAGCATCGGCGCCGGTCTGGCCATCACCAGCGGGAACACTGACACGAAGAACTACAACCTTGCCTTCGCCACGAAATACGATCCGAAGACGAAGTTCGTTTTCAAGGCGGATGCGCTCTACCTGCGCGGCGATTCCAACGGCGAAACGCAGGTCGACAAGGCGTCCGCGGATGCACGCGGCGAGTACTCGCTATCGGATCGGACCTTTGCGTTCGCGGAGGTCTCGTACCTGCGCGATCCGTTCAAGGGGGTCAACTACCTCGTTGCGCCGCTCGCCGGGGCCGGCTACCGGATCATCAAGAGCGATACGCGGAACTTGACCGTCGATGGAGCGCTCGGCGTGGAGATGGAGAGCAACGCCGGTATCGGCCGATCGAGCGGCGGCGCGGCCAAGGCCGGCGAAAACTTCGACTGGGCGTTGTCGCCGACGAGCAAATTCACGCAGAAGCTGACCGCGATCTGGAAGACGAACGATTTCGGCGACGCCTTCTATCATTTCGACGCCGGGCTGACGACGGCCGTGGCCACGCGGCTGGAGTTGAAGCTCGCATACGTGTACGACTACAAGACGAAGCCGCCGTCGGTCAACATCAAGAAGGGCGACAGCGCGATTTTCGTGGCGCTGCTCGTCAAGTTCTGACAACCTGACAGATTCCTGACTTCGCCAAAGTTGCCGTTGCACAACGAGGGTCCATAATCTTCCGGCACAGGAGGAAGTCCATGAAACGAGTCGCTTCCACGATCGCCGTGTTTTCATTATTTGCGCTACCACTTCTGGCCTCGGGGCCGGGAGGCGGGATGGGTTCGTCGCCGATGCCGAGCATGCAGTCGAAGTCGCCGCACGATCAGGCTGTCGATTACTTCAACAATGCCGAGCGCCGCATCGACGGATTGTCGAAGACGCACGACGAGATGAAGGCGGCGCTGACCGCCGATCCACAGAAAGCCGCCAAGCTGCAGGCGAAGCTGAGCAAAGGCCTCGAGAACGCCGCTGCCGATCTGGAGCGCGCCGTGAAGAACGATCCGCAGCTCTTCCAGGCGTACAGCGAGCTCGGATTCACGTATCGCAAGATGGGCAAGTTCAAGGAGTCGCTGGAGGCGTACGACAAGGCGCTCTCGCTCTCGCCTGACTACACGCCGGCGCTCGAATATCGCGCCGAGGCGTATCTGGGGTTGAATCGGATCGACGACGCGCGGACCGCGTACACCGACCTCTTTTCCGGCGATCGTCCGAAAGCCGACGCGTTGCTGATCGCGATGAAGAGCTTCGTCGCCGCGCGCAAGGCCGACGCCGCCGGACTCGATGCCGCGCAGCTCGACGCGTTCGCGAAATGGGTCGACCAGCGCGAAATCATCCATGGCCAGACGGCGGCTCTGACCGCGCAGACTTCCACGTTCCGCTCGTGGTGACACGGCGCCTCCTGATCGCCGCGGCGACCTTCATCATCGCCGCGGCGTGCAGCATCGGCGGTAGCGCGCCGGTTGCCGTGCCTGACGCGCGGTTCGACTGGCAGTTGCCGCGCGGCTTTCCGCTTCCGCTGACAGGAGCGAACAACCTGCAGACGCCGGGGAAGTTCGCGCTCGGACGGCAGCTCTTCTACGACCGCCGCCTCTCCGCGAACGGCATGCAGGCATGCGCCGATTGTCATCAGCAGAGCCACGCCTTCAGCGACGGCAAGCCGGTCGCGATCGGATCGACCGGTCAGCATCACACGCGCAACGCCATGACGCTGACCAATGCCGGCTACAACGCCAGTTACACGTGGGACAGCACGCGCGTCCGCTCGCTCGAACAGCAGGCGCTCGTACCGATGTTCAACACGCATCCCATCGAGCTCGGTGTGGCGGGACATGAAAAGGAAATCGTGGCGCGATTCCGCGGCGACGACGCGCGGTTCCGCGCTGCGTTTCCCGGCGAGCGGCATCCGGTGTCGATCCGCAACATCGCGCGCGCGCTGGCGGCGTTCGAGCGCGCGCTGATCTCGGGACACTCTCCCTACGACCGCCTCGTCTACGGCGGCGATTCGAACGCTCTCTCGCCCTCGGCGTGGCGCGGCATGCGTCTCTTTTTCACCAAGCGCGCCGGATGTTCGGAGTGCCATCAGGGATTCAACTTCGGCGGCGAGTCGCGATACGCAGGACATTCGCAGACGAAGCCGGTGCTGGTCCGCAACGGCGTCACCGAGGGCGCGTTCCGGGTGCCGACGCTGCGGAATATCGAGCTGACCGCGCCGTACATGCACGACGGCAGCATCGCCATGTTGGATGACGTCATCGAGCGGTATGTGGTGGCGCGGAAGCTGTCCCTCGATGCGACCGATCGCGCGGATCTCGCGGAGTTTCTGCGGTCGCTGACGGATCGCGAGTTCGTCGCCGATTCCAGATTCGCGGCGCCATAACCAGCCGCGGAGCGGCTTCAGAAGGTAGCGAGGGGCGAGAGCGAAGCGAACACCCTCGTAAACGAGTGCGAAGGTACTCATGCGCCTTCCGCTCGCACTTCTCCTCCTCGCCACCACCGGGTCCAATGAGATTCGCCGCTGTCACGGAAGCGTTCGCTTTCGTTCACGCCGTTTCCATAAGAACGTGCGTACATCACAAACATGCGAACCATCGCCATCGTCGGTTCAGGAATCAGCGGTCTGGCAGCCGGCCACGGGCTTCTGCGCGCCGGCTATCGAGTGGATCTGTATTCGGATCGCAGTGCGCACGAGTGGCTGACCACCAGCCGGCCTACCGGCACCGCGGCGCGCTTCGATCTGGCGCTTTCCTACGAGCGCGAGCTCGGCCTCAATTTCTGGGACGACGCCGCGCCGAAAGGTGAAGGCGTTTTCCTCACCTTCTGTCCCACGTTGCACAATCCGCTGATCCGGTTGGTCGGACGATTCCGTGCGCCGTTCCAAGCCGTCGATGTACGCCTACAGTCATGGCGCTGGATGAATGAATTCGAAACTCGCGGCGGCAACATCGTCATCGAGCAGGTCACCGTCGATCGCCTCGGCGAAATCGCCGCGGCGCACGATCTGACCATCGTCGCCACCGGCCGCGCCGATTTGTGCCGCATCTTCGAACGCGACGAAAGCCGCAGCATCTATGCGAAGCCCCAGCGCAATCTGGCCATGGTCACGGTGACCGGCGGTCCCTCGCGCATCGCGGACATCCCGCTGCTTCCCGTGAAGTTCGACTTCCTCGGCACGGACGGCGAAATCTTCTTCATCCCCTATCACCACAAGGATGCCGGTCCGTGCTGGAACATCCTCGTCGAGGCGAAGCCCGGCTCGCGAATGGATCGCTTCGCGGGCATCGTCGATGGCAACGCGGCAGTGCAACGGATGAAGGAAGTGGTCAGCGCGCTGTTCCCGTGGGACGAGCCGTTCGTCCGCAACATGCAGCTCGCCGATCCACTCGGATGGCTGGTCGGCGCGGTGACGCCGGCAGTACGCCGGCCGGAGGCGCGGCTTGCGACCGGTGCGGTCGTCGCGGCGCTCGGCGACACAGCGATCTCCTACGATCCGATCGCGGCGCAGGGCGCGAACAGCGGCATCAAGCAGGCCCGCCATCTCGTCGAGAACATCGTCGCGCGCGGCGACGGCGCGTTCGATAGCGACTGGATCACGGCAACCTTCGAGGATTTCTTCGCAACGCACGCGCGCCACGCCTGCCGCTTCAGCAATCTCCTCCTCGAGCCGATCACCGCGCCGGCGAAGGAGCTGCTCATCGCGCAGTACGGCAGCGACGGCGAACGCGAAAATCATTCGCCGCAGCAGCGCATCGCCGACGCCTTCGTCGAAAACTTCAACGACCCGCGGCTTCTCACGCCGGCATTCACGGACATGGCTGTTTCGCGCCAGGTCATCGCGTCGCATGCCGAGGGACGGTGGCTGTGGAACGGCGTGCGCGGCAGAGCATCGATCGCGCGCGATCAGATCAAATCGAAGCTGCGGCGTCGCAAAGCTTCTTGATCGTGCGGCAAGGTTGGCGCGCAGAGGCGCGGCGCAACGGCCGCACGTTCCAACGAAAAGGCCGCGCTCTCGCGCGGCCTTGCAGTGGAAAGCGACTTCAGTCGTCAGTGGCGGCTGCCGCTGGACGATTCGTTCTTGCTCTTGCTGTCCCACGACTCGCTATCCTTCGACTGGCTGCCGGACGAACGGTTCGGGTCGCTGGAGCTTTCGTAGCCGGACGAACCACGGTTGCCGGTGCGGCTGTTGGGCTCGTTCAGATTCTCGTTCATGTGCTTTGAGCGGTCGATGTTCTGGCCGAAGTCGGCGGACGAGTCGCTCTTGTTCTTGCCGGTCTGCGAAGACGTATGGTTGACGTCGCCAGCCTTCGTTGACGCAGTGTCCTTGCTCATCTTGTCGCGTTCACGGTTTTCCATTTGCTTCTCCTTTTGCGGGCAGCTGCCCGTGTTATTTGTAGTGCAACGCAGATGCCTTTCCGCTGCTAAACTGCTGAGCCTATGCATGCTGTCCGTTTGACACGGCTCAAGTCGCCGCTCGTCGACCAGGAGATTGACGACGTAACTGCCGGGCCCGGCGAGACCGTCGTCGAGATTCGCGCGGCGGGCATCTGCCACAGCGATGCGCACTATCGCGGCGGCGGAGGAACGGTCGCGCTGCCGCTGACCCTCGGCCATGAGATCGCCGGCGTCGTCGCCGGCACCGATCGACGCGTGGCGCTGCACTACCTTCACGACGACGGCCAGATGCTCGGCAAGGAACTCGATGGCGGATATGCCGAACGGATCGTCGTGCCTGCCGCCAACCTCGTGCCGATTCCTGATGGCGTCCCATTCGACGCGGCGGCCGTGATGATGTGCTCGACCGCGACCGCGTACCACGCTCTGCGCCTGGCGTCGCTGCGCGCCGGCGAGTCGGTAGCCATCATCGGCTTCGGCGGCCTCGGCGCCTCGGCGGCGCAACTGGCGAAGGTTCTCGGGGCCGGCAAAGTGTTCGCGGTCGATCGTGTCCGCGACAAGCTCGATCTCGCGCGATCGTTTGGTGCGATTCCTGCTGCCATCGACGAGTTGCGCGACATCGACATCGCGCTCGATTTCGCCGGGCATCCCGCGACCACTCTCGCCGCCCTCCGCTCGCTGCGGCGCGGCGGGCGCATCATGATCGTGGCCATCAACCTGCGCGAGTTGGCCATCGATCCGTATCGCGACGTATTGGCTAACGAACGCCGCATCATCGGCGTCTCCGATCACACGCGGGACGAGCTCGTTGACTTGCTGGCGATGGCCGCGCAAGGACAGCTCGACATGACGCGCGTCATCACGCGACGAGTGCCGCTCGACGCCGATGCGATCAACGGCGTTCTCGATGATCTCGATGCGGGGACCGCGCACTTGCGCACAGTCATCGCGTGAAGCAAAAGGGAGACGGTTCACGCGGTGTTCGCAGAGAGGCGGAGAAAACCTCGCCGCGACCGCCGCCTCTCCGCGAGCTCCGCGTGAAACCGTTCTCCGTCACGCTTAAAATCAGCCATGCCACTCTTCATCGCTCTCCTCGTCACCGCATCCTCGAGTCTGGCCGAAGTGCGCAGCGGCGACGAGGTCCTTCGCGCGTTCCGAGCTGACGCGCGCATTCGCGTCGTGAATATCTGGGCGACGTGGTGCGTGCCGTGCGTCGCCGAGATGCCGCAGCTCGAGGCCATCAGCACGTCGATGCGCGGGACCGGCGTCGAGTTCATCGGCGTCTCGCTCGACGACGCCATCCCGGGCGACCGCGCCGAGCGAAAACATCTCGTCACGCGTTTCCTGGCCACCAGGCGAATCCGATTCCGCAACGTCTATTATGTCGGCCGCACCAGCGCGCTGGCCGACCGCTTCCGTTTCGATGGCACGATCCCGATCACGCTCGTCTTCGATCCGTCCGGCCGCGAGCTGTTTCGCAACGAAGGCGCCATCGACGCCGTGAAGTTCCGTCGCAAACTCGAGGATCTGATCAAAAGGAGAAACCGATGAAACGTCTCATTCTTGCGTTGGTTCTGCTAGCCGTTGCCGCCGTCGTGATCGCCGAGGAGTTGGCGGTCGGCGCGAAAGCGCCGGGGTTCGCGCTGACGAACACCGTCGACGGCAAGACCGTCAGCTTCGCGCCCGGCGACGGCAAGCTGTCCGTCGTCGTCTTCACCTGCAATCAATGCCCGTACGCGAAAGCATTCGAGGACCGCATCGTCGCCCTCGGACGCGACTACGCAAAACGCGGCGTGACGTTCTACGCGATCGATTCCAACGATGACGCCGCGTACTCCATCGAGTCGTCCGCCGAGATGAAGAGCCGCGCGCAGTCGAAGAACTATCCCTTCCCGTATCTGAAGGACGGCGATAGCCGCATCGCCCGCGCGTACGGCGCGCGCGTGACACCGCACATCTTCGTCGTCGACGGCAAGGGCGTGGTCCGCTATCGCGGCTACGTCGACGATTCGGCCAAAACCGAGGAGCGCCAGCACACCGGACTCCACGACGCCCTCGAATCCCTCCTCGGCAACAAGGACGTCGCCGTGACGGCGACGAAGGCCTTTGGCTGCACGATCAAGTTCAAACCGGCGGCCTAAGAAACGATCCGCAGATTTCGCAGATGGACGCCGATTACGACGACCCATCTGAGGACATCTGCGTCATCTGCGGATACTGACTTTGAGGAGAGAGACGCGTGAAAACTGTACTGCTCGCGATGTTCGTGTCGGTGGCGGCGTTCGCTGCCGACAAGCCTGCGCCGGTCGCGCCGACGGATTACAACGAAGTCTTCAAAAGACTCAAGTTCCGCGAGATCGGACCGGCGGCCATGGGCGGCCGCATCGACGACTTCGCCGTCGTCGAATCCAATCCCGACATCATCTATGTCGGGACGGCGGCCGGCGGCGTCTTCAAGACGACCAACGGCGGCATCACGTGGGACCCGATCTTCGACGATCAGCCGACGTCGACGATCGGCGACGTCACCGTCGCGCCGTCGGATCCATCCATCGTCTGGGTCGGGAGCGGCGAGGCAAACAACCGGCAGAGCGGGTCGTGGGGCAACGGCGTCTACAAATCGACCGATGCCGGCCGGATCTGGAAGCACATGGGTCTCAACAACTCCATGGCCATCGGACGCATCGTCATCTCCCCTGCCGATCCGAACGTCCTCTACGTCGCCGCCGGCGGCAACCTCTGGGGAGCGTCGAAAGATCGCGGAGTTTATAAGTCGAGCGACGGCGGCAAAACATGGAGCAACGTCCTTTTCGTCAACGACGACACCGGCGCGACCGACATCGCCATGGATCCCGATTCGCCCGGCACGCTGATCGCGGCGATGTATCAGCGCCGGCGTACCGTCTTCGGTTTCAGCGGCAGCGGCTCCGGTTCGGGTCTGTACAAAACGACCGACGGCGGCGCGAGCTGGAAAAAACTCGAGAAGGGACTGCCGTGGGATCCCGATGCGAAGAAAATCGCGGACGCTGATCCGCAGGCGGCGAAGGAGATCGGACGCATCGGCGTCAACTTCTACAGGCGCAACGCGAATGTCGTCTACGCGCTCATCGAGCATGCGAACGGCGGCATCTTTCGCAGCGACGACGGCGGCGAGACGTGGACGAAGCAGTCCGAAACCAATCCGCGCGGCAGCTACTACAGCCAGGTCATCATCGATCCGAACAACGACCAGCGCGTGTGGGTACACGGCGCGCAGATGTACTACTCCGAGGATGCGGGAAAGACGTTCAAGACGAACCTCGTGCAGAAGATTCACGGCGACTATCACGCCATGTGGATCGATCCGCGCGACTCGAATCACATGATCGCCGGCTCCGACGGTGGCATCTACGCGACGCACGATCGCGGCCGGAGTTGGGACTACCTCAACACCATCGCCATCGGCCAGTTCTACGAGATCGGCCTGGACATGCAGCGGCCGTATCACATCTGCGGCGGGCTGCAGGACAACAACGTCTGGTGCGGACCGTCGGCCACGTTCGACACGCGCGGCATCGCCAACTCCGACTGGTTCACGGTCGGCGGTGGCGACGGTTTCTACGCGCAGATCGATCCGACCGATCCGAACACCGTCTACGCCGAGTCGCAGGACGGCAACCTGCTGCGGCGCAATCTGAAGACGCACGAGTCGCGCTCGATCCGCCCGCCGGCCGCCGAGGGTGAACGGCTGCGCTTTCAGTGGAACTCGCCGCTGGTGGTGTCGGCGTACGACAACAAGACGCTCTACTACGGCGGCAACTACCTGTTCAAGTCCACTGACCGCGGCGACTCCTGGACGCGCCTCGGCGGCGATCTGACGACGGGAGAAGACCGCGACAAGCTTCCGATCATGGGCCGCGTGCCCGACAAGAACACGATGTCGCGCGATGACGGCGTGCAGGCCTGGCCGGCCATCACGACGATCAGCGAGTCGCCGACCAATCGCGACTTGCTTTACGCCGGCACCGACGACGGCAACCTGCAGGTCACGCGCGACGGCGGCAAGACGTGGAAGAACGTGACGCCGAAGAAAGGCGTCTACGTGAGCCGCGTCATCGCCTCGCGCTTCAACGAAGGCACCGCATACGCGACGCTCGACGGCCATCGCAGCAACGACTTCGGCGTCTACGTGTTCGCGACCAGCGATTACGGCGCGACCTGGAAGCCGATCCGCAGCGGTATCGATGATGATGCCGGCACGGTTCACGTGATCCGCGAACATTTTCGCAATCCGAAGCTGCTCTTCCTCGGCACGGAGCGCGGACTTTTCGTTTCGTACGATCAAGGTGGCCATTGGTCGCGGCTCAAACTCAATCTGCCGACGGTGCCGGTCGACGACATCGCCATTCATCCTCGCGAAAACGATCTCGTCCTCGCCACGCATGGGCGCTCGATCTGGATCCTCGACGATCTCGCGCCGATCGAGCAGATGACGGATGCCGTTCCGTCCGAGGCGCTGCATGTGTTCGAAGCGCGCCCGGCCACCGAGTGGCGCATCGCCAACCGCAGCGGCGTGACCGGACACAAGGCGTTCTTCGGACCGAATCCGCCGAACGGAGCTTCGATCACGTATCTCCTGAAGTCGAAGCCGGCCGACAAGGAGAAGGTGAAGATCAGCGTCGTCAACAAAGAAGGCAAAGTCGTTCGCGAGATCGACGGCACCGGCGACGCTGGCCTCAATCGCGTGACCTGGGATCTGCGCACGCGTTCCGTCAACGAGGCACCGCGCGAACCCGAGGCCGCAGCGGCCGGCGCGACGGCGGGCGGCGGCGTCACCGAGGCGGCGACGGAGCAGGCCAGCGAACAAGGCGGCGGCTTCGGCGGTTTCCAGGGCGCGCTGCGCGTCGAGCCGGGCGAGTACACGGTGAAAGTCGCCTCCGGAAAACTCGAGCAGTCGACGAAGGTCGTAGTCGAAGAAGACCCGCGCATCGAGATCAGTCCCGACGATCGCACCGCGCGCCGTCAGGCTCTAACTCAACTCGCGCAGTTGGCCACCTCGGGAGCCGCGGCCCGCCGTTCGATCACCGGACTTCACACCGCGCTCAAGGACTACAAGAAGACGAAGCTACCCGAGAACATCCAGAAAGCCGCTGACGATCTGCTGAAGAAAGTCGACGCAGCGTGTCTCAAACTCGGCACGCCAACGCAGTGTGGCCAACCCTCTCCCGGCCTCGGATGGGCCGGTCCGCCGGTCCTCTACACGCCGCCTCCCGTCACGCAACGCATCACGCAACTTCTCGGCGGAATCGAGAACTACGCCGCCGCGCCGACCGCATGGCAGCTCGACCAAGTCAAAGTGCTGCAAGGTCTGCTCAAGGATGCGACGTCTGAGGCGCAGACGATCACGAAGACCGATCTCGAAACGCTCAACAAGATGATGCGCGACGCGAACGTGCCGTACGTCTCCGTCCCTGTCGGCGGCGGCGGTGGCGGACAGCGGCCTTAGGTCGTGACCAGCGAAGAGCTTAGAATCGCGAAGTTTCCGAGGAGGCATTGAATGGCGACCACGAAAACACCCGCCCCAAACCAGCCCAAGGACAACCCGACGCAAGTGCCTGTAAGCAAGAAAGCGAACAAGGACAATCCGACGCAAGTACCTCTGAGCAGGAAGAAAAAACCGCACAAAGACAACCCGACCCAATAGCAAATGTTCACGCTGACGCTCGACGACTTCCGCGAAGTGCGCGCGCGTATCGCGCCGCACATCAAACACACGCCGCTGCTGACGTCACGGCAATTGAGCGAGCTGACGGGATTCGAAGTCCGGCTGAAAGCGGAGATGTTTCAGCGCGTCGGCTCGTACAAGATCCGCGGTCCGCTGAACAAGTTCGCGCTGATGCCCGAGGAGCAGAAGGCCCGCGGCGTGGTCTGCTCCTCGGCCGGCAATCACGCGCAGGGCGTGGCGCTGGCCGCGAAGATCCACGGCATCCGCGCTGTCGTCTGCATGGCCGAAAACGCCACGCCCGCCAAGATCGCCGCCACGCGCGGCTACGGCGCCGAGGTCGTGCTGCATGGAACGATCTGGGATGAGGCGAACGAGAAAGCGAAAGAGCTGGTGCGCGACCAGGGACTCACGTACGTCCATCCGTTCGACGACGAGCAGCTCATCGCCGGCCAGGGAACGCTCGGCCTGGAGATCGTGCAGGACTGGCCCGAGCTCGACGCCGTCATCGTCCCGATCGGCGGCGGCGGACTGATCTCCGGCGTCTCGATGGCGATGAAGAGTCACAACCCGAACATCCGCGTCATCGGCGTCGAGTCGAGCGACGGACCGGCGATGAAAGCGAGCATCGAAGCCGGCCACCTCGAAACGATCGACTGCAAGACGATCATCGACGGCCTGCGCGTCCGCCGCGCAGGCGAGATCAACTTCTCCGTCGTGCAGCGCTTCGTCGACGAGATCGTGGCCCTCCCCGACCGCGAAATCTTCGACGCCATGATCTGGATCATGGAGCGTTGCAAACTGGTCGTCGAAGGCGCCGCCGCCGCCCCAGTCGCCGCGCTGCTGCACGAACTGGTCAAACTGCCGCCCGGCTCGCGCGTCGCCGTCGTCCTCTCCGGCGGCAACGTGAACCTCGATCAGCTCCGGTCCTTGACTTGGAACTGACGGACGATCCGCGCTTCGTCCGCGGCATCGCCCTCTTCAACGACGGCGACTACCTCGAAGCCAGCGATTGCTTCGAGGAGTTGTTCTTCGAAGGCATCCGGGACGAGCCCGACTTCATCCGCATCTTCCTGCAATTCAGCGTCGGCATTTTTCACGCGCAGACAGGACAGTGGCGCCCGGCGGTGGAGAGGATCGAGGAGGGGCTGCGGTTAACAGCAGCGAATCAGAACGATCGAGGGTTCGACTTGCTCGCACTCTCCGCATCGATGGCGGCCGGAGTAGGGGCATTGCGGGAGAAGAGCAAGCCTGTGTGGCCACAGATCGCGTTTCGTGCACGATAGATTTTCACGCGGAGCCGCGAAGGCGCGGAGAAAAACGGCTTCCCTCCGCGTCCCCGCGTCTCCGCGTGAACCGATTCGTAGCGCATACTCTGACGCGATGAAGATCGCCAGAGAGCTGCGATGGTTCCTCGGTTTTTTCGTGCTGCCGATGGCCGTGCTGATCGGCATCGACCTCGCGTTCAGCAGTTCACCGCTTCCGTTTTTCAAGCGCCTGCTGACGCTGGAGGACACCTGTTCGTACGGCGCCTGCTTCATCATGCCGGGGATCATTTACGTGCTCGCGCTGGGGATTCGAATCGCGACGGGCGCGCGGCGAACGCACGAGAAGAAATCGGGCTAACAGCTACCGCGTCAACGCGCGGTACCGCGTCAGATGCCGCACGGCGCCCGCTTTGTCCCCGCTGCGTTCGAGGATGCCGGCGAGGTTGTAGTGCGCGTCTGCGTTGTCGGGATCGAGGTCGATGGCGCGGCGATACGCGACCGCGGCGTCGGACAAGCGTCCGAGGTCGTCGAGGGCGACACCGAGGTTGAAGGCAGCGACGGGATGATCGGGATCGACGTTGAGCGCGGCACGGTAGTGCTTCTCCGCGCCGTCGAGGGCGCCGTCATCGTGCAGAAGGCGACCGAGGTTTACGTGAGCATCGACATGAGACGGATCGAGCGCGATGGCCCTCTCGTACGCCGCGCGCGCCTCGGCCGGATCGCTCAGCTCGAGATCGGAAGCCAGCTCGTACCAGGCGTCGGCGTCGAGGTCATCCTCCTGCTTCGCCTTCGCTTCGCGCACGGCCGCCAGCGCGATTGGCTTCGTTTTCTCGGCGATCTCCTCGACCGAAAAGTCGAAGAGCGACTGGCCTGACTCCGGATTCCAGACCGCGGTGCCGTCGCGAACGACGACGCGCTCGCCGTCCGCGGCGATGCGCACGCCGGCGATCGAGCGGCCTTCCGGCAACTGCTCGCGGACGCTTTCCAGCACGCGGCGGATCTTGCGCGCCGGAATGTGCGCGGCCGTCAGCTCGCCGGCGGTGCGGAGGATGACCAGGTCCTGAAAACCGAAGCGGAGATCGCCGTCGGTGTCGCGTTCCGGCGTCAGAAATCCGCGCGCGGTCCAGGCGCGGATTTGTCCGGCGGAGAGTCCGAGCATCGCCGAGACCTCCCGCACTGAGTAGGACATGCGGCCATCTTAGCGGACCGTTGTCTCAGCGCGAACGCGATCCTGACTTGGCCACCTTCTGCGCGGAAGCCCGAGGAGCGGCCTTCTTCGCTTCCGCCTTTTCCGGAATGCGGCGCGGTCCGCTAGTCTTTGCAGATGCCGGCGCGGACTTGCCACTCGGCTTGGCCAAGCTCCTCTTCAACGCTTCCATCAGATCGATGACCTGCGCCTTCGGCTCTTCGACGAAGTTCGACGTGATCTCCTCGCCTTCGATCTTGCGCTGGATCAGAGCGCGCGTGCGCTCGGCAACTTCGTCGCGATAGTTCTCGGGATGGAACTCGTCGGCGGCGCCCATCTGCGCGAGCTGCACGGCCATCTTCAGCTCGTTGTCTTTGACGATGGCATCGCCGAGGTCGAGCTCGTCCATCGAGCGGATCTCGTTCGGGTAGAAGAGTTGCTGCATCACCATGCCGTTGCCGAGCGGGCGGAGGATGACCAGGTACTGCTTGCCGCGCGCCGCGTACTTCGCCAGCGCCCAGCGTCCGGTCTGCTCCAGCGCCTTCGTCAGCAGCGAATAGGCGCGTTCGCCGCCTTTGTCGGGCGCGATGTAGTTCGCCTTCGCGAAGTAAATCGGATCGATCGCTTCCTTCGGCAGGAATTCGCTGATCTCGATCGACTGCGTCGACTTCTCCTCGATCATCTTCAGCTCTTCTTCATTGAAGAGCACGTACTGCCCGCGTTGGAATTCGTAGCCCTTCACGACCTCATCGCGCGAGATGGTGCGGTCGTCTTTCGCGCAGAAAAGCTGCTGCTGGACGCGGTTGCCGCAATCCTTGTGCAGCATGTTGAAACTGATCTTCTCGCTGGCCTCGGTGGCCGAGAAGAGTTTCACCGGGATCGAGACAAGGCCGAAGGCAATCTGTGCTGAAGCAGTCGGGCGAGGCATGGCGACTCCTTTACGTGACCAAAGAGTTGGGCATGTTAGCAGAGCCCGACCGCGAACAACCTTAGACTCTTGCCGTGCCGCTTTCCAACGCCGATAGTTATCAACGCATTTACAAGACCGTGAAACGCATCCCGCGAGGACGCGTGGCGACGTACGGTCAGATCGCCACGCTGGCCGGACTCGATGGTCACGCGCGCCAAGTCGGCTACGCGCTCCACTCCCTGCCCGATCGCAGCGACATCCCCTGGCATCGCGTGATCAATGCGAAAGGCGAGATTTCGCCGCGCAACGGGGGCGATTCGCACGAATTGCAACGGATGTTGTTGGAGGACGAAGGCGTGATCTTCTCGCTGGATGGGAAGGTCTCACTCGTTCAGTTCCGCTGGAAACGCTGAAGGGAGACGGTCACGCGGAGCACGCAGAGAGGCGGAGAGCGCGGGATTGGTTTTGCTCCGCCTCTCCCTATCTCCGCGTGAACCGTCTCCCTCTCGCATTCAAAACGTCTTCATCCACTCAAACACCTGGTAGTGCTCCCCATTCATCCCCAGTCGCGTATACACCTGCTGCGCGCTGACGTTGCGGCGGTCGACGTACAGGCGGATTCCGCGGAGCGAATCATCCGCGTTCACGAGAGTCTTAACGTACTCGTACAAACCGGCGTAAACCCGTTGCTGCCGAAAGTCGGGGACGACATACACGCTCTGAATCCACCACACGTTCCCGTTGCGCCAGTCGCTCCACTCGTACGTGATCATCAGCGAGGCGATGACGACGCCGTCGCTTTCCGCCAGGAAGTAGCGCCCTCGAGATGCATCCTCGAACACCGCCTGCACTCCGCGTGTACAGACTTCGCGATCGAGGTCCAACTCCTCCGTCTCGCGCGCCATGGCGATCTGAAAGTCGACGATCGTCGACACGTCCGACACGTTTGCTTCGCGGTAGTTGATCATCGGCCTGCTACCCTTTGCGCCGCATGACAGTAGCAAAAAACGATACGCATCGGGCGGTGCTGTTGATGATCGCCTCGGCGACGATGTTCGGCGGCATGGCCTTCACCGCGAAGGTCGCGACCGCGCGGCTGAGCGGCCCCGAGGTCGCGGTGTTGCGGATGGGAGCAGGGTTGCTGCCGTGCCTGCTGGTGCCGCGCTATCGCCGCGCCGCGCTGCACTACAACCGCCTCGGCCTGATCCTGCTGCGCGGCTTCTTCGGTGGCCTCGCGGTGATGTTCTACTTCATCGCCATCCAGCACATTAACGTGGGCGTGGCCACGCTGCTCAACTACACGGCGCCGATCTGGAGCGGGATCTTCTCGATGCTCTTCATCGGCGAGCGATTCAGTTCGCGTGTGCTGCTCCCGCTCCCCATCGCGCTGGCCGGCGTCTTCCTCGTCGTCCATGCGCACGCCGCGCCCGGCGACATCCTCGGCTTCGGGCGATGGGAGCTCGTCGGCGCGCTGTCCGCGGTCGCATCCGGCGTCGCCGTCACCGCCATCCGCGCCGCGCGCCGCAGCGAAAACTCCTGGTCCGTCTACGCCAGCTTCTGTCTCATCGGCATGTTCGTCAGCATGCCGTTGGGCATCGCGCAATGGGTGACGCCGAATCGCACCGAGTGGCTCTGGATCATCGCCACGGCAATCCTGGCGATGGGCGCGCAACTGCTAATGACGTTCAGCCTGCGATGGGTCGATGCGATGACGGTCGGCGTCATCTCCCAGCTCGCCGTCCTCGTCTCGATGACTCTCGGCGTACTCATTCTCGGCGACCACCTCAGCCTCGCCTCCGCCCTCGGCAGCGCGCTGTGCATCGGCGGCGTCGCCGGCGTGACGTTCGTGACCTCGCTCTCTAAACCGGTGATCGCCGCGACGGAGATTGTTCCGGAATTGTGAGGCCGTCAGGCCAGCATCACCAGCCGCATGCAGACCGCGGTGTCGGGACAGGCGCCTTGCAATTCGGTCGATGCGAGAAGCTGCGGATGGATTTCGTCGCGGTCGATCGGCTTGAAGCCGCGCTTGGCGAAGTACGGTTGCGCGGTCGTCGTCAGCAGGTAGAACTCGCGGATGCCGCGCGATGCGAGGCGATCGAGGAGCTGCCGGACGATACGCCGTCCGATGCCGCGGCCGCGATGCGAGTCGGCAACGGCCACCGATCGGATCAACGCCGCGAATTTGTACGCCTCGGAACCGCCGCAGCCGACGATGGCGTCGCCGTCGCGCGCGACGATGAACGTTCTCCAGTGATCGTCGATGCCGGTGGTGGGCAGGTTGTTCGTGATGAGGAGCTGCCGAATGATGGGAAGGTCCGCCGCCGTGGCGCCGCTGATCGCGATGTCGCCGTCGCTCATGTCCGCCGAGGATAGCAGTTGCGTTCGTTCACGATGACAAGCTCGCGCAGAATTCGAGCAGCATCTGCTCGCCTTCCGGCCACGGACCGTGACCCGAGTCGCCGTTGATGTGGCCCGCGTCGCCGATGAACACGAGGCGGCTGCCCCACGCGTCCGCGAACTGGCGCGCGCGTTCGACGCTCACGAACTGATCGTTCGTACTGGCGACGACGATGCTCGGAAACGGTAATCGCGACAGCGGCATGTACGAGAAGCTGCGCCCTTCGATCGGATAGTCGGGATGCTCGACATCGCTCGGTGCGACGAGAAACGCACCGAGCACTCCCTGTCCGCCGCAGTCCTCCGCCCACTGCCCCACGAGCGAGCATCCGAGGCTGTGCGCGGCGAGGACTGGAGGCGTTGCGCAATCGGTGACGGCCATCTCCAGATTGGCGACCCACTCGGAACGGTCGGGCTGATCCCAATCGCGCTGCAGCACGCGCTGAAACGACGAATGCCGCGCCTCCCAATACGTCTGCCAATGCCGCGGTCCGGAGTTCCAAAGGCCGGGAATCGTGAGGACGGGAACGCTCATGCGCAGAGCAGACTACACGTTCCGACTCAACCGGCGTTGTAAAGGCTTTTAACCACAGGGACACAGAGAACACAGAGCTTTTCTCTCTGTGAACTCTGTGTCTCTGTGGTGAGAATGGTTTTAGGCGATGGGGACGTCAAGTAGCGTGCACCGAAGCCCGCAGCGCGTCCTTTGGTTCCGGCGGCGTCTTGCTGAAATCGATCTCGTAATTCTGCGGCGGAAGTTCCCACGTGTAACCGCGCAGCAGCACGACCGCGAAGACTTCCATGATGTACGTCGCGAAATCGAGTCCGGGACAGCGATGTCCCATGGCCGGTCCCGCGCCTTGCGGCGCGAAGGCGTGCTCGTGACGTTTGTCCTCGGCGCGTTCCGGTGAGAGACGGTCGGGATCGAATGCGGTCGGATTCGTGTAGGCGCTCTGCGCGACATGACTCGGCGTCACTGCCCACATCACCATCCATCCCGCGGGAACGGAGACGCCGTCCAAGTGCAGCGGCGCTTTCGTTTTGCCGAAGACCGCCGGCACGATCGGGCAGAGCCGCTTGACCTCGTTCACAACCTGCAGCAGATACGGCATCGTCATCAGCGTCTCGAGTGACAGCGGTCCTTCGGGCGCCTTCGACACGATCTCCGCCGCGAGCTTCGCGCGAACGTCGGGATGCGCCGTCAGTTGCTGGATGATTGAACCTAATTCCGCGTAAACGATGTAGCCGGCGATGACGATGTGATGCAGTTCGAGCGCGGCATCGTCATCGGAGAGCGTTGCATTCGACGACGTCGCCGCGGTGAGCATGCGCGAGAGTCCGTCGTTCGTCGGCGTCTGACGGCGTTCGCGCACGAGACGGCGAAGAACGTCGAGAATGCGGTCACGCGCCTGCAGCGCTTTGCGATAGCGCGTGCCGGGGATGTTGATCGGCAGCGTCGCGAAGCCGTCGGTGAGGATGCCGTAGTCGGTGCGCAGCGAGTCCATCTCGTTGCCCGGCGGCATCCCCATCACCGTCGTGCAGATGATTTCGATGGCGAGCCTCTTCAGTTCATCGAGCCAGCGAATCTCACCAGCTGCCGTCCACTTGTGAAAGTAGGTCTCCACCGTGTGCTGGACGATCGGCAGGTACGCGGACATCGCGGCGCGGTTGAAGGCCTGGTTGACCAGCTTCTTGCGCGCGCTGTGTACCTCGCCGTCGAGCGACGGCAGACTGCGGCCGCCGAACAGCTCCTGCACGTGTGGCGGCATCGCACCCTCGCGCATGATCACGTTCGGATCGATGAATGCTCCCGCGGCCTCGGGGCCGGCCACGACGACGGTCTTTCGTCCGAGGACGTGCGAGCGGAAGATCCGGCCATGAGTGGCCAGCCTCTCCTCGATGAAGCGAAACGGATTCTTTGCGAACGACAGCGTCTCGCCGAGGAGCGGAAGTCCGTTCTTGCCGGGCGGAGGGGGCGTTTCGATTGTCGTCATGTATCAGACGATACGCCGGTCCGGGGCAAGCGGATGCATGGAAGCACGGACAAGAGTCCGTGCCCCATGGACCAAATGGTGGCCGAGCCTTGGGCAACCAACGCCGCCGGCCGTGCCGGCTTATGCGCGCTTGATCAGCCGCACCAGGAACAGCAGGATCACGGCGCCGATGAAGGCGACGATCAAGCTGCCCACCAATCCGCCGCCGGCGGAGATACCGAGGACGCCGAAGAGCCATCCGCCGAGGACTGCGCCGACGATGCCGACGATGATGTCGCCGAGGAGGCCGAAGCCGCCGCCTTTCATCAACAAACCTGCAAGCCAGCCCGCGATCGCGCCGATGATCAAAAACCAAATCAGACTAGTCATATTGAGTTCCCCTCTTTCTGCCAAGCAGCCTCAGCACATTTGCTGCCAGTATCGAATAAATGATGGAACCAAGTAAACTGTTGAGCACGATGAGCACAGATGAGCTGGCAAACGTAGGTCTTACCGATGACGATCGAAAACTCGCCGGATCGCGCTTCGCCGAGGTTCGCGATGCCATCTTCGCGAATCCCTATCAGCGGATGTGGGGAGCGGCGGGCGAGCCGCCATTCGAGAGGTTCCCAGTCACGTTCGGCAGAGCGATGCGGGGACTTTTCCGTTTCGGCAAGCCATGGGCTCTGCTGGCCGCGGCACGCAGAACGCTGGCCTCGGACGCTGATCTGCGCTGGGGGCCGGACAGAAAGGGCTATCAACGGCTTCTCCACACCAACGCGATCTGTCTGACCGGAGTCTGGGAGATCACCGCGGAGACGCCATACACCGGCTACTTCAAGAAAGGGAGCCGCGGTCTGGTCGTCGCGCGCTACTCGACCTGCTGTACGGAAACGCGGCGGGGAAACACCCGCTCGCTCTCGATGGTCGGGCGTGTCTATCCGACAACGGATCCCGAGCATGCCGAACGGCTGCAGACAGCCAGCTTCATCACCCAGCAGGACATCGGCGGCGATTACAGCAAAACGATCAATGAGGCGGTCCTGCGCAACGCTCCGAACACGACCGTCTTCCGCCGCGGCCTCGGCTTCCCGACGTTGCTGGCCTCCGGAGCCGCGTTCAATCGCGCCGAGACGAAGCCGACGATCCGTCAGGTGTACCAGATCGCAGAGATCGGTCTCCCAACGGGTCAGCCGACGCGGTCGCCGGAGTTCCTGCAATTCTCCGTCGTCCCCGAGCAGCCGGTCATCCCCGGCGAGGCGCTCGACTTCCGCGACGAAATCATGGCCCAGATCTACGACCGCGGCGATCCGCAGCCGAAGCGCACCCTCACCTTCAGCATCGAGACAAGTGATGAAGGAGTGACGCGTGGCAACCCGCTCAAGGAGTACCGCGAGTTCAAGAACTGGCGGGCGATCGGGACGCTGACGTTCAACGCGGCGGTGGCGTCGTACAACGGCGATCACGTCTTCCACATCCATCACCCCGCGTGGCGCGACGACCGCAACGATCCGAAGACGGCGCACAAGGTGAAGTAATCCCGTGCGACACTACGTCGCATGAGCTCGCTAATTCGCCGCCTGTGGCGTCTTGAAGGAACCGTCAGCCGACCGACGTACGCGATCGGCGGCATCATCGCGTTCGCGCTGAAGTACGCGATCGACTGGTCGATCGCGACGTTCATCTTTAATCGCACCTGGACGCCGCTCAGCTACTGGCGGGTGATCGGACTGCAGAATCACGACAGCGTGACGGCCCGGATGTTTCTGCTGCTCCTGGCTGTCTCGCTGCCATTTCTCTGGTTCGGCATGGCCATGACGCTGCTGCGGCTTCGCAATACGCGGCGCAGCGCGGGATGGGCGGCGCTGTTCTTTGTTCCTGTGATCAACGTCCTGCTCTTTATCGCGCTGTCGATCCTGCCGCCGCGAGACGCTACCGTGCGTGACCTCAGCGGCGTCATGGAGAGCGCGCTGTTCGCGATCGTGGCCACGGCGGCGCTGGCGACGGCGGCGATCGGATTGACGACGCGCGGACTCGAGACGTACGGCATCGGATTGTTCGTGGCCGTTCCGTTCTGCGTCGGCTATCTCAGTGCTTTCCTGCACGCGCGGCGCTATCCGAACGGGGGCGCGCAGCCGTATCTCGTCGCGCTCCTCTCCACGGTCCTGCTGGGTGGATTTCTCCTGGCTCTGGCGTGGGAAGGCATGCTGTGTCTCGTGATGGCCGCTCCGCTGGCGATCCTCGTCGCGACGATCGGCGCGGCATGTGGCAGCCGCTCCGCGCGAATTCGTCCGGCCGCGAAACCGAACGCGCCCGCGTACATGACCGTGGCCATCCTCCCGCTGATCCTGCTGGCGGAGGCGGCGGCGCATCGCGCGACGCCCGTGTATCGGGTCGACAGCGAGATCGTCATCGACGCGCCCGCCGAAGCAGTTTGGAGAAATGTCGTCACGTTCGCGGACATCGGCGGCGAGCCGGAGTGGTACTTCCGCGCCGGAATCGCCTATCCGATCCGTGCACGCATCAATGGCCGCGGCGTCGGCGCCACGCGCACGTGCGAGTTCACCACCGGCACGTTCATCGAGCCGATCGAGGTCTGGAACGAGCCGCGCCTGCTGCGGTTCGGTGTCACGTCCAATCCGCCGCCGATGCGCGAGCTGTCGCCGTACGGCAGCATCGACGCGCCGCACCTGCACGGCTTCCTGATTTCGCAACGCGGCCAGTTCGCGCTCGAATCGCTGCCCGGCGGCCGCACGCGGCTGACCGGCTCGACCTGGTATCAGCATCACCTCTGGCCGGAGGCATACTGGCGGATGTGGTCGGACGCGATCATCCACCGCATCCACCTGCGCGTGCTGCGTCACATCAAAGTGCTCAGCGAGCGGACCGTTTAGCTCGACGGTTTCGCCAGAGTCGAGGTCGGCTTCGCGCGCTTCGCGGCGCCGAAAAGGATTCCCGTCTCCACCTCCACCGGCTGCGCGTCGCGAAGGTACGGTTTGAAACGCCACGTCATCAGCGCATCGGTGATTGCCTTCGCCTGCGCGGGGAAGGCGCTGATCACATGGACGTGCCGGACCTTACCGGACTTGTCGATGATGATACGCACCGGGATAGCGTTGAACTTCTGCTCCGTCAGAACGGGATCGATCTTGTAGGTAATGTTCGGCGCTTCCGCGTAGTCGGCCACGCACAGCGGCGCATCGGCGTCGGCCAGCTTCATTGAATCCAGATCCTTGATTAGCGTTTCGAGCAACTCCGGATCCTGGCTGGTAAATACGAATCGGACTGTGTGGCACCGGACCTCGGTCGCCAGGACATACCAGTGCAGGCCGGCCACGGGCGACGTGTAGTCGAACCGCATGAATGCATGATTGGCCACCGTCACCTGCGACGGCGCGTGTTCGACTTTGTACTCCGCCTGCAGAGTCGCTTTCGTCTGCTCGATGGTTTCCTTCGCGGTTTGGGCCGGCAGCGGAGTGAAAAACATGTCCTGCGCCGTGATCAGCAGCGTTCCTCGGCTGGCGCCTTTGTAATTGGCACCAGGGCGCAGCAGCGTCAGCACGTACGCGCCGCTGTCGGACGGCGGAGGCCCTTTGTACTTCTCGAACCAGCCGGACGGCAGCGCGTAGGAGAGACCGAAGTAGTCATTGTTGTAGACGTCCTTCCTGACCGCTCCCCCCTCGGGCAGCGGAGTCGAGTGGTCGCTCGCGCTCGGAAGTGCGCCATTGATCAGGATGACGTCCGTCGGTAATTTGCGAAGCGGCACACCGGGCGCGGAAGGCACCGCGGCTTCGCTGTCCTGCGCCCGCGCAACCGGCAGAACGCAAAGTAAGAGAAGCGCCAAGGTCGTACGACGGAACATCGTCCCTCCCTCGAAATCGGACCGCTGACGACGTTTCGTCAGCGGCCCGCGATGCGGATTGCGTCAGAGACTTCGGAGGAAATTCAGAACATCCTGCTTCTGCGATGAGCTCAGAAGGTCGAAGTTGCTTTCCACCGTAATCGCTTCCGACCCCGAGCTCTCGTGCTCTTCGATGGCCACGAGCAGGTCTTTGGTACGGCCGTCGTGCAGGAAGAAGATGCGCTGCCCGAGGCCCCAGAGAGGAGCGGTGCGGAACTGATCGCCGCCGGCGCCGCCTTGCGACACGTTGTCATTCAACCCCGTGCCCATGTGATGGATCTCGATGTCGCTGAAGAGGCTGGCCGTGGCGCTGCCCAGGCTGGGCGTAAAGCGCGACGGTGACGTGGTCAGCGAAGCGGTGTGGCAGACCGCGCAGCCGACTGAGGTGAACAGGCTGCGTCCATTCGCGATCGACGTCGCGCCGCCCGGTACCGTCGTCGACGGCGTGGGCGCGGCCAGGAAGCGCATGAACATCGCAAACTGCACCGTGTCGCTCAGCGTCGCGATGGAGGTTGTATTGAAATTCGTGTGGTCCTCGGGCGTCGGATTGACGCGGCAGACCGACGCCAAACCATTGATCATGTCCTCGCCGGGCAGCGGGCGCTCCTGCGTGAACAGCTCGTTGCTGACGCCCATCTCGACGTTGTAGGCCTCGCCGGCGAAGATCTCCAGCGACTTGTTCTGCGCCTTCCAGCCGAAGCGGCTGATCGTTCCGTCGTTGCCGTTGTGATTGAACGTGCCGCCGACGCCGACGTTGTTGTTCTGCTGGTTGTTGAAGTTCGTGAGCAGCGTCGAATCGTCGATGTTTTCCATCAGACCGGTGCCAAAGGTCGGCGTCGGGATGCGGAAGATGATATTGCCCGTGTTGACTGCCAGCGTGAACGAAGGCCGCGGGAGCACGGTGGAGTTGCACGCCGCCGGAGCATCGACGCGGCCAGTGATCGTGTAGAGGTCTTCCACACCGCCGTTCGGTCGGTTGGGATCGGGGTTATTGAACTGATCGAAGAAAAACGGGAAGCGCGCTTCCCGCACCGGACCGCTGCTGGTGATGAACGATGGAACCGGATTCGTTGCCCCGTCGGCGGTGGCATCACCGACCTGCGGATTTACCGCCGGCGCCGAGCCGCCGACCGCCGGCTGCGCGTGACAGGCTACGCAGCTCCGGGAGTTGTAGCGTGGACCGAGTCCGAATCCGCCTTCCCCGGCAACCGTTCCGGAGACGGAATCGATTTCAGTGAAACGGGCCTTGGCGTCGTTGAAGAAGTTGAGGATGGTCACCGGATTATTGGCAGCGACGGAAGACAGTGGCGCACCGGCCGCCGCCCCTCCGCCGCGCACCCCCGGATCGACCTGGGCGAACGCCTGCAGCACAAACAGCAATGAAAGAGAGAGCGTTAATGGGATCACTCGTCGGGTCATGGCATCTCCTCAAATTGGTTGATCGAACCGAGGACGAGCGAAGGCCGACACGGCCTTCGCCTCTTGCTACCCGAGAAACGGGGAGCAGACGCCGGAGTCGTCTCCTCCCTTCCGATTTGGAATCGCTTACTTAGGAGAGGAAGGAGGGATGAGAATCTACACCACCAAAAATGTAATATTTATCGCAGGAAGGGAAGCGATACGGTCGCGATGAACGCTTTATCGGCGCAAATCTGCGGATACGTCTTTGTAGAAGATCACCGTATCGCACATCGAGGCATCCGGATTCAACGCGTATCCCGGGATGATCCCCACCTCGGTCCAGCCGGCGCGGCGATAGAGCGCTTCCGCGGCGTCGCCACGCTTCGTGTCCAGCGTCAGGAGTGTGAAGCCGGCCGATCGAGCGCGATGTTCGATCTCCCCCATGAGCAGCGCGCCGAGGCCCTGGCGGCGTGCGCGGCGATGCACGAGGAGCTTGGCGATGTCGGCGCGATGCCGCTGATTCGGCATCGCTGCGGGACGAAGTTGAACTGTTCCGGTGACGCCGCCGTCGTCGCGAGCGACGAGAAAAATCGCGCGCTCGCCGGAGTTGGCGATGCTCTGCCGCCACCACTCCGCCGCCGATTCCAGCGTCGTCCCGTCGAGAAAGCCGACCGAGGCACCGGCGGCTGTGGCGTCGAGCAGGAGGAGGGCCAGGCCTTCGATATCCGCGGCGCTGACAGGCTGGATCAGTTCCTCGATCACGGCCGAAGTCTACTGGTCGTTCCGTGAGGTTTTTGTAAGTTCGGCCCGGGCTTGCCAAACCTGACGCTCATTCCCACGTACCATGCACCGCCCGGTCGATGCCGGTCAGGGGGAAAGAATGAAGAACTTCGTCGTCGTGGTTGCTTTGCTGCTCGCTGCTGCCTGCAGAACGCCGTCATCCGTCGCGCCGCTGAGCGTCCCGCTGAAGTACAAGACGATGGCCAGCCCGGCGGAGATCCCTTCGCTTCCGACGTGTGCGGCCATATCGCGCGTGGATGTCAAAGATGTCCGCGACGACAAAGCGATCGGCAAACGCTTCGTCCAGGACAAGCCCGGCGCGGTCGCTCCGGTCACAGCATCCAACGACATCGCCGCATGGGCCAAAGAAGGTTTCGAGACCACACTGACGAAGGCCGGCGCACCCGTGGGCACAAAAGGATCGGTCCTGCACGTCCGCATCGAAATGATCACGACGAACGAAAACGTCCTCCATCGCGCCGGATACGACGGCCGCATCGCCCTGGCCCTCGAGCTGTTGCCCTCCGGCGGCGGACCCGCCTGCTGGAACGACCACGTTGAAGGATCGTCGGAAAATTACGGCTACGCCGGCAGCATCGAAAACTACCAGGAGACGCTGAACCACGCACTCGACCGCGCCGCCATGCGCGCGTTCTCCTCGCCGGCGTTCCGAAAAGCCGTCTGTTCGTGCGGCGGGTGACGGCTTATCCGCGTTTCAACAGCGTTTCCCAACTCCACATCGCGCTCGTTACTTTCTTCGGCAACGGGAATCCGAGCTGGTGAGCGAGCATGCAGACCTGTCCGCGATGGTGGGCTTCGTGCGAAAGCATGTAGGCCAGCATTTCCAGACCGACCGGCCAGGGCGGAGCCCAGCCGTCTCTGCGAAACGTCTCGATGCGGCCCTCGGCCGCGTCCGCGAGCATTTCCGCGCAGCGCGCGGCGCTCTCGGCTAGTCCCGCACTCGCATCCTCCCGCGTGCAGCGCGCGCGGTTGAGCAGCCGCGGAACCTTCAGATGCGGAGCGGTCAGCCTGACCCACTTCGCGCGGACGTTGTGCATGTGCGTGAAGATCGCCGCAATCGGACGCACCTTGCCGGGCGGTTTGGCGGTCCACGCGGCAGGGTCAAGGTGTTCGATCAGAAGCTGATTTATCCGGTCGTTCGCGGCAAAGACGCGAGCGGCGTTCCCGCCGAATAGATTCTGAACTTTGTCTTGATGCGCGGTCACAGATCGCCAGTCCCTGATTTGCTAACCTGGCGGCCACTATGCCATTTCTATCCGAGGCACTGCGGTTTGCAGAGAATCCTGCCACGAGCATTGAGCAGTTCCGTGTCGCCTGCGAACTCCTCACACTCGACGCCTCGGGGACGTAGGAGGAGCTTCGCGCGCGTCTGCTGGCGCACCTGAATACGCTCGATTCGGAAACGCCAGTCGTCTGCCTGAATCCGAAAGTTCAAGCGTGACTTCTTACTGCGACTTGGGACGTACAGCCATGCGCGGCAACGGCTTCAACATGCTCACCCGGTTGCCCTCTGTGTCGCGGAACGAGGCGTAGAGGCCAACGCCGGGGATTTCCATGGGATCACCCAACACCTCGCCACCGGCATCCTTGACAGCCTTCATCGATTCGTCCATGTCGTCGACGGCGATCACCACGGACGGATACTGATCCGGCTTATCGGGTCTCTTCAGATAGAAACCGCCGTTGATGGCACCCGGTTTTTTCGGACCGTTATCGTCCGATTCCGTCGTTGTCACGACCACGTAGTCGCCCATATCGGGCCCCATCATTTGGGTCTGCCAGCCGAACACGTCGGTATAAAACTTCGCCATCCGCGCGCGATCGTCCGCCGGCATTTCAAAGTGGACGACAGGATTCATCTTCAAGGGACACACTCCTTCAAATCTGCGTATATCTGCGCCATCTGCGGATCGGCCTCACTCGGTTGCCATGGGCAGCAACTTCGTGGCCACCGGCGAATGCAGCCGCAGCACGTTGCGCGGATCGTCATCGGCTTCGAACTGGATGGCCACCACTTGTCCATCGTCATCCTCATCGATCAGAACGCTCTTCGGATGAGCGATGCGATGGAGCAGGTGTTGCCCGTCCCTGGTCTGAAAATCCATCTGGATTCCGCTCGCGTCGACGCTGATGCCGCGAAGCGGCGCGTCTTCGACTTCGAATTGCGCACCGAGGTCCGGGTCCAGGATCTCGAGCGTGGCACTCGATCCCTGATACACGCGGCTGAGTGAGTCAAGAACAGGTCGCCATTGCGGGGGAGATATCGTTCGGGTCTGCATCGCACGCCTCCAGCGAGCCTTGAGATGCATTTGGCGATCCACCTCGGAAAGACTTGTCCGCAGATGACACAGATGAAATCGGTATCTATCTGCGTACATCTGCGTCATCTGCGATGGTCTTCTCTAGTACGGCCAAGCAAGCGCCGCCGCGAATCCCGGGATCTCGCTCGCCAGCCAATCCGACTGCGCTGACATCACGTCGCGCAGCTCGCGCGCCAGCACCGCATCGACCGACTTGCCATCGCGCACCGCGAGTTTCTCCAGCGCCACGACCTCCAACCGCGGGATGCGCACCTCCAGATCGGCGAGCTGCAACAAGTTGGGCAGTGCCTCCGCCAGCTCGGCTCCGAGCGCCGCCTCGATGTCCGCCTGTTCCCAGAAATCCATCGCGAACGACACCAGCTCATCCCACGGCAGCACGATCTCGCCGCGGATATCGATCCCTTCCAACTCCCCCACCTCCATCCAACCGAGAACGTCTTCGAGGCTCATCCCGGTCGCCTCCGCCGCTTCGGCAGCGGAGTAGGTCTTTCGCGGGAGGAGGAAGAGGTCACGAATCTTCGAAACGGTTGACAGGCCGGAGTGACTCGTATCAGTGTCTTTGCCAAGCATCATGGATGGAGCTTACGCCAATGATGCTGTGCAATCAAGCATCTGATGAAACGCGACGAGGCCCTAAAGACGCTCGGCCGGCGAATCGCCGCCCTCCGCCGGGAGAAAGGTCTCACCCAGGAAGCCTTAGCGGAAGCGATGGGCGTCTCCCGAAATCACGTCGCCGACATCGAGTTGGGCGCGCGGAACACTGGCGTTTGGAGCTTGCTCCTCATCTGTCGCGCGCTGAAGATTCCACCGGCGGAAATGTTTGCCGACTTCAGATTTCCCGAGCCTCGGCGCGATAGGAAGGAACTCCCGCCAAGAGAGAAGGGCAAGAGATGAACATCGAGCGCTTGCTACAACAAATCTCGGAATTCTTCGCGATTCAGCAACAGCGCCCGAGAGCAGTACGCATCTTCGAGGCTCTGTGTCGGTTGGCTGATCGCGGTCGGGATCACCTTCAGGCTTGGGGAAAGCTTCATCGTCTGGTCCAAACAGACACCGCCTTAGTAGAACTGACTGGCTCGTTTTTCCTGCTGACAGCGATAGCCCACATAGAGGCTGCGACATTACACGCCGCCAAGCTCACTGAGAAGCAGGATGACTCCGCAAATGTCACCTATCTCTTGAACACGATCCAGGACGAGAGGAACAAACTATTTGCCACTAGCGTCTGGCCAACGGTCAAGCCGGTCATTGAATCTGCCAGGCTTCGTCTTCAAGAGATCGAAAGCGTCGTGCAAAGAATTAAGCAGAAGCGGGATCGAGAGCTTGCGCATCTTGACCGACGTGATATCGACATATCTCCGGATTGGCAAGCGATTGCGACTGAAGATCTGCAGGAAGTTTTCGATACGATCGACGGCATTGTCGGCGAACTTGGAGGAAGCGTTCCTGCCTTCGCTGAAGTCGACCGGTTTCCCGTTGACCAGTTGTTGGGTGCTGGAGGTTTTGAGGATCTGATTTATTTCACCAGAGTTGCCTTCAACGATGACCGCGTAAAAAGTCCCACCGAGCGCGTCGAAAAAATCAGGGAGTTCGATCGGTATCTCCAAGAAGCGAAGGGCGGTCGCTGAGCGCGACACTCATGGTAGGACCGGGGGCTGACTTGGCGAGAAGGGCGATCGGCTCACCCAGATAGGCTGGCGAATGCGGGTTGACGTGTCCTCGCTCGAAACCACCTTCGTGGAGTCATCCGGGCGAAGGAGACCCGGAGCGTAGAATGCCACCGTGCCGGGACGAATCTACGTAGACACCTCCGTCATCGGCGGCTGCGAGGATGAGGAGTTTCGCGGACATTCCCGGCGCTTGATGGACGCATTCGTACGCGGAGATCTGAAACTTGTGCTCTCAGAGTTGACTCTTCGGGAGTTGGCGCTCGCGCCTGCGGCGGTACGTGCTGTGTTGGAGACCGTTCCGGACGCCCATATCGACGTGGTTAGGCTGGCTCCGGCAGCTGACGAGTTGGCCCGTCGCTATCTTGCTGAGGGTATCCTCCCCGCGAACATGCTGCCTGACGCTCAACATATTGCGATGGCGACGATTGCCGAGGTGGATGCGCTCGTCAGTTGGAACTTCAGGCATATGGTGAACCTGCCTCGCATTCATAGGTACCATGAAGTGAACGCGAAGCTTGGATACGCGACAATCGAGATCCGATCGCCCAGGGAGGTGCTAACAAATGAGTAATGCAACCAAAACCTTCGATACGGTCGAAATGGTGCGGGCCGTTCGCGATGAGTTGAGTGCCAGGATCGCGACAATGTCCGTCGACGAAGAAAATCGTTGGCTGCGCTCCACAGAGCTGTCTGATCCGACGCTACGCCGCCTCATGGAGCTGGCGGCACGGGAGCGGAGAAGTGATGAAACCTCGAAAGAAGATTCCGACGTTCAGGGATGAAGACGCGGAGCGCGAGTTCTGGGCGACAGCCGATTCGACGGAGTACATCGACTGGTCGAAGGCGCAACGGATCAGCGTGCCGAAGTTTCGGCCGACGCTCAGGAAGTCGGCTTCTCGCAAACGGGCGGGATGACATCGAACCGCAGGTAGGTCGATGATGACGAAAGTTCAAGCACTCGAAGAAGAGATCGGAAAGCTTTCGGCCTCAGAGCTGGCTGAACTCAGGGAGTGGTTTGCCGCGTGGGATGCTGACGAGTGGGATCGTGAAATCGAGCGGAATGCGGCGTCGGGCAAACTGGACAAGCTGTTCGAGAACTCGGTTGCGGATCATCTGGCGGGAAACAGCCGCGAGATTTGAAGTTCTTTCGTAGCGACGACGCTTACGAGCTTCCCGCGGCGATCTTCTTCTGCGCCACTACCCGCATCGAGTGATCGAGGATGCGTTTGCGGATGCGGATCGACTGCGGAGTCACTTCGACCAGCTCGTCGTCTTCGATCCATTCGAGGCATTGCTCGAGGGTCATGATTTTCGGGGGGGTTAGCTGGACGGCCATGTCGGAGCCGGAGGCGCGCATGTTCGTGAGGTGCTTTTTGCGGCAGACCTGGACGACCATGTCGGCGTCGCGGGAGTTTTCGCCGACGATCTGGCCGCCGTAGACCTTCAGGCCGGGCGAGATGAACAGGACCGTGCGCTCCTGAAGCGGTTCGATCGCGTAGGCGGTCGTGTCGCCGCCTTCTTTCGAGATCAACGCTCCGCGGTTGCGGCCGGCGATCTCGCCGCGGTACGGGCCGTACTCGAGGAACGTGTGGTACAGCAGCCCCGTGCCGCGAGTCTCCGTCAGGAACTCGGTGCGGATTCCGAACAGTCCTCGGGTTGGGATCTTGAACTCGATGCGTACGCGGCCGGAGCCGGGGTTGACCATGTCGGTCATCTCGCCGCGGCGCGTCTGCAACTTCTCCATGACCGCGCCGACGTGCGCTTCGTCGATGTCGACGACCAGCGCTTCGTACGGCTCGGACTTGCGGCCGTCGATTTCTTTCAAAATGACGGTCGGACGCGACAGCGCGAACTCGAAACCTTCACGGCGCATGTTCTCGGCGAGGATCGAGAGGTGCAGCTCGCCACGGCCGCTGACTTCAAAGCGGTCGGGCAGGTCGGTCTCTTTCACGCGCAGCGCGACGTCTTTGCGCAGCTCGCGGTCGAGGCGTTCTTTGATGTTTCGCGACGTTACGTACTTCCCCTCGGTGCCGGCAAACGGCGAGTCGTTGACCAGCCAGAACATCGATACGGTCGGCTCGTCGATCGCGATCGGCTCCAACGCCTCGGGGTTCGCTGCCGAGGAGAAGGTCTCGCCGATTTCGACATCGGCGAAGCCGGCTACGGCGACGATCTCCCCTGCCGACGCTTCGGCGATCTCTTCGCGGCGGAGGCCTTCGAACGCGGTCAGCTTGGTGATGCGTCCCTTCTTATGTGTTCCGTCGCGGAGGATGAGGATCACATCCTCGGCCTGACGCAGCTTGCCGCGCTGGATGCGGCCGATGCCGAGGCGGCCGACGTAATCGTTGTAATCGATGGAAGAGACGAGGAGTTGCAGCGGCGCGTCGGCGTAGCCGGGCGGCGGCGGAATGCGCTTCAGGATGGCGTCGAACAACGGGCGGCAATCCTCGGTCGTGTCTTCGAGATTCGTGCGGACGATGCCCTGGCGGCCGATGGCGTAGAGAATCGGGAAATCGAGCTGTTCGTCCGAGGCGCCGAGCTCGATCATCAGGTCGAACACTTCATTGACCACTTCGACCGGACGGGCGTCGTGACGATCGATCTTGTTGATGACGACGATCGGCAGCAGTCCCAGTCCGAGCGCTTTGCGCATCACGAACCGCGTCTGCGGCATCGGACCTTCGGCGGCGTCGACGAGGAGGATGACGCCATCGACCATGGAGAGGACGCGCTCCACTTCCCCGCCGAAATCGGCGTGGCCGGGTGTGTCGACGATGTTGATCTTCACTTCACTCGGATGAATGAAGGCGGCGGGCAGGTCGTGGCCGGACGCGGTATGCGTGGCCTCGTGATGCACGAGATGGCCGAGCGCGTCGGGCTCATCTACTAAGTAGCGAATCGACGTGTTCTTGGCGAGGATGGTGATCCCGCGCTCTTTCTCGAGGTCATTCGAGTCCATGACGCGCTCGTCCATCTGCTGGTTGGCGCGCACGGCGCCGGACTGGCGGAGGAGGGCGTCGACGAGCGTGGTTTTCCCGTGATCGACGTGGGCGATGATGGCAACGTTGCGGATGTCGTATCGAAACTGCGGCATGTTTGGGGGGTAACGTATCGAGATGGGATGAATTCCTACGGAGGTTGTTCCTATCCTGCGGCGGAGCGCGCAGGATCTCCGGTGGTATCACGATCGGTCGCCAAAAAATCGCAGGCTGCGCGGTGCCACCGGAGGTCCTGCGCGCTCCGCCGCAGGATGGAGTCGATGCACCCTTACAATTGCTCATGCCTTGCGACCACATCGGACCGGCGGAATTGATCGAGATGGCGGAGACGGATCTTCGCGAGCGCAATGCGACGCCAGCCGAAGGAATGCGGTTTCGCTGGAGCGAGAATCCGATCGACGGGATGTGGGCGTCGATCGTGACGGAGATCGAGCGGCGCGGCGAGCAGTGGATCGTGACGCGGCTCGATCGGAATCGCGAACCGGTGCCGGATGGCGAGACGGGATTCCGCGCGCTGTGATCCGAAGTCTCTGCGTTTTCTGCGGCTCGAATTCGGGGAACGATCCGATCTACGCGAACGCCGCGCGCGATTTCGGCGCGCTGCTGGCGAAATCGAATATCGCGCTCGTCTACGGCGGCGGCCACGTCGGCCTGATGGGAATCGTGGCGGATGCGGTACTGGCCGGCGGCGGCAATGCGATCGGCGTCATTCCGCGAATGTTGTGGGACCGCGAAGTCGGTCATTGCAATCTCACTGAATTGCACATCGTCGAATCGATGCACGAACGGAAGGCGATGATGGCGTCGCTGTCCGAGGCATTCGTCGCGCTGCCCGGCGGCCTCGGCACGCTCGAAGAGATCTTCGAAGTGTGGACGTGGGCGCAGCTCGGCATCCACCGCAAGCCACTCGGGTTCCTCGATGTTCTCGGCTTTTACACGCCGTTACTTTCGTCCCTCGATGGCGCCGTCGATGCGGGATTCATCCGCGCACAATATCGATCGATGGCGATCGTCGATGGCGATCCCGCGTTGCTGTTGCGGCGTTTGTCGGAGTACGAGCCGCCGGTGGTCGAGAAGTGGATCAGCGCAGCGGAGACGTAATTCGCGACACTCTCGCGCGCGTGAACGGGTTGCGGGATTCAATCGCAGTTTCGGCGGTTGCCAAAGCACAGACAAGAGTGTCTGTGCCACACCATTCTGCCGTAAACGACAGTTCTCCACGTGCGGCAGGATCAATGTGGCACAGACACTCTTGTCTGTGCTGGTGCTCGCGCAGCATGTCCACCACGCACACAAAAAAGGCGGCTCGACGAGCCGCCTTTCGATTGATGCGATCGGATTGAACTTACTTGTTGTTTACCTCGGTGCCGTCGCAGGCGCCGAGGAATTTGCCGGTCATTTTGGCGGACATGTCCTGGTCGCGCATTTTCATCTGCATCGAGCCTTCGTACGTGTCGCCGTGATAGGTCGTGCTGCCGGTGCCGGTCATGCCCGACTTCTCGCAGGTCATCTTCCACGAGACGGTGCTGCCCTCGACTTTGACATCCGTGTACGTGCAGCCGCCGCGCTTGTCGCCAGTCTTCGGGATCAGGTTTTCGGCGTTTTCGGCCTGTTCCTTCGTGACGCACACGGTCATCGTGTGGGGCGGTATCTTCATCGGCATGTTGGGCATTTCCATCTGGATCGTGCTCTCCCACTTGCCGGCCTTGGCGATCGGAGTCGCGGCCACGACAGGAAGCGCGAGCGCACAGACGATCGCGCACAAAACGAGATTGCGAAGCTTCATTAGAATCCTCCGTTGGTTGATTGAGCGGAGAATTATACGTCAGAGCTTTCTAACGCCTCGGCTGCGCGTGGACGGTTCGACGCGCAGCGCGCCGGTGAGCGCGGCCGATTCGTTGCCGCTCTTCACCATCACCACTACGGAGCCGGCCGGCGTGGCCGCATCGACCGCGAACGTGGCGCAGACGTAGTTGCCCGACCACTTGAAGTCGGAGGTGCGATGAAAGCCGGAATTGGGGACGTCGAAAGTGGTCATGCCGCTGGTGAATCCGTCGCCGCCGACGCCGAGGGTGATGGTCGAGCCGGCGTGCAGCATGGTGGGCATGGCCTGGAGCGAAACGTTGTCGGTGCCGGCAGCCCAGGCGCCGATCCACCTCGGATTCAGGCGCACCGATCCGGAGCCGTTGACGTTGAGATTGCCGTAGATGCGGCCGTTCTCGACATGCAGCGGACCGCCCTCGGCGTACTGGGTCGGGAATGACGTGACCTTCGCCGACTGCCAGAAGCCGGAGAGGTTCTGCACGTTGAAGGGACCGTCGAGAGGCTCGGCATAGATGCGATAGGTGCCGCTCGGCACGCCTTGGAGCGAGAAGTTGCCGCTCTTGTCGGAGAGCGCGGTCGACACCGGTTCGCCTTCCTCATTCACGGCCACGACCTGCGCGGCGAAGATGCCGCCGTCGTCGCCGTAGACGCGGCCTTCGAGCGTGGCGCCCGCGGCCGGTTTGTTCTTCGCGTAAGCGGCGCCGATGGCAACGCGGTCGTCGCTGTCGAGCGCGACGGTGTTGCCCGTGCCGATGTACGGATACATGACCGACGACAGCACCGCGGAGTGGTCGAGCCCGAGGACGTGACCCATCTCGTGATCGACGAGCTGCTGCATGTTGTAGCCGCCGGAGACGGCCGCCGGATCGATCTGCATGTCGGCCTCGATGATGCGGCCGCTGTCGTCGTACCAATTGGTGGTGAGGGCGATGAACTTCTGGCCGGCGAAGAGGTCGTCGGCGATCGAGATGGTATTGCGTCCGTCTTTGCCGGCCGAAGCGCCGTCGACGACACCGAGCGATTGGAAGCTGATGTTCGTTTCGGGGACGGACGCCCAATCCTTCCCTGCCCGGTCGAGGATCGCCGCGGCCTGCGGAACCATGTTCGCGACGCGGCGGTCGATGGAGTAGCGGATCGGGAAGGAGCCGTCAGGCCATGCCACCGGAATCAGCACGCCGTTGTTGAAGTACGTCAGCCGCGCGGCGCCGAAGAGCGGGGCGGCAGCGAGTGCGAGGACTGCGGCAGTGTTGGAAAGCTTCCGGATGGGGGACATGGTTGAGCTGCGAATCTGCAACCGAGGTGCCATTGTAATAACAATTCGATCGGGGCGGTAAGTTATTTTGGTAGCGTGAGTTGGCTGAAGGGCTTTCGCCCCTACACGATCGCGATCAAATCGATCTCGACCAATCCGCCCTTCGGCAACTGCGCGACGCCTACGGTCGTTCTTGCCGGTTTCGTGGCGCCAAAGTACGAGGCGTAAATCTCGTTCAGCGTGGTGAAATTGGCGAGGTCGGTCAGATAAACCGTCGCTTTGGCGACGTTGCTGAAGGTCGCGCCGCCGACGGCGAGCACGGCCTTCAGGTTCTCGAAGACGCGGTGCACCTGCGCGGCGAAATCGCCTTCCACGAGCGCGCCCGTGGCGGGGTCGAGAGCGATTTGTCCCGAGGTGTAGATGACGTTGCCGGCGCGAATCGCCTGCGAATACGGGCCGATCGCTTTCGGCGCCTGATCAGAGTTGATGATGTCCATGCACGCTCCTTCCCGCTTGGGGCGTGACAGTATAATCGCCGCACTTTTGCGCGGAGCACACACGACGGATGGCAACGTACCCCGGCAATGCATCGCTTTCCTCAGCAGTAAAGGACCGCGTGCTCTCGACGTTCCAGCAGGCGCTGACGCTCTATAAACAAGGACGCGCCGCCGAGGTCGTGGAAGGCTGCACGCTGATCCTGCGGATGGATCCGACGTTCGATCCAGCCAGGAAGCTGCTGGAGAAAACGCGCAATCCGAACGCGAACGTCGACGTCGATTCGCTGATGCCGTCGACTGACGATCCTCTTCGTGAAGCGCGCGCAGCGATGGCGGCGCGCGATTTCCAGCGCGCGAACGATCTGACCTCCGAGGTGCTGCGCGACGACTTTACGCACGAGGAAGCGCGCGCGATCAACGATACGGCGCGAGAGAAGATCGAGGCGGCGCCATTCGTGGAGCAGTTCGTCCGCAAGGCGGAGACGTTCGCCGGTCAGGGCAACGTCGCGTCGGCGCGCACCGAATTGGAGAAGGCGCGCGCGCTCGACAGCGACCATCCCGGCATCAGCCGCGTGTCGGAGTCGCTCGCGGCGCCGCAGCCTGCGGCGTCGTTCACGTCCGGGCGGAGTCCGTCGTTCGTCGTCGAGGCGCCTCCCCCCGCCGCGCCCGCGCCCGGCCGCCGCACGGCCCAGGCTACCGATTTCGGCTTCACGTTCGAAGAGGACAAATCGCCCGTGAACGAGCCGGTGTTCGGCGCGTTTTCGTTTGACGCTCCCTCGCCGGAGCCAACGCCGGCTCCTGCATTTGGCGGCTTTTCGTTCGGCGCTCCTTCCGCACCGCCGGCCGGCAGTTTCGACTTCACGCCGGCCGCGCCCCGAACGGGCGGCGACGATCAGCGCAAGATCGATCAGTACCTCGCGGACGGCGACCGCGCCGCGATTGCCGGCAATTACCAGCAGGCCATCGATCTCTGGTCGCGCATTTTTCTGATCGACGTCACGAACGATGAGGCGTCGACCCTTATCGAGAATGCCAAAGCGAAACGGCGCGAGAATGAAGCGAAGGCCGAGGCGTTGCTGGCCGCGGGCGAGAAAGCGTTCAACACGGGCGACCACAACACCGCCCGCGACAATTTCAATGAGGCCCTGCGGCTCGATCCGGGCAATCTGACGGCGAACGAGTTCCTGGCGCGGATCACCGCCGCGGCTCCAACACCATTCGAAACGCCGTTCACGGCGCCGTCGAAACGCGGCGAGACTCCGCCTCCGCAGAGCGGCGACATTTTCGACGACGAGGCGATGCTCAGCGGCTCCTACGATTCGCTGAAGCCGCCCGATGCGCCGCTCCCCGTTGCAAAGAAAGCGGCGAAGACGAACGCCGCTGCCGCTCCAGCCGCGAAGAAACGCAGCGCGAGCACCGGCGTTCTCCTGACCATCGTGGCAGTGGTAATCGTCGCCGCGGCCGGCTGGTTCCTCTGGTCGAAGTACATGACCAAGCCCGCGTACGATCCCACGGCCACGCAGGCGATCTTCGTCCAGGCGAATTCGCTCGCCAAACGGCAGCACTACGATCAGGCCATCGCAATCCTCGGCGACGTGAAGCCCACCGATCCACAGCACGACAAGGCGCTGGAGATGATCGCCGACCTGCAGCACAAGAAGTCGCAGGCGGCGCAGATGGTGAACGGACGTCCCGCCTCGGTCGTGTACGACGAGAGCGTCGCCGCCGGGCGCACGGCATTCGACGCGCACGATTACGAGACGGCGAAAACAGCCCTCGACACCGCCGCGCGCATCAAGCCGCTGCCGCCCGATCTCGCCGCGATCTACACGACGGCATCACAGCAGGTGGCGAAGCTCGAGGTGGCCAAGGCGCTATTCAAGGAGCGCCGGTATCAGGACGCGCTGACGAATCTCGATCCGCTGCTGCAGGGCGATCCGCAGAATCAGTCGATCCGCCGGATGCTCATCGCCGCCCACTTCGACCTCGGCGCGACCGCACTGCAGGAAGAGCGCCTCCCCGATGCGATGCGCGAGTTCGACGAGGTGCTGAAAAGCGATCCGAACGACGAGCTCGCGAAACGCAGCCGGATGCTGGCCGAACGCTATACCAGCCAGCCGAAAGACTTGCTGTACAAGATTTACGTAAAATATCTGCCGTTGCGCGGTTAGGACGTGTTGGGAGGGTGTGATGCGATTCGATGAGGTCGAGCTGCAGCCGGTGATGGTCGATGTCGATTCCGCGCCTCCCCCGCCCGCCGCACCCGCACGCGCCTCGATCTTCCGGCGATTCGCGGCGCTGCTGATCGACGTTTCGTTGTTCGCCGCCCTCGCGCTGGCGCTTTCCCCTCTTCTGCCGGCGTCGATGAGCGCGGTCTCGATCGCGTCGCTGGCCGGCTTCCTGATCATCCTCGCGTTCTACTACTTCGCCGGCACGCGCGCGCTCTGGGGCCGCACGATCGGCGGCGCGATCTTCGACGTACGCGCGACGCGATCAGGGCGTCGCTAAGTAATCTGCGTACATCTGCGTCATCTGCGGATAAACCCTCATCCGCAGATGTACGCAGATGGAGAACCAGGATTTACGGCTGGCCCTGCGCCGGCGAGATCTGCAACGCGGACACGCGGTCCTTTAGATCGAAGGCGACGCGGAACGCGACGGGGCGCTTCGTGTAGGCGAGCGTCATCTCGATGACTCGGTATGGCGGATTCGCGCTCTGCTTGATCTCGTTCACCGCCTGGTACGTGCCGAATGTCTCCGCAACGGAAACAGCGAGGTTCGCCAACGCCGGCGAAGGAAGTTGCTTGCGCATGGTGTCGTCGAACGCTTTCCCGACCTCGTCGTAACGCGCCGCGACGAAGTTCGCGAGAAGCGCGCGCGCCGCCGATTCGAGCGCCGGATCGGGCGGTGGTGGACCGATCGGGTTCGCATAAATCGATGCGATGCGGTCGAACGCGTCGAAGAGGACGACCATCGACACCGGCGATTTCGAAAAGCGCGCGATCAGTTCAATCGCGCGGTCGCCTTGCTGCATCCGCTGATGCACCTCGGCGACCGACAGGAAGACGCCGGCCTGCTGGTCGAACTGCTTTTTCAGGTCCGCCAGCATGGCCTTGGTGACGACGGGCCGCAGGTCATCGTTGAAGTCGCGCGTGGCGTCTTCGAATCGGCCCGCGGCGAAGTTCGACAGGAACGTGCGCGCGGTCGACTCGATCGGCGTCTGGAGTTTCGGTTTCGGTCCGGCGGCAAACAGCGCGGTCAACAAAAGGGAGGCGATGAGTTTCACGCGCCGAATGGTACCAGCCGGCCCGGATCGCTACCGGGCCGACTGGACTGATCGTTACGCGGAAGGAGGAGGCGGCGGTGACGACGGGTTGAGGCGGATCATGGCCGTCGTCAGATCGGTGAGGCGATCGGCGATGAGGTTCTCCGGTGGCATCTTCGGCGCGTGCTCCATCACAGCGTCCTTGAACGCCGCGACCGTCGGATACGTCGCCGCGTAGGTGTCCTTCCCCTTCTTGTAGTTGCCGCAGATTTCGTTGAAGGCGTGGCGGCCGAGGGCGCGGTAGCTCTCGAACTGCGACTCGCTGAAGAATTGGTCGGCGGTCGACTCGTGCGGGAAGTCGAGCGACTCGGTGGCGTAGTTGTAAACGTCCTTCGGGAAGTAGTCGCCTTCGTATAGGCCGGGTTTGATGTAGACGAGCCAGCCGTCGGTGTTGGTGTCGTCGATGGCGCTGTAGCGGATGCGCGCGGTGGTGACGTAGCGGCCTTTCCTGAGCGTGGAGTCGCTGCTGCGCGGGTGCATGTCGTCGTATTCGATGTCGATCGGGACGCCGAGGTCCGTACGGATCTTGCGGATGGCGTTGCCGAGGTCCTCAAACGAGCACTTCGGATCGCAGCCGCCGTCGCTGACCACGATGAAACGGCAGCGGCGCAGGACCATCTCGTAGATGCCGAGGTTCTCGAAGTGCCCGCCGTCGGAGAGGTAGACGAGCGGGCACTGATCGTTGGTCGTGCCGGTCAGCTCCCACGCCAGCGGCTCGAGGTTCGTGCGCGGATGAGCGTTGTCGTAGGTGTTGCGTCCGGCCAGTCCGGGATTGCCGAGCCACGAGCCGAGGCGGACGTTGAGGATGGTGAGGATGAAGGCCATGGCCGGCGAGGAGTGGTAGCCCTGATTCGGACTGGCCGCCGCGCCGGAGATGGCGACGGCGGTACCGATGGAGATGCCGTCCTTGCCGCCGTACTCCTTCGAGTCGCGATAGCCGACGTAGAAGCTGCCCGAATGCAGCGGCGATACGGTGAACGACTCCGCCTGGCGCTGCTGCCAGGCCAGCTTCTCGCCGGCCGTGAGATTGAGCGCGGTGTTGATGACATGCAGCGGCGCATGCTGGCGCTCGCGCAGGCAGGCGCCGAACGTCTGCTGCAGCGTGGCGCGATTGCGGCGCAGGCGCGGCGGGGACGGCTCGCCCTCGACGCCGCCGCCGAGATCCTCGCGCATCAGGATCCTGTTGAGGTTCTGCATCATCGCGTTCTTCAGCGCGTCGTTGACGTCGCGCTTGTCTTCGAGCCAGCCGCGCGTCTTCTTGTCGAGGCAGTTCCAGATGATCTGCTCGACGGAATCAGGTTTGGTGAAGTTCTTCATGAGCTGAGCGACGAACTCGGGGAAGTCGATGAAGCTGGTCGGCCAGAGCAGGTCGGGCTGCAGTTCGTACATCTGCAGGTTGTCATGCGGATCGAATCCGGTGAATTCGTCGGCGTCGCGCGAATACCGTGATGCGCCGAGGTACGCGCGGATCAGGCGGTTCCGATACAAGGCCTGCATCGAGAAACGGTTCACGCCGACCAGCGTCGAAAGTCCGGCCGCGGCTAGCGCGACCGCCAGGATCCCCAACAGGTCCCAGCGGTTGGTGGCGTGCACGGTCTTGAGGTGGTGGACGCCGTTGACGGTGGCCAGAGAGAGAAACGGCACCTTCTCCGTTTCGTACTTCGTCTCGATCTTCGAGCCTGGAGTCTGTTCGGTCGATTGGGTGAGCGTTGCGTTGGACTGGAACTGCTCGACCCACTTCGTGGAGACGGAGACTTTCTCGCCGCGGAGAAGTTGGATCAGAACCGTCGTGCCGAGGGAGATGCCGGCCAACAGAGCGATCACGAAGAGCGGCACGGCAAGCGCCAGCACCAATCCGCTCGCGGCGCTGCTCTTCGATGCCTTCTCATCCTTCTTCTTGTCGCTCGCGGGAGTCTTGGCGCTGAAGCCGAGAAGGCCGGCAAGGAGTCCGGACACGCCGCCGATGGAACTGACGAGAACCGGCGCGCGGTAGAGCAGGACCGGTCCGAAAACGGCCACGAAACAACCCAGCGCGAGGATGACCGCGGTCATCAGGAGCAACGCCCCGCCGCGTCCCCACCACTCGCGGTCGTAGTCCTCGTTGACTTTGCTGGAGATGCCGACGAAGACCGCGTTCTGCACGAAGAAGATGAGCAGACCGATCGGGACGGCGAAGCAGACGTACAACTCCGAAACGGGCGTGGAGTCGAATAGTCCGCGCAGGAACGGCGCGATGCCGCTGAGATCGGGCACTTCTCGTACGGGATGATCGAAGACTTTGTTGGCGACGAGCAGGAAGAGCGCGACCACGCTGGCCAGGCCGGTAAGCGTGGCCACCAATTCCGTAGCGAGTTTCTTGGCCTTGCCGTGCTGCCGCTCCAGCGGCTCGCGGCGCTCGGCGGCGGACGAGTTGATGAAGAACCGGTAGTAATAGATGGCCGCCGGGAGCACCGTCATCGCAGCTGCCGCGGCCGCGTAGAAGATCCAGTCGCGCTGCAGGATGGGCTTGAACGGAAGCTCGGCGATCTTTGCCCAATAGAGGCTGACTGCCGTCGATGCGGCCGTCAACGGAATCGCGCAAAAGACGAAGAACCCGCCTGTTCCTCGGAAGTTCTTCCCGCTGGCGTGACGTCCATGGACGGTCGGACGCGTCGCGCCGAGGTAACCGAAACCGACGGCCAGCGCGGCGGCGGTGACGACGAGCAGCGTGTGCTGGGGGAACTGCGTGTCGTGCCGAAGCAGCATCGCGAACAGGCGCGGGATGGCCAGGATCGCCGCCAGGATCGGAATCAGCACGAGGAGGTTGAGCAGCAGGTTGCGCACGTACATCGAAGCCATCGTCCACGTGTCGGCGGAGAGGAAGCCGAGCTTGGGACTCATGTAGTTGCTGTACGCGCGCAGGTGGCGCAGCGGCCGCGGCTCGGGATCGACCTTCTTCACCGGCCGGTCGCTCTTCGGCTTGTCCGGTTGCGTGCCTTCGACGGCGGTGTCGGCGCGCACGAGGTCGTCCTGCACGCCGGCGATTCCGCTCGGATGACGGCGCGCCCACGACGACAGCCAGCTTCCGATGTAGCCGCCGCCGGAGACGGTGGAGAGATAGTGGAACTTGTCGAGGATGCGCGCGCCGGCCAGCCCCTGGATGATGCCGAGCGCGAAGGTGGCGGTACGGATGCCGCCCCCGCTGATGCAGAGAGCCGTCCGCGCTTGCTCATCGCTCCGCGCGTGCAGTTTGGTGTAGAGCGCGGAGAGGCGGATATCGCGCTGCAGCTTGATCGCGCCGAGGAAGGCATCGTCGACGATGCGGCGATTGATCTCGCGGCGCCGCGCGTCGGTAACGCCGTCTGTGTATTCGGCGTAATGGTCGATGAGATCGCGGCCGGTGTCGGTGATGGCCGGCGATTCGCGAAGCCGGCTCAGATCGCGCGACGCGACGAGCGCGTTCAACGCGGGCACGAGGCCGGCGCTGCAGTCGGCGCCGCACGCGTCGCATACGGCGTGCGCCCAGGCCTCGTCGATGATGTCGCCCGGCCCGTACTCCGGCGGCGGCACCTCGAGGTCGCCGTACATCGACACGTACTCCTGCTCCAGCACTTCATGCACTTCGAACGGAAGCGAAGACATAAGCCCTCCTGAGGGAACTGCGTTGTTGGGTGAAGTGAGGATTATAGACGGAAGGGAGCGGAGAAGTTCCTACGATTTCGGTTGCGGCGGACGCAACATTGGCCGCGGATCGGCCGCACTCGCTTTCCCCGCTTCGATCCAGGCCACGCGCGTGATGAGCGATCCGAGAAGCGACGATGCGGCGGCGGCGCGGCGCGCGCGTTTCGAGCGGATGCCGAGGAGACGGAGGACGAGCGGCAGCGGTCCGGAGAAGAATCCGCCGATGCGGATGGTGGTGCCGGTGACGCCATGGCGCAACGGCTCGGAGTCGATGGTGCGATCGGATTCGATCTCGACGCCGGTGTACGTTTCGAACGCCGCCGCGGCCAGGGCGAGGATGTTGAGCGCTTGCTCATCATGTCCGCGCAGCGTGAGGATTGCCGTAGCGGATGCGAGTGCGGACGCTCCAAAGTGAATCGGCAGCGTCTTCGCGTGCGCGGCCCAGGCAGGAATCGCGGTCGCGCCGAGCAGAACGCCGGTGTAGGTGGCCATGACCAGTCCGGAAAGTGCGGCCACGAATGCGGCGGCGTCGCCGATGCGCTTCATGCCGAGCATCTCCGCGAGCACTGCACCGCCGGTCGCGGTGCCGAAGACCGTCAGCGTCCACGCGCCCACCGACATCGCCGATTGCGGTTTGAACACGCGCAGCATGTTGAGGAACCGCTCCGGGCGGCCGAGGTCGAGGATGAGCAGCGGTCCGGACACGGCGGCGCCGATCGCGGCGATCCAGCGCGCGTCGCGGACGAGCGATGGCGACGCGCCGGTGAGTTGCGCGGCGATCGCGATGACGCTCGACGCACCCGCCGCGCCGCCTGCGAAAAAGTAGAGCGGCACTTCCCACGTCCACACCGGCGGCTTGACGATGGGCAGTCCGTAGTAGCTGGGAGTTTCGGGGAAGGGTGAGCCTTGTGGGCGGATTCCGCTCGCGTCGACGCGGCCGAGGGCCGCTTGCTCGCGAAGTTCCTCCAGGCGTTTTTCGGAGAATTGGTCAGGCGTTTTCATGGCGCTTTTTGCCAAGCTTCCCATTCGGCGGCGAGGACGCCGCCGCGCCAGCCGGCGAGACGCCAGCGCTCCGTCTTGCGCTGCGCTTTGTGCTTTTTTCGCCAAGCGCGAACGCGAGCAACGATGCGCCCGCGATCGCCGCTGCGGCGATGCCTGCCGCGCTCCACGATTGCTTCAACAGCACCATCGGCACCTGCGGATTCGGCGGCAGGTTGTAGTTCCTCGCATCTCCTCGGACGATGAAAAACGCGTGCGTTCCTCCGACGCTCGTCTCCTTCGGATTCCAGATCGAGGCGTCGTCCATGCCATTCGCGCGAAGCTGCGCGATCCGGCGGTCGGCGGCTTGTTCGAGATCGTCGAGCGGTCCGAAGAGAATCGAGCCGGTCGGACACGCTTTCGCGCACGCCGGCTCCGCTCCCGCTTTCTGCCGGTCGTAGCAGAACGTGCACTTAAACGCGCGGCCGTCGTCCGGACGGCGGTCGATCACGCCGAACGGGCAGGAGACGACGCAGTATCCGCATCCATTGCAGATGTCCGGCTGCACGAAGACGCTGCCGAACTCCGTCCTCACGATCGATCCCGTAGGACACGCTTCGAGACACCCGGCGTTTCCGCAATGGCGGCAGACGTCGGATGAGAACTCCCACGTCAGTTGCTGATTGGAGTTTCCGCCGCATCCCGCTTTCGGCTCTCGCTCCACGAACTTCACATGCCGATATGTGGAGTGCCCGAGGGCGAGCGTGTTGTCGTACGACAGCCCGCTCCAGACGAAGCCGTCGTCGGGGACGTCGTTCCACTCTTTGCACGCCACCTCGCACGCTTTGCACCCGATGCAAAGCGTGGAGTCGGTCAGGAAACCGGTGACGGCCATGGCGTGAGATTACTCCAGCGCGGTGACGATCGGCTCGCTCTTGCGCACGCTGCACGGGAGCGCTTTCGCTTCCATGATCCTCACGTTCGGTTCCTCGGAAATCGCCACGAGGTCGTTGACGACGTCGCCGGTGACGAGGCCGCGTCCGCCCCAGTGATACGGCAGTCCGACCTGATGCACGCGCCGGCCCTGCACGTCGAGCGACGGCATTCGTCCGGTGACGAGCGCGCGCGCTTCGATTTCGCCGCGGGCAGTGGAGACAACGATGCAATCTCCATTGACGACGCCAACCTCGGACGCAAGTTCCGGCGAGAGCTCGGCGAAGAGCTCCGGCTGCAGCTCGGCCAGGTGTGCGAGCGTGCGCGACATCGCCCCCGAGGTGTGATGCTCGGTCAGGCGGTAGGTGGTGAGGATGTAGGGGAAGCGCGCGTCGGGCGACGTCGCGTACGAATTGTCGGGACGCTCTTTTCGGTCCGCCGCGGGATTCGCGAGTTGATCGGGATAGAGATCGTTGGCGAGGTTCGATTCGAGCGGCTCGTAGTGCGCGGGCAGCGGTCCGTCTTTCAATCCCGAGGGAACGAAAAGCCAGCCCATGCCATCGGGATGCATGATGAACGGCGCGTCGCCGGGGAGCGCTTCGTCGCCGCCTTTGTCGGGATCGCCCTTCGCATCCGGCCGCTTCTTTTTCGTAAAGTCCGCGACGTCGTCGCCGGTCCAATCGCCTTTCGCTTCGTCCCACCAAACGAGTTTCTTGCGCTCGCTCCACGGCGTCCCATCGGGCGCGGCGGAGGCGCGGTTGTAGAGGATGCGCCGATCGAGCGGCCACGCGTAGCCCCACCCGTGACCGTACTTCCCGCGCGCGTTGCGACCGTTCGCTTTGTTCTCGCCGTCGAAGACGCCGGAGTAAATCCAACAGCCGCATGAGGTGCTGCCGTCGTTCTTCAATTCGCCGAAATGTTTGATCGGACCCGCGTCCGACGATCCGTGAATCTCGCGCAGCACGGCCTCGGGATCCGGCTCAGCGATCGGACCATGCGTCGGATAGTCCCAGGTCAGCGCGCGCAGACCCGCATCGCGCGGAGCATCAGTCGCTTTTTCTCTCAACAGTCGTCCGAGGTGATAGATGAAATGCAATTCGCTGCGCGCATCGCCCGGAGGCTCGATGGCCTGCTCGCGCCATTGCAACAGCCGCTGCGTGTTCGTGAACGTCCCCGCCTTCTCGACATGCGACGCGGCCGGAAAGAGAAAGACCTCGGTCTCGATCTCCTCGGTACGCAACTCGCCGTTCGCAATCTCCGGCGAGTCGAGCCAGAACGTGGCCGTCTCGATCTCGACCAGGTCGCGCACGACGAGCCATTTCAGTTTCGACAGCGCCTTCCGCTCCAGCCGCGCGTTCGGCGCGCCGACGGCGGGGTTCTGGCCCATCACGAACAGACCTTCCAGTTTGCCGTCCGCCATGTCCAGCCAGTAGCCGAAGTGCGAGTGATCGCCGGTCAGCCGCGGCAGCCACGAAAATCCGAAGTCGTTCGCCTTCGTCGCCGCCCCGCCGTAGTACGCCTTCAGCAAGGAGACGATGTACTTGTCGATATTGAACCACCACCCTTTCGGCGACTTGTGCGTCTCGATCCACTCCTTCAGCGACGCATCGCCCTCGGGATCGTGAGCCGGCATCGGCAGGTAGCCCGGCAGGATGTCGTAGAGCGTCGGGATGTCGGTCGATCCCTGAATCGACGCATGTCCGCGCAACGCCATGATGCCGCCGCCAGGCCGTCCGATGTTGCCGAGCAGCAGTTGCAGGATGGCCGCGGCGCGGATGATCTGAACGCCCGACGAATGCTGCGTCCAGCCGACGGCGTAGCAGATCGCGCCGGTCTTCTCGCGCCCCGAGGCGCTCGTGAAAATGTCGGCGACTTCGAGGAAGCGTTCCTTCGCGATGCCGCAGCTTTGCTCCACCATCGCCGGGGTGTAGCGCGCGAAGTGGCGCTTCAGCACCTGGAAAACGCAGCGAGGATGTTGCAGCGTCTCATCGCGATGCGGCTCGTGCAGTTCCTGCGCTTCGCCTCCGCGATCCTTGCCGTGCCCTCCCCGCTTCGCATCCATCCCAGGTTGCTTGCTCGGCTCCGCGCCTTCGTACAGCCACGTCGTCGCGTCGTATTGCTTCTTCTCCGCATCCCAGCCGCTGAACAATCCACCCAAATCTTCCGTGTCCTTGAAATCCTCGCGCAGAATCGTGGCGGCGTTGGTGTACGGAATGACGTAGTCGCGAAAGTAACGATCGTTACTAAGCGTGTAGTTGATCAGCGCGCCGAGAAAGACGATGTCGCTCCCGGCGCGTAAAGGCAGCCAGTAATCGGACATCGCGGAAGTACGGTTGAAGCGCGGATCGACATGAATGATCGTCGCACCGTTCTTTTCGCGCGCCTCCATCACCCACTGGAATCCGACCGGATGGTTCTCCGCCATCGAGGAGCCCATGATCAGAATGGCGTCCGCGTTGGCGAGGTCCTGCTGTGCAGTCGTCGCGCCGCCGCGCCCGAACGACGTCCCCAGACCGGGGACGGTGGAGCTATGTCATATCCGGGCCTGGTTGCTGACGCAAACCATGCCCAGACCTCCTGTGAAAAGTTTCTTGATGAGGTAGTTCTCTTCGTTGTCGAGCGTGGCCCCGCCGAGGTGTGCCATGCCGGTGGTATGCATGACCGGCTTGCCGTCTTTGCTTTCCGTGAACGTGCGCGACCGCGTGTCCCACACGCGATCAGCCACCATGCGCATGGCCTCATCGAGCGTCAGTTCCGTCCACGACTTCGACCGCGGCGCGCGATACTTGACCTTCGTCATCCGCCCGTCATGCGTGACGAGCTGATACGACGCGGCCCCTTTCGGACAGAGATGCCCCCGCGAGATCGGCGACTCCGGATCGCCCTCGATCCCAACGACCGTCCCCTCACGATGGTAAACAAGTTGACCACATCCGACGCCGCAGTACGGGCAGATGGATCGCGCCACCTCCGCTCCCTCGGTCTTTGGCCGCAACGCATGCGTGACGTCGGACATCGCCTCGACGCCGGTACCGTTAGAACCCGTCTTGAGCTGACGGATGAGCGGCCACTTCAACAGAAGCTCAGCGAGCATGCGCGAGGAAGTGTATGCAATTACCTGGCGCAAAAACATTTCGTGCGCAGCACTTTGGAGTGCGGCGGCGATCGAGCCGCCGCTTTGGGAGGGCGGTGGAATCGCGACTTCGCGATACGTTCGATGCTTGCGAAAAGCGCGGTCGATTACGGGCTTCGGCAAGCGGCAAGCATCAAACGCAGCGTGCAGTCACAGTTCCTCCGCCCTCCCAAAGCGGTAGCTCTGCTACACGCACTCCATAGCCCCCGCCCGCACTACGCTTTCATCTTCACCGACAGCGTCATCTCGAATTGCGCGACCGGCTCGTCGCCGAGCTTCTTCGGGACGCGCGCGGTGACGTGTACCGTCGTCTCTTCGCGTTCGCCTGACGCGACCGCGCGCCGCACGAGCGCCTGAATGGCCTCGCCGTCCTCACACGAAAAATGCACATCATCCTCGGGGCGTTTCAGGAACTCCGCGCGGACGGCTTTGAAGACGAATGAGAGGCGCACCTTCATCGCCGACATGAGATGAAAGCAGATCAGCCCTCCGGCCACGTCCGCGCCGATGCAGAGCGCGCCGAAGTACATCGACTTGAGGTGATTCTTCGTCCGCCAGTTCAGCGGGATGCGCACCTCGCAGCGACGCTCGTTCACTTCGAGCACCGAGGGCTTGGTGAAGTAGAGGAGGAAGACGTTGCGCAGCGCCCAGAGGCGGACGCCCATCGTGGCCTTGTTCATCGCCGCGCCTTCTCGGCGTCGATCTTACGACGCGCATACGGCGCGGTGGCGCGATCCCAGATCGCATCCGGAATCAATCGCGCGAACCGCATCAGTAGCGACATCGTCCGCGGAAACTCGACCACGCGTTTGCCGCGCGCCAACCCGTCCGCGATCACGCGCGCGGCATCGTCCACCTTCATCAGGAACGGCATCTTGAACCGATTCTTCTCCGTCATGGCCGTGATGACGAATCCCGGATTGACAGTGGTGACGCCGACGCCGTACTGCCGCAATTCGACGCGGCTGGCCTCGAGAAACGCATGCATGGCCGCCTTGGTCGCGGAATATACCGAGGTGGTGGGAAGCCCACGCAACCCGGCAATCGACGCGATCCCCGCAAACCTCCCCGCCCGCCGCTCGATCATCGACGGGATGACGGCATCGAACAGATTGAACATACCGAGGAGGTTGACGCGGACCATCAGCTCCGCGTCGGCGAGGACAAACTTCGCCGCATGCGACGGCACGCCGACTCCGGCGTTGGCAATTGCCAAATCGAACGGACCGCCAAGCGCTGCTTCCCCTTGCCGCACCGCGTCCTTCACCGCACTCGCATCGGTAACATCGCACGGCAACGCAACCGATTTCGTCGGCAACTCACCCGACAGTGCTTCCAGCAAGTCCGCACGCCGAGCCAGCAACGCGGTGTCCCACCCGCGCCGCGCCAGCTCGCGCGCCAGCGCCTCGCCGATGCCACTCGATGCGCCGGTGATGATTGCTCGCATGGGGCTGAGTGTATCGCTTGACCTCAAGACGCGATGAAATGCGGCGCATGTTGCGTCGGAAGGTCGCGCGCGGAGGCGCGCTCACCAATACAGCCCCGCGCTCTGCGCGGGGGTTGGGGGCGCGCCACGAACTTTGTTCACGCCCGTTTCCCCCGCGCAAAGCGCGGGGCTGCATTGGTGAGCGCGCCTCCGCGCGCGACCTCACCGCTTCGATACGCTACGCTGTGCAGCGTTCTCCAGCCATGAACAAACCCGCAAAGATCGCATTAGCGGTAGCGAGCATCTGGCCCTTCATCTGGATGCTGATCTTCGTCCTGTTCATCTTCGGGATGTTCTTCATGTCATCCAATCTGGAGCAGCATCGCGGCATGCCGTTGCCGTTCATCCTCTTCTTCGCAGGTCACTTTCTCACGATGCTCTGGATGTTCGCTTTGACGACGTTTTACATCGTCTATCTCTTTCGAACCGACCGCATAGCCCAGGACGAGAAGGCTCTGTGGGCGATCGTCCTTTTCTTCGGCAACATCGTTGCCTTCCCGGTCTTCTGGTACCTGCACATCTGGAAAGAACCGGCCGCGGTCAGCAACGGCTGAAGCACATGGAAGCGATCGATGACTTCCTGATCGCGGCGCGTGCGTTCGTCGCGTGGGCGGAATCGCCCGGGTCAGCAGACGAGCACGCGGAAGCGGTGGCTGCGCGACGATACGTCGTCGCCTTGATTGGTGCCGGCCTGGCACTGCCAGATGCAACATCCACCGTTGAGGCACCCCCGATCTCATATGAAGAGTTCTATCGAATCTTCCAGCGATTCGGAGCATTGCCATTCAATTACTACAGCGAGTGCTTCAATCCTCTCGTCGTTCCCGGCGAGGAGCCCGTTACTGCGGATCTCGCCGACGATCTAGCGGACATCTGGCGGGACGTGAAGGGCGGCCTGCTGCTTTACGACTCAGGCGAACCGGAAAGCGCGGTCTGGCACTGGTCCTTCCACTACTCGATTCACTGGGGTCATCACGCCACCGCAGCGCTTTACGCGCTCCAGTCGTGGTTTTCATCCGTGGGAAACGACGACGCAGCCGGCAACGCCAGCTAAGAGTTGGTTTCTGGCGGCCACTTGTCGACGAACTCAACCCGCTTCGCGCGCGTCCCACCCGAGTCGAACGCGTAGTACTTGTGATCGCCTAGCTGCTCGCGGATGAATGTCTCCATCGTCGATCGCGGCGTCGAGGACGCGTGGTGGTTTGCCGAAGCACTTCCAGACGATCCGCTCTCCGTCGAACTCCCAGATTCCGCGGAGGAGAGCTTGCGGAGGCGTTCCGCGTACGAACGGCGGCCGGCGGCGAGGGCGATGCCGGCGTCGGCGCGCGGAACGAGGAAGGCGGTGTCGCGGACGGAGGGGAGTTGGAGGATCTCTATCCGTTCGAAGATGGCATCGTCAACATCTTGACGATTGATCCGCGGGATGCGGGCGCGGATGGAGAGGTACGGTCCGGTGCCGCCGGCGCTTGGGATCCAGCCGGCTTTGTCGACAACATCGGCGATGGAGATGCCGTGCCGAGGAGGGAGGAGCTGGCGCTCGAACCACTGTTGCGTCACTTCAGCTCCGGAAGCTTGACCCTCTCCTCGAAGATGCGCGCGAAGAGGTCACCGACTTTGGCCAGGCGGTCGGGCATCGTGCGCAGGTTGAATTTTTTCGGGTCGAGCTTCTTCGTGACCTCTTCCCATGTGAGCGGCGCGGAGACCGGCGCACCGTCGATGGCGCGCAGGGAGTAGGGTGCGACGACCGTCTTGCCGTACGCGTTCTGCATGCAGTCTAAATAGAGACGCCCTCGGCGTTTGTTTAGCGCTCGCTCCATTGTGAACTCGGGAACCTTCGAGGCCACGGCGGCGCTGATGGAGCAGGCGAACTCGTTGGCCTCCTCGTGCGTGTAGCCGGCGGCCAGCGGGATGAAGACGTGGATGCCGCGCTTGCCGGAGGTCTTCGGGAACGACGGCAAGTGCAGGTTGTCGAGGAGGCGGCGGACGATGATGGCGGCGTCGATGGCCTGCTCGATTCCCTTCCCTTTCGCGGGATCGAGATCGAAGACCAGCCAGTCCGGCTCATCGAGGGCGGCGCCGCGCGAGGCCCACATGTGGATGGTGAGCACGGACATCTGGGCCAGCCAGCGCAGCGTCTCGGGCTTATCGACGACGAGATGTTTGACGCTCTTGTGGACGGTGGTGCGCGTGGGCGTTTCGATCGTGGTCAGCCATGGCTGGGCGCCGCGGCCGACGTCCTGGTGAAACCACGACGGCTTGTCGATGCCCTCGTTCCAGTGCTCGAGCGCGAGCGGCCGGTCGCGCAGCGCGCGGATCATCGGCTCGGAGACGGCGGCGTAGTAGTCGGCCACGTCCTGCTTGGTGAAGCCGTCGCGGGGGTAGAGGACGCGGTCGGGGTTGGTGAGGTTGACTACGTTGGCGGAAGGCTTTTTCACGCGGAGGCGCGGAGGCGCGGAGGTTGGTTTTTCTTTCTCCGCGTCTCCGCGGCTCCGCGTGACAACGGTTTCCTTTACCACTTCCGCAACCTTCTTATCCTCGCGGATCCCAAGGAACGAAGGATGCCGCAATCGATTGTCAGCCGTCCATTCGGTGAAAGCCACTTGCACGACGAAGCGCGGTTTCACCCACGTGGCCACGCGCTCGCGCGGCGCGTCTTTCACCAGCGTCTGCGGCACGATGTCTTTGGACAGCTCGTCCTTCCACCAGACGCGCTGTTTGGCGGAGAAGCCGGTGCCGACTTTTCCGGCGTAGTGGAGCGTGCCGTCGTCGCCCATGACCGCGAGATGTAGCGAGCCGACCTGACGTTCGGAGGATGTGGATGGATTCCAGCCGACGACGATCAGCTCCTGCTCGTTGATCGCCTTGATCTTCAGCCACTCCTTCGACCGGCGCGGCTCGTAGACCGAGGTTCGCCGCTTGGCGATGATCCCTTCCCATCCCGATTTCTTCGCCCGCTCCAGCGCCTCGGCGCCTGTGGTGGTGATCTTCTCAGACACCTTGATCGCGGCAGGAGTCCGCTTCAGCGTCTTCTCCAGGATTTTTCTTCGCTCGTCGTAGGTCCGACTACGCAGATCCTCGCCGTCGAGCCAGAGGATGTCGAAGACGATCAGGATCTCGCGCCGATCGCCCAGCTGCAACAGCTGAAATCGCGGCGCGCCCTGCTCGTCGAGCACGACGATCTCGCCGTCGATCACCACCTCAGGCACTTTCAACTTCGACAGCGCCGCGGCGACGGCTGGAAAGCGCGGCGCGAGATCGAGCTCGTTCCGGCTCCACATAGCGATGCGGCCGTCGACGATCGCGCAGACGGCGCGGAAGCCGTCGTACTTTAGTTCGTACGCCCAGGTCCCCCCGGCTGGCGGAGTGTCCGTGAGCGTCGCCAGCATGGGCGGAAAGACCTTGCGCAGCAGGGATTCGGGTGTTCGTCGTTTTGTGGCCATGATTGCGGGTCAGAAAAACTGAACCACAGAGGCACGGAGAACACAGAGAACACCTCTGTGATCTCTGTCTCTCTGTGGTTGAAAACTAATTGCGTCCGCCGTGCCTAATAGTGCACCCGCTGCTCATAAACAAACGCCTCCCGCCGCCCGTGCCGCACCACCGGCGTGAAGACCGCCCGGCGCAGCGACTCGGCGTTGCGCAACTCCAGCGACGTCGAGCCGGTCGTGTTTTTCAACGTGCGAACGTTCGTTACGACGCCGTCGGTGTTCACGTCCGCTTCCAGAACGATCTCTCCGTGCGCGCCCGGCTGCGACACCGGCTGCGGGTCGCGCGTGAAATGCGGCTTGACGTTGTCCGCCTCCGCTTTTGTCGCCTCGCCGGCATCGGCCAGCTCATTCGCGTGCACCCAGCCGCTTCCGCTCGCGATGCGCACCTCGGCCCACGCACCGCGACGCGATAGCACGGACACCGACTCGCCATGCTGATACGTCGACACGACCGGCGCGTCGTCGGCCGCCTTCGTGTGGATCTTCAATGCGGAATCGCGGACGTACTGCACCTCGATCGGCATGCGCGTGTCGGTCGTCTCGGTGCTCGACGGCTCGCTGTTGCACGCGGCGAGGCCGATGGCGGCGATCAAGATCAGGCGCTTCATCCGAACACGTCCCGGCGCGTGAAGATCGTGTACGAGATCGCCGTCGCAGCGATCGCCCATGTGCCGAGGAGCGCGATGCAGAAGAGCATGGACATGCCGTCGTAGGGCGGAGGCTCGCCGGTGTAGTAATCGGCCAGCGGCAGCGCGCTGACGAAGAGGTACTTGCCGGCGGTCCAGTCGGGACTGATGCGCGTGAGGATCGTGCCGCCGATGAGCGAGGCCAGCATCGTCCCGATCGCCGCCGCGCTCGATTTGAAGAGCACCGACAGCAGCAGCGCGATGCAGGCGACGGTGAGTAGCGCGAACCACTCCAGGCCGTACGCGATCAGCGTGTCTTTCCACAGCGGCAGTTGGCGCACGGCGTCGATCTGCAGCGCGCCTTTGGCGACCGAGAAACCGGTGAACGTCGGAGCCGCCCAGCCGTCGCGCGGCAGGAACGGCGCGGAGACCGAGTACGCGAGCAGCGCGCCGGTGGCCAGGGTCAGCGTCGCGAATCCCCATAGCGTGACCAGCTTCGCCGTCAGCACTTTCCATCGACGGACCGGACGCGTCAGGAGCAGCTTGTCCGTCCCTTCCGCGTTTTCCGCCGACACGATGTCACTGCCGAGGATGCCGACGAGCAGCGGGAGCAACAGGAAGCCTGCGACGTTGGCGAACGTGCGCACGAACAGCGGCGCCGTCGGCTTGTTCGGCTCGATGTCGTGATCGAGATAGAACTGCAGCCGGTTGATCTCCGCGCGCAACGATCGCGCCCACGTCTCATTGATCCGACCGCGCCGCAGCGTGTTCTGATACGACGCCACCTGCTGCTGAATCTCCGCCCGCCAATTGCGATTTCGATTCTCGCGCAGCCGCCGGTACTGCGAATACGTAACGAGCGCGATGATCGCAAACAGAATGGCTGCGACCACCGCGAAACGCTTGCGGCGCAGGATTTTGAGCGTCTCGTTCTGAACGAGAGGAATCAGCATGCGCAGCGAATCGTATCTGATGCGCCGCTGACGACAGCCTACGCCTTCACCGTATGCGAACCGTCGCCGTCGATCACGGTCACGCTCGCCGTTCCTTTTGGCACGCTTCGCTCCTCCACTTTGAAGGGCTTGGTGCCGCTGCCGCCGCCGGGGCGGACGGCCAGCGAGTAGACGCGCAGGCCGCCGGCGTCGGGAAGGCGTTCGAACCACCCGCCGTCGTTAATGCCAAAGGTCCCTTGGCCCACGAGCGCCATGCCGCCGCCCTTCGGCGCCAGTGTGTACGTAACGCCCTTCGCACTCGTCAGACGCGGGCACTTGGCGTCGGTCCAGCGTTTGAAGAGCGCGATCCACTCCTCGGGCCAGGGGCCGCCGGTCGCTGCCGGCGGCATGGAGTTGCCGCTGAGCGCGTCGTTGATGTCGTCCTTGTTTGTGACGACGGTGTCGTAATCGAACAGATTGAAAAACGAGATCATGTGGTCGTGATCGATCAGCCGGAACATCGGCAGGATGTGGAGTTCCCAATACGGTGTGACAGTCATTGATTGCTCCTATTGGCGCGTTTCATCGAGAACCAGTTCGACCGAGGTGAAGTGAATCTGCTGTGTCGCTGCCGGGGCCGTGATCGCGCCGGATTGCGCGTACTTTGAAAGAGGATGTGGCGCGTTGAAGACGACCGCGACGCGGTACGCCGCGCCGTGTTCCGCGTGCGAGAGATAGCGAAGCGCGTGCACCACATCGACGTCCACGACAGCGGTGGCGTCTCCGTGATCCGCGTGTGCGCCGGCCGGCTCCGGCGGCCGGGCCCAGACGCCGATCTCGCCCACTTTGTAGCGGCGCGCGAAGTCGGCATCATCGGGCTTGAACGCCGCCGCGGCCGGATAGAGATAAACGCGGCCCGAGTACGAGAACATCGTCGAGACGGGCAGGCCGCTGACGACGATGTCCGCCGTTTTGAACCCCTCGTCCGGAATCGTGAGCGCAAAGAAGAACGGACCGAGCGGCGACGGCACCTGCGCGGGAGCGACTTTCTTGTTGGCCGTTGCTGCCGGCGCCGTCAGTGCGATGCGGCGTTCGTGAACCGGCGCTGATTCGGCCGCGGACAGCGTGCTCACCGAACGCCGCGACATTGCCGTCATCGACGTGGATGACAGGGCCGGCTCCGGAGAGCACGATGGGATGTTGTCGTAGAGGTATCCGAGTTGCCGTTCGATATCGATCACGTCGCGAACTTTCCGATCGGTCATTCCGCGGAAGTTGCAGTCCATGCAAACCGGCAGCTTCTGATGCGCGCACTGCCAGCGCTCATAGATGTGATCGATGAACGCGTGGAACGACCAGAACACCGGATCTTCAACCGCGGTTGAAGGATCCTCCATCGTCGGTCCCATGCCGTCGTGCATGTTGTTGTGGTACGGCGATTCGAGATCGCCGTACTTGAAGCTTGGACATTTCGAGCAGTTCTGACCCGCGCTGCAGTTCGCCTTCAGAGCGCACTTCTCGCCGGCGAACTCGATCCAGTCCTGCGTGTCGACGATGACGGAGTCAATCGTGTTCGCGTCGTAAAAATACATGGGCACGCGGTTGCGAATGGCGCGGTACAGCACCGAGGTGGGGTCTTCGTAAGCCTTCGGATACCCGACACCGCTCGGCTTCTGTGTCCAATCCCAGTACGGAACCGTGAGGTTGTCGGTCCGGCCCGGCTTTGCTGCCCGGATCGCAAGCTCGAACCGATAAAGCAATTCGCGATGCCACGGCAGAAAAACCTCGGAGCCGTGAATGCAGCCGCTCTGGTCCCCGCTGAACAGATCGTGCAGGTTGGCGAAGTATTCATAGCCATTGTTGACCCAGTTGACCGGGTCATCCTTGTGCGTCGGATCCTTGTCCCGATCCATCAGCACCTGCACCGCGATTTTGTAGCCCTCGAGATCGAACCTCGCATCGTCGATATTCATCCGTACGCGCGGTTGCGCCGCTGCGGCGAACGCGATGAGCAGACCGGCTAAAACGGGGATAACTCTCCTGACGAATCGCATAGCTTTTCGCTCTCCCACTAGGAGAGCCGCGAAGGGCGCCCTTCCCTACCCTACCGTCTCGCCGCCCGTTGCTTCGAGGAACATCTCCTCGAGTGATTGCGTGCGGCGCTGGGCGTGGAAGACGTTGATGCCGGCTTCGACGAACGATGCGATGAGCGGCGGGGCGTCGGCTTCTTCGATGGCGATCCAGATGCGGTCGGTGTCGGTGCGGTAGGTCAGACTGCGGTCCGTTGCGATCGCGGCGGCGCGGGCGATGTCGTCGACGCGCAGTTCCATCTCGCGGCGGCTGGAGATGAGTTCGCGCACCGTCCCTTCGCGGAGGATGCGGCCCTTGTGAATGATGGCCACGCGGTCGCAGGTCAGCTCGATCTCCGCCAGAAGGTGCGACGAGATGAAGATGCTCATCTGGCGTTCGCTTGCCAGGCGGCGGAGCAGCTCGCGGATCTCGCGGATGCCGGCGGGGTCGAGGCCGTTGGCCGGTTCGTCGAGGATGAGCAGCTTCGGATCGCCGAGGAGCGCCTGGGCGATGCCGAGACGCTGGCGCATGCCGAGGGAGTACGTCCCGACGCGTTGATCGAGGCGATGCGCGAGCGACACCAACTCCCCGACGCGCTCGATCTCGCTCCGCGGCACACGGAGCATGCGTGCGAAGTGCTCGAGGTTCTCGCGGCCGGTCATGAAGCGATAGAGGTCAGGATTCTCGACGATGCAGCCGACGCAGCGCATGGCGTGCTCGAACTGATGCCGTTGATCGAATCCGCAGATGGTCACATGGCCGGAGGTCGGCTTGATCAGGCCGACCAGCATCCGGATGGTGGTCGTCTTCCCGGCGCCGTTGGGTCCGAGGAAGCCGAAGATCTCGCCGCGCTGCAGCTCGAACGAAACCGAGTCGACGATCGTTTTGTCGCCGATGACTTTCGTGAGGGTGGTGGCGGTGAGGGTTGCGGTCATGTGAGGGATGGTGTGGCACAGACACTCTTGTCTGTGCTTTGGCAAGATGCAATGACTGACATTCGAAATCAGAGACTGCGGATCAAAGTTTTCAGCACTCCCGAGCCTCACTAGCACAGACAAGAGTGTCTGTGCCACATTAGCTCTCCCCGCCCTGCTATCGTTCCTGTTGATATGCGCCGTTTCCTGGTCTGGTACCTGCCGCTCACCGCCGCGATCGTGGCCGCGATTCTCTTCGGCGCCGGATTCTACTCATTCCTGCGCGGCGACATCGGCGCGTCGGTTTCGATCGCGTCGCCGTCGCATGTGGCCGCCTCCGCTCCGCGCCAGCAGATCGCTCCGATCATTCTCGGCGACTCCCTCGGGCGCGGCACCGGCGACGAAACGGGACTCGGCATCGGCGGACGCCTGGTCGACGAGCTGCGGAAACGCAACGTGCCGGCGAAGAACATCGTCAACATCGCCGTCAACGGCGCGCGGACGCGCGATCTGATCCAGCAGCTCGACAGCCACAACGTGCAGACGCTCATCGCGCAGTCGAACGTCGTCGTCGTTTCGATCGGCGGCAACGACCTTTGGGGCGACAACAACTGGCGCAATGCGCCGCCGCGCGATCCCGAGCGCGTGATGAAAGACGTGCTGGATCACGTGGAAGAGAGTGTGAAGATCATCCGCCGCGCGAATCCGTCCGCGCGGATTTTCGTGATCGGCCTCTACAACCCGTTCATCACGACGCCGTTCGGAAAGTTGCTGACGCCATTCGTCAATCGCTGGAACGCGCTGATGGTCGAGCGCTTCGGCGGCGATCCGAACGTCGTCATCGTGCAGACCTCAGACATCTTCGCGTACCGCGACCGGCTGTCGTTCGACAGGTTCCATCCGAACGATGAGGGCTACTCGCTGATCGCGCGACGAATTGCGGACGCGATTTAGGAAAAAACCATTTGAACCACAGAGACACAAAGAACACAGAGAAAGATTTCTTCGTGTCCTCTGTGTCTCTGTGGTGAGTCGGTCCTTACCGCCGCCGTCCGCCGAAAAGGCGCAGCAGGAATAGGAAGAGGTTGATGAAATCGAGGTAGAGCATCAGCGCGCCGATCACGGCGTAGCTCTCCTGCTGCGGACCCGTCGCCGTGGCCATCACCTTCAGCTTCTGGGTATCCCAGGCGGTCAGGCCGAGGAAGATGACGACGCCGAGGAGTGAGATCACGAAATCGAGGCCGCTCGACTTCAGGAACATGTTGACGACCATGCAAATGAGAATGCCGATCATCCCCATGAAGAAGAACGAGCCGATCGACGTCAGATTGCGCTTCGTAACCGTGCCGTAGATCGACATCGCGCCGAACATCCCGGCTGCAGTCACGAACGCCATCGTGATCGTTCCGCCTGTGTAGGCCCAGAAGATCACGCTCAGCGTCAGGCCGTTGAGCAACGAATAGACGAGAAACGCCGCCGCCGCGGTGCTCGGAGCCATCGTGCGGATGCGGAACGACAGCCAGAAGACGATTCCCAGTTCCGCGATCATCAATCCGAATCGAACGTACGGCGTACCGAGGACGATCTGCTGCATCGCCGGCGACATCACCACCCAAAGGGCGGCGAACGCGGTGGTCAACAGACCGCCGAACATCCATCCATAGACCGAGCGAACGAAGGCGCGGGTGCGGCCCTCCATCTCGGCTGTGCTCGCCGAAATCCAGGCTGGTTGCTGCTGAGAAGAATTGGGAAGCATTCAGAATCCTCCGTTGATCGCGCGATGATAACGCTGAGTAAGGAACGCTCATTGCGTGTGGGTTCTCGGTTGTTGACGCGACCACCCTTGAAACACGGAATATCACATCGCTACACTCAGGTTTCGATCGGAACATAATCTGATGACATCGCACTAAAGTCGCGGTAAACATCAGTAGGAGAAAAACTTATGTCTAAAATTATCGGCATCGACCTCGGCACGACCAACTCCGTCGTGGCGGTCATGGAAGGCAATGAGCCCAAAGTGATCGTCAACGCCGAAGGGAGCCGCATCACCCCTTCGGTGGTCGGTTTCGCCCGCAACGGGGAGCGGCTCGTCGGCCAGGTCGCCAAACGCCAGGCCGTGACCAACCCTGAGAACACGATTTTCTCGATCAAGCGCTTCATGGGCCGCAAGTTCGAGGAAGTCAACGAAGAAATGAAGATGGTTCCCTACAAGGTGAGCCGCGCCTCCAACGGCGACGTGCGCGTGGAAGTGGACGGCAAGCTCTACTCCCCGCCCGAGCTTTCCGCGATGATCCTGCAGAAGCTGAAGCAGGCCGCCGAAGACTACCTCGGCGAGAAAGTCGACCGCGCGGTCATCACCGTGCCGGCCTACTTCAACGATTCGCAGCGCCAGGCAACGAAGGACGCGGGCGAGATCGCCGGCCTCAAGGTCGAGCGCCTCGTCAACGAGCCGACCGCGGCCGCGCTCGCGTACGGTCTCGACAAGAAAGCCAACGAAACCATCGCCGTCTATGACTTCGGCGGCGGCACGTTCGACATCTCCGTTCTCGAGGTCGGCGACGGCGTCGTGGAAGTGAAGTCGACCAACGGAGACACGCACCTCGGCGGCGACAACATCGACCAGCGCCTCATCGACTGGATCATCGACGAATACCGTAAGGATCAGGGCATCGATCTGTCGAAAGACAAGATGGCCCTGCAGCGCCTGAGGGAAGCGGCCGAGAAGGCGAAGATCGAGCTGTCGTCGACGGCGTCGACCGACATCAATCTGCCGTTCATCACCGCCGACCAGTCCGGACCGAAGCATCTCAACATGTCGCTCACGCGCGCCAAGTTCGAGCAGCTCATCGGCGACATCGTGCAGAAGACGATGGGACCGCTGAAGCAGGCCCTGACCGACGCGGGCGTCGATCCGAAAACGATCGATGAAGTCGTCCTCGTCGGCGGCTCGACGCGCATTCCGATGGTCCAGAAGATGGTTCAGGATTTCTTCGGCAAAGAGCCGCACAAGGGCGTGAACCCGGACGAAGTCGTGGCAGTCGGCGCGGCCGTTCAGGGCGGCGTTCTCGGCGGCGAAGTCAAAGACGTTCTGCTCCTCGACGTCACTCCTCTCTCCCTCGGCATCGAGACTCTGGGCGGCGTGATGACGAAGCTGATCGAGCGCAACACGACCATTCCCACGCGCAAGTCGGAGACGTTCTCGACTGCCGCGGACAACCAGACCTCGGTCGAGATCAAGGTCCTGCAGGGCGAGCGCGATTTCGCGCGCGACAACAAGCTCCTCGGGGTCTTCCACCTGATCGGGCTTCCGCCTGCACCGCGCGGCATGCCGCAGATCGAGGTCACGTTCGACATCGACGCGAACGGCATCATGAACGTGTCGGCGAAGGACCTCGGCACCGGCAAGGAGCAGAAGATCACCATCACCAGCACCTCCGGTCTGTCAAAGGACGAGGTCGAGAAGCTGGTGCGCGACGCCGAGTCGCATGCTGCCGAGGACAAGGCGCGGCGTGAGGAGATCGAGGCCAAGAACCAGCTCGACTCGCTCGTGTATCAGGTCGAGAAGATGCTGAACGAGAACCGCGACAAGATCCCGGGCTCGGACGTCAGCAACCTGGAGACCGCGATTTCCGATGCACGCAAAGCGATGGAACAGGGCGGCATGGACAACATCAAGAAGGCCACCGAGGCGCTGACCAGCGCGTCGCACAAACTGGCGGAAGTGATGTACCAGAATGCCGGCGCGAACGCCGCGGGCGGCGGCGCCGCAGCTCCGGGCGGCACGGACGCAAACGCGTCAGCCGACGGCAACGGCAAAGCTGACGATGTGATCGACGCAGAAGTAGTCGACGAACACAAGTAAGTGACGAGTGGAGGGCGGCGCGAGCCGCCCTCTTTTTTTGCCAGGAACGAAACACACCATGTCCCGCCGAAGATCCGATGGCTACGTGATGATCTCGGTGATCGCCGAGCGGTACAACATCCATCCGCAGACACTGCGGTTGTACGAGCGCGAGGGCCTCATCAAGCCGGCCCGTACGCAGGGCAACACGCGGCTGTACGGCGAAGACGAGATCCGCAAGCTGGAAATGATCCTGGCCCTCACCCGCGATCTCGGCGTG
>Ga0233356_1000014_pt1 | contig 92538 bp, 87 predicted proteins | sample GEONSFMMS_FD_180700 | JGI IMG/M metagenome (GOLD analysis project Ga0233356, IMG submission 180700) | Soil microbial communities from Shasta-Trinity National Forest, California, United States - GEON-SFM-MS | ecosystem: Environmental > Terrestrial > Soil > Temperate forest > Bulk soil | place...
CGCGGTCCGCCAGCGGCGACAATTGCGTTTGCAAGCGCCGGAGCGACGGCGGGTGTCGGAGGCTCGCCGGCGCCGGTGGGCGCCGCGGCGCTGTCCATCATGTAGACGGATATTTTCGGCGTCTGGTGGATGCGCATCACGGGGTAGTCGTCAAAATTGTTTTGGACGACGGCTCCATTCTTCACCGTGATCTCGCCGAGAAGCGCGTAGCTCAGACCGTAGACGATGCCGCCCTCCATTTGCGCCCTGACGCGGTCTGGGTTGACGGGGAGGCCACAGTCGATCACGCCGAAGATCTCGTTGATCGTCAGCTCGTTTCGATCGTTGAGCGAAACGTCGGCCACGATGGCTGCATAACTCAGGAAGCTGCGGTGCGCGGCGATGCCGAGGCCGCGGCCTTTCACGCCCTTGTATTGTTTGACCTTCGCGTCCCAGCCGGACTCCTTCGCCACGCGCTCCACCACTGCGCGAAGCCGGCGTGTGTCGGGCGGGTAGCCGGGGACGACCTGCTTCATCTTGCCGCCCTCGACGGGCACTTCGATGATCTCGACCGGCAGCTCGTTGTTGCGGTATTGCGCGACGCCCTCGGAGGGCAGCGGGAGGATGCGCCCTTTCCCGATCAGGTCGAGGAGATAGTCCTTGGAATCGCGTCCGGCGGCACGCGCCATCTCGTCGGCAAACGACCCAATGCCGAAGGCGTGATAGACGTTGGCAACGGAACGCATCCAACCGGTGCGGATATGGTTCGTGGCGGGACAATTCTCGATGCGCAGGTTCGGCACGTCGAATGGCATGTCCTGGAGACCCTGCGCGAGCTCGATACCGGAGCCATACTTGTCTACGCCGCCGCCAGCAAGTGCGGCGCGTTGTTGCGCCATTTCCGGCGAAAAGAGTGTCGCGAAGAACGAAGTGAACGCGCTGCGCTGCAGCAGCCCCGTCGGATTTCCATCGGCGTCGAGAGACGCCTTCAGATACTGCGTACTGACGGCGTTGTAGTAACTGAACTTGATGTCGTCCTCGCGGGTCCACTGCACGCGAATGGGGATACCGGGGTTCTGTCTGGCGAGCAGCGCCGCCTCGATGATGTAGTCGGGTTTGGACTTGCGTCCGAAGCCGCCACCCAGCAGCGGCATGTGCACTCTGACCGTCTTTCGGATGTTCTCGATGACTTGTTCGTCGCCCCACTTCTCAAGCGGGATATTGAATGCGAATTTTCCTGCATATTGCTGCGCCGCATCGGGGTTCTGCGTCGGCGCCCAAATCTCGAGGCCGTCGTTCTTGTAGACGGCGATCGCTACGGGCGGCTCCATGGGAGCCTGAGCGATGAGGGGAGCGTAGTAGCCCGCTTCGACAGTCTTGGCCGCCGAAGCGAACGCGCCGTCGACATCTCCCTTCTTCCGCACTGTCTTTCCGGGGGCGGCGGTCGACGCTTCGAGCTCTTTGCGATAGGCCGACGATTCGTAAGAGCCGTGCGGGCCGAAATCCCACTGGATCGTCGGACGAAGAGCCCTGCGCCCCTGGAGCGCCGCCCAGGTGTTGTCGGCCAGCACGGCAACACCCGCGTGCGGCGTAAACGCCGCTCCCACGCCGCCGGGCGCCACGCCCGCGGGGAGAACGCGCATCACCTTACGAACGCCCGGCACGGCGAGCGCCGCGGCCTCATCGAAGCTCTTGATCTGCCCGTTTGCTACGGGGCAGCGTTCGATCATTGCCGTCAGCATGCCCGGCAGATTGATATCGCCGGCATAGACCGCCTTCCCCGTAACCATATCGGGAGCGTCTACGAACGGCATTTTCTTGCCGATGTAACGCCACTCCGCCGGCTTCTTCAGCGCTGCCTCGGCCTCGTCAGAGGTCGGTACCGCCGCCTTGCCGGCATAGAGCAACAGATGCTTGTAGTCGACGGATTGGCCGCTTGCGTCGTGGTAGACCATGTGCTCCCGAGCCCGCAGCTGGCTAACGTCATTGAGTCCGAATTTCAGCGCCGCGGCGCGAAGCATTACGAGCTTAATGCCGGCGCCCATGAGCCGCATCACCTGGAAATAGGCGGTCATGCTTCGCGAGCTGTCCGCGAACTGCGATCCCTCAGCCGGAATGACGTACACCGGTTTGCCGGGTTGGAGCTCGTTAAATGGAAACGGCAGTTTGACGTTCGCCGGAATCTTGATAGGGAACTCGATCGCGTACGCGGGCGAATCCGCGTCGGCCTGGTGCAGCTTGACCCGGTTCCAATCCGCCTCCATCTCGTCGGCCAGCACAGCCGCAAGACTGGAGCGGATGCCCTGCCCCATTTCCGGTCGATGGGTGACGATGACGATCGTGCCGTCCAACGGCTGAATCGCGACGAACGGGTTCAGCGTGACGTGGTTGTGAAGGATCTCTTTGAGTTTGTCGACGTCCGAAGCCAGCAGGTTCGGCGCGAAATAGCAGCCGAAAACCACTGCGCCGCTGGCTACACCGGCATCACGGAGAAAATCCCTGCGGGTGACTCTGTAGATTGCCGTCATGTCCGATCCCCCGCCGCTTTGTGGATGGCTTCGCGGATTCTTGGGTAGGTGCCGCAGCGGCAGATGTTGCCGCGCATCGCGTTGTCGATGTCGTCGTCGGTGGGGTGGGCATTCGCTTTGAGCAGGGCCGCGGCACTCATGATCTGGCCGGGCTGGCAGAAGCCGCATTGCGGGACGCCTAGCTCGATCCAAGCCTTCTGGCAGGGGTGTAGCTCGCCGCCGTCGTAGGACAGTCCCTCGATCGTGGTGATCTGGGAGAGCTCGGCCACGCCGACGTCAACGGAGCAGGAGCGGACGGCGCGGCCGTCGAGATGGACGGTGCAGGCGCCGCACTGTGCCACGCCGCATCCGAACTTCGTTCCCTTCAGTCCCAGGACGTCGCGGATGGCCCAAAGCAGGGGCATGTTGCCGTCGACGTTGACCGTGTGCCGCTTGCCGTTCACATTCAGTTGAAAGATAGGCATGGCGAACCTCCTCAGAATTTGCAGCGGAGCTCGACGCGCGCTCCGAAAATGTCGTTCTGTCGCTGCCGGAACCCCTTCATGGCGTCCATGCGCAGGATCCACCTGGGCGTGAACGGATGCTGGTAGCGAACGCTGATCGAGTGTTCCGATCCCGGGAGCGCGCTGTTGCCTCGGCGCTGCACCGTGGCCGTTTCGATGACGATCTGGCGGTCGAGTCCGAACAGATACTCCACGCCCACCGCGCCGCCGTAGGTGTCATGCGCCTTCGCATCCAGCGTCGGGTAGCCGGTCATGCCGTCCGATTCGAAAGCAAGTCCGGTATTTCGCAGGACGCCGCCCGAATCGCCGCCGCGGGCCAGCGACTGCGGAGTCTTGAATCCGGCGAAGAAGTTGAAGTATGGGACGAAGTTCAACGGGTTGAAGGCCGAGACATCGAAGCCGAAGTGCCGGCGCGGCACGAGCGAGTTCTCGATCAGCAGCAGCGCGCCGTCTGCCGTCTTCACGCCGCCGACGCCTTTCTGACCGAAGTTGCCGATCAGGCGGACGCTGTTGGCGACGCGTCCGCGATACCGCTTGGAAAACGCCGCGGTGGCGTTGACATAGCTGTGCCCGTGGACGTCGGCGTCGAGGTAGCCGACGCCGTACTCCAGGTAGCCGCGCAGCAGATCGGCGAATCCGGCCATGCCGAGTACGCGCGCCTTGTTGCCGGGATCGGCGTCGGTGGTCACATTGTTGATCGCTGCGAAGAACATGACGTCGAAGTTGCTGATGTCGTATTTCGGACTGTTCCTGGCGGTGAAGCTGACGGACGCGCCGTCGATGGCGTCTTCGATCCAGACGCCGTTCTGCGTGATGATCGGAACGCGGCCGAAGGCGAACGGACGGTCGACGGGGTTCGTCTGGCCGGTGAATCCCTGTCGCATCGCTCCGATGTCGCCTTCGAAGAAAAGCGTGTCGATGTTGAAGTCGAGGTGATGGACGAACTTGTCTTTGACCGGGCCGTCGATCAGGTAGCTGGTAAAGGATCCGTTCTTATCGATCGGGCGCGTGAAGAGGTGGATGCGTTCCGTGGCGGTGAACTGCGCATCCATGTCGAGGTTGAGGCGGGCGGCGAGCTGCGACTGCCCCTTCGTACCGCCGTTGTCGTTGTAGGCGGCGGCGACGCGAAAATCGCCGAACGTCAGGAAGTGGAAGCCGATCGGATTCTTCTGTCCGAGCCAGGTCGGACGCGGCGTGAAGGCGCCATAGTCGTAGAGGCGCAGTCCCCATTGGATGGGCGGCTGGGGCCTGACGATCATCTTCTTGCCGCCGTAGATCTCCATTTCGGCCGCGGAGTCGTAGGGCTGCGTGTAGCAGGGATCGGGTTTGAACAGACTCGGATCGGGCGCGTCCGGCAGCAGTTTGGCCGCGGGGTCTACGGAATGGTCGGTGCTCGCCGGCGGAAGAGGCTTCGGGACGCAGGGATCCTGTTTGACGGGCGCCGCGGCCTGATCGGCCGGGGATACGTCGCTAGTCGTTTTGTCCTCGGCGGCCAGAATGGTCGGGGCGCCGAGGACAATGACGAGCAGTCCGACGAGCAAAGGGTTCGCAGTCCAGGCTTTTCCGTTCATGTTCGCCCTCTCTCAGTGGACGTCGAATGCGACGGCATAGGCATGGGTATCCGTGACCCATTCGTTCTCGGTCCGCTTCATCTCCGTCGTGGCGAAGACGAACTCCATGAAGTAGATGGGCTCCGTCCTGCCGCGCAGCCGCGCGACCAGCCGGTACGTGCCCGGTTTTTTCAGATCCTTCGCGGGGACTTTGTAATGAGCGACGCGGCTGCCGAGAGGCGGAATGCTGCGTTTCTCCAGCCGCGCGTTGGGAGGATGATTGAGGATCGACGTCGGCGCGCCGCCGGGACGGATGAACGGATCCTGATCGAAGTCGAGATTGATCGGCAGATACATCTCGCGATCCGTTCCCTTCAGATTGGTCGTCAGGAACTTGCTCTGCATGCTGAAGAGCTGGTTGTCGTGCGGAATCGTTTGATCGCCGACTTCGACCGACTGCAGATCGGCCAGATCGCCATCCTTGTCGACGTAGCCCGACTCCCAGACTCTCTTTCCGTCGGGATCGATGAGCGCGACGTTCAGCCACAACTCAGGCTGCGCGCCGAGGGAGCCGGAAGGAAGGTTATGACCGGTATTCAGATTCGTCAGCTTGTAGTGGAAGGAGAACGCCTTGCCGGCCGCAGGGCTGCTGTCGAAATAAGGACCATCGAGACGAGAGGCTTGCTCCATCAGCTTCAGGCGAGCTTGTTCGCGATCTCTCCAGCGGCCGAGGTTTTCCTGAACGATGCCCCAGGCCTTCTTGCGGTCCGCGGCGTTCTGCCACTCGGGCGGGAAGGACGCGGACGCCGGAACGTTCCGTTCGAATTCATCGCTGCCCCATTTGGCGCGGTAATCGAACTTGAGCCACTGCTGCGGCGTATAGGGCGAATCCTCGAGGCGCAGTGGGAAGAGACCGGGATGGCTGATGGGATAGCCGGGACCGACGAATGTGTGGTCGGTCAGATCGCGCGTATCGTTGAAATGCCTTCCGTCGGCGCAGTTGAACTTCCCGTCCGCGGCCTGACTCAGTCCGTTGACGCAGGCGGCCCACCCTTTATCGAACCCGACATCCTGCCCGGGGTTCTTGCTCATGTGGCAGGCCTGGCAGGTGACGCCTGCCTTGGCAGCGGGAGATGCGCGCCACTCTTCCCAAACCGTTTCGAGCTTGATGCCGGGATAGACCGCAACCTGATGGCAGGCCGCGCAGAACTCCGACCTCGAGATCAGGTCCGACTGAATCGCCGTCTGGTGCATCCGGATCCACTTCTTGTCCCCCACGGCCGGCCGGTCCGGCTCGTCCATCGTAACGAGGATGCCGTTATTGGCGGCGTTGGTGATGGCCTTGAGGCCTCCCAGGCTGTCGTAGGGGCCGAACACCGGCTCGTTGATCGTGCCCGGCGTGATCCGCCGCGCCGCGTTGACTTTGCCGTAGGCCTCGCCGACGCGATGGCAGGTGACGCAGGTGATGCCTTCCTTCGCGGCCGGTGTGCGGTCCCACCAGGCCATGGCCCGCTCTTCGCCGAGGGCGGTGCCGACGCTGGTGTGGCAGCGCACGCAGAAGTAGTTGACCGTGCCGCGCGAAATGTCGTTGATCCGCTGTTCGAACTTATTGAACATCGGCGAGACGGCGGCGTAGGCGTGCGAGGAGAGACTCCATTGCTTGTACTGGTTGGGGTGGCACTCGCCGCAGACTTTCGCCGAGGGATAAAGGTTATTGGCGAAAGCCGCCCGCGCGTGTGGATCGCTCAGGGGCGGCAGTTTCGGGATCTCCTGCCCAACCGCGAGTCCAATGTCCGCCAGCAGGAGAACGACGAATACGAGTCCGGCTTTACGCATAAAGGCTACCCCTCCTCTGCGGCCAGTGGTTGCATGAATCCGCCGGCTCTTCGGTAGAGCCGTCATGCCGATTCGACTTAAGGATTTTTGTTGATTGAGTCATGAAATCTATCATGATCCGGTGTGACGCGTGTTTCCGTTGCCAGATAGTGATGATGGACGGGGGTTCGTTACAGGAGTGCCGTTTCAGAGGCATTTCCCTACCCTCTCTTTTTGGCCTTCGGGCTGTCCACCGCGGCCGTTCCCTGCAAAATAACTAACGGAAAATTAGAAGGGTAGGGAAAAGGCCTTCCAGCGGCCCTCCTCAGTAACCAAAACATCTCCGGGCGGTCTATCCCCAATCCGCTACTCGAATCGTTCGACCACCGACCAGTGCCGGTTGGAGCGCAGAAACGTTTGCGGCCTCAACGTCACTACTTGCAAGGAGGCACCGTCCATGCGCAAGCTCTTCGTCCTCGTTCTCATCCTGACCGTTGTCGTCATCGGAGGTTTTGTCGCCTGCACCCTCGTGGACAACAAGCTGAAAGCGGGGAACGTAAAGGACGAGGCTATGCTCGCCGGGAGGGACGCGGCCAGCCTGCCCGGTGCGGATGAGGACTATTACGCGGATATGGACTACGGCCTCACGAAGAATCCGGAGGGGATCCGGGCTTCGCTCGATCCGTATCTGCCCGGCGTGACGGCCGCCGATGCGGTGAAACGCGTCGCCATCGGCCGGAACAACTGGGTGGTCTGGACGGCCGGCAACGACCGCCTCTGGGACGTTCTCTCCGTCAGCAGCCTCGGGAACCTCGATCTACTGAAGACGATCTCCAGCCATCCGTCGTTGCAGAACAAGCGCAGCAATCGCTGGAGTTATCTCGGCCTCGTCAACGAGCCCTGCTTCCGCCAGGCCACCGGCCCGCGCGCGGACCGATTCGGTCTCTGGCTCGACGAGCGCGTGGACGGCTGCGGTCCCGACCCCTTCGAGAACGAGCAGAAATATCCAGGCGTGAAAATCGGCGCCCGCGGAAAGAACATCCCGGCCGGCTCGTACTACGGCTACGCCACGGGCGTGGTCGGTCTGCGCCTCTTCCCGAATCCGAACTTCGACGAGGCGGCGCAGAAGAGATGGGACCCGGTGCGCTACTACACCGACAAGACCTACTACAACGATGCGAAGCTCGTGAAGCCGTTCCGCGTCGGCATGTCGTGCGGCTTCTGCCACGTCGGCCCGAATCCGTCCAATCCGCCGGCCGATCCCGAGAATCCGACCTGGGCGAATCTGAACAGCAATCCCGGCGCGCAATACTTCTGGATCGAGCGCATCTTCATGTTCGACCAGGACCAGGGCAGCTACATCTGGCAGCTCTTCCACACGTCGCGTCCCGGCGCGCTCGATACGTCGCTGGTCTCGTCCGACGAGATCAACAACCCCCGCACCATGAACGCGATCTACAACCTCGGCGCACGCCTCGAGATCGGCCGGAAGTGGGGACAGGAGCAACTCGCCGGCGGCAGTGCGGACAACCACCAGTTCAACGACTACGTCCCGGCCGGTACGGCGCTGTCGAAGCTCTACGATCCGGCCACGCACGTGGCGAATACCACGCACGTGCTCAAGGACGGCTCTGACTCGGTTGGCGCGCTCGGCGCTCTCAATCGCGTCTACCTCAACATTGGTCTGTTCAGCGAAGAGTGGCTGCTGCACTTCATCCCGATGGTCGGCGGTCCCAACGTCAGCCCGATCAAAATCGCCGACGCGGAGAAGAATTCGTCGTACTGGCGGGCGAACGTCGCCCAGACGCCGAACACGGCGCTCTTCTTCCTCGCCACCGCCAAGCCCGACTACCTGAAAGTCGCGCCCGGCGGATCGAGCTACATGACCGACGACGCGCTCATCCCGCACGGAAAGGAAGTCTTTGGCGAGCGCTGCGCGCGCTGCCACTCCAGCAAGCTGCCGGAGAAGGCCTTCAACACCTACTTCCAGCCCGGTTGCATCGGTCCGAACTACATGAAGTGCTGGAACGACTACTGGACGTACACGAAGACGGCTGAGTTCAAGGCCGAGATGAAGCAGATCGTCATGGCTCCCGATTTCCTGGAGAACAACTACCTGTCCAACGAGGTCCGCGTGCCGGTCACGCTGATGGAGACGAACGCCTGCAGCCCGCTAGCCACGAACGCCATCCGCGACAACATCTGGGACAACTTCTCTTCCGAGTCGTACAAGAACCTGCCTTCGGTCGGCAAGGTGATGGTCCATCATCCGTACACGGGTGAGACGTCGTGGTACGAAATGCCGGGCGGCGGACGGGGATTCACGCGCCCTGCCTCGCTGATCAGTCTCTGGTCGACCGCGCCCTACCTGCAGAACAACAGCGTGGGCCACTTCGAGGAAAGCGGCTCGGTGCAGGACCGCATGTCGGCATTCGACGACGGCATCACGCAGATGCTCTGGCCGGAAAAACGAAAGGGGAACGGAACGTTCGCCACTCAATCCGGCAAATCGCTTCCGGGCTGGATCGACCGGACTACGCAGCGCAGCTATGTGAGCATCGCCCGCGGCTATGTTCCGCCGCTATTGAAACCGCTCGTCGGCGCCGAGGGCATCCGAATCGGCCCCATTCCCGAGGGCACGGCGGTCAATCTGTTGACAAACATCGATCTCTCGAAGGAGCAGGAGGTTCTTGCTCTGCTGCTGAACATCAAACACAAACTGGACGCCTTGCCGCCAGGAGCGAACGACGACGAGGCACGCAAGGTGTTCGCGCCGCTCGTGCCGGAGCTCCTCAAGGTCTCGAAGTGCGCCGACTTCGTGGTCAACAAAGGCCACTACTTCGGAACCGATTATCTGCCGGCCAGTGAAGGCGAGCCGGGACTGTCGGACGCGGACAAGAAAGCGCTCATCGCATTCCTGAAGACGTTCTGACGTTTCTACGTCGCCGCCGGTGCTGATCCGGCGGCGACGCGTTTGTCGCTGTACCGCTGCAGGATGATGCCGACGGCGATCAGCGAAACGGCGACGGTTACCAGCGAAGCCACGCGATAGGGATCGTCGCGACGCACCAGATCGTGCAGAAAGCATTTGGCGATTGCCAGGATCAACAGGCCGGTGGCACCGACGCGAGCACCCTGCCAATCCCGCGTTACGCCGGCGAAGAGCAGGATTGTGGCAATCACCGCCCACGCAATCGTGTAGGTGACGTCCTCACGCGGGCCGAAGTTCATGAAGTCAACATTGAAAGTGGCGCCGGAGGAGTGGAAGGCGTTCGCAATGATGATATTCACCAGGTACCACGACTCGACGAGCCCGGCCAATGAGAAAAGCAGCCCTGTCCGCGGCATGTCTCGCGGCACGACACGGCCCCCCGCGTATAACATCGCTCCGGCGCAAATCGCAACCGCGCAAAGAACGAGGACGAAACCTACGATCGATTCGATCGTCAATTCGACCTTCGGATAGCCGTCGAGATATCGATGGTATCCGGGATCGAACGTGTAGGTTCTCGCGTCAATGGTGATCCAGACGAATAGCGCCACGGCCAGCGCAACGCTCGCGAAGCGGAATAGGCTGTAGCCGTCCCGCACGAACAGCAGGATCAGGACGAACGCTTCAACAGCCAGCACGATGACGGCCCATGGCACCGGCAAAAGCATCACGATCGCGGCGTTGAAAAACACCATTGCGGCGCTAAGAAGCAACGTGAGATGCGGCTCGCGCCGTTCTGCCCAGAAATGCCGCGCAAACAGCAACAGCAACGCCGCGACGAACAGCGGCACTGCGCCCGCGAAAGCGCCGAGCCCATACTCGCGCCCCGCGGCGGTAAGCGTCGACGCTGCGCTCACACAGAAGACGAGGCTGGCCAGAACCAGCGCCACATACGGTTCAACGGCTGCCCGGGCCCGCTCCCGAATCGCATAGCCGGCGAAGAGGGTGTACGGCACGGCAGCGACGAGGAGTTGTTCCAGCGTGGACGGGGCGTATGCAGTGACGAGCATTCCTAAGTAAAACAGGACCGCGGCTGCGGCGAACAATGGCCTGTCGAGAATCGAGGCCAGCGTGAAGAGAGCGGCGAAGAGAATCGCGAACGCGGCCAGTACGAACCACGGCACCGGCGGCGGCGCGAGCGCGTGCGAAACCCGCATCAGGTACAACGGCGAAAGTGGATTGAGCACCATCAGCGCAATGGCGGAGAGGCCGATCGCGATCGCGCCGAGGCTCGCGTCGCCGCGGCGGATGAAGGTGACGAGGACGGCCAGCAGCATCCCCACCATTGCCACAATGACCGTCGTGCTGTCCTGCGGCTCCCGGATGCCCAGACCGATGAAGACAAAAAAGAGCAAGGCCGCGAATGGCGTCGTCTTCCTGACAAGATAAAGGGCGATGAAAAGCCCAACCCATACCGCAACAGTCAGCACGAGGCCGCGAACCGGCTGGGGAGGCCAGGAATCAGGTCCGTACCACTCCACTCCCCACTGCCAGAACCAGATTACAAAGGTCAGTAGTGTGGCGATACCGCCGGCAATGTGCAGCCGCTCCGGACCACCGCGCCATACGATCGCGGTGAGCGTCATGGCGATCACCAGCAGGAAACCGAACAGGATATTGACCTTCTGCCCATAGTTCGCGTTCGCGGCCATATAGAACGCGAACAACAGCGGCAGGAGCACGGCCATGGCAGCAATCCAGCGGAAGCGGCGCGGATATCTGTCCCACGGCCGGGACCAGAACGGCACGGCAGCGACGATGGCGAACGCGGCGAAGATCGCGGTCGCCAACCGGAGCTGCCCAACCGTCAGCGATTGCAGCACCCAAGTCCATTCATAGAGAGCGGTCCGGGCCACGCTTACAGCGATCAACAGCGGCCAGCGCATCCGGTACGCTATCCACGACAGGGTGATATTCAGGACGAGCAGATACGTGAAAAGCGCGACCGGCCGATCCGTGAATGACAGCAGCGCCGGCGCGGCGAAGCCGCCGATCAATCCGAGGATGGCGATGAAAAACGAACGGCGCCGCATCGACAGGAAAGCGGCGACCGTCGTAACGAGCAGCATGCCGATGATCGCCACCGTAAGCGGCGCGAGATTCCATTGGACGTGCATCGCGTAGCACGTCACATAAAGAATACCGATGCCTGCGCCGTCGATCGCCTCGGCCGTCACTCCATAGCGCGATGCGAGAGTTTCACCGACGAACAGCAGCGCGATCCCCACGCCGAAGCCGGCGACGACGGCCAGCCAGCTCCCGTGCGCTGAGCTGGTGACGAGATAGACCGCCGCAAGAACGAGCGCGATGCCGGCCAGCCACGCCAGGACGTTGATGGCGGCAGTCGTCGGGTTGACCCGGCGGAGGCCGCGAGCCGCGCGTGGCTTGTAGAGGCGCCATAACAACCAGCCCGCGATCAGTATGGCGATGGCGATTGCCGCGACAACCAGCGCGTCACGCGCCTCTTGTGGTGTTACCGCGAGTCCAAGTGCGTCGTTCATTGCTTGTAGTAATGCGGATACAGGTCCTTGTTGCAATGTTCCGGATCGGCGGCGGGGTCGCAGTACCCCTTCAGATATTCGATGAGATCGTCCTTTTCATTATCCGGCAGCGCCACGCCGAATTCGTGGCCGCCGTTTCCGTTCGAGCGGACCTCGGCATAGCACGGCGCGGTCTCATCTTGCTTGCACGGCCGCGGAACTCGAACCTCGTACGGTGTCACCGCGCGCAGCGCGTCTTTCCACCAGCGGCGTTTGGCCGCTTTCGCGGGATCTGCCGTGGATACCGCCGTTCCCTTCACACATCCCGACGGATCCGGCGGGAGATCCGCCTGGTCCTCGAGGCGATCGGCCTGAGCTTCAAGAGAAACGAAACCGGCGTCACAGGGATCGTAGAGGTCATAGCCGCGGTAGAAGACCTTCGGCCTGGCAGCCGCGGGCTTGAGCAGATCGCGCAGCGTGGGCACGGAACCATTGTGCAGATACGGCGCACGGAGCCAGATGCCGTCGAGGAACGAACGGACGTAGCCGACCGGATTGTCCTGGACCAGACCCTCCCGAGAGATGCCGAAATGCCTTACGGCTTCGTTGGCGTGAATGGCCCCGTCCTTGTTCCAGCTGTCGATGCGCGTGCGATCGGTGCCCAGGAACTGTTGCGTTTGGGGATCTTTCTCAGTAAGGGACATCACCGTGCCGGTGACCGCGCTGGCGTGGCAGCGGGCGCATTCCCGTATGAAGGTGGCCTGACCTCGCCAGGCGGCGGCATCGTCGATTTTGAACGGATACGGGGGCGACGGATAGTTGCTCGCGTAATCTTCCAGCCATTTGACCTCATCGAGAAACTTCTGGTTACTCGGTGGTGCACCGTGGAGGAGGCCGAGGGCGGAGTCGATGATTACCGAGCGCGCATTGCAACTGTCGCCGGCCAGATTCATCCGCGTTCTGCCATAGCCCTTACCGCAACTGTCGAACGCGGGAATCAGCTCCTTCTGGTCGTTGATCTTGTATTTTTTCAGGTTCCAGATCGACGGCATGTCGGTCGGTCCGAACGTGTCGTCCACCTTCGAATCCGTCAGAAAATACTTCGTAAGATTCATGGCATCGTCGCGGCCGCGGCCCCAGTCCGGCCAATTCTCCGGCGGGTCGTGGCGATAAATCCATGCGAGGCGCGGCTCCAGAGCCAGGAGGCGTTTCTTTGTAATGGGGATGAGGATGTAGCGGTAGATCAGGCCGTCGATGAACGTGAAATCCTTCGGCTTGGACTGATTGATCTCGCTCATCAAGTTGTCGCTGCTGAAGCGCGAGTCTTTGGCGCAATTGACGAGAAAACGGAAAAAGGCCTCCAGGTTGAAGGTATGTGCCGGCCCGGTGGGGACAAATGTCGGGAGCTCGTTCGGTTTGGTCCGGTAGCTCGCTGTATGACAGAGCGCGCAGTTCTGCGCCACGCGTTTGAACCCGATCACTTTCGTGGTGAAGCCGATCGGCAGATCCTTCCCTTGATCCCACGCCAGTCCGAACGAGGCGTATCCGCCGGGCCCGGGGAGTTTGTCCGGGAAAATACGCGGCAGAACGTAAACGATCCAGTAGGGAATCCCGGAGTCGCGCTCGGCGCCGATCGAACCGTACATGAATCGGATGTCCTGCGAGCTGTGGCCGTTCTCCGCGGTCCACTCCGCTTCGGGTTCCTCGCGGAAAAACTTGTACCAGGCAAACCAGGCTCCCAATCCTGCGATTACGATCAGCACGATGAGGATCATCATGAGTAACCGCGTTCTTGAGGATGTCATCGTTGCTCCTGGTCAGAACGTCTTCAGATACTCGACGAGCTGCTCTTTTTCGTCCGAGGTAAGGTTTGTGCCATATTCGTGGCCCTGATTGCTATTGCCGGCGACACGCGTGTCGAAGAGAAAGTACTTCCACCCATGCTCTTCCCGAACGCTCTTAAAGCCGACCTTCTCCTGGTCATAGACGTCATAGCCGCGATAGAAAGTCTGAGGTCTGGACGCAGGCGGATTGAGTAGATCGCGCAACGTCGGCACGGACCCATTGTGGAGATAGGGCGCGCGAAGCCACAGGCCGTCGAGCGGCAGGTTCGCGTAGCCGAACGTTTTCTTGAAATGCTTGAAACGGTAGGGTTCACCGGCGTACGGCATGCCGAGGTTCAATGCCACTTCATAGGAGAACGAATCGAGGCGGCGCGGGTCGGTATTGATCTCTTTGATTGGTGTGACCTTCCCCACAAGATCACCGGCAAAATTTTGACCGTTCGCTCCGTGACACTGCGCGCAGTGATCCCGGTACACGATGGAACCTTTGTCTGATTTCACTTTATCTTTCACATAGGGGTAAGGAGGCGCGGGCAGATCCTCAAGCCACTTCTCGATGCGGTCGAGCGATTTCAGATCGACGGTCGTCGGTGTAACGCCTGTGCCGAATGCAGCGTTCTTGTTCCTCTCGACTACGTCGTCGTTATTCCCGTCCCAATGCAGGGCCATCCCCTTCTTCTTTTTCTGGTTCCAGATGGCGGGAAAGTCCGCCGCGGCATCGGGGATCTCGAGGTTCGACAACTTGTCCATCGGGAAGTTGTATTGCGCCTTGGCCGGACTGAATGTGTCGACGCGTCCGGGCCCGAACCGATCGGGAAACATTGGAGAGAAGCGATGCCGCAACCAGATCAGGCGCTGCTGCATCAAAGCGATGGCGATCGGGTAAACGAGATAACGGTCGACAGGTCCGAGCTTGCCGCCCTCACGCTCGATCTCGGGGATCATGATTTGCGGAGTGAGGCGCTCGTCAGTTCCGACGTCGAAGAGGAACTGATAGAACGCGCCGAGGTCGAATCTCGCCGCGGGCATGCCGAGGTAAAGCTTGCGTTTGCTGTCCGGCGTCTCGCGAACCGTACTGTGATGACAGACGGCGCAGTTCACGAACACGCGGTCGATGCCCATATTGTGGCCCTGCTGAAAGCCCACAGGGAGGTCTTTGCCATCTTCGTAATAGAGGCCAAACACTTCGAACTCCCTGCCGGGGTGGTAGATCTTGTCTTTCGGCAGGTGGTTGTGGAAAACGACCGGCAGCGCCTTGAAGATCCGCACGGGAAAGCCCGCGGACTCGTAGCCGCCGGTCGAGCCGTACTTGAAGTGATCCTCGTTAGTCGGGTAGGTCACCGGCCGGTTCGGGATGAAGCGCAACGCTGCCCAGACCGCGATCAGCAGGGGGATGCCGATCGCAATGGCGCGAAGGTACACGTAGCGCCTGTGCCAGTAGTTTTGGTAAGGCATCTCTCACCCGCTGAACTGCAGGGCAAAGTGGATCGCCGGTTTGTTGTCCCAGTAGACCTTTCCGAGGTAGGTCTTGTCCGCGATCAGGCGGATCTCGTCGCGAACCCGCTGTGCCACGAACGATGTCTTTGAGTAGTCCAGAACGATGCACGGCTTGCCGTCGAACAGACTGTTGCCCACATAAACCTCGGCAACGATTTCATCGAAGCCGAACGATGTGATGCGATTGCGCAGCGTGCCATGCGGTCCGTCGAACGTTTTTCCCTGCCAGACAAAGTGATTGACGATCCAGGCGATCTCCTTCGAGACCGGCGCTCCCGGATCGACGATGGCAGTGCCGTTTGCGGCGCCATTGGGAACCGGTCCGGAAGGGCTCTTCGCGAACAGCGCATCGAGGTCGGCCACGGACATCTTGAGAAGTTGATTCACATCGTAGGAAGGCATCGAGCTTTCTCCTGTTCCGGATCGTAAGGGGACGGCGGTTCAGAATGGTATTACTTCTGGACGTTGGCGGCATCCTCCACGATCACCTCGCTCGCCTTCTCGCTGATCATGTAAATCGGCGTGACGATGAAGAAGCCCGGGATTTTTGGGAACACCGAGGCGTCGACAATGCGCAAGCCCTTCGTACCGATCACGCGAAAACGGCTGTCGACGACAGCCATCGGATCGTCGGCCCGACCCATCCTGCAACTGCACGACGCGTGATGACCCCAGGCGTTGTCCTTGACCCATTTCGCGATCTGCTCGGGCTTCTCGATCTCCCGCCCCGGAACGCGCTCGCGGGCGATCTTCCGGTTTCTCAGGTTCATCTCCCGCGCGAATTCGATGCCCTTCACAACCGAATCGAGATCCTCGCCTTTGGGATCGTTCCCTTCCTCGAAATAGTGGAAGTTCACGTCCGGCATGGCCCGCGGATCGCTCGACCGCAGGCGCACCTCGCCGGCAGTGTTGTTCGTATGTGCCTTCACGATGGCCCAGGTGAAAAAGTTCTTGGCGCGCTCGATCTGCTCCGAGTAGCCGGGGAAGTAGCCCTTGAACAAACCCGGCAATCCGAAGATGAAGAGATCGGGCTCGGGACGCTTCGCCTCGGAGCGAAGGATGGCCGCGGCCACGGCGCCGTTGGTCGTATAGACGCCCTTCCCCTGCTGCCACTGCTGAAAACAGGGATCGCCCGGTTCTCCCGCGGCCGGCGGTTTGAACGTTGCGTCCTTGAGCAGCGTGAAGTCCTGCTCCATCTCCGATACCACGCCGACCTCGTAGCGGTCCTGCAGGTTCTGGCCGACGCCGGGCCGGTGGACGCGGCAGACGATTCCGTGCTGCTCGAGGTGCGCTTTCGGCCCGATGCCGGACAGCATCAGAAGCTGCGGCGTATTGAAGGCGCCGCCGGCGAGGATGACCTCGCGTGTGCAGCGATAGGTTCGCGGCACACCCGTTGCGGCGGCAGTAGCATTCGGATCGGCACTGTACAGATGCGATCCCTCCAGGCACTCCACGCCGACGGCTCGATTGTCGTCATCGAAGATCACGCGCGTGGCCAGTGTGTCCAGGGCCAGGACGAGCTTGTCCGCATGTTTTTCCTGAACGCGCAGGATGTGTTCGCGTGAGCCGTTGCGCTTCCCGCGCTCCGTGGCCAGCGGTACGACCGTCATCCCCTCGGCACCCGCATTAATGCGGACGTCGTTCGGATCGTCCTCGGTCAATGCGAAGCGGAAGATTCGGCGCAGGATGCCGGCGCATCCGCCGCGGATCGTTTTCCGCGCCACGCTCATCAACGCGTGCATGAACGTATCGATGATGTCGCGGTCGCCGATGGCCATCATCGGATCGGCCTTCTCGACCTGCAGCCAGCCGGAGAAGCCGTGGCCGCTTTCCGCGGGCGGCTTTTCCGGATACGCATTGCGCTCGAGTTTCGTGAAGAATCGGTGCATCTCCCCGGCCCGCCACGACTTGTCGCCGGTCAGTTCCGCGATGCCGTTCCAGTCGCTGTCGTGCGGCACGATCGTGATCATCGCGTTGTGCGCGGTGCATCCGCCAAGGGTGCCGGCGCGCGGGTAGAAGACGCCTTCTTTTGCCGGGACGTATTTGTCGTCGCGCTGCTCGTTCCGGCTGTAGTGATGGACGAAGAACTCCCACGCCATCGTCTTGTCCTCGGAGGCCAGCGCATTGAAGCACGGCACGTCGTAGACGAACGATTTCGAATTGGAGCCTGCCTCGATCAGCAGGACGCGGTAGCCGCTCGAGGCAAGGTTCGCCGCGAGGGGACCTCCGCCGGCGCCGGAGCCGACCACGATGTAATCGTAGCCGGCCCCTTCGATGGGATTTGTGGACATCAGAACGTCTTTAGTAATTCGATCAGCGCGCGCTTGTCGTCTAACGGCAGCTTCGTTCCGAACTCATGGCCCTTGTCTTCGACGAAGTCGGGACAATTGTTCACCGCCAGGAACTTCGGCACCACGTTCTTCTTCATCAGATCCGTGGCCTGCTGCTCGTTGAGATGCTTGGCCTTGATGGTGACCAGCGTATCGACCAGGCTCTTGAAGAGATCGATCCGTTGCACCGCGCGGTCGAGACCAAAATCGAGATTCGTGTTTGCGATCAGATTGATCGGCGTTCCCGCCGGAATCGGTCCGATCCTCAGATTCTGATTGGCGTCGACCAGCTCCGGATGGGCCGTCTTGATGATGTCGCTGAGATCGGGGATGTAGGCCAGCGGGACGTTGATGTAGCTGGTCTTAGTGGTCCGCCAGATGATGTTCTGCCGCGGCTGGATCATCAGCATCCGCTCGATGCCTTCCTGGAAGGCGCGCATGCGGCCGGCCACCGAGGGATCGCCGAAGTCGCTTCCCACCGTGTTGTTGTGCAGGTACGGCGCGCTGGTCCAGAGGCTGATGAGCGAAGCCGGACGATAGTAGCCGGGACCGTTGCCCTGAATCTGGATGGTGAGCGGCCTGCTGGCGTCGAACGGATTTGCGACCTGGAACGCCGGCACTGGCGGCAGCGTCTTGTACGTCTGCGAGGAGAAGTTGTCCCAGATATGGCCGCCCATGGCGTTCGTGCCCGCGGCGCGGGTCGCGTTCGTGCCGATTTCGGTCACCGGCTTGCGGCGCTCATCGCCGAGGAAGTTCTGGGTGAAGAAATTCGCGTCGCTCTGCACCTGCTGGCGGAACCAGTCGGTGCCGGCGGGCGACTTCGGATCGACGTTCTCGGCCGGCTGCTTGCTCGAATGGCAGCGCGCGCAGTTTTCGGCGAAGACGATCTTGCCGCGACTGAGCTGCGCGGGCGTCGCCGTCAGATACGCCGCGCCGCCCGGAGCATCCTTGAGCAGCAGCGGCTGCGCGACCTTGATCAGATACTTCGCCAGGGCCGGTGACCGTTCTTCGCTCCAGTTCCACTCCGGCGAGTTGCGTTGCAGCGTGTCGACCGGCACCGGCGTCTGGGACAGGTGCAGATTCGCCGGATCGAAGCCCCATCCACCGACCAGCGGACGGAAGTGTTTGCTCCACTCCGGCCACGCCTCGCCGATGTTGATGTAGACGCGGCTGAGCGCCCCTTCCAGCCCCACCGAGTCATCGCCCTGTTTGAGGATGCGCGGGATGACCAGACTCTTGTTGTCGATCTGGGCCTTGATGTTGCGCAGATCGAGAGCGCCGCCGCTCAGGTACTCGACCATCGGATCGTATTGCGACGGCTTGGCTGATACCGCCTTCGCCGCGCGCTTCACGCGCTCGCCGAGGGAGTAGACGCCGTTCATCGTGCCGGGGTTGTTCATGTTATCGCTGGCGATGAACGATGTGTCGAGCGAACCCTGCGGATTCGAGTGGATCAACTGCCAGACGAAGCTGTCTTCCTGATCCTTCCCCGTCTTCGGGTCCTTCGGAACGAACATCGCCCAAACTTTCAGATACTGCGCGCCCACGAAGTCGTTCAGGTTCTCCCACTTCGGATTCTCGGCATTCGCCGGCGGGCGCACCGGATCCGGCCCGACGTGACAGAGCGCGCAGGCCATACCAACCAGGTACGGACGGACCAGCTTCTGATTGTTGAAGTAATCGGGATTCTCGTAATAGTCGTGATTGATGCCGTCGGCGGCGATATGGCTCTTCCAGTCAGCCTGCGCCGCCGGGTCGTTCTTGAATTTCGGATTGTCGGAAAGGCGCAGGCCGACCACGCCGGACGAGCGGCCATAGGTGGCGTAGTTGATCTTTGTATCGATCTGACCGTCCGGATCGCCCGGCTTCGGCTCGTCGATGAAGAGCCCGTACTGATCGGGTTTGGCCGCCGCCTGGAATCCCGGCTGATTGATGATGCCGATCTCGGCAAACCGGTGCGCGCGCCGCCGCGAGTCGATTGCCTTCAGCAGATCGGCGGCGCCGAATCCATGCTGCGCGAGGTAGTCCCACATCAATCCGCTGTCGCCGACCCACAGGTTCCACACCACGCGGCCGCGAATGTCTTCCGCATCGAGGTTCAGGTTCGGGCCGTCCATTCCGGGGAAGACGTCCGCCGTCGTCTCGACCCACGTGGAATTGGTAGCGAGCTTCTTTTCGCCGGTGGGCTGCACCGGCTTCGGCTCATCTCCCTTGCACGCGAGAAGCGCGGCAAAAAGCACTGCGACGATGAAACTGACGAGGAAACCGACTCGCGCTTTGCGCATGGGCTCGCTCCTTCTTCGACGAATGTTTGGGGAAAGACGGACTTTACAGTAGGAGTGATCGGAACGCGAGATTTCCCTACCCCCATACATCCGCTCGAAACCGATCGAGGCACGATTTCTGCTCCTAATAACTCCGGGAGAACATGATCATGAACAGATATAAAACTCTTGCAGCAGCTACAGTTGCGCTGCTCCTGATGGCGGCCTGCGGGACGTCCGGGAACAGCATCGGCTAGGCTCGCAGAGTGACACGCGTTCCTCGAGATAGCTTCGCCTCGGCAAAGGATCCAGTGAAATGTCGTCGCGATACTTCAAACATGAGTAATTGTGGCCTCCGAACGAAACCCGGCCCACCCGTGTTCTTAGTCACATGAAGAACTCGTGGACCGGCGGCGAGATCGCGCGGCAGGCGGATCAAGGTGGCGAGCTGGCTGTGGCCGTTCATCGGTGTGAGCCGGGGGCGTTCGAGAGGTTGATCGATCGGTTCGAGCGGCCGTTGTTCACGTATGCGCACGGGATCCTGCAGAACGCGTTTGATGCGCAGGAGGTGGTGCAGGACGCGATGATGCGGGCGCATCGGGCGCTCACCCGTCAATATGACGAGGAGCGCTGCGCGGCGCTGGCGGTGCGGCCGTGGTTGTTCCGGACCGTGCGCAACCTCTGTCTGAACAAGCGGCGGTCGAAACGGAGCGCGCTCGAGGAGTCGCTGGAGTCGTTCGACGACGGGCGGCTTGGACCGTTCGTCAGTCTGGAAGGGTCGGAGCTGGAGCGGAAAGAGGAAGTCGAGCTGCTGCGGCGGGCCATGGCCCTGCTGCCGGTCGATGCGCGCGAGCTGATCGTGCTGCGGTTCATGGAAGAGATGTCGTACGCGGAAATCGCGAAGACGGTGGGGAGTTCAGAGGCTGCGTTGAGAGGGAAAGTGTTCCGGTCGTTGAAGCTTCTGAGGGACGCACTGGAACAGAAGGGGGTGGCGTATGCAATGTAGAAACGTGTTGACCCGAATCGATGCGCTGCGCACGCGCGAGCTTGCGCCGATCGAGAAGAGCGCGGTCGAGGAGCATCTGCGCACCTGCCGCAGTTGCGATGAGTCGCAGGACGACGTCGAGCAGCTCGTGCACGCCGTCAAATCGCTCGCGCTCGTGCCGCCGGTGTCGTGCAAAGATGAATGCAAGGACGCCATCGCCGATTCGTTCGACCGCGTCGGCGACGTCTGGGTCGCGTTCACGAAAGAGCGGATCCGCATGATCCGGTCCGCGGAATCGATCGACGACGTTCGCCAGCCGTATGCGAAGAAATACGGACGCGTGCTGGAACCGGGAACGATTCCCGCGACGCTTCGCCGTCAGGTTATCGCGGCGGTGGAAGGGGAGGGAGTCGATGCGCCCAAGGTCGATCTCGACGCCGCGAACGATCTCGAGCACGACGTTCTCCAGACCCTCACCCGCATTCCTCGGGGCGAAGTCCGCACCTACGCCTGGGTGGCGCGCCAGGTCGGCCGTCCCCGCGCCGTCCGCGCGGTCGCCAACGTCATCGCCCGCAACGTCGTGCCATACGTCGTGCCGTGCCATCGCGTCGTGCCGTCGGCGGGCGGCATCGGCAACTACATTTTCGGCAGCGCCACCAAGCGGGCGTTGCTGGCGCGCGAAGGAGTTGACGTCGATCAGCTCGACGCTTTGGCGAAGGAGCACGTCCGCTACATCGGCTCGAAGACGACGCACATCTTCTGCTTCCCGACCTGCCGCGATGCGAAGCGGATTCAGGACAAAAACCGCATGCCCTTCCGTGACGCCGACGACGCGCTCGAAAGCGGATACCGTCCGTGCCGTCACTGCCAGCCGGTGGCGGCATGAGCGCGCTGCTTGCCGAGGAGGCTAGGTACGACGTTCACGCGATCTCGCTGCCGGCGCGCACTTTCACCGGCGACTTCTGGTTCACGCATGCCGCCGGCGGCCGGCTCTGGTTCGCGCTCGGCGATGTCGCGGGCAAAGGTCTGCCGGCGGCGATCGTGATGGCCATGATTCAGGAAGAGTTGGAGCATCGCATCACCTCGTGCGCCCGCGCGGGGTGCGATCCGGCCACGACGATGAAGCGGCTCGACGCGTTTCTGAAGCCGCTGCTGCCGTCGAACCGTTTCGCAACGGCGGTGATCGGATGGCTCGACGACGACGGCAGCATCACGATCGTCAACGCCGGCCACTGTCCGCCGATGATCGTTCGACAGGATGGCAGCATCGAGCAGATCGCATCCACCGGACCGGTCGTCGGAATCGTTCCAAACGCGCGCTGGCATTCGACGACGCTGACGCTGAATCCCGGCGAGCTGCTCGTGCTCTATAGCGATGGCGTGATCGAATCGCCGTCTTCCGATGGCAACGACTTCGGCGTCGATGGCATCGTCGGTTCGCTGCCCGCCTCGACATGCCCGCGCGCGGTCGCTTCCGCCATCGTCGATGCCGCGACGCGGCGCGCCCGGAGTGGTACGCAATATGACGATCTCAGCGTGATGGTGATCGGAACGTAGGACGGGGTAGCGCGACGAAGGGGCATCCTGCTATCCTGTCCGGATGTCCCACAATAAATCCCTCGGCGTAGCTATTGCTTCGCTCGTTCTCGCCGTCCGTCTGACGGCGCAGTGTTCATCATCGATCGCCGTTCAGGTACCGCTTGCGGCGTGTAAGTCCGGCACGGCGACGGTCGCCGTAGCCGCGGTCCCGGGCGCGACGTATGCGTGGACCATCGACGGCGGCACGATCACCGGCGACGCGGCCGGCGACCACATCACGATCGCCCTCGGCACAAACACGACAGCCACGGCTTCAGTCACCGTCACAGCGGGAAGCTGCATCTCGCATGGCAGCGGCGTCATCGCGCTGCACGATCCATTCTCCGTCCGGACGTCGATTCCCGAAGCCGGTGCAGGAATGCCTCTGACAATCCAATGGAACTACGAAAACGGTTCGCCGGCGAGACAGACCATCTCCGGCTCCGATTTCGGCGTGCTGACGCTTCCCGCGGGCGCGCGCAGCTACACCTACACACCGGCGACGAGCGGCAGCAAGCAGATCGTCATCGCCGCCGTCATGCAGACGCCGGCCGATTCGACGCCTGCATCCTCGCGCCACCGCGCGGCAGCAAAGAATCCGGCGGCAGCCTCGCCGTGCGCTGAGCTGCGCACAACGGTGCCGTACACCGTGAGCGAATGCCTCAGACCGAATCTGAGCGTCGATGCTCCGACCTCTGTCGTCACCGGCACACCCTTCCTGATCAGCGTGATTCCGCAACCGAACGCGGTCGCCACCTGGACGATTTTCAACGGCTCGCCGGAGACGGCGACCGGCAACAGTGTGATGGTTACCCCCGGAGCGTCCGGCGCGGTCCAGGTCAACGTTTGGCTGACGCGCGGCTCCTGCTCGAATCAAGCCGATCGCAGCATCGACATCGTCGCCAAACCGGTTTGCCATGATCCCAAAGCAGCCGTCGCCGCCGGTCCGCTTTCCTGTGGATCCGCCGTCGTGAACGCGAGCTTCACAGGAACTCCGCCATTCCGAGGCACGTGGTCGGATGGAAATCCGTTCAATACGAACGCGATGTCGCTCACGCGCACCGTCACGATTCCCGGCAACTACAGCATCGTCAGTTTCGAAGATGCGGCATGCGCCGGCACGTCCTCGGGCGTCGCGGTTCTTCCGGCTCTCGGGCCGACAGCAACGATCAGCGGCAAGGCCAACGGCTGCACCGGCGTCGATTCGGTCACCGTCAAGTTCACCGGCAAACCGCCGTTCTCCGGGCGATGGAACGACGACACCTCGTTTGTCACGAACGACATGGAGATCGTGAAGCCTCTCACCGTGCCCGGGCTGACCACGCTGCAGTACGGATACGACGGGACCGATTGCCGCCTCAGCGTCTTTGGCGACGTCGTGGCGCAAGTGACGCCGAAGATCATCCAAATGGAGAAATTCTGCCAGTCGCCGGAGTTCAACAACGTCATGTTCGTCGGAGCTACGTTCAATGGGTTTTACAGCCTCCCCCTGACCGTCAACTGGTCCGATGGCGTCTCGACGACAGACGCGGGCAGCCCCGTTTGGCGCATCCTTCAACCGCAGCCGACCGACATCACCTACACGGTCGTCAGCGCGCACGACGCCTACTGCAGCGCCATCATCGAAGGGTCACCTTCCATCACCATCCCCGCCGCGGTCATCCCCGACTTCTCCCTCGGCATCGGGAGCATTTGCACCGGCCAAACCGCGGCGGCTTCGCTGATTGCCACGCCGCCGGCTGACGCGCAAGTGTCGTGGTTCGCGCAGAACGCCACGATCGTTTCGGGGCAGGGAACAAGCTCCATTCAATACAAGGCCGGCGACGTCGGCCCGATGCTTCTCGGATGCACCCTCACCTTCCCGGATGGACGCTGCCCGACGTCGCATCGTCAAGCCGTGTCGGTCAAAGGCGATCCCAACGGAACCATCGCCCTGGCCAAGCCGGAGATCCATGTCGGCGAAACGGTAGGCATCACGATCGTCATGAACAGCAACGTCTGGAACTGGTATCTGGATGACTCCCTGAACGACCCCATCATCATGATCCCCACATGCGGCGCCAACGGCTCGCCTTGTCAGTATCTCTACACAAGCTCGCACGTTGGGAAGTCGACGATCACGCTGCACCTCACCGGGTTCTGTCCGGAGACGAAAGACGTTTCGATCGACCTGAACGTCCTGCCGTAATACATTCGTCTTGACAGATGTGACGTGCGGCTCTATCTTCTCTTCACATTCGCGGTTGCGAATGTGAGGAGGCCGTACGTGACTGACATTCTCAAAGCCCACGTTTCCATCAACGTCCGCAACGTCGAGCGCAGCATCGACTTCTACCGGCGCATGCTCGGCATCGAACCGTCCAAGGTTCGCACCGGATACGCGAAGTTCGATGTGCTGAATCCGCCGCTGAATCTCGCACTCAACGAAGTCCCCTCACTCGATTCCGCCGGCGCCCTTTCGCACCTCGGGTTGCAAGTCGCATCGACCGATGACGTGCTGGCCATTCGCAGCCGTTGGGCCGAGGCGGGACTGGTCACGCGCGACGAAATGAAGACCGACTGCTGCTACGCCACGCAGGACAAGACCTGGGTCCACGATCCCGACGGCAACGAATGGGAAGCGTTCGTGGTGTTGAAGGACAACCTGCCGGAGACCGCCGGCGCGGCGTCGTGCTGCAGCAACGGGGTCTGCACGACGGCGACTGCATAGTCGTACTAATACTTCTTTCACGCGGAGACGCGGAGCAAAAACGTTTCGCTCCGCCTCTCCGCGCCCTCCGCGTGAAAGCGTTCTCTTTAGCGTCTACGCCGGCTTCGCGCAAGTCCACACCGGCACCTGCCACAACGCATACCCGCGCGGATCGCGCACACAGTCGATCATCTCGCGCCAGCGCTGTTCGATTTCCTGGCGCGAGATGCCGCCGTATTGCTCGAGCGAATCGGTGTAACCGTCGCGCCATGCCTCCCAGATGCGCGCGAACGTGTCGCGCTCCACGCGCAGGGTATCGACGACGATGTAATCGGCCGCGATGCCGGTCATGCCGAGGTCGTGGAGGAGCGTGAAGGTCTTGCGTCCGATGTGGAGATCGCATCCGACGCCGGCGGCGTAGCGCGGCGGAAGGCGTTGCCAGAATCCGTCCGAATCGAGATTCGTCGGATGGCAGAGCAGCATCCCGTAATCCTCGGCGATCACGTGAACGCGTCCGCCGGGACGAAGGACGCGCCGGATCTCCTGCAACACACGACCTGCATCGGGGACGGCCTGAATGAGATGACGGCAGACGACGTAGTCGAACGACGCGTCCTCGAATGGCAGCGCCAGCGCGTCGCCGACCTGAAACTGCACGCGTTCTCCGAACTCCGCGCAGCGCGCACGAGCACGCGCGAGATGCGGCTCCTCGAGATCGATACCGACAAACGACGCGTCCGGAAACTTCGCCGCAAGCCGCGCCGTGATCTCGCCCGTGCCGCATCCGACGTCGAGCACCGCACCGTTCGGCGGATGCCGCAGGAAAATCGGCTCCTCCTGCGGCCAGATGGCCTCCGCCTGCGCGGCGAGGTTCCGGACCATTGACTCGTCAGCCATCTCCTTCGCCTGCGAACTGCTCGGATGCATGGGATGGAGTATGCCCGGTAGAACATTGCCCGCGCTACTGGTGGCTGAGCCTTCGGCAACCAACGCTGCCGGCCGTGCCGGCTACAACCCGAACTGCTGCAGGTGGTGGTCGATGTGTTTGTACATCGTCTCGCCCCACTCCTGGCCGGTCATCGCTCCGAAAAATGCATGCGTCTCTTTGCCCGCCGCGTCGGAGCCGCGCTGCACGAACTTGGCGATGAGGTCGAGGAGCTTCTGGCGTTCCGTGGAGAATTCGCGCTCGTCGGCGACGATGAACGATGGGTCGGTCGGGCCGTTGCGGCTGAACGGCTTCTCGCCGAGGATCGACTTTCGGAAAAAGGGCATGAGGATCTTGCCGATCAGCTTCTGCTTCATCGGACGGTCGCCGGTCGCGGTCTCCAGCGCCCGCGCACAATGCGTGACCATCTGCGCGGCGTTCATCTTTCCCCACAGCCGCTGCGTATCCGACTGCAGCGCGTCGAGACGCTGAAGAAGTGAGGCGCGGTCCGCTTGATCGAAAAGGGATTTCATCCCGCGGATTTTCGCACAGCTGTGCGACAGCCAACACATCACGACGTTTCCGCGATCACACACCGCCGCGTTAGCGGCTTCAAGAGGATAGCGAGGGGTGCGAGCAGCTTTATCGCGTGCACCCCTCGTACGAGAGTCGAGAATTGAAGTGTGCCGCGTCAGCGGCACTAGATGGAGTGTCACATTTTCCAGTGCCGCTGACGCGGCACAAATCTTGGGCTGCCGATTTCGAGGGGTGTTCGCTTCGCTCTCACCCCTCGCTACCTTCTGAAGCCGCTCCGCGGCGAATTGGGAACGTAGAGCACAGACTGCGAGGGCGCGCGTAACAACATAGCGCGCGACCGGCCTTCGACGCTGAACCGCACGCACCACATGCGGTAGCATCCCGCCGCTCGAACGTCCGGATCGTGTGGAGGAACCATGAAGCGTGCACTGATCGCACTCGCCATCCTCGTCATCGCCAACGCCGCCATCGCCGACGATCTCTCCGACATCAAACGCGAAGTCGCCAAACGTCACGACGAAGCCGTCAAGCGATTGCAGGACTGGATCGCGCTGCCGTCCATCGCCGCCGAGGATCGCAACTTCCCCACGGGCGCGGAGTACATGGCCAACCTCGCGCGCGAGGCCGGATTTCAGCAGGTCACCGTCCTCACCACGGACGGCAAGCCGGGCGTCTTCGCCACGCTCGATGCCGGTGCGCCGAAGACCGTCGGCCTCTATTTCATGTACGACGTGAAGCAGTTCGATCCCGCCGAGTGGACCTCGCCGCCGCTCGAGGCGCGCCTGGTCGACAAGCCCAACCTCGGCAAGGTCATCGTCGGCCGAGGGGCAGTCAATCAGAAGGGTCCCGAGGCCGCGTTCCTGGCCGCGCTGCACGCCATCCGCGGCGCCGGCAAGAAGATGCCGGTGAATCTGGTCATGGTCGCGGAAGGGGAGGAGGAGATCGGCTCGCCGCATATCGGCCAGCTCGTGCATCGTCCCGAAGTCGAGGCCGCGCTGCGCAAGTGCAGCGGTGTCTTCATGCCCGCCGCCTCGCAGGATCTCGATGGCATCGTCACCGTCTCCCTCGGCGCGAAAGGCGTGGTCGAGTTGGAGCTCGTGTCGAGCGGCGAGAAGTGGGGACGCGGTCCGGCCAAGGACATCCATTCGTCATTGAAGGCGATGGTCGACAGCCCCGCGTGGCATTTGGTGAAAGCGCTCGACACGCTCGTCTCCGCCGACGGCAACACGATCACCATCGACAACTATCCGACGCCGCGCCCGCTCAATGCCGACGAGAAGTCGATGATCGCCGCCGCCTCGTCGCGCCGCAGCGAAGCGCAATCCAAGAAGTCCCTCGGCGTGCAGCATTGGATCGACGATCTCTCCTGGCAGCAAGCCAACGAGCGCCTGGAGTCGCAGCCGACGGTGAACATCGAAGGGCTGGTCGGCGGCTACACCGGCCCGGGCGGCAAGACCATCCTCGCGCACCGCGCCGTCGCCAAGATCGACATGCGCCTCGTCCCCGACATGAAGAAGGATGACGCCGTGGCTGCGCTCAAAGCGCACCTCGCCAAACGCGGCTTCGGCGATATCGAAGTGAACGTAACCGGCGGCTACGATCCCACCAGCACCGCCTCGACCGCGCCGCTGATCCAGTCGCAGGTCTCCGTCCTCAAACGCGCCGGTATCGATCCCCTCCTCTGGCCGCGCAATGCCGGCTCCTATCCCGGCTACGTCTTCACCAACCCGCCCGTCAGCCTCCCCGCCGGCCACTTCGGCCTCGGCCACGGCAGCGGCGCCCACGCCCCCGACGAGTACTACGTGATCGAATCCGCGAATCCCAAAGTGCAAGGCCTCGACGGCGCGGTAATGTCGTTCGTGGAGTACTTGTACGAGTTGGGGAGGTAGTGCTATCCGCAGATGGACGCAGATTCACGCAGATCGAATCTGCGAACACCTGCGTCATCTCCGGATCAACTTTTCTTCTTCCGAGGTCCTTTGCGCCCGAGGTCGGTCTTGAGACGGCGCAGGCGGACGACGAGTTGCCGATTGCGTCCGTCGCGCGCCAAGCCTTTTCCGATGGCATACGTCTGGAGCGCTTTCTGCGCGACTGCCGCGACGCGCATGTCGATCGTGTAGGTCAGGCTCGCCAGTAGCGTGGCCACCTGATCGACAACGGGCCGGAACGCCGCTTCGAACTGCAGCGCTGCCTCAGCTTCAGCCGAATCGAATTTGCTTACCCTCCGCAGCTCTTCGATGTCGTCAACCGCCGCCATCACCGAGCGGATGAACTTTTTCGGCACGGTCCGATGCCCGCTGATACGCCGCGACGTCTGCGCATGAGGAGCTTTCAACTCCGGAACACGCTCCGCCGCAAGCCTGAGAATCTTTTTCACGACCGCGGCGCTCCGCTCGGCCCTCGTGATCGCCGGTTTCGTTTTCGCAGCCATGCGTTTCCTCCTTGCAGCTCTGCGGATCAGATGTTCAGGTCTATCGTGCAGACCTCCAAAGGGGTGTTTCGATATCTTAAGGTCTGAGCGCCAGACCTTCACAAGGTAAATCGATGCGTGCAGGTCTGGCCGCCAGACCTTGAACCACCCGTAACGCCTTTGAAGGTCTGAAACGCAGATGTTGAGAAGAGGAATCTTCGTCCTGACGGGGCGAAGCGGCGAAGCGTGTAAGGAAATGTGGCGCCCGTTTTCATGCGCAGCACTTTGGAGTGCGGTGGCAAGGCCACCGCTTTGGGAGGGCGGTGGAATCGTGACGATCCGCAGCGTGGGATGCTTGCGCCGGCCGCGCGACCACTCCCATCCCCCGCCCTCCCAAAGCGGTGGCTCGGTCGCCACCGCACTCCAAAGCTTCGCGAAATATGCCGCGAGTCGCGCAAGCATCAAACGCGGCCGTGACTAAGGCGGAAAGTTCTAGGGCCAGCCGAGAGCCGCCATCAATTCCGGCAGCTCCTCCGCACGCGCGTTAGCGACGTCCTCCAGCTCGCGCGTCAGTACCGCATCGATGGATGTTCCGTCCCGCTCCGCCAGCACCCGCAACATGTCCCGCTGATACCGCGGAACCCTCGCCCGCAACTCCACGAGCCGGATCGCCTCGGGAAGTACCGCCGCCGCGTCGTCACCAAGCGCTTCCTCGATGACGGCGTGCTCCCACTTCTGCATCGCCAGCGCCACCAACTCCTCGCGCGTCATCCGCTGCCCGAACGCCGTAGAAACCGCTACAATCGCCCCATCCTCAATCTCCCGCTTCAGTTCCTTGAGCCTGATCCCGAGCAGATCGGCTGCCGTCATGAGCGCAAAGTTCGGACGGGGAGAGAGGAAGACGTGGCGGATGCAGGAACGAGTGATTTCATCCATTTGATCGACTCCGACAAGTTGTCAGATAAGATAAATTACGACGCTCGATTTGTCAATGGGTGTTTGACCTGAATGCGACCGAATCGCGGCAACGAAGGCCAACTTTTTGGCGAACGCCTCCGGAAGGTCCGTTTGGCCAAAGGCCTGACGCAGAGCGAGCTGGCGGACCGCTGCGGAACCAGCATCGCCGCGATCAGTCATATCGAGCGCGGGACGAAGGTGCCTACCCTGACGACGCTGGTCCGACTCGCCGACGCGCTACAGTGCAAAGTTACGAAGCTTATTGAAGTATTTGATCGTGAGAAGTAGGTACGACAAGGTCAGGAAGCGATGATGTTCAGTTTCCTGCATGGTCGCGCGAGATCATTGCTGCATCGGGCGTAACGTTGTCTGGCCCTACGGACCCGCGCCCCATGGAGTCTCATTGGGTTGAATTCAGGCGTGCGGCGCAGGCACAGCCATGCGTTCGGCGTCTTCTCTGATGGAGGCCGGTGGCAGGAGGACGATTTCGCCAATCGTGACATACGTCAACAGTGCGAGAGCCTTCGCTTCGTCGGGAGCGACGTCGTTGTGGACGCCATCCGAGAGTCGGTCGTATATGTGAGTGACGGTCTGCCGGATGCGGTCGCGACGGGACCTGCTCTCAACCCGTTCGCGCACAAAACAATTAATCCTATTCTTTCTGTGCGCAGGCCCCAGTTGAAGGATATTTCCGTCGACCTCAATCGGTTCGATACGGGGTGGGTATATGGCGTCCGCAAATGCGTCGACAAGACGACGGCACGTTGTTAACGCGTGGCTGATCGCTTCGGTATCGCCCGTTGCGAGCCGCTCGGCAACGGCAGGTAATCGCTCGAGCGGAGCACTTGGCATTCCGCTCATCCGAACATCGACTTCGCTCTGAAATTGTTCGAAGAGCGTTTTGGCGAGTGAGCTAAACGCAAGTTCGTAGTAAACTGATGCGACAAACTCATGGATCATTCGGATCACGCGCGGGCGAATGCCACTCAACGATTCGATATCACGCTGGATATTCTGCGTTCGAATGATGACAGCGGTGACAGGTGCAGCCGCGTTCGTTATGGTGTTGCCTCCCCATCCAGTCACCATTTCGTGAGGGTTTGAGCTGGAGACTGATACGTTAACGTCGGGGACGCGGGTTCGGCCAAGCTCAATTTTTTAACGCTTCAACTTGCTGTTCGATCTGGCTTAGGGGTGCCCACCAACCGTTCTCACCGGTTGTGGTGCGACCGACATTTGCAGCAACGTCCTTCCAGCCTTCGGCGCTATTCAGGTAGTAGCCGCCTAACTCCAAATCAAGAAGTAGCCTCATTTCGGGTGAGGCTTCCATCAGCGACGCCAGGCGTTTTGTCTTGAGTAGAACTGCTTCAATAGCGCTTCTCGACAGCTCGATGTCGTCGAGCAGCTCGCTCGCGAGATCTAGCTTATGACTGGCCGACGCATTCATCTTTCAGGAGTCTAAACGTTCGGTGAGTACTTTGCGACTACCAGTCCAAGTTCGCGACGAGGACGCGACTTAGCTGAGGCGTCCGTGCGTCTTGACCAGAGGATAAAGCACGATCGCCGCTTCGATCAGCAAAGGGATGTCTACGACGAGCGCTTCCGTCGCGAGGACGTTAATCGTGGCGGTTCCATCTCGGAGGCTTTCCGGGCGAGCTGTTCACGCAACCGCAACTCCACCATTGATTCCCGGATCTGCCCGATTTCGCGGAGCCTCGCTTCGACCCACGGCAGTTCCAAGAGAGGGTCGTTGAGTTTCGCAGCCTTCGTTCTGATCGTGCGCAGGTTCAGGCGTGCAACAAAAAGAGAGCCGTCCATCGCTGCGATCGACTGTATCAGTGCGGAGTAAGATTCACCGCGCGCTGGTGTGAAACCGCTGTCCAGCATTACAACACTGAGCTGTCCGACCTCCAACGCCCGGTTCGCAATTGAGATGGGGATGATTATCGCTGGCTTCAAGGCTGCGATCTCTCGACGCATCGCATCATCTTGAAGGATACGGTCAACCTGACGGCCCGTATCTCGCCGGATCGCAACCACCTTTGCGAATACCCTCGAATCATCCTCGAGAAGTTTCACGAGTTCTGCTGCCAGAAAACGCGAGCGCCGCTCCACGTCCGCCGCTGTCTGCGTGACATTGATGTACTTCAGATCGGATGAAACCTGTGTTTTGACGGCGACTGAAGCCGCGAGACATGCAGCGATCGCAGCGACGAGTGCGTTCGCACTGCCAGAACCCGGTACCGGTTTGCCTGCCGCGAAATCGTTTAGTACATCTACGAGAGCGCGATTAGCGAGACCTGTTGGTGCCTCTTCTGATTCGACGAGCTCGACATTTGCCACGGGAATCGGAACGGATCGAACCACCGAATATTTCGTAACTGTCGCCCGTGACCACTTTGCGCAGTGTGGCGTTAGCTGCACTAACGTGTCGCAGGCCTATGTCTCTCGAGCCAGTGTTTTCATCGTCATACCAGTTCGAGATCGGTCTTCCGGAAGTCGTTGCCGCGGCATAAAAGTGGCTGCTGTGCGATCGAGGCGGTCGCGTAGGTCATGCAGTCGCCGAAATTCAACGCTGCTGGATGGCGGCCTTTGCCGAATCGAGCGTACGCGTCGATGGCTCGCTGCCAGTGAAGATCCGTGAACGGTACGATCTCGATGCCGCTCTCCTCGAAGAAGCGAAGCAGAGATCCTGTGGCGTTTTCGCCAAGCGCGGCGGTCAGGACCAAACCGGTTTCGGCGGCCGTCGGCGATCCGATGCCGGCGAAGCCCGCCTCGACGATCGTGGCCAGGACTTCCTCGGCTCCGCTTTCGTGAAAGAAGATCGCCACAATCGCCGAACTGTCGATGATCAAATGCCACGCTTTCCATATCCAAGAATCCGCTCGCGCTCATTTTTTGTGAGGCGCCGGCCGAGACGATTCTTCGGAATGTTGGGCCAGACCTCTTTCTCGAGGAAAGCTACGACGCGGGCAAACTGCGGCTTCCTAGCCGGTCCGCGGGCGATTCTTTCCCTGCGCTCTTCGAGAGCATGAAGGATGGTCGCCGTTCTGGATTCGCCGGTCATGTCCGCAAGCTCGTCGGCCAGCCGCTCGACCTTTGCATTTCTGATGTTGATGGCCATGGTGGAAAGAATTCTAGCAGAGCAACGCGAGACGACTGTCGCGTGATCCGCAGATGATGCAGATGTCCCAGATTGAGTGCGGTGGTCGTCATCTGCGTTTATCTGCGTCATCTGCGGATCGGAGCTGTCGCAGATGATTACCGTAAGCGGCCTCCGCCAAATGACCTGATCGACTTGTAATGGACCTCGAAGTAATTCGCGGCGGCGCGCAATGCGCTGGCGACGATCCATTCCTCGCGCGCTTCGATCTCCTGCAACGGCAGGCGCATGTGCGTCGGCAGTTTGAAGCGGCAGCGGCGGCAGAGCGCGTTTCCTTCGGTCTTCTCGAGATTGCAGCGCGGGCAACTCCTCCGTTTGGCGAGCCTGGCGATCTGTTGCGCGGATAGCATTTGCGACCCCTCCCTCCCGTTTTCCGGCAAAAAGAAAAAAGGCCGGGCGAGCACCCGGCCTTGTACTGCACATATTGCTGTGCAGCGGATGGTAGCGGGGTGAGGGCGGCAAATCAAGCCATCCTTGACATTCTCAAACGACCAGCCTAGATTGCCAAAAACAAACCGACCAGTCGGCAAGTTAGATACCGGCCCATCGTCCAAATCCGAAGAAGTTCCGTTGAAAGGTAGGCATTCATGATCGTTCGTTCTCTGGAGCGTTCTCTGCTGCTTGGTGCCCTCGCTCTTCTGGGCGTCATCCCCGTTCCCGCCATCGCGCAGCAGGACGCGCCCAAGCCCGACAAGACTCAGGAAGCGAAGGCTTCGGACGCGGCGCAGAAACAAAAGGCCAGTGAAGAGATCGTGGTCACGGCCCGAAAGCGTGAAGAGAACGTGCAGGAGGTGCCAATCGCCGTCAGCGTCATCACCGCCGACAAGCTCGAAGAAGCCGCCGAGGCCGACATCTCTGAACTGCAGACCCAGGTGCCGAACCTGTCGATCTATCAGGGCCGCAACCAGTCGACGACGCTCACCGCATTCATGCGCGGCATCGGCCAAGCCGATCCGCTGTGGGGCGTCGATCCCGGCGTCGGCTTGTACATCGATGACGTCTACATCGCCCGGCCGCAGGGCGCGCTCCTCGACGTTTACGACGTGGCCCGCATCGAAGTCCTGCGCGGACCGCAGGGGACGCTGTACGGGAAGAACACCATCGGCGGCGCCATCAAGTACGTCAGCCGCCCGCTGACGGACACTCCGACGGGCATGCTGTCATTCTCGCCGGGAACGCAGAGCAATCGCGATTTCCGCGCAAGCATCGCCGGCGCGATACTCCCTGGAAAACTTCGCGGCAAGTTCGCCTTCGCATCGCTAAACCATAACGGCTACGGCACGAACCTCTTCACCGGCAACGACGTCTCCGACCGCAATACGCTGGCCGGGCACGGCGCGCTGGAGTGGCTCGTCAGCGATAAGACGAACGTCCAGTTCAATATCGACGCGACGAAGGACAAGGCCCAGCCGAAAGGCTACCAGCGCCTGGCGGCGAATCCGCTCTGTCCCGCCTTCGGGATCACCTGTCTTCCCAACAGCAGCCGCTTTGACACGCAGAGCGGATTGGCGCCTCTCAACGGCACCAACTCCAACGGCGAGTCAGTGGTCGTTTCGTCGAAATTGAACAGCGCCTGGAACTTCAAATCGATCAGCGCCTACCGGAAATCGGACTCGAAGAACAACATCGACTTCGATACGACCCAAGCGCGCATCACCGACGTCATCGCCACCTACTATGACAAGCAGCTCTCCCAAGAGTTCCAGTTCATCTACGATCACGGCGCAAAGCTGAACGGTGTCCTCGGCGCGTACTACTTCGACGGCGAGGCCGGCGGCCTGGTCAAGAACATCTTCCTGAACCGGATCTTCGGAACGACGGACGGCAAGACGTTGACGAAGTCGTACGCGGTCTTCGGCGACGGCAGCTACGCCGTCAACAGCAAGTTGAACCTCAACGGCGGACTGCGCCTCACCAGCGAGAAGAAGAACGGCATCGCCTTCAACGCCGGCTACACGAACGACACCTTCACCGTCGTCAACGCGATCACCGCGAACTACAACAAGTCGAAGACCTTCTCCTCGATCGCGCCGAAGGTCGGTCTCGACTACAAGGTCAGCGACAAGATCATGGCCTATGGCTCGCTGAGCCGCGGCTTCAAGAGCGGCGGATTCAACGTGCGCGCGCAATCGACTGTGTTCCCCAAGTCCGCGGAACCGTTCAAAGATGAAGTGCTCGACGTCGGCGAGATCGGCTTGAAATCGACGCTGATGGATGGACAGCTGATCCTCAACACCGCGGTGTTCGACGGCAAGTACAAAGACATCCAGGTCTCCACGTTCACGTCGTACGACTCGAACGGCGACGGCATCGAGGACGCGTTCTTCGGCAACTTCCTCAACGCCGGCAACGCCAGCATGAAGGGCGCCGAGGTCGAGTTTGACTCGTCGAGCCACAGCGTGAGCTGGTTCGCCATGAACGGCTACGTCAGCTATCTCGACCTCAAACCGGACGGCTTCCTCGACGCGAACCACGACGGCTTCGTCGACACGCAGGTGATTACGAACGCGCCGCACTGGACCACCGGCCTGCACCTCAACTTCGACTTCCCGGTGATGAGCGGACTGCTGACGGCGAGCGTCGGCGGCGCGTATCGCGACAACTCCGTGCTCACGAATGAGGGTGGCGCGTATCCGGGACGTCCGGGTCAGCCGCTGAAGCCGATCACGCAGAAGGCCTACACGATCTACGACGCGTGGGTGAGCTGGCTTTCGCCCGACGCGAAATGGCGCCTCGGCATCAACGGCAAGAACCTGACGAACAAGGGCTACCTGACCAACGGCTACAACATCCCGTCGCTCGGCATCCTGACCGGTTCGTACGGCGCGCCGCGCACGGTGCTCGGCACGATCGAGTATCGCTTCTTCTAGTACGCTGCGAACGGCGAGGCCGGCATGACGGAAACTCCTGAGGAGCTGCACTTCATGCCGGCCATCGCGGCCGATGCCGTTGAACCGGTCCCGAGTTCCTCGTGGGGATTGCTGGCGTTTCTGACGGCGCTCAACATCCTCAATTTCGTCGACCGGATGCTGATCGCCAGCCTGGCGCCGCTGCTGATCAAAGACCTCGGCTTGACGCGCGCGCAGATCGGACTGCTGGCCGGATTCGGCTTCGTTTTCTTCTACACGTTCGTCGGTCTCTTCCTCGGGGTGGCCGCCGACCGCTTCAAACGCTTTCCGCTGATCGGAATCGGACTCGCGCTCTGGAGCGCGATGACTGCGCTGTCCGGCTTCGCGCGCAGCTTCCTGCAACTCGCACTGCCGCGCATCTTCGTCGGCGTCGGCGAAGCGACGTTGACGCCCGCCGCACTCTCGATGCTCGGCGATGCCTTTCCGCGCCGCCGGCTCGGGCTGGCCATCGGCGTCTACTACTCCGGCATTCCGCTCGGCCTGGCGGTGGCGCTGATCTCGTCGAGCTTCATCGCGCCGCGCTTTGGCTGGCGCGTCTCGTTCTTCGCCCTCGGCATCATCGGTCTGCTGGCGACGGTGCTTCTGTTCGTCCTGCGCGAACCGGCGCGGCGCAAAGCCGTTACCACGCGCGGAGTCCCCGAGCCGCGCCCCTCGGTACGTGAACTCCTGCGCGATCTTCTGCGCGCGCTCGTCGATCGTCCGGCGCTCGCGTTCGCGCTGGCTGGCGGATCGCTGCTCTGCTACGGCTCCGGTGCGGCTCTGCACGGCGTGACGTGGCTCGTCGAGGAGCGCGGATTCCGCTACGCCGACGCCGCCTTCCGCTCCGGCGTCGTCGCGGTCTTCGCCGGATTCCTCGGCAACCTCGCCGGCGGCGCGTTCAGCGACTTCTGCGCGAAACGATTCGCCGCCGGACGGCTGTGGAGCCTGGCGATCATGACGGCGTTCTTCACGATCCCGGCGTGGCTCTTTTACTCCGTCGTCCCGGGCTCGCCGCTGTTCTACATCTGCTGGTTCTTCACCAGCGCCGGCACGACGGCCTGGTTCGGTCCGCTGTTCTCGACGTTCCAGGAACTATCGCCCGTCCGCGCGCGATCGACGATGGTCGCCTTCGCGCTGCTGGTCCTCAACCTCCTCGGCGTCGGCCCCGGTCCGCTGATCACCGGCATGATCGGCGACAAGCGCGGGCTCAGCTACGGACTGTTGGTGAGCCTCGTCGTGACCGCGATGGCGACGATCCCGTTCATCCTCGCGGCGCGCAAAGAAACCCGTTGAACCACAAAGACACAAAGAGCACAAAGAGATCCCTTTGTGTCCTTTGTGTCTTTGTGGTGAATCGCCTTTTCAGTTTTGCTTCAGCATCCCGTGCCGCAATATCCGCGAGATCTCGCTGATCGCGTCCTCGGTGCCCATGCCGAAGTGGTCTTTGACGCCGAAGAGGATCTCCACTGAGAAGTAGTTCATGAAGATGCGCGTGGCCAGCATCACGGCGGAGATGGGGGAGAGTCCGTTGGCGAGCTTGGACTGGAGCTCGTCTTCCATTCCGTGCTTTTTGAAAAAGGCATCGAAGCGGACAGCCATGTCCTCGTAGAACTGGCGCACGTGAGATCCCTCGAACTCGACGACGTCGACGTAGATGAGCGCGACGTACTCGCGGTATTCGCGGACCATGTCGCGCGCGGCCATGCCGAGGTTTTCGAGGTTCTCGGGGAACGTGCCTTCGGAGAGGGCGCGGTTGAAGGGGAACTGCGGCTGGGACATCAGGAGAAAGTAGCGGTCCAGGAGCGAACGGAAGATCGTCTCCTTGTCGGGGAAGTGATGGTAGACGTTGCCCTTCGAAAGGCCGGCGTCGGCGGCGATGTCCTGCACGCTCGTCGCTCCGTAGCCGCGGTGGGAGAAGAGCTTCAGCGCGCTTTCGAGGATCAACTGACGCGACTTTTCGGAGCGTTCTTCCTGCGTCGATGCTTTCAGGCGAGTTGCTTTCGTAACTCCTCCTTCAGGACCTTTCCGTACGGTGTGCGCGGCAGCGCGTCGACGAAGACGAAGCGCCGAGGGATCTTGTATCGCGTCAGCCTGGTACCGAGGAATTGAATGAGATCGGCGTCGGCGACTTCGTGCGCAACGACGAACGCGACTCCGACCTCGCCCCACGTCGCATCGGCGGCCGCGATGACCGCGGCGTCGGAGACATTCGGATGTTGGAGCAGCTCCGCCTCGACCTCAGCCGGATAGACATTCACGCCGCCGCTGATGAACATCTCCTTGCGCCGGCCGGCGATGAAAAAGTATCCGTCGGCGTCACGGCGAGCGATGTCGCCCGTGCGGAACCAGCCGTCGACGTACGCTTCCGCGGTTGCTTCGGGATTGTTCCAGTAGCCGCTGCTCACGTACGGACCGCGAATCCACATTTCGCCGGTATCGGCATCGTTGCCCGCGTCATCGACGAGACGGACGTCGGTGAACATCATCGGCCGGCCGATCGAGCCGGGCCTGGCGCGCGCATCCTCGATCGTCATCGTGAAGCAGTTCACTCCAACCTCGGTGAGACCGTAACCCTGTTTGAGGGTAACACCGCGCTGGTGGTACGCATCGATGAGAAACGCGGGCAACGGCGCACCGCCGCTGATGAACCAGCGCACGTGGCTGAGATCGACGGTGCGAAACTGCGGAGCGTCCAGGAGCATCTTCCAGATCGTCGGCACGCCCAGTACCACCGTGCAGCGTTCGCGTTCGATCGTCTCCCAGACCTCGGCGGCGTCGAAGCCGCGATGGAGAACGATGGTCCCGCCGAGGAGGAAGAGCGGGATGAGAAAGACCGCTACTCCGCCGGCGTGGTAGAGCGGCGTGAAGATCGGCGCGATGTCGTCCTCGCGCAGTCCCCAGTTGATCGCGGTGTTGTAGCCGTTCCAGAAAAGCTGGCGATGCGGAATCATCACGCCCTTCGGTCTGCCGGTCGTGCCGCTGGTGTAGAGCAGGCAAGCGGTCGATTCGAGATCGGGGACGCGATGGGGGAGTGGCTGTGCGTTTTGAGGGAACTCCAGCTTCAGGAGCGTTACGCCATTCACGTCCGGCGCGCCGCCATCATGAAACAGCACTTTCATTCCGCAATCGGCGGCGATGATCGACAACTCGTGAGCGGTCGCTCGCGTGGAGAGCGGCACCACGATAACGCCCGCTTTCAGCGCACCGAAGAAGAGCGCGATGAAATCGATGCTGTTCGCCGCGAGGAGGCCCGCTCGGTCGCCGGGATCGAGACCGGCGTCGAGAAGCATGGCCGCAGCATCGGTCGCGCGATCGTTGATCTGCGCGTACGTCAACCGCTCGCCGGTTTCGACGGAGATGAGTGCGACGCGATCGGGCGTGATGCGCGCGCGTTCCGCTAAGAGGTCGCCTGCAAACATGCGATGAATCGCTCCGGCTGCTGCGCGTGCGGAATGTGCGCGGCATCGTCGATGATGCAGAGCCGCGCGCCGGCGATCCCGGCGTGCAGTTGTTCGATGTACGCGCGGGTGACGACGCCATCGTTCGCGCCCCAGATGACGGTGGACGGAACGCGGATGCCGGCGAGGCGGTCATCGATGAAGTACGACATCATTCCGCCGGCGACGAGACGAAGCATCGGCGAGTCGCTGCTGCGTGTGATGAGCGCGTCGACGGCCCAATCGGGAAGCTGCGCGTTGCGGCCGTGCACTGCTTGAAGAATCGGAACCGCTTCGTCGCGGTTCGACGCGACCAGCGATACGCCCAACGGCAGTGCCAGGCCGCCGCCCGATTCAAGGAAAAGCTCAGCGACTCGCGAGGGATGCGCGAGGGTGTAGAGGATGCTGATCCACGCGCCCATCGAGTTGCCGACCAGCGTCACGCGCGTAACGTCTTCCGCATCCAGCACCGCCGCGAGACGATCGACGAGATATTGCATGTTCAGCGCGCCCGTTTTCGGCTCGCTCTCCCCGTGTCCGGGAAGATCGGGAATGATCAGCCGGCAGGTTTTCATGAGCGCGGGAACGACCAGCGACCACGTTCCCGCGTGATCGTTCACGCCGTGGATCAGGCAGAGGGTCCGATCGCCGTCGCCGCCCGTCCAGTACACCGTGCCGTCGAGCGATTTTCGCGTCAGGCCGGCGAGCGCCAGCATCGATCGCGTTTGGGCGATGAACTCCGCGTGCGACGTGATTTCAGCCAAAGAGTCGTCTCTCATTCAGCGGCATGCGCAATGCGGTCGCGGCCTGGTTGTAGCCGACGCCGGAGCCGACCAGCACGACGAGATGGCCGGGCTTGATCCTGCCGGTACCAATCGCGTCGTCGAGCGCCATCGGGATGCAGGCCGAACCGGTGTAGCCGGCGTGCTCCATGATCGTGTGGGTCCTGTCCATCGATAGTCCCAAGTCCGTCATCACGATCTCAATGGTCGGCTTGCGGACCTGTGTGAAGATGATCACGTCGATGTCGTCTAGTTCGAAGCCGCCGTTTTCGGCGAGACGGCGGACCAGTTTCGGCCAGCCGGCGTCGTTGATTTCGGGCGGATAGCGCTCGACCATGCGTACCGAGGTGCGGCCGGCCTGGACGGACTCCGCGGTGGCCGGTTCGACCGTGCCGCCGGACGCGATGAGCCAGTTGCGATGGTAGGAGCCGTCGGCGGCGAAGGCCGAGGCGATGAAACCGGGCGCATCGCTGCGCTCGAGGATCGCCGCGCCGGCGCCGTCGCCGTAGAAAAAGATGAAGGGATCGTCGTCGCGCGCGAGCTTGCGCATCTGGTAGACCGCAGCCACGAGGACCGTTCGCAGCGATGGATTGCTCATCATCAATCCCGCCGCAGCGGAAAGTGCGGTCGGGAACGACGCGCAGGCGCAGGCGACATCGAATGTGCCGGCATTGATCGCGCCGAGCTTCGACTGCAGGACTACCGACGTCGCGGGCGTGATGTAGTCGGGCGAGTCGGTGCCGAGGATGATCAGATCGAGGTCTTCGGGCGACTTCCCGGCGCGGGAGAGCGCCTGCTGCGCGGCCTGCAGAGCGAGATCCGAGGCTGCCCAACCGTCGGGCGCCTGCCAGCGTTTGAGGATGCCGCTGGCCTTCTCCATCTTGTTCACGAACTCCGGCGCCGTGGCCGCGAATCGCGCGCGCAGGGCGTCGTTGGTGATTTCGATCTCGGGCAGGTAGCTCCCGGTGCTGACGATGTTCGCGTACGCCGGCACGCTCACGTCCCCAGCACCAGTCCTCCATCGACGGACAGCACCGTACCGCTGATGAATCGGGCTGCGTCGGATGCCAGCCAGACGTACGCATTGGCGACGTCCGCCGGTTCGCCCAATTTGGCCAGCGGCGTGCGCGCCGACATCGAGTCGAGCACTTTCTGCGGCATGACTTTGACCATTTCCGTGGCGATGAATCCCGGCGCGACCGCGTTCACGCGGATGCCGAAACGGCCCAGCTCGCGCGCCCACGTCTGCGTGAAGCTGATCACGCCCGCTTTCGTGGCGGCGTAGTTGGTCTGTCCGAAGTTGCCGTAGAGGCCGACGATGGACGAGGCGTTGAGGATCACGCCCGACGACTGCCGGATCATGTGCGGCACGACCGCGCGCGTGCAGAGAAAAACGCCTTTGAGATTGACGTTGACGACGGCGTCGAAGGTGGCGTCGTCCATGATCGAAAGGACATTGCCGTCCTTCCACTTCACGAGCTGCGCGTCGCGGACGATGCCGGCGTTGTTGATCAGGACATCGATCCGTCCATGCTCAGAAATGACCGCTGTGGTGGCTGTTTCGACGGATTCCTTGCTGGTGACGTCGATCTTCGGCTCCGAGGTCACGTCCCAAACAATGACGTTGGCCCCTTCGGCGCGGAACGCGTCCGCGGTGGCCTGTCCGATGCCGGCGCCGCCGCCGGTAATGACGACGACTTTATCCTTTAGATTGAGGTTCATCGTTGGATCGTACGTTGAACGAGAGCGGAGTCTCTTCTGCAACTTGCCGACTGGTCGGTTTGTTTTGTCATCAATGTAGAGCGGGCGGTGTTGGTTGTCAACGTGACATCCGTTACCGACCCGGCAGCCGCGGCGACGCATCCTTGCAACTTGTCCTCGTCGAAAGTGCTGCTGGCCGCGTTCCTTTTCGCGATCGCTGCACCGTCATTCGCCATCACGTTCATCGTCCCGCCGGATCGGTTCGAGATCGAGCGCGCGAGCGCGATCGTGGTCGGACACGTTCTCGGATCGCATGTGGAAGCGTCGCGGTTCGGGATCGAGACGGTGACGACGATCGCGCTCGAAGAAGCGATCAAGGGAAATCCGGGCAGTGTCGTTGACATCCATATGCCCGGCGGAACACTCGACGACGAAGCGCGCGTGGTTCCTGGCGTTCCCACGTTCGCGGACGGCGAGCGCGTCCTTCTCCTTCTCTATCAGCGTGAGGAGGGTGGTTACGTCATCAGCGATCTCGGGCTCGGAACGTTTCGCTTCGTGCGCGATGCCGCCGGACGCGAGCTGGCGGTCCGCAACGACGCGGATATCGAAGGTTGGGACGCCGGCGGCAACGTTCACGTCGAGCAGCAGCGATCAGCCGACCGATTCCTCCTGTTCGTTCGCGGCGTTGTTCGCGGCGAAGCGGTGGCCGAGGATTACGTCGTTTCGAAAATGCCGCTGATGGTGAAGGCGGAATCGCTACACCCGATCGCAACCGCATCGTTCACGGCTACCTCATACATGCTCACGTATGGCCCCGGCCTCGGCACGCGCTGGAACGTCTTTCCGAGCGCCGTGAGCTGGAACCGCGGGAACTCCGAAACAGGTCCGCTCGGCAATGGCGCGACAGAAATCAGCGCGGCCTTCAGCACCTGGAACGCCGGCGGAACGAACTACGTCCTTTCCAGCGCGACCGCGAATCCGAACGGCTTCCTCGACCCTACCGACGGCACGAACAACATCGTCTTCGAGAAGAACCTCACCTCGGCCGGCCTGCAGCCGTTCAGTTGCTCCTCCGGCGGCGCGCTCGGCATCGCCGGCATGACGCACGCGGGCTTCGGAGGCGGAACGCACGTCTTCCGCGGCGAGACGTTCGCCACCACGCTCGAGGCGGACGTCAGCATGAATCAAGGCGTGGGCACGTGCGCGCCGGGCACGGTTCCGCAGGAGCTGTTCAAGAGCGCCGTCACCCACGAGTTCGGCCACACGCTCGGATTCCGCCACTCCGATCAGACCCGCAATCTCGCAGGCTCGTGCGCAGGTGATCCAACACTCGACTGCACGACCTCCGCGCTCATGAATCACATCCTTGCCTCGGGACTGAACGGCCAGCTCCAGGCCTGGGACAACGCCGCGCTGAACGCCGTTTACGGAGCCACGCCGGCCTGCACGCCGCCATCGCTCACCGTGCAACCGTCCGGCGCGTCGATCAACAGCGGCAACTCGGCGCAGCTCTTGATCGCCGCCACCGGCACGGCGCCGCTGTCGTACCAATGGTTCATCGGCGCGACCGGCGATACGTCGACGCCGGTGAACGGCGGGACGACGTCGACGATCGTAGTCACTCCGGCGAACACGACGTCGTACTGGGTTCGCGTCACCGGCGCCTGTTCACCGGTCGCGAACAGCAACACGGCTACGGTGGCTGTGGCGGTCTGCGTCCCGCCGCAAATTCTGAACACGTTGAAGGATCAGACGGTCTTCACCGGGACGATCGTCTCACTCAGCATCAACGTCGCCGGCACAAACGCGTCGGTATCGTGGTTCGCGAACGGAAATCTGATCGCCTTCGGCCCGACGCTGATCACCGCGCCGCTGACACAGACCACGCAATTCCGCGCGCACGTCACCAACGCCTGCGGATCCGCCGACAGCAACCTCGCCACGATCACCGTGACCTTGCCGCGGCGGCGGACGGTACTGCACTAATCTCATCTCCGTCCCATCTGCGTCATCTGCGGATACCATCTTCGAATGGACGTCGGTACGCAGCTCGGGCCGTACGAGATCGTTGCGCGGATCGGCGCGGGCGGGATGGGCGAGGTGTGGCGGGCGCGCGATCGCCGGCTTCAGCGCGACGTCGCCGTCAAGGTCCTCCTCGGCAACGCGCACGGCGACGATGCCCTTCCGCGCTTCGAACGCGAGGCGCGCGCGGTCGCGGCGCTGTCGCATCCGAACATCCTGGCCATTCACGATTTCGGAACGGAGAGCGGGACGCTCTACGCCGTCATGGAGTTGCTCGAAGGAGCGACGCTGCGCGAGCGCCTGGATCAGAGCGAGCTGGAAGTGAGCCGCGCGCTCGACTGGGCTCATCAGATCGCGCAGGGACTCGCCGCAGCGCATGAACGCGGCATCACGCATCGCGATCTCAAGCCGGAGAACATTTTCGTCACGCGCGACGGCATCGTGAAGATCCTCGACTTCGGACTGGCGCGCCTCGATGACGGCAGCAACGTCGATCAGGTAAAAACCGTCGCGCGTACGTCGCCGGGGATGATCATCGGAACGGTTGCGTACCTCTCGCCGGAACAGGCGCGGGGCGAGACTGCCGATCATCGCTCCGACATCTTCGCGTTCGGCGCGGTCCTGTTCGAGATGCTCACCGGCCGGCCTGCGTTCCTGCGGCCGACAGTCGCCGAGACGATCGTGGCGGTGCTGCGCGACAGCGCGAAATCGCAGAGCGAAAGCGGAAGGCTGCCGGCGGAAGTCGAGGAGATCCTGCAGCACTGTCTGGAAAAGAATCGCGACGAGCGATTCCGATCCGCGCGCGATCTGGCCTTCGCGCTGCGGCTGGCGGCGCGAACCACGGCGTCGGCGCCGCAGGACTTCACGCGCCAGACGCCGAAGCCGAGCGATTCGGCAATCCGTCCTTCGACAATCGGCACTGAGTTGTCCATCGCCGTCCTGCCGTTCCGCAACATGAGTCCCACCGCCGACGCCGAGTACTTCAGCGATGGGATGACCGAGGAGATCATCAACTCGCTGGCGGCCGTGCCGGCGCTGCATGTGGCGGCGCGCACGACGTCGTTCGCGTTCAAAGGCCGCAACGACGATATTCGCCGCATCGGCCGCGAACTCGGCGTGGCCATGATGCTGGAGGGAAGCGTCCGGCAATCAGGATCGCGGCTGCGCGTGACGGCGCAGCTCATCAGCGTCGAAAACGGCTACCAGCTCTGGTCCAACCGCTGGGATCGCGATCTCGCGGACGTCTTCGCGGTGCAGGACGAAATCGCGCAAGCCATCGCTGCGACGCTGAAGGTGCGAATCGTCGAGCGCGACGGAACCGCTGGCGCAGGCAGGACGGAAAATCTCGAAGCGTATGACCGCTATCTGAAGGGCACGTATCTCTGGGGCCAGCGCCACGCCGAGGAAGCGATCATCGAGCTGAAAAAATCAGTCGAGATCGATCCCGATTTCGCCGACGCCCACACCGCGCTCGCCGATGCCTGGGCCGTGCGCGGCTACTACGGCGGCGTGCCGACGTGGGAGGCTTGGTCGCGGGCGCGCGCAGCGGTCGACGAGGCCGAACGCATCGCGCCCGATTCCGCCGGCGTGGCGCTCTCGCGCGGAATCCTCGAGCACTACTACGGCTGGAACGTCACGCGTCTCGAACACTTCTGCCGCCTGGCCATCGAGCGCAATCCGAAGTCCGCCGATCCCTGGACTTGGTTGGCCATCGGCTATGCCGCCAGCGGCCGCAGAAATGACGCCGTCGAAGCCGGCGCGCGCGGCATCGCACTCGAACCGCACCATCCGAACGTGCGCACGTCGCAGGCGTGGGCCTATCTATTCACCGGCGACTACGAAACCGCCGCGCGCCTTCTCGAAAAAGCCGTCGAAGTCGGTCCGAATGCCGGCTACGCGCACTGGAGTTACGGACTCGCGCTCCGTTATGGCGGCCATGTGACAGAGTCCATCGCCATCTTCGAACGCCTCGTCGACGACTCCCACGGCAGGGTCGCGCTCTACGTCTCCCTCCTCGGCGCCGCCCTCGCCGAAGCCGGCGAGCGCTCGAAAGCGGAGGAGATCCTGGCCGGCCTCATCGCTCGCCGCCGCGAAGGCGACTATGTCCCCTCCATCGACCTAGCCACCGTCCACGTCGCCCTCGGCGACCACGCCGCCGCCCTCGACGCGTTGGAGCGAGGCCGCGAAGAACGCAACGGCCTGATGTGGGGTCGCATCCACATGCACGACTTCATCTCCCTGCGCACTCACCCGCGCTGGATCGCGCTGGCGCAACGCCTCGGGCGCACAGCGCCGTGGTGCTGGGAGGGATGAGGGGAGTATGAGGAGCGTTTTGCCAGCGGACCGTACTCAGCCTAGCCGAGGTTTCTTTGTAAGCGACGACCGGGAACGTCAACCCTCGCAATTTCCAATTGAGTGCGGACGGCGCGATGACGGCGACGAAGATGATTAACGCGAAAAGAAAAGTGCATAGCGCCCTGCCTATTACCTCAATGACGTGCGGAACGATGGCGAACGGGTGTGCCACCGGGCGGGAGGATGACCACCGCACCGGCTACTGAGGGACCGATGCCGCATTTTGATCCGTGGATGTAATAGAAGATCTGGTTGCCGGTGGACTGTGTCCTTGTGAAGGTGTGCCGGTACGTTGTAGGAAATGGATCGCCGAGTGACGGGAACACGGTGCGCCGGCGGTTGTGGAACTGTGCGGCCCACTGGGTCATTGTGCGGGCCGATCCGAGTGGATCGATGATGCCGTTAGACTGGTGGACGGCTTCCCAGAAGCGCTCTTCGTAGAGCTCGACATAGACACCCTGCGAGTTGCTCAGCGCGTTCTGTAATGCTGAGTCGACGTCCGCCGGATTCGCGACTTTGTCCACATTCGTGGTCTGCCATGCGGTGACCTGTCCTTCCAAACCCTCCTGAAGGACCCATTTGTTCGGACAGCCCAGGCCATTGATGTTGTTCAGACAGTTATCGTTCTTCTTCGTTTGCAGTCCATTGTGGGCGACGGCGAACTTCAGGCCGTGGGCGGCCTGACCATTGTCGAGGATGGTCTGCGTCTGTTCTACGCCGCCGGGCAACGCGCCGCCGGAGGATGTCCCGTCGGTTGTCTCATAGCCGCCGCTGTTGTTGACCTTTGGGAATCCATCCTGAATGAGCGCATACACCATCGTCTTGTTGGGGAAGTCCGAGACGAGCAGATTGGTCTGCGCCTGATAGAACGCGTAAAGGCCGGAAGGCGTGTAGCCGTGCTGCGCGAATACTTGTGGATTACAGATACATCCGGCGGAACACCGTTTCGGCAACCGGTTTTCGTGTGTGAGGAGATTTGCGCCCGACGGCTTGATGTAGGCGAGCGCACGGTACCAGTCGGCGCGTGACTTGACGTGGGCGGCGACCTTCCGCAGAAGATCGAAATAGCGATTCTGATAGGCGACCTCTGTTGGATTGCCGAGGGTCATGCGGGTGCCGCAACCGTCGGTGTCGTCTCCCGAATCCTGAAGCTGCAGCGCAGTCACGCCGTTGGTGAAGAGCCAGGAAGGAGTGCCGTCATCGCCGGCCCTGATGGCCAGGCTATAGACCTTCCCGTTTTTGACCGCCTTGTTGACTTCGCGATCGAGGATTGTAAAGTCGAAACTGGAATCGGCCGTTCCGGGCGCGAGCTGAACGTCTTTCCAGAGAAGGCGGATAAATACGCCGGTGAGGCTCGGATCCTGCCACGTCACATCCAGCGTGGCGCCGTTTTGTCCTCCTCGGCAGAGCATCTGCGAACCGGCGACGGCCGCGGGCGGCTGGCCGCCGGCACAAGTGCTGCTCGCAGGCACGACGGTGAATCCGAGATCAATCGGACTCAGAGCGAAGATGCCCGACGCTGCCAGCGGCATCGGACCGGTGAGGTCGTTCGGATCGGCGGCCGAATACGGTTTTACCGCCGAGCACACACCGCTCGACACGGCATCCCAATTGACCGGGATGATGGAATCCGACGGTCCGTTCAAGGTCCACTCGACCGTATCACCGCTGGCGATGGTGACGATCGATGGTGAAAAGGAGCCGTCCGCATTCACCTTCACGGGAACTGTCGCCGCGGACAGCGATGAAGACATCGCAAAGGCCAGAAAGATACCGAGAATCCGACTGTTCATACCAATTCTCTTGTCCTTGCCGAATGGCGATTGCTTGCGCGGATCGCCTTACGCGTTTTCCAGCGCCGCGATGTCGATCTTCTTCATCTTCAGCATCGCGTTCATCACGCGTCCGGCTTTCGCGCGATCGGGATCGGAAAGCAGCCGCGGAAGGGCGGTGGGCACGACTTGCCACGACAGACCGAACTTGTCCTTGAGCCACGCGCACTGCTGCGCTTTCGGGTCGCCGCCTTCGGAAAGTTTGTCCCAGTAATGATCGACCTCGGCCTGCGTCTCACAACTGATCTGAAACGAGATGGCTTCGCTGAATTTGAACTGGGGACCGCCATTGAGCGCGGTGAACGGCTGCCCTTCCAATTCGAACGCGACGGTCATCGCCGTTCCCGGCTTTTTGCCGTGCACCTCTTTTCCCGCTTCGCCGTAGCGGCTGATGTTCGTGATGCGCGAGTCTTTGAATATCGAGACGTAAAAGTTTGCCGCGTCCTCGCCCTGATCGTCGAACCAAAGGCAGGGGGTGATTTTCTGTTTGTTGAGCATGGGGTATTTCTCCTGATCGGAAGTCTAGCGCGTCTAATCGAGATGGTAGACGCGGATCGATTTGCCGATGCGCGTGTATGGTTTGCCGGCGATCATGCCGTCCAGCCAGTTCTTAACCTTCGGGCTGTGCGTCTCGCCGATGGCGATCTCCATCTCGCTCGTGGCGAACCAGCCGTGGATCTCCTCGACGTTCTTGATCACCTTGTGCGGCGGAAAGCCGAGGCGGTCGAGATCGGCCGAGGTGAAGAGGAGCAGCGAGATGCTCGGGATATGTTCGCGGCGCGTGTAGCGCGCGAGGCGCAGCACGTCCTGACCCCAATCGAGGTTGCTGTCGTTGAGCACCCTCTCCGGATGCGGCGCGAAGGCGTTGAACCACGGCAGATAGTCGGGATGCGCGGCCACGCCGCTGACGAAAAGCCATAGCACGAGTAACGCAGATGCGATGCGGAAGCGCGGCAGCGCCAGGATCACGGCCGCAGCGGCGACGGCGAGCGGCGCGTAGATCGGCAGGACGTGGCGGACACCGATGTTGATATGACTCGTCATCGCCACGCCGAGAATCGCCGCGGCGACGAGCGGCACTTCGGGACGGCGCCGCGCCAGCAGCACGCATCCGGTCAATGCGAGCAGCAGAAACGGGATCGGCGTTTTGAAAAAGAGCGCGACGGGGAAGTAGTACCACCAGCCGTTCCAGCTCAGTTGCTCGAAGAGAAAATTTCGATGCCCGGTCGCGTCGTGATGGCGCACGTCGGCGATGCCGTCGATCAACGGATGGAAACTGAATCCGAATCCCGCCCAGATCAGCGCGGCGGCGATGATCAACGCGGCAATTCCGCAGACGAGGAACATCGGACGGATCGGTAAGGCGTTTCTCCTGCCGCGAATCCACATCACTGCCAGCAGGACCGCTGCCGAGGCGGGAAAGAAGACCAGGAACGAATACTTCGACAGCACTCCCGCCGCGATGGCGATGCCGGTCATCGCCGCGCGCCGCCACGACGGCCGTTCGGCGAAGCGCGTCAGTTCATCGAGCGCGAACGGCATCATCGCCGTCACCACCATGTCGGTCGTCGCCAGTCCGCCGTGCGCGAGAACGGGCGGGAGCATGGCGAAGAGCGCGGCCGAAAGCAGGCCGGCCTCCGGTGAGAAAAGGTGCATCGCCCAACGCGCCACGAAGATGATGGCGAGCGCGAGGAAGAGGAGGTTGCCGATCCGCATCCGCGCGAGGTTGCTCGTGTAGCGTCCGTTCGTCAGGAGCTCGTTGCCGCGGATCGCGCGATCGGTTCCGGCCGGCTCCGGTGCGTTCATGAACGGCAGCGCGAAGAAGACGCGCGCCAGCGGCGGATGGTGCAGGTCGGTCGTCCACGAGTGATGCTCGAGGATGTCGTAGCCGGCGATGAGATGGAGATGTTCGTCGCTGGTCTGCGCGAAGACGCGATGCGTTGCGGCGACGCGCCCGAGCGTGAGCGCCACGATGATCGCGATGCCGATCCAGGCCCGATGCCGCGTCACGAACGCCTCGTCAGCCACAGACTGCCGCCCGGATTCTCCAGCGTCAGCGGCATCAACTCGCCGAGTAGCTCACGATGGAATCGCGCCAGCCACGTTCCGAACAGCACGACGTCGAAGGCGTCGTTGAATTCGAGGAAGGCGCGCAGGATGTAGTCCTCGTTCCAGGCGCGCCCTTCGTAGACCCACTCCTTCGGATACTCGAAGGGATAGAAGACGTCGTGGAATTGGACATGAACACCGGAGGCGAGGCGGGGGAGGATGTCGAAGACGATGCGATTCACATCGCTGCCGGTTTTTGAAACGTGCGTGGAGTCGATGAAGAGGATGTCGTTCGCGGCGAGCGTGTCGAACACGGCCAGCGGAACGTCCTGCAGTTTCGCGTGGATGATGGTGATGCGCTCCCGATCGTTTGGACGAAGCAGTGCATCGAGTGTGGATGTATCCGGATCGATGAAGGTGAACGACGTCTCCGGCAGCCATCGATCGGCGGTGTCGAGCATGGCCGCGGACGAAAATCCGGAGCCGACCTCGATAACGCGCTTCGGCTGGAGATGACGCAGCATCGAGTAGAGAAAGATGGCGTCCGCGTAGGAGTAGGCCCAGTTCTCGAACCAGTAACGCGACTGCGGCGACTGCGTCCGCGGAAACGGTAGATCGGCGTAGAACCGCGCTAACTCCCGCACCAGCGCAGCCTGCTGGTCCGCGCGCAAATCGATCCCCGGCAGGGACGGTGGTGGAGGCCCGAACAGCTCCACCTCGCGCGCGCGAATTTCGTCGATCGATGGAATGGGCGAGTAAAAGTGCCCCGGCGACATCCACGTCTTCCAATGCGCCAGGTCCGCGCACAACTGATCCCGCTCCGCTTCGAGCGCGACGATGTACCGATGCAGATCGCCAAGCCACGGCAACCGCCGCGCCGCGCGTTTGAAAAAGCCGGACACTCAGGCCGCAGCCGATTCCGACGTGACGCGGTAGATATAGGCGTCCTCGATGATGGAACGATCGATCGCCTGACGCGAAAACGGGATGCCGGTGATGGTCCACCCGGTCTGAAAGGCGGAGGCCAATGCGCGGACTACGGGATGATCAGGCGCGACTGCCCTGACGTGATTGAGAATCGTACGCGGCAGATGAAGCACCTCGAGAGCGTCGATCACCGCCATGTACAAATCTTTGCGACCATCAGACTCGACGCGCGGCGATGCAAGCATCAACTTCCAACGGTTGAAATCAGATTCGAAATACCAGAACGCCGCCACAATCGGCCATCCTGCCGCGTCAAGCGTTCGCGTGAGCGACGCGCCAAGACTCTTCATCTCTTCGGTAAGCGTTTCTTTCACCACCATTTCTTCAGCCATGCCAGCACCCCATTCAATTCGTCCGTCACTGCAAGAAAAAGTTCCGACGCCTCTGCCGGTGTGATCGAGGCGTCGTATCGGCTCGCCTCAGACCAGTCTTGCACGGTGACCCAGTTCGCCGCAAAGACTCCGTTCTGTCTTCCATCTTCTTCGAGGAGCAGCTCGATACCAGCGACTTTCAGCAGCTTTTCGAGGTCGTGAACGTAGCTGTCATTGGCAAGCTTCCGATCCGGGAAATCAAACTCGCGCGTCTTTCTCGCGATGCACGCCTTCAGCGCGCATTCGATCGCGTAACCGCAAAGGTAGTACGCAGCTTGGAAGCGTTCCGCTGCGAGCAGCGCCGCCGCGTCCGCCACACGTTCTTCGGCCATTTTCTGCAGGTCGAAACGATTCATCTTTTTTCCTTCTCTGCTGCTGGAAAAGAATGCTATCAGCTAACCTTCCCCCAATCCCGGCGTCCAACCCTCGAAACGGAGGAACACCATGCGACGACTTGCCCTCGTACCCGCCATCATCGCCCTCGCCCTTCCCCTCGCTGCCGTCTCGGATTACCACGGACACAGCGACTATTCGAATCACGGACTCTCGGTCTCGATCGACGACTGGGAGGATGTGCGCGACTGCAGCGCGTTGCACGTCCGCTACAACGACCGCACGGTGCCGGTCGTCGAGGAAAACGTGCCGGTGAGCAGCATGCGTTCGCTCAAAGTGCGCAGCGATCGTAACGGCTCCATCCGCGTGGTCGGCACGACCGCCTCCACCTTCGGCGTGAAAGCCTGCAAGGCCTCGGCGCTCGGCAATGCGAACGACATCCGCGTCAACGTCAGCGGCAACGAGGTGAGCGCTGACCGCGTCGACAACGAGTCACGCTCGATCGTTTACTTCCTCGTTTCCGCGCCGCGCAATTCCACTCTCGACCTCGATGCCACGAACGGTCCGATCTCGATCGACGGCGTCGCGGGCTCGGTCACCGCCAACGCGCTCAACGGTCCCATCTCCGTGAAGGAGTCGTCGGGAACGCTCGACATCCACACGCAGAACGGTCCGATCGCGTTTGCCGGCAACTCCGGCAACGTGAAGCTGCGCGCGACCAACGGTCCGATTTCCGTCAAACTGGCCGGCTCCTCGTGGACGAGCGGCAACCTCGATGCGTCGACCGAAAACGGTCCGCTGTCGCTGAAAGTCCCCGCCGGCTACGGCTCCGGTGTGCACGTCGAGACCGACGGCAATTCGCCCGTGAGCTGCCGCGGCGCCGCCTGCCGCTCCGCAAAGAAGGTGTACGCCGAAAGCGGCAGCGACGATGACGACTACGGCCCCCGCTGGCCGCGCCGCATCGACCTAGGCTCCGGCGCGCGCATGGTGACGCTGACCACGCACAACGGTCCGGTGTCGGTGAAAGAAGGCGACTGATCGATTGCCCGAGGCGGCAGTGTTGATGCTGCCGCTTCAGGGCTTCGGTGTGACGCGCCAGATCGTGTTGCCGACGTCGTCCGCGACGAGCAGTGCGCCCGATTTGTCGACCGCGACACCGACCGGACGTCCGTGCGCGTCCCCCTTCTCGTCGACGAATCCCGTCAACACATCCTCGGGTGTTCCATTCGGACGCCCATTCGCGAACGGTACGAAGATCACTTTGTAACCGCTGAGAGGTTTGCGATTCCACGAGCCGTGCTGGCCGACGAACGCGCCGCCGGAGTAGCGCGCCGGAAAGAGTTTGCCGTCGTAGAAGGTCAGGCCGAGCGACGCCGTATGCGCGCCGAGGGCGTAGTCGGGGACGGTGGCGGAGGCAACGAGATCGGGGCGCTGCGGTTTCACGCGATCGTCAACATGTTGACCGTAATAGCTGAACGGCCAGCCGTAGAACGCGCCGTCTTTGACCGACGTCATGTAGTCGGGCACCAGGTCGCTGCCGATTTCATCGCGCTCGTTGACCGAGGTCCAGAGCACGCCGCTTTGCGGCTGCCAGGCCATGCCGACCGGATTGCGAAGTCCGGACGCGAACGTGCGCGAGCGGCCTGTAGCGCGATCGATTTCTGCGATGGCGGCGCGATTGACCTCTTTATCCAATCCATTTTCGGCGGCGTTGCTGTTCGAGCCGATCGAGACGTAGAGCCGCGCGCCGTCTCGGCTGGCGATGACATTCTTCGTCCAGTGATGGTTGATCGTTCCCGCCGGGAGGTCGGCCACTTTCACGGCGGCCTCTCCGATCGTCGTCTTCCCCTCGGCGTACGGAAAGCGCAGCAGCGCGTCGGTGTCGGCAACGTAGAAGTCGTTGCCGACCAGCGCCATGCCGAACGGCGACGTCAGTCCCTGCAGAAAGACGCTGCGCGTTTCGGCGACGCCGTCGCCATCAGCGTCTCGTAGGAGCGTGATCCGATTCGCGCTCGGCACCGCGCCACCGGCCTTCTTCGTCATCTTCTTCATGAACCAGCCCTTGATCCCTTTGCGGTCATCGGGACGCTCCGGTCCATTCGTCTCGGCCACGAGGACATCGCCGTTCGGCAGGACGTGAAGCCAGCGTGGATGATCGAGTCCGGTCGCGAACGCGTTCACCGAAAAGCCGGCCGCGACGATCGGTGTCGTCCCCGGCGGCCATCCTTTCGCGGGCGCGATCTGGAACGTCGGGATGAGCTGTGGTTTCGGCTCGACCAGCGTCGGATTCGGCCCCGTCACGGCAGCCACCGGCAGCTTCGCGGTTTCGCTACAGCCATACGCGATCAGCAGAAAGAGAAACGGAATCGTTTTGCGCATGGACGATTGGATTTCATGATCCGTTCCCGCACTGCGTTACCATGCGTGAGTCACAAAAACCTGAGGAGGACGTCATGGCCAAAGGCAACAACGCCCGGAAAAAAGAGACCAAGAAGCCGAAGAAAGATAAGAAGTAACGCTTCATGTTCCTTATCGAGACTGAACGTCTCATCATCCGACCGTGGCAGCCGGACGACCGTCCGGCTTTCACGTCCCTCATGTCGCATCCCGAGGTGACGCAGTACGTGCACGGCGGCAAGCCGTACACCGAGGCGGAAGTGGATGAGTGGTTCGCGCGCCAGGCCCGCCAGCTCGCCGAACACGGCATGTGCATGGGCGCGCTCGTCGAGAAATCGACCAACCGCTTGGCCGGCCTCTCCGGCACCCAACCGCTCGGCTCAACGATTGATCTCGAGATCGGCTGGATACTGTCCCGCGACGTCTGGGGCCGCGGCTTCGCCACCGAAGCCGGCGCCGCCAGCATGCGCCACGTCCTCGAAACGCTGAATCGCCCACGTGTGGTCGCGATCATCGATCCCGAAAACGAGCCCTCCAAACGCGTCGCCGCCCGCCTCGGCATGACCTACGAGGCGACGTTCACCGGCGCAGAGCTGGGGCATCGCCTCACGGACGTCGTGGTGGAACTGTTCGCGCGGGAAAGGTAGGGCGGCCAGCCTGCCTTTAATATGCGAGAACTTCTCGTCCATGCTAAAGCCAGCCTTTAGTATGGACTGGCGACGAGAGATTGACGCTAGCGCATTACATTGCGACGATGTCCTGATGCGCACGACGCTCGAAATTGATGACGACATTTTCCAGGAAGCGCGAAGAATCGCAACAGCCGAGGGAACCGACATCGGAAAAGCGCTCTCCGATCTTGCGCCGCAGTCTTGGGTTCCAAGACGAGTCGACACGTTTCCCGGTCTTTGACCTCCCGCCGTATGCGCCACGGATCACCCTCGAACACGTACGAAACGCGATCGAAGAGGAGTAACCGGGGTTTCGTTGCCGGGTCCCGAGTATCCATGAAGATAAGGGAGCCCACGGACGGCGACGAAGACTGTGGTGGTCGCAGAAGATCGAATTGCTCGGACCCCATAGTTATCTAGCCGCGTACGGCCCGAACATCGCCACGACGTTGCCGCTGTCGGTCATGTCATCGAGCACGAAGACGCGGTACTCATCGCCGCCCGGTGCGACGCGGACGACGATGTGTCCGTGCTGCGCCTTGAGCTGGTCGACGCGCGAGCCGATGCTGGCCTTGGTCGGTTCGCGCAGCGTGGTCACGAAGATGTCGTGCGGACCGGGATAAAGCCGCGTGGCCATCATCCGCTTCAGTGAATCCTGCGAGGGATGTGTCGCGGACCAGGCGGGCAGGATGATCACACTGGAACGCAACGTGGACAGGAAACCGGCGCTCTCCGGATCGATCGACCCGTGATGATTCGCGACGTGGACGTCGGTCGGACCGATGACCCGCGCGACAGCAGTCTCCACCGACTGCCATTCCGGCGCGCCGGCATCGGGGACGCCGGGCATGTCGCCGCCCGTGAAGTAGTCGAATTTTCCGTATCGAATCCTCAGCCCGATGCTGCACATGTTCTCCGACGGCTTATCTTCGGCAGCGATCGACTCCAGCGGCGGAAAAATCGAGCGCGCATCGTCGCCGGCGCCGGTCCAGACCATTCCGCTGCCCGCCACGTTGCGCACTTCGAAATTCGGGAAAGCCTTCGTGTCATGCCGCAGCACGATCTGATCCGCCCGTCCGACTTTGATCGCCTCTTCCTTCATTCCTCGGCTTTTGTACTCGTTCACGAACGCTCGAAAGTTCTTCAGCATCGCGTCTTCCGGCGGCGGCAGATACGAGTAGCCGCGGTCGATGAGCGTGTCGATCGGAATCCGTTCTCCCACCTCGGCGATGCCGGTCAGCTTGAACGCGCCACTCTTCGATAGAATCGACGCCGCCGTCGGCGCGCCCATGTGGTCCGGATGGAAATGTGTGAGCAGCGCGTAGTCGAGGCGGGGTGCGGCCGGCGCCATGGCCCGTTCGATGTAGCGGACGATCCAACCGCCGGCAGTGCGCGACGCATCCGGCCGCGGATCGGTGTCCGCCATCTTCACGCCGTCGTTCGCGGCTCCGGCGTCGACGAGCATCGTCGTCCCGTCCGGAAAAATGAGGAACGCCGAGTTGCCGCGCCCGGTGCTGATCTGATGGATGTCGAGTACACCGCGCGACCAGGCAGGCAGCGGCTTGCCGATCTCCTGTGCAGCCAGCGGAAACGCGAGAAAAAGGATGGCGAGCGAACGCAGAACTCTCATGCCGCGCATTCTGCCACCGCCCCGAATGACATAAAGTCCCAAAACATGCCTGACGACGCTACCTTCGCATCCCTCGGCCTTTCCGCTCCGCTCCTCGAGACGCTGGCCCAACTCGGCTACGAGGCTCCCACGCCGATTCAGGCGCGGACGATCCCCGCGCTCCTGGCCGGACGCGATCTGATCGGGCAGGCGCAGACCGGCACCGGCAAGACTGCGGCGTTCGCGCTGCCGATCCTCCAGCAGCTCGATCTGAAGAGCAAAGCCACGCAGGCTCTCGTGCTCACGCCCACGCGCGAGCTGGCCATGCAGGTTTCCGACGCCATGCACTCGTACGCGAAAAAGCTCGACGGTGTGGCCGTGCTCCCCGTCTACGGCGGCGCGCCGATCTTCGGGCAGATGAAGCACCTGCAGCGCGGCGCACACGTCGTCGTCGGCACGCCCGGGCGGCTCATCGACCATCTCGACCGCGGCACGCTCGATCTGGCCAAGGTGCGCATGGTCGTCCTCGACGAAGCGGACGAGATGCTGAAGATGGGATTCATCGACGAGGTGGAGCGGATGCTCTCGCTCGTTCCGACGCCGCGGCAGGTGGCGCTCTTCTCCGCCACGATGCCGGAGCCGATCGCGCGCATCGCGCAGCGGCATCTCGTCAAACCGGAGCGCGTGGAGATCGAACATCACGGCATCTCCGCGCCCGACATCGAGCAGCGTTTCCTCAATGTGGCCGAGGGACAGAAGCTCGAGGTGCTGACGCAGATGCTGGAGTTGGAGGAAGCCGACGCCGTGCTGATCTTCCGACGTACGAAGAATGGCGCCGCAGAGCTGGCGGAGAAACTGGGCGGACGCGGATTTGCCGCCGAGCCGATGCACGGCGACATGAAACAGGCCGAGCGCGAGACGGTCATCCGCAAACTGCGAGCAGGCAAGATCGACATCGTCGTCGCCACGGACGTCGCCGCGCGCGGGCTGGACGTCGAGCAGATCACGCATGTCGTCAACTACGACATCCCGAACGACGTCGAGGCGTACGTACACCGCATCGGACGCACCGGACGCGCCGGCCGCAGCGGCGTGGCCACGCTTTTCATCACGCCGCGCGAGCGCCGCATGATGCGCGAGATCGAGCGCTTCACCGGCACGCAGATCAAGCCGATGAAGATGCCGTCGCGCGCCGATGTGGCCGCGCGCCGCATCGCCGTTTTCAAGGAGACGCTGCGCAAGGAGCTGCAGAACGGCGATCTCGATCTTTACGTGCAGATTGTGACCGAGCTCGCCGACGAAGGTCCGTCCGACATGGCCGAAGTCGCCGCGGCTGCGGCGCGTCTCGCGCACGGTGCGCGTGCGGTCGCGGCGCCGTCCGCCGAACCGGAGCCTTTGCCGGTTCGCCGCGAGAGCGCTCCGGAACGCGATGATGAAGAACCGAAGGTGCGCCTCTCGATGGCGGTCGGCAAGAAGGACGGCATCCGTCCCGCGGATGTCGTCGGATCGATCGCCAACGAAGCCGGTATCTCCGGACGTGAGATTGGACCGATCGACATCCGCGACGAGATCACCTACGTATCGATTCCGTTGCGCCTTCGCGACGACGTCATCGCGAAGCTCAGCGGCGCGAAGTTTCGCGGACGGCCGGTGAATCTGAAAGTGGCCGGTGCCGAGGCGAGTTCCGACGACCGCCCCAAATTCGGCGGACCCCCGGGAGGCCGGTTCCGTCGCGATGAGGCTCCCCGAACCGCGAAGACATTCGATCGCGTGAAGAAACCGTTCGATCGGAGTAAGACGCCCTACGAGAAGACGGCGAAGCCATACGATCGAAGCACGAAGCCCTACGACAAAACGGCGAAGCCGTACGATCGAAGCAAGAAGCCATTCGATAAGAGCGCGAAATCATCCGAGCGCCCCGCGACGCCGTTCGACAAGTTCAAGAAGCCCTTCGCGAAAGGGAAGCCGAAGAAGCGGTAGAGGAGCGTAGTGCGGGCGTCCTCGCCTGCATCCGACGCGGCGTCTCGCCCGGCGGTGGTTTCGGGAATCATTGCTCGGTCTACGCTTGAATCCCAGAAACCACCGTCGGGTGAGACGCCCCCCGGATGCAGACGGGACGTCCGCACTACGCTTCGCCGAAAACTTCGCAACGGCCGGACATGAGGAGAAACACATGCGCGTTTCCGCTGCTCTCGCAATCTTTCTGATGACGGCGGTGTCCGCGTTCGGCGCGCCGGCCGACGATGTGCGCAACGCCGAGACAGCCTTCGCGAAGGCGTTCGCCGACCGCGATCAGGCCGCGTTCTTCCGCTTCGTCATCGACGACGCAACCTTCCTCGCGCCGCTGCGCACTCTGGCGGGAAAGAAGGCCATCGTCGACCGTTGGTCGCGATTTTTCTCGTCCACAACTGCTCCGTTCAGTTGGGGTCCCGACCGCGTCGCCGTCAATGCCGCGGGGACGATCGGCGAAACCGCCGGTCCGGTGTACGACGCCGACGGTCATCACATCGGCAACTTCAACTCCGTCTGGGTCAAGCAATCGGACGGAACGTGGAAGGTGCTCTTCGACGGCCCGGGCTCGCCCGCCGCCGTCTTCGCCGCGGACGCGTCGCCGGTCGAAGAAGGCGACGTCACCGCGGACGACGGTGCAAAGCTGCACTACAAGAAAGCGGGCAACGGTCCGGTCACGCTCATCGTCCCGCTCAGCTTCATCGTCTACGACGACTTCAAACAGCTCGCCGACCTCGCCACCGTCATCACCTACGACATGCGCGGCCGGGGGCGCTCGTCGCCGCTCAAGTCGCTCGACTCCGTCTCGATCCACCAGGATGTGAAAGATCTCGAGACGATTCGCGCGCACTTCAAAGCCGATACGTTCGTGCCTGTTGGATTTTCCTACCTCGGCCTGATGGTCGCGATGTACACGATCGATCACCCCGAGCACGTGACGCGCCTCGTGCAGATCGGGCCGATTCCTCGCAAGGCCGGAACGCAGTATCCGAAACGGCTGACGAATGGCATGGGCGACGTGTTCGATGTGGCCGAGGACACGAACAAGTGGCGCGAGATGAAGGCGCAGGGGATGGCCGAGAGCGCGCCGCGCGAATTCTGCGAGGCCGATGCAAAGGTTCTCCGCTACGTCCTGATCGGCAATCCCGCGCACGCCTCGCGGATCAAATCGAACTGCGATCTTTCTAACGAATGGCCGGTCAACACGGACAAGCATTTCGAACATCTCTTCGCATCGATCAACGGCCTCAACATCACGTCCGCCGATCTGGCGAAGATCACCATGCCGGTGCTCGTGATCCACGGCACGAAGGATCGCAACGCGCCGTACGGCAGCGGCCGCGAATGGGCGATGTCGCTGCCCGACGCGCGGCTCGTCACCATCGAAGGCGCCGCGCACGTCTCGTGGGCCGACGATCCGATCGCCGTCTTCGGCTCCATCCGCGAATTCCTCCGAGGCAACTGGCCGCTTGCCGCCGAGAAAGTCACCGTCCTCGATCCGCAACCCTGACGCGTGCGCTCCGGCACACGTACGATGAGGCATGGACGATCTCTCCTTCCTCACCTTCGATCCCGACTTCAATTCGCCGCAAGTGATCGCCGCGTACGACGAGGTCGCGCTCTGGTCGGCCATGTTCGGACTGCTGCTGCTCGAAGAAGTGCCGCTGGCGAAGGTGACGAACGCTCTCGACGTCGGCTGCGGCACCGGCTTCCCGCTCATCGAGTTGGCCGAACGCCTCGGCGATCGCGCCCACGTTCACGGAATCGATCCGTGGACCGGAGGACTCAAACGCGCCGCCGAAAAAATCGCCAGCCGCGGACGCCCAACGTGACTCTGCATGAAGGAAGCGCCACCGCGATGCCCTTCGCCGACGCCACCTTCGACCTGATTGTCTCCAACCTCGGCGTAAACAATTTCGAGGACCGCGCCGCCGCCATCCGCGAATGCCGCCGCGTCGCCAAGCCCGGCGCCACGCTCGCGCTGACGACGAACCTGCAAGGCCACATGCGCGAGTTCTACGCCGTCTTCGCGGACGTCGTACGCGATGACGCCGAGGCATCGAAGCGTCTTCGCGATCACATCGAACATCGCGCCACGATCGCCAACGTCCGCGACCTTCTCGAATCCGGCGGCTTCGAAATCACGCGCGTCGTCGAACGCGAGTCCGTCATGCGCTTCGCGAACGGCACCGCCCTCCTGAACCACTACTTCATCAAGCTCGGCTTCCTCGATGCCTGGAAGAAAGTCGTACCCGGCAACGAACGCGACGTCTTCGCCCGCCTGCGCAATGCACTCGACGATCTCGCATCGCGTAACGGCGAGTTACGGCTGACCGTCCCAATGGCGTACGTCGAAGCAATGGCGCGATAATCGACGGCATCGGAGGATTCCAATGCGATTCGTATCCGCAGTCTTCTGCGCAGTGCTCAGTGTGTCCGCATTCGCCGATAACACTTCCACACAAGCGCCGGGGGCGCAGGGATCGAGCGTGACCATTCCGCTGACCCGCTACGAGGAGCTGCAGAAATCGACGGAGAACGCCGCGGCGACCGTGATCGACACGCTCTCGCTGGCGGGCACGTTCCGCGATCACAACCTCACCATCACACTCAATGGACGCAGCGTCGGCACGCGTGCGGCCACGACCGTGATCAGCGGCGCGCCCGATCTCACGCTCTCCGGCTGCAGCGGCGCCGCGCTTCTGCTCCGCAGCAGTAAAGGCGTCTACGATCTCATCGCCCTCGCGTCCTCGTTCACGCTCCGCTGCGACGCGAGGCCAAGCGGTAGCGATCGCATTCGCATGGACGTCGCGCAGTCGGTGCTGGCCGTGCGCTCCGCTGTCGCTGATGGCGAGCTCGTGCCGGGCGAAGATGGCGCAGACGATGTGCGCGGCTACTCGCTCGTGCGCCAGGTCTCCGGCGGCAACGAGACGCTCGCGGCCACTGCCACCGGCCGCTATCTCATCACGCTGCTGCCCGACACGACGCGCTTTCGCTACGTGATCCAGATTCACAATCCGAATCGCAACACGTCGCCACTGCTGATCCACCTCGTCTCCGGCGAGCACCTGCAGCAGATCGACTCCGCGGCGCCGTACGAGCCGAAGGACGGCAGCTACGCGTTCGCCATGCCTCCGGGCGACTCCACGATCACGATGACCGGCGAGTTGCAGGGGACGACGTTCGCGCCCCCAGTCGAGGCCAGCCTGCAGTACGTCGTCGTCGAATCGCATCCGCTGCTGCGTCCGGTCATGAAGTCGGCCGCAAAACGCCTCAGCACGGGCGAGACCGGCATCACCACGCAGTATCGCGGCGCGCTCGCGTTCGAAATCGGACCGCGCGAGCGGATCTCATGGACCGTCACGCGACTCGAGGCGCTGCGCGCCATCAGCTACGCGGTCCGCAACGTCACGCACACGCTCTTCGTCCCCGCCAACGGCCCCGTCCTCGGCGAGTCGGACCTGGCGCTCGACAATCAGGGCGCTCCCGAAATCGTCCTGCCGCCGAAACCGGAACCGACGTTCGTCAGTCTGCAGAACGAGCCGGTACTGATGACGAAGAACGCCGCCGGCGAACTGACGGTCCCGCTTTCCGCCGGGCAGCAGCACGTCGTCGTGCAGCATCGGCAGGGCATCGCGCACTTCCCGATTGTCTTCGCACGACTGCAAGTACCGCGGCTGCCCGTTCCCGCGACGTACACGAACGTGACCATCCGCTATCCCGATCACTGGATTCCGTTATGGCAGTCGTTTGCCACCCGAGGAACGACGTGGCGTCCGGAGACGGCGGCGATGGTCGCGTTTCTTCTGTTGACGCTGTGGCTCGAGCGCGTGCTCGCGTTCGTCAACGCACGAGTTCGGACGCGTGTCATCCCGGCGTTGTTTCTGGCGTTCGTCTCGATGGTGATCCCGATCGTTCTCTGGCTTGTCGTCCTGGGATGCGGCGCGTTGACTGTCTTGTGGATCGCGGCGCAGCGCCACGCAATCTCGCTGCCTCGGATGCTCGGAGTCGTCGCAGCGGCGGCTCTGATTCTCGTTCTGATATTCGTCTACAACGTATCCGAGCGATCGAAGTCCGAATACCGCAGTGGAGGTGGCGGCCTCGCCAGCGTCAATACGGACAACGTGACCTCTACCAGTGCAGTTACTGAAACCAGCGCATCTCCTCCGCCACCGCCACCGCCTTCTCCGAAGGCTGCGCCTCCACGCGAAGGGTGGTTCGCCTACCAAGGTCTCCCCGCGAAATTCGAGCTGCCGGATGGTGCGCGTTCACAATCGTTCAGCGAGCAGTTGCTCTCTCCCGATCGGCCCCAGACGGTCACGCTCGTGCTGCTTTCCATGACGCTCGTTACATGGGCCGCCGTCGCGCTGGCGCTCATCGCCGCATGGATGTTGTGGCGCGAGCGTGCGGCGATCAAGGAGTCGGTGCGTGCACGGCTCGCGGAGGCGTCGCCGGTCGCGCCCGTGGTCGCCTAGGAATCTGCGCGAAGTAACTGTAAACGGCACCGTCCGCGGAGCCTTGGGCAACCAGCGCTGTCGGCCGTGCCGACCTATTTATCGATCATGCCCGCCTTCGTGGCGCGGTCGAACACCCAGCGCGAGTTCTCTTTGACCATGCGCACGAGAAACAGCGCGTTCTGATTTTCGAAGAGCTCTCCTTCCAGGTTCAGGATCGCGGTGTCGCCGCGCAGCTCGCCGCCTGTGATCTTGCCGGCTTTCTTCGGAAGCCAGAAGCCGAGGGTCTGGATGGCGTCGTCGAGGTTCTCTTTGGGCGTGCGGTAAGACTCGTCGAACGATTCGACGTTTTTAGCGCTCACGTTGGTCTTGATGCCTTCCCAACTCTTCTTCGCGATCGCCGCCTGTAACGCTTTGAGCACCTTGCCCGGCTCCCCGCCATCCGCGGGTAGCTTCGTTCCCGCGGGCGGATGCGTGACCTCGGTCGAAAACTTCAGATCGATCGTGTAGTCGTCGCCGTCCATCGTCTTCAGCGGCTTCGGTGAGAAAATGCGGCCGGCCACTTTGTCGCGCGTGTTCGTGGTCATGTCCGCCGTCATGCGGCTGCCGGTCATCTCGACGTACTGCGTCATCGTGTCGGAGTAAGTCGCGTTCATGCTCACGTCGTTGTCGGGACGCACCCACAGCAGCACGTAGTTGTGATCGCGCAGCGCTTTCTGATTGATGACATTCGTATGCGGATCGAGCTCCGCCGCCGCTTCAACGACATCGATCGGCTCCTCGGAAAGCACGACTTCGATGGCGATCTTGCGCGCGTCGCGCTGATCGTGCGTTTCGTACGCGGCAGCGTATTTCAGCCGGATCGGAGGCCGCTTGCCGGCAGTGAATTGCCCCGAAGCGTCGCCGCCGAGCGCGATGACTGGGTAAAGCATGACGGCGAGCGCGGCGATTCGTTTGTGCAGCATGGCAGCACCGTAGGTCCGCGCCGCGCCTCCGGTCAAGTCATACTCTGCGCACATGAGCCTTTTCCTCGGCCTGCTCTTCGGATCGATCGGCATGGTCTACATGATTTACGGAAAACGCCAGTCGAGCGTGATGCACATCGTGGTCGGCGCGATCCTGATCATCTATCCATATCTTTTTTCGAATGCGCTGCTGGTCTTCATCGCCGGCGTGATCCTGACCGCGATTCCGTATGCGCGTCTTCGAGGCTTGATCTGATGAGCGACTATCTACCGCTGACCTGTCCGTATTGCGGCGAGCCGGTCGAGCTGGCGGTCGAGGACACCGGCTGGAGCCGGCAGTCGTTCGTTCAGGATTGCCCGGTCTGTTGTCAGCCCTGGCAGGTGGAGCTGATGCGCGATGCCTACGGCGACTGGAGCGCGACGCTGCGGACCGACAGCGAGTAGTTAATCCGGATTGGTCGCCCACACCGACAGTTCGGTGATGAATCCGCGGTCGTCCATCTCGAGCATCGACAGCGCGGCGTGGGCGATTTCGATCGCGCGCAGTTTTCGTTCGCTCTGCGGGCGTCCACCGCGGAAAAATTCTGTCTGCACTTCGCTCGGATTGATCTGCATGACGCGGATGTCGTGCTTGCGAAGCTCGGCGCGCCAGCACTCCGTCATGCCGGACAGTGCGAATTTGCTGGCGACGTACGCGGTGCCGCCGGCGAAGCCGCGCACGCCCGCGGACGAGGAGATGTTGATGATGTTGCCGCGCTTGCGGCCGATGAAATGGCGGGCCGATTCGCGCGCCACCAGCATCGCGCCGAAGACATTCGTGGCCATGACGCGCTGCATCTCGGCGAGATCGAGATCGAGGAGCGGACCGAAGGAGCCGAAGCCGGCGTTGTTGACGAGGACGTTGTAGTCGGGGAGAAGCTCGATCGTCTTTTTCACCAGCGCGATCGCGTCAGCCTCGATGCTGACATCGGCGCGGATTCCGTGTGCGCCGATCGACTTCGCTGCCGCAATCGCTTTCTCTTCATCGCGACCGCAGAGGACGACCTCTGCGCCGCGTTCTTTGAGTTGTTTGGCGATCTCAAATCCGATTCCTGAACTGCCGCCGGTGACGAGCGCGCGAACGTCGGAGAGTTTCATGCGGCGATTCTATGTCTCACTTGCAGCCGCGCGCCGCGTCGATGGCCGCGCGCGAGGTGGGAAAGAGGTCGTGCGCGGCGCGGGCATGCTCGCAACGCGCGCGGCCGCCCATGCGCGCGAGACGGAGCCGCAGTCGGTAATTGCCAGGGTCGATCTGCGCGGCGCGTACTAGAGAAGCGCGGTCGCTGTGCGTAGCGAAGATATCCATCGCGATGACTTGCGCTGTGCTGCGAACGGCTCCGGCGATCGATAACAGCAGCACAGCGATGAAGACGAATCGCCAAGCCGGCCGCGGAGACGCTTCCTGCGGAACCGACAGCGCGCCGAGCGCGGTCCACACGAGAAACGCCGGGACGGCCAGCAGCAGGACGGCGTCGAACGTTCCGGCGACGACCGCTCCAGCGATGATGCTGAGGAGTGCGGCGGCGGCGAGCGCGTCCTGGACGTCGATGGCGCGGCGGAGCTCGCGAACGGCCGCTGTCGTCAGGCCGAGGAATACCAACGCGAGCAGAACGAACGCCGCGATGCCGCGCTCCGAAATCGCGGCGATCCAGTCGCTGCTCGGCCACGGGTTCGCGGTCATCCCGCCGTTGGTCTGATCGAGAGAGGGATCGTTCGCCGGAACGCGCTGCGGATAGACCACCGGCCAGTTGCCGGGACCCACTCCGAACAGCGGATGGCGGATCGACATCAGCAACGACCGTCCGTACTGCACGAGCCGTCCGTGCCCGCTCCCTTCCGAATATTCGGCGAGATTGTGTACCGATTCGAGATACGGATTCCGTCCATGCCAGTGCAGCGCGTTCGGAAGTAGTAGCGACAGCGCGACGGTCGCCGCCGCGATTACGGCCACGCCGGCGACGCGTTTCCAGATTCCTCGGTCGCGCCGCGGCGGCGCGGAGATGAGCATGGCCACGATCAGCACCAGCATCACCACCGCGAATGCCAGCCACGCCGCGCGCGATCGGGTCAGGACGAGCGTTGTGATGACGAACGCGGTTGCGATCGCCCAGCGCAAGTACGTTCCGCGCCGCGCCGCGCGCAACGTGCAGAGCAGCAGCAGCGGGAAGCCGAAGGCGGCAACATGCGCGACGAAGTTGCGGTTGCCGAGCGTCCCGCCAGGCGCGCGGCTTTCGGAGAACATTTCGAGATTGAGGCCATACGTCTGCAACAGCGACGTCGCCGCGGCAACGACGACTGCCAGCGCGAGGGCGCCGAGGAGCGGACGGGCCAGGCCGGCGTCGCGCAGTGTGCGCGCGATCCAGAACAAAAGGATGCTCGACGCGGTCACTGCCAGCGCGCGGAACGCCAGCCAGCGATTCGTGGCCATCAACGCCGAGAGAGCGCTCAACGCGAGATAGCCGGCCAGCAAGAGGTCGACGCGCGTGACGCTCATCCGCCACAACGCGCCGATCACGAACAGTGCGGCCAATGCCGCGGCGAGGTGCAGTACCAACTCTTTCGGAACGAAAAAGCGATCGAGCTCGAAAGCGTGAAACGCCGTGACGGCGAGGATGACCGCGATCGCTCCGATCTGAAGAACGCGCAGCGCGAGACGGGTCAGCATCGTTCGCATGAAATCACAGGAACCTATTCATCCGCATTCGCGTCCCACCACCAATCCGATTGCTGGAGGCACGAATGATCCGGAAACTTCTGCCCGCGTTCTTCACCATCGCCCTCATGGCCGCAAACGCCGACGCCGGCGATCTCGTTCGCATCGTCCGCTACAAACTGTCGGCGGGCGATCTCGCCAGCGGGATGGCGGCGGTCGAAGATTACAAACGCGCCACCGGCGTCGACGCCGAATATCTCGATGCCGTCGGATGGCTGGCGCGTGGCGCGGAGATGCAGCGGCGTCCGGAGCTGGCGAAAGAATTCGTGGCCGAACTGCGGCGCGAGATTCCAGCTGAGAAGGCGGACCTGGTCGTCCCGCTCGGCGCCGCGATTGAAGTGGAGGCGCGGCTGATCGCGTCGCAGAGCGGCCGCGGCGCGGCGATTCGTTTTCTCGAAGGCGAGCTGGCGCATGCGAACGCGGTGTCGCTCCGCTCGCGGATCAGCAAGAACATCAATCTGCTCTCGCTCGAAGGGAAGCCCGCTCCGGCGCTCGATACGGCGAACGTCATCGGTGCTACGGCGCCATCGCTGGCGTCGCTGCGCGGGAAACCGGTGCTGATGTTTTTCTTCGCGCAGGGTTGCGGCGACTGCAAGGCGCAGGCGCCGTCGCTCACGCGCGTCTGGCAGAAATACAAAACCAGCGGGCTGGCTCTGATTACCGCGACGCGGCTCTACGGATCGCTCGACGACAAGCCGGCCACTCCCGCCGACGAAACGGCGAAAATCGAGGCCGTCTGGAAGGACCTGTACGCCGGCCTCGAAGGAGTTCCCGCGATCATCGACACGGAGACGATGGTCCGCTACGGAGTCTCGGCGACGCCGACATTCGTCTTGCTCGACCGCAAAGGGATCGTGCGGCTGTATACGCCGACGCGCCTCTCCGAGGCCGAGCTGTCGCGGCGAATCGACGAGGTGTTGGCGGAAGCGCCGTAGAATCAGCGGATGAATGAACGCGTTCGCGGCGCAGGCGGAACCAGTGGCGGCATCGGCATTTTCCTCATCGGTCTGATCATGGCGGTCGCCGGGGGCTGGCTGCTTACGAACCAGGTCACCGTCACCTCCGGCTACTGGCAGTGGGGCGGCTACAACTCCTTCGGGCTGACGCTGATCCCTCTCGTCGCCGGAATCGCCGTCCTCTTCTTCAATGGCCGCTCGATCATCGGATGGCTTCTCACGTTCTGCGGTGCCGTCATCATCCTGGCGGGCATCATCACGAATCTCGAGATCTACTTCCGTCCGACGTCGCTCTTCAACACGCTGATGATGCTGGCGCTGTTAGCCGGCGGCATCGGGCTGGTTGCGCGGTCGCTGAAGGCTCGCTGAACCAGGTGTAGAGACGAGATAGCCAATTCGCTTCTTCTCCTTCGCGGGCGGCTGGATCAGACCGCGGATCGCGTCGAACACGATTTGGAACTTGCCGTCGTAAAGCTCCTCGAGTTCGTCGATGCGTTTCGCGAGATCCGCGTGCTCAGAAATGATCCGCCGGAGGTAAACAAACGCACGCACGATCTCGATGTTTACGCTGATCGCGCGGTTGCTGCGCAGCACGCTGGAGAGCATCGCAACGCCGTGTTCGGTGAACGCGTACGGAGCGCTTCGACGACCACCGCGAATGTTTGAGATCACAATTTGTGATCTCAAACTCGCGAACTCGCGCTTCGTAAGTCGAAACATGAAATCGCGCGGAAACCGAGTCCTGTTGCGGGTTACCGCCTGAATGAGAGCGCGCGTTTCGACTTCGTAAAGCTCCGCGAGATGAACATCGAGGATCACTTTCTGACCGCGAATCAGGAAGATGGTTTGGCGAATTCGTTCGGCAATTGCTTTCGTTTTTGCGTTCATCGTTTTCTCCTTCGTTCAGTGAACGGACGATTGTTTCCGCGGCTGTGTCGATTGACGCGGCGCGCAGTCGGGGCAGGCGAGGATCTCGCGCAGAAACGTCTCGGTGATTTCGTCGGGAAGGTTTTCGTTGATGTAAATGCGTCCGCCGCGGCGCTCGACCTCGGCTTTGAGACTCCTGATCGTGTCGTTCATAGACACTCCTTTCGCCACCGAGGCTCCCTCGGAAAATTGTGGCGCGCAACTTTTCTACTGTGAGTGGAGTGCTACGCGTCACCGCGCGCGACCAACGCCGCTGCGGCGAGGTCGCCGGTGACGTTGAGGATGGTGGAGAACGCGTCGGGGATGGCGTCGACGGCGATGAGGAGGCCGATGCCTTCGGCGGGCAATCCGATGGCGAGGAAGAGCGGGGTGAGCATGATGAACGCGCCGCGCGGGATGCCGGGGACGGCGAAGGCGAGGAAGATCGCGGCGAAGGCGATCATGGCCAGGCCGCCTGTGTGGAGAGGGATTCCGTAGAACCAGCCGACGAAGAGAGCGCCGACGGTCCACGATAACGGCGCGGCGATTTTGAACGTGGAGACGGCCAGCGGGAGGACGAAGCCCGCGATCGTCGGCGACATTTCGAGTCCGCGCTCCGCGCTTTCGACGAGCGCGGGCAGCGACGCGATCGACGAGCTGGAACTGAAGGCGATGAGCTGCGATGGAAGCGCGGCGCGGCCGAACCGCCGCATCGGAATCCGCGCCACGATTCTGACCACGGGGTAGAGCAGCAGCGTCACGAGCAGACATCCGGCGGAGTAGGCGATGACGTAGAAACCGATCGCGCCGGCCAGCGCGGCGCCGGCGTGCGTGGCCAGCGGCAGGACCAGCGCGAAGACGCCGATCGGCGCAAGCATTACCACCCATCGCACGAGTGTCAGCATCGCGTCGCCGAGCGCTTGGAAGAATCGCGTCAACGTTGTGCGGGTCGGCGTCGAACTGCTTGCGACGGCGAGCGCGAAGAGCAGTGTGAAGAGAATCAGCGGCATCATCGCGCCGGACGCGGCGGCGGCGATCGGGTTCGACGGCAGGAGCGATGTCACCCATGCCGCGACGGTTTGCGACTGGCCGCCGGCGGCGAGTTCGCCCGCGGCTTCGGCGGCGCCGGGAGGAAGTTGCGGCGCGCCGAGGCGCTGCGGGAGGAGGCGGAAGAGCGCGGGACCGAACGGCATCACCACCACCGCGGTTCCGGCCAGGAGCAGCACGAAAACGAGGAGCGTGCGTCCGCCGAGGCGGCCGATCGCCTTGATGTCGGAAGTCGAGGCGACCGCAGTGATGACGAGCGAGACCACGAGTGGGATCACCGTCATCCGAATCGCGTTGACCCAGAGCGTACCGATCGGCGCGATGGCGTCAGCGGCGCGGATGAGGGCATCGTTGTGCGACGCGGCGATGGCGATGCCGGCAGCGATGGCGATGCCGAGGGCGATGAGAACGCGTGTGCTTTCTTTCATGTCGGCGATCACATCATCAGGTCGCCGCCGTTGATATCCAATGACGCGCCGGTGATGTATCCGGCCTCCTCGGATGCAGCAAAGCAGATCAGGTCGGCCACTTCCATCGACGTGCCGATGCGCGGGACGGGGTAGCTGGCGGCGAGACGGGCGAGCAGTTCCGGCGAGGCGTTCTCGTGGGTCAGTTCCGTGTCGATCATGCCAGGGCAGACGGCGTTGACGGTGATTCCAAACTGGCCGAGCTCTTTGGCTGCTGCGCGCGTGAGGCCGAGGAGGCCGGCCTTCGAGGCTGTGTAGTGCGCGCCGCCCAGGGTGCTGACCGTGCGGCCGGCGGACGAGGAGATATTAATGATGCGGCCGTAGCCTTGCGCCTTCATCGCCGGCAGAACCGCCTGCATGAGAAGAAAGGGCGCGGTGAGGTTGACCTCGAGCGCCTGGCGAAACTCTTCGGCGGAAAGGTCAGGGAAGCGCGTCGATCGCGCGAAGGCGGCGTTGTTTACGAGGATGTCGATTCGCCCGAATCGTTCCAGGGTGATGCGGACGATCTCGTCGGGAATGCCGGGTGCGGTGATGTCGCCATGCACTGCAATCGCGCGTTCGCCGATCGAAGCCGCAAGCGATTCGGCGCGATCGCGGTCGCGCACATTCACGGCCACGGATGCACCGCGCTCGTGCAGGCGTTCGGCGGTGGCGCGGCCGAGTCCACGCGCAGCTCCGGTGATGATGGCAACGCGTCCCGTGAAGTCGCTCATTGGAAGGCGAGAGTGTATGTTCGAAACGTAGCTGTCTCGCCGCAACTTTGTGTGGGCCGATCCCGTATTCTTCCGGTGCCCATGCATAGACGCCAGATCCTCATTTTCATAGCCCTTTTTTCGACCGTGGCGGCGCGCGCCGCGAATTGGCCGGAGCATCCGGTTCTGCACGCCGTCCGCGCGACGCAATCGCCTGTCGTCGACGGCGATCTTTCCGATCCCGCGTGGCAGAAGGCGCCGCAGTTCACCGACTTTACGCAGCACGATCCGGATGACGGCAAGCCGGGAACGATGCCGACCAGCGTGCGCATCGTGTACGACGATCACGCCATCTACTTCGGCGTGAAGATGACCGATCCGCAGAAGCCGACCGGACTGCTGGCGCGGCGCGATAATTTCGTACAGAGCGATTTCCTGTCGATCAATCTCGATCCGCGGCACGACCGCCTTTCCGGAAATGCCTTCACGCTGCAGCCGGCCGGCGTGCAGGTCGACACGATTCTCTACAACGACATCGGCGAGGACCCGAGCTGGGACGGCGTGTGGGATTCGGCGGTGAAGATCGTGCCGGACGGCTGGGTGGCCGAGGTGAGGATTCCGTATTCGCAGTTGCGGTTTCCGGATAAGCCGGTGCATGTGTGGGGCGTCAACATCACGCGGCGGACTGTGCGCACCAACGAGGTCGTGCGCATCGTCAACACGAAAAAGGGCGACACCGGTTTCGTCTCGCACTTCGCCGACATCGATGGGTTGGAAGGAATCCATCGCGGCAAACCGCTGGAGCTCGTGCCGTACAGCGTGGCGCGATCGGATTTGCTCACGCGCGCAGATCGCAGCAATCCGTTTCTTCAGCGCAGCGACTACCGTGCAGACGGCGGTCTCGATGTGAAGTACGCGCTGACGTCGGATCTCACCCTGACGGGAACGATCAATCCCGATTTCGGGCAGGTCGAAGTCGATCCGGCGGTAGTCAACCTCAGCCAGTTCGAGACGTTCTATCCGGAGAAGCGGCCGTTCTTCACGGAAGGACTGAACATCTTCAACTTCGGCGACACGCCCGCGCCGAGCCATTTCAACTTCATCTTCCCGCCCAGTCTTTTCTACACGCGCCGCATCGGCCGCGCGCCGCAGGGATCGCCGGACGCAGACTTCGCCGACATCCCCTCCGAAACTACCATCCTCGGCGCGGCGAAGCTCACGGGAAAGGTGGGCGGCTTCTCCGTCGGCGTGCTCGACGCGCTCACGGCGGCGGAACATGCGCGGTTCGTCAATGGAACGGCGTTCGGACGGCAGCAGGTTGAGCCGATGACGAACTACTTCATCTCGCGCGGAACGAAAGATGTCGGTGATGGGTCGCGGATCGGATTCATGCTCACGTCCGTCGATCGCCGCGTGCCCGACGAGCTGTCGTACCTGCGCGATTCGGCGGTGTCCGGCGGTGTCGATGGCTACACGAGCTTTCAGAAAAAATCGTGGATTCTCGAAGGGTCGCTGGTTGGATCGGAGATCAAAGGGAGCGCGCAGTCGATCGCCATCGCGCAGACGTCATCGTCGCGTTACTACCAGCGTCCCGATGCAGAGAACGAGCATTTCGATCCGACGCGCACCTCGCTGGAAGGGTGGGGCGGCCGGGCCATGATTTCGAAGGCCACGGGCTTGTGGCGCCCGATCGTGCAGGTGCAGGCGTTTTCGCCTGGATTCGAAACGAACGACACCGGCTTTATGCAGCGGACAGATGTCATTTCGACAAACGCGGTCATGCAGTACGTCAATCAGAATCCTTCGAAGGATTTCCGCGAGAAGAATCTGTGGATCGGAACGTGGGAGAACCGTAATTTCGATGGCAACACGCTCGAGCGCGGATTGTTCACCGAGGCGTTCGGCACGTTTGCGAATTACTGGACGGCGGACGTCAATCTCTTTCTAACCGCGGGTGCGTTCACGGATCGGCTCACGCGCGGCGGCCCGTTGGCGCGGACGCCGGCGAACTGGAGTTCGGATCAGAATTTCGGCACCGACAACCGAAAGGCGATTTGGTTCAGCGTCAACACGCATGCAGATCGCAGCGAGGATTCGTCGTACAGCCGCCACGCGGGGATTTCGCTGAACGTCCGGCCGCGGCCGAATCTGCAGTTGAGCGTGGGACCGACGTACACGTGGTCGCACGATCACACGGCGTACTTGGCCACCATTAATGACGCGGCGGCGACGAAGACGTTCGGCCGGCGCTACGTATTCGGCGACCTGGAGCAGCGCTCGTTCGATCTGAGCACGCGCGCCGACTGGACGGTCAACGCGCGTCTTTCCTTCCAGCTCTATCTCCAGCCGTTCGTCGCTGCGGGCGATTACCACGACTACCACTCGCTGGTGGCAGCGCGAACGCGCGACTTCGAGCCGTACACGCGGCCCCTCGGCAATCCCGATTTCAACTTCCGCAGCGTCCGCGGCAGCGCTGTAGTGCGTTGGGAGTTCCGTCCCGGCTCGGCGATGTACGTGGTCTGGAACGAGAACCGCGCCGACGTGGCGCCGATCGGCGATTTCAGTTTCCGCCGCGACCTGCGCGCCATTCCCACCGCGCCTTCGCACGACGTGTTTCTGGTGAAGGTGTCGTACTGGCTGCCGTTGTGAGCAGGATCGCGATTACTCGCGGGGTGAGCGCGACGATCAATGATTGCGAGCTGACGCATGTAGCGCGGACGCCGATCGACGTCGACCACGCGCGCGAGCAGCACGCCGCGTACGAGTCGTGCCTCGCATCCCTCGGCTGCGAGATTCGGCGGCTTCCGGCGGACGATCACTATCCCGACGCCGTGTTCATCGAAGACACCGCCATCGTGCTCGATGAGCTGGCCGTGATCACGCGCCCTGGCGCGGAATCACGCCGCGGCGAGCTGGACGCGGTCGCCGCAGTCCTCGGCGAGTACCGCACGCTCGCGCGTATCGAAGCGCCGGCGACGATCGACGGCGGCGACGTGCTGCAGCTCGATGACGTGCTCTACGTCGGCCGCACGCTGCGAACGACGGATGAAGGAATCGCACAACTTCGCGCGTTGATCGCGCCCTACGGCTATCGCGTCGTCGGTGTGGACGTCAACGGCTGCCTGCATCTGAAGTCGGCGGTCACGCGCGTCGGCGCCGATGCGTTGCTGATGAACCGGCGATGGGTGCCGCCGTCGATCTTCGACGGCTGGCGAATCATCGACGTCGACGATGCCGAGCCTTCCGCCGCGAATGCGCTGCGGATCGGAGAGAGCGTCATCTTTCCCGAGGAGCTGACGCGGACGCGGCGGAAGTTGGAAGCCGAGGGGATTGAAGTGAGAACCGTACTGGCGTCGGAGCTGGCCAAGGCGGAAGGCGGCGTGACCTGCTGCAGCTTGATCGTTCAGCGCTGAATCGGTCCGTCGTGACGTTCCAGCGCGTCGCGATCCCACTTGCCGGCATTCGCCGCGGCCTCGTACGTCGACTGGCAGAAGCGCAGCAGCGCGTTCTCTGGGTCGGGTGCGTTGCGCACGTCATGGTGAGCGAGGACGAAGAGGGATAGCTTGTCGTCGTAGCGCGCCTCGGCCGGTTCGACCTTCGTCTCCTTGAAGCCCTCCGGCGCCGGCGCGGCGTAGGCGTAGAACGCGGCGTCGCCGAGTGCGTCGCTTCCGGGCCACCAGCCGCAACTGCTGACCTCGTGCGAGTAGGCCTCGCGCGTGATCGAATCGGCCTTCGGATTCTCGGGCGCGCGGCGGCCGGAGAAACGCGTCACGGCCATGTCGAAGCTGCCCCAGAAAAAATGGACCGGACTGCTCTTGCCGATGAACGACGCGCGGAAGCGGTTGAAGACGCGGTCGGTGAAGATGAGGATGCGCCAGAAGCGCTCGACGGCGTCGCGATCGTACGACGCGTGCTCATGATCGTTTTCAAACGGGATGGGATTGTCGACCTCGGACGGCATCGTCCAGATCTTCACGTCGATGCCGCATTGTCGGAGTGCGGTCATCGCCTCGGCGTAGAAGTCGGCCACGGAGCGGGGTGCGAGCGGTACGCGCGCGCCGCGGCCGTCGCTGGAGCGGATGACGAGCTGGTGATCGATGAAATCGAACTCGCAGTCAATGACGCGGTCGCGGTAGGGGATGGCGGACGTGGTCAGTCCGCGCGGACTCACGTAGAGCGCCGTCTCCCACCAGTGGTTCACGCGCGGCGCGAGGGCGAGGCGGACCTTGCCGACGATCTGCATCCACATGTGCAGCGTGTCACAGGTCGGTTTCCATTCGGGCAGCGAAAGCGGTTCGAGTGCGTCAGCCATCCGGCGATTATGAACCTGGCAAGGCGGTTGCGATAATGGAGTGTCAGCAACCAACGGTCCTAAGGAGACAACATGAACAGCAGAAAGAACTTAGCAGCACAAGTGGCCGGTGCGATGGCGATTGCGGCGCTCGTGGGAACGTCCGCTTTCGCGGAAACCCGTCACTCAGATGCGACGGAGCGCGATCACGGCCGCCAGTCGAGCAGCGACCGCGGCAGCCGCGATCGCGCCGCTCGTAGCGGCGGCAGTCAGAATCAAACGCGGGAACGACGCGATACCAACACCACCGCGCCGCAGACCTACCAGCGCGGCGAAACGCGCAACAACAACGGCACGTGGCAGCGCGACCAAACGCGTAGCAACGACACGTGGCAGCGCGACAATCGCAACAACGGCACGGCGCAGCGCAACGAAACCCGCAACAACGGCACGTGGAATCGCAACGAGTCGCGCAACAACGGTTCGTTTGACAACCGCTCGCAGGCGGACTCGTACCGCAACAACAACAACCGCGGCTTCGATCGTTCGCAGAGCTACCGCAACAATCGCCCGTCGTTCGACAACCGCGGACGCCGCAGCGACTTCGTGGAAGGCCGCGTCAACCGCTTTGAGCATGAGCGCGGCGGCTATCGCGTCTGGGTCGACGGCGGCCGGTTCCCGGTCTGGATTCCGGAAGCGCGCATCAGCCTCTTCCCGCGCCTTCGCGTCGGCCTGTCGATCCGGTTCGGCGGCTACTACGATCCGCTCGGCTACCTCGACGCGTATGACTACTACAACGATGGCTACGGCGGCGGCGCGTACGGCAACAGCGCGTACAGCTCCGGCCTTCTGCGCGGCGTCGTCGAGACGGTCGACTACCGCCGCGGCACGCTCGTTCTTCGCGACGACGTCTCCGGCAGCTTCGTGACGACGCTGATCCGCGACCGCCGTCTGGAAACGCTGCGTCCCGGCGACTACGCCGAGATCGCGGGCGACTGGACGCGTGCCGGCGTCTTCGAAGGCCTTCGCCTCGAGGACACGCGGGACGGCCGCTACTGATTCGCATCACGAACTGATGTTCAAAGGCCGCCGCGGTTTGGCGGCCTTTTTCTTTACGCGGATATCATCCGCCGCTAATGCCGAACCTGACGTGGCTCTACGCTGGCGCCGTCTACGCCGCCGGCGTCGCCCTCGGACGCCGCGCCGGCGCCGACTTGCCGAAACGAATCGCGTTTTTCTTCTTTGTACTCGTCCTGCTGTTTTTCCGTGAGCCGCTGACCACGGACACGATCAACGCGCCCGTCGACTACTACGAGTCGCTGCCGCCGTGGGTGAACGTGATCAAGCATCCGCATCCGGTCAATCCGTTCGTCAATGACGTCGCTCTGCAATTGGTGCCGTGGGCGCACGCCGTGCGCGAGCACTGGCGCGCATTCGAGGCGCCGCTATGGGAGCCGACCGCCGCATCCGGGTACCCGCTGCTCGCGAACGGGCAGAGCCAGGCGCTGTCGATCCTGCGCCTCCTCGCGCTGCCGCTCGACCTCGGCCACGCGCTCACCGCCGAGGGAGCGTGGAAGGTGCTGATTGCACTGACGTTCACGTTTCTCTTCTGCCGAAGGCGCGGGTATTCGATCACTGCCAGCAGCATCGGCGCGATCGCCTACGGCTTCTCCGGATTCATGCTGGTCTGGCTGCACTTCGGACATGCGACGGTCGCGGCGATGCTGCCGGCCTCGTTGTATATCGTCGATCTGCTGGCCGAGCGCGTCACCGGCGGGCGGTTCGCGTTCGCATCATTGATATGGGGCGTCATTCTCACCGGCGGACATCCGGAAACCGCGGCGTACGCCGGACTGCTGGCGGTGCTGTACACCGGCTGGATCGCCTTCGTGGAGCGTCGCGTGGATGCCTGGCGATTCATTCGTGCAAGCGGCGGCAGCGTCGTGGCGGGCGCGTTGCTGGCGGCGCCGTTCCTGATTCCGTTCGCCGAGGCGGTGAAGAAGTCGCAGAGGTTCTCGGCGCTGGCGGGGGCGGGGCATCCGACGGGCATCCTGGCCGACTGGGCATCGACGATCGCCACACTGCAGCCGCACTTTTTCGGGTTCGTGCCGTACGAGCAGCCGTGGGGTCCTGCGATCCCGGAAGCGATCACCGGCTTCGCGGGGACGTTCGCGATCGCCGGCGCGATCGCGCTGTTCGCGCACGTGGCTGCGGCGCGCGCGTGGCGTTCGCGCGAAGCATTCGTGTTGGTTGCCCTGCTGATTTCGATCGGCGTTATCTACAGCTGGCCGGGCGTCATCCAATTATTCAATCTCGTCTTCCGCCTGGCACCGCCGGCGCGGATGCGCTGCCTTTTCGCGTTGCTGACGTCGATCTGCGCGGCGGCGGCGGTGGATCTGATCGAGCGAAACATCCGCCGTCCCGTGCTCATCGGCATCCTCGGGGCCAGCCTGCTGCTCCTGACGATGACCACCTTCCCGTTTCCGACCCCGTCGCATCGCGATACGGCGATCCTGGCGCTGCTGCCCGCGGTCGCCGTGCTCGCCGCCGCGACTGTCGCCGCACGTTGGCGCGCCGCCATCCTCCTGCTGATGCTGGTCGCGATCGCCGAGCACAGCATCGTCTTCGGCGGCTGGAACGCCGTGCTGCCCGCGTCGAAGCTGTATCCAACGACGCCCCTCATTCGCGAATTGATGCGCCTGAAAGCGGCGGCGCCGAAGAACGCGCCGTTTCGCATCGCCGGCTACAACGCTGACTTTTTTCCGAATCTGTCGACGATGTATGGCCTCGAAGACATTCGCGCGCACGATCCGATGGAGTCGGCGCGCTACGTCGGCATGCTCGCGCTGGTGGCCGGCTACAACACTTCGAGTTACTTCGCGATGTGGCCGAACACGACCACGACGCTGCTCGACTACCTCAACGTCCGCTACTTCGTCACCGGACCGGGACGCGAGCTCGGGCAACCGCGCTTTACGAAGGTCTACGACGGCGCGGACGGCCGCATCTTCGAGAACCACGACGTCCTGCCCCGCTTCTACGCGCCGCGAAACGTCGAGGTGGAGTGGGACATGAAGCGTTTCGTTCCCCGACTTGCGGCGACGACCGCTTGGGCGCATGTGGCGGTGCTCGAAAACCTGCCGATCACGGATGAGAAAATGCGCGCCGATCTGATCGCGCCGCATGATGGCCCGAATGCTTCCGTGGTTATCACTTCCGCAACGGGAGACGCATATTTGATGCGCGTCGCCGCACCGCGATACACGCTCGTCGCCAGCAGTATCCCGTCGTGGCCGGGCTGGCACATTCGTGTCGACGGCAAGAGTGTCGCAGCGCTCCGCATCAACGGCGCCTTCCTCGGATTCCTGCTGCCACCGGGCGATCACGACGTCCGCGTCTGGTACGCGCCGTGGTCGTTCCGCATCGGCGTCGCTCTTTCGTTGATGACGATGATCGCGCTCGCGTACCTCGCCTGGCGTCCGTCGAGTCGTCGCCGAATCGGTGAGCCGCGTCACGCAACCGCCGCCGAATTGCGGTAAAGTTCGCTCTCCAACAACCCCACAGGAGAAAATGATGCGCAAAGCTCTGTTCGCGATTGCTTCACTCACACTATTCGTCTCTTCGGCCTTCGCCGCGAAGCCGGTTCTGGCCGTGGCCGAGTTCCGCAACGACACCTCGGCAGGCTGGTGGTCTTCGGACGTCGGCAACGATCTGGCCGGCATGCTCGCCAACGAACTGGCCGGCACCGAGAAGTTCAAACTCGTGGAGCGTCACAAGCTCGGCGCCGTCCTCGATGAGCAGGACCTGGCCAGCTCCGGCCGCGTCAAGAAGTCGACCGGCGCGAAGCTCGGACAGCTCACCGGCGCGCAGTACGTCGTTGTGGCCACCGTCAGCGCCTTCGACAACAAGACCCGCGAAACCGGCGGCGGCATCAGCTTCCACGGCATCGGCCTCGGCGGAAAGCAGGAAGAGGCATACATCGCCGTCGACCTCCGCGTCGTCGACACCACCACCGGCGAGGTCGAGTTCACCCGCACGGTTGAAGCTCGTTCCACCGGCGGCGGCGTCGGAGTGAGCGTCTACCGCGGCGGTTTCGGCGGCAATCTCTCGAACTATGAGAAGACCCCGACCGGCAAAGCGATCCGCGCCGTGATCATGGAAATCTCCGACTACCTCGGATGCGCGATGGTCGACAAGGACGCCTGCCTCGACGAGTACAAGGCGAAGGATCAGTCGCGCCGCGCCAAGACCAAGAAGTCGATCAAACTCGATTGATCGTTAACTCGTTCTGAAATGAAAAGCGCCGCTGCAAGCGGCGCTTTTTTCGTTAGGTCAGTTCACCCTGCGCGAAGACGCGGGGTCTCCGCTGGCGCCGTGCGGCTTGTGCTTGTGGCGGGGTCTGTGCGGTATCACCGGAGATCCTGCGTCTTCGCGCAGGATGGGGACAAATCACTCCAGCGTGATCCCCCCGTTTGCCGTCTCCAGCTTCAACTGACATGCGCCGTTGCCGATCGTCCCGGTCAGCGCGTTGTCTGACTTCGACGTCATCAGGATCGGAATCGACGTCGTGATGGAGCCGAAGCTGGTGCGGGCGTCGACGTGATAGCCGCCGTTCGGCGGCACGTCGAGCTTGATCGAGGCGAAACTCGTCTTCAGATTGATGTCGGCGCACGCGCCGCGCAGGTCGGACACCGAGATGGATCCATTCGCGTTCTCCACCGTGACCCGGCCGGCGATCGTCTTCAGCAGCACCGGTGCGAAGCTCGTGTGGACTCGCACGCCGCCGGAGACGTCGGTCGCCGTCACGCCGCCATTGGCGTTGTCGACGTCGAGTGCGCCTTTGATCAGTTCCGCGCGGGCCAGACCGAAGCGCGTGTCGATGTTCAGGTTGCCGCGGATGTCGACAGCGGTCACGTTCCCGTTGGCGTTCGTGATGCGCGTCGGACCATTGATGTCGCGCACGGAGATCGTGTCGAAGCTGCCGGTGATCGTAGCGCCGCTGCCGACGTGCGACCCTTCCACGCGGCCGTTGTTCGCGGAGATGACCAGATCGCGGCCGATGTTGACGAACTCCGTGGCAGCGAACGAATTCTTGATCGAGGCCCGGCCTTTGATGTCTCGCACCTCGACGCTGCCGTTCTGATTGTTCAGCTCCAGATCGCCGGAGATATTCGCGACCGTGACACTGGCGAAGGAGTCGACGATCGATGCCGTGCCGGTCACGTCGCGCAGTTCGACCGAACCGTTGCCGTTGCGGATGGCCACGTTGTGCGTATCGGTCGCGGTCACGGAACCGAAGCGATTGGTGATGCTGAGGATGCCGTCGACGTTGGCGACGCGAACATTGCCGTTGGCGTTCTGCACGGTCGTATCGCCGGCGCTGTTCTCGACCGTGATCGACCCGAACGCGTTTTCCACACGCTGCGTGCCGCGGCTGTCGCGGAGAGTCACGCTGCCCTGCGCGTTGACGATCTCGCCCGGTGCATGAATGCCGCTGACCTCGACGCTGCCGAAGCGATTGTGGACCGTCAGCGGCGCGTTGGCGGGCATGGTCACGTCGATGTCGACCGAGTAGGAAAGCGACACGTTGCCATGGAAATGCATGTCTGGATACTCGGTTCGGATCGCGATCCCATTCGCGGACGATGTCGATACCGTGACGTTGATGTCCTTACCAATCTCCGCATCGGAGGCGCGGATCAGCGCGCGCACGCGAACTTCGTCGCCGCTGCCGGCGTGCACTGTGACCGGGCCCATGGAGTGGTCGATGGAGATGCGGCCGCCCTGATACGACTGCGTTCTGCTGAAGGTGCGCTCGAAGCGGTCGGCGTAGAGCGCCGGCGCGGCCAGGAATGACGCGACGGTCAGCAGCGCGGCGATGAGTGTCTTATTGATTCGAAGCATGGCTATTTTCCTCTCGCAGAACGTCCTGCAGCGTCCGCTGTTTTTCCGAATACATGGTCAGCAGTTGCATGCGCAGGTAGGCGTTCTGGCGGTTCTTGTCGATGGCGGTCTGACACTCGGCGATGGCGTCGTCGAGCATCATCAGTTTTTCCTTGTAGCTGACCATTAGCGGCGTCGCCGGCTGGTCGAGCTTCGCGGAGGCGAGTGTTTCCAGGTGATTGATGGCGTTGATGTGGGCCTTCTCGGCGCGCTCGACCTCATCGACGGCAGACACCTTCAAAATGTCGCGGTCGAAGTCGGCCGCGTGCATGCGACGTTGCGCGATCCAGACGGTCGCGCCCATCGCGGCCAGAAGGAGAATTGCCGCGGCGATCTGCCACACGCGCGTCCGCGTGCTGAGACGTTCGTTGCGGATCGCCTTTTCAATGCGAGGCCATAGCAGGTCGTTGTCCCACGTCGTATGAAGATCGCGCGCGGTGGACGATATCTCGTTCCAGTCGGCCAGCTTTTGCATGCAGGCCTCGCACGACTGCGCATGCCGCGCGGCGGCTTCGAGCGAGAACGGATCGCCTTCGAGAAGGAGATCGTCGAGTTGTTCACAGGTGATGGTCATGATTTCGCTGCTTTCTTCCACTGCTCCTGGAGCTGTTTCTTCGTTGAGAAAAGAATCCACTTCGAGTTGCCTTCGGTGATGTCGAGAATGCCGGCGATCTCGGCGTGGCTGAGGCCTTCGATTTCGAACAGCGAGAAGACCGTCCGCCGTTGCTCGGGCAAGTCGTGCAGCAACTTTCGCAACGCCATTCGCTTGACGTCATCAACCGCATTGGCCGGACGGACGTCGGCGACGAGCTCATCGATCGGCGTCTCCCGGATCCTGCGGCTGCGCTTCCGCAACATGTCGTAGCAGGTGTTGACGAGAATGCGGTACAGCCACGTGGTGAAGGCGGCCTCGCCGTTGTAGCTCGCCGCCGCCCGATGCACCTTCAGAAATGTCTCCTGCACCGCATCCTCGGCATCGGCCCTGTTACCAAGCTGGTGATACGCGATCGATTTCATCCGCTCGCCGTGCTTGCGATAGATCGCCGCGAAGACTTCCGAGTCGCCGTCCGCGCACGCCCGCGCCAGGCGAAGGTCTTCTTCGCTCAAACGCGGCGTCGGTTGCGGTGCGATCGTCAGATTCACAGGACTGGGCAAGTCTACGGCTGAGGCAACGGCGTCCATCGGTCTGACGGGATAGACGCCGGAAGGGAGGGGGAGGTTAGAGCAACTGGTCGCTCGGCGTAGACTCGTGCCTCGGAACGGTCGAAGATCGGAGGTGTTGACACGTGCCGGAGCTGTCGCGGTTTTTTGGCATCGTCATGCGCATGTTTGTCGAAGCGGGTGCTCCGCACCAGCGCCCTCACGTTCACGCGTATTACCAGGATCAGGCGGCTGTATTTGCATTGGAGACGCTCGAGTGCCTCGGCGGCAGCCTAGCGCGACCGCAGCGGCGTCTCGTTGAAGCGTGGATGGAGATTCACCGCGAGGAACTGATGCGGGACTGGGATCTGTTGCAATCTGGCCAGCCGCCCGTCAAGATCGAGCCACTCAGATAAACCATGAGCCACGCCATCCATCGCGTCACCGGGTTTGAAATCGCCGGACCGCACGTCCTGAATGTTGCGTTTCAAGATGGTACGGAGCAACGGATTGACTTCCGGCCGGTGCTGAAAGGCGTTCTGTTTGGACCGCTGCAGGATTTGACCGTCTTCAATGCCGTGGCCCTTGATACTGAAGCCGGAACGCTGACTTGGCCAAACGGCGCCGACTTTGATCCTGCCATGCTTCACGATTGGCCGAGTGTCGGTAGCGAACTTGCGGCGCGCGCGCGTGATTGGACGGAGGTTGCACCGGTGACTCAGGGCCGTTCAAGCGAACGAATGGAGCCTACGCGCCGCTGACGCTTCGAGCAGCCTTTTTTCTCGCTACGGCGATACCGCCGTCCAATGGCCGGCTACGGGGAGATCGCTGGCACTGCCGAACGTAAAGTTGATGTCGGGACCTTCGCCCAGTTTCGTCTCCAGCGACATAGCCGCTGTCGATGGATGAAATAGCCCGAGGCGACGGCGTCCGGATCCGGTCCAGTCGCCGGTCAGCGGCAGGTCGCCAATGAACCCGAATACCGAACTGCCGTTCGTCTCGAAGAAGTCATTGGTCACCTGGAACACGCCGTCATGAAAGACGCCGATGCTGTCTCTTCCGTCGCCGTCCCAGTCGCCCGTCACCGGCAGGTCTCCCGCCGATCCGAATTGGTTCGTGACCGTTTTAAATGTGCTGAGCGTCTCCGGCGGGCATCCGTGGCAGGGAAATACCACGATCGACTTTTGCGGCACCCGCAGAAGAAATGTCAACATCGCCTACCAGGTCATCGGCGATGGGCGGATCGATCTCCACTGCTCTCCGACGTAACCGCGGCCGAGGTTGCCGAAGCCCCGCCTTGGGTGCGCGATCTGCATCAAGAGATGCTGCTTCTTGCCGGACGGGTGCTGCCCGTCACGCCGCAAGTTGCTGCGCTGGTAGCCTCCTATACAGCGAAGAAAATTCTGCCTGTGAGGATGGCGGCGGACATGACTCACATCGCCCTGGCCACTTTGGCTCTGGCCGACGCGCTTGTGAGCTGGAATTTCAAACACATTGTGCGTCTCGAGAAGATTCGTCTGTTTAATGCGGTCAACGTAGAATTGGGATATCAGCTCCTCAGCATCCGTTCGCCAAGGGAGGTAGCTACTTATGAAGACTACTGAGATTCGTGCCGTCGAGATGGTGCGCCGAATTCGCGACCGTCATGCGCGGCTGCTGACTGGCAAGACGACCCCTGAGATCATCGCTTTCTACCGAGCCGCAGGTGAAGCCGCGATGCAAGACGCGCGCGAACGAGCGAAACCTCGCCTGCGGAAAGCCGGCTAACCCAACTCTCTCACAACTCGTCGACCGACTTCGGCCAATCGCTGTGCAGCAGCCGCGATAGCGCGCGGTCGGCGAGGAGTTTGCCGCCGGTCTGGCAGCGGGCGCAGTAGTTCGTCTCGTTTTCGGCGTAGACGATGTGCTGGATCGGAGTGCCGCAGTCGGGACACGGTTTGCCGTAGCGGCCGTGTACGGCGAAGTCGGGACGGAACGCGGTGACCCTTTCCGGGAAGCGCTCCGCCGATTCCTCGCGCAGGCGGTCGGTCCAATCCGTCAGCGTGCGGCGCATCGCCACGTAGAGCCGGGCGATCTCGTCCTCGGAGAGGTTCGTGGTCAGTTGCACGGGCGAGAGTCGGGCGCGGTGGAGGATCTCGTCCGAGTAGGCGTTGCCGATGCCGCTGAAGACGTGCGGATCGGTGAGCGTCCGCTTGAGCGTGTGGCGTTCGCGGGTGAGGGCGGCGTGGAAATCGTCGAGTGAGATGTCGAGCGGTTCGATGCCGCCGGGGTCGTGCGCGCGGACGGCCTCCTCGCCGCGCACGATATGGATCGACGCTCTCCGCTTCGATCCGGCCTCGGTGAGCAGCAGCGTTCCGTTGGGAAAATCGAACGCAGCCAGCCCCAGCTTGCCGGGAATCTTCGCGCCGGACGGCAGCCATTTGAAACGGCCGGCGATCATCAGATGGATGACGACGAAGAGATCGGATTCGAGCCCGATCACGATCCGCTTGCCGAGGCGGCGGACGTCGAGGACGCGCTTGCCGGCGAGGTCGGACGGCGGCGGATCGACAGTGCGCAGCGCGAACGGATTGCCGAGGCGGAGTTTGAGCAGCGGCTGATCGATGATGCGTCTCGCAATCGCTTCGACGTATACGGTAACGTCCGGTAGCTCGGGCATTCGCGGGGATTATCGCGGCTCCGTTCGCTTTTATCGACCGTACATGCGCAACACGCTCAGGCTGCTTCTCGCGGGCACCGCCATCTGCACGTTCGTCACCGGACGTTCGGTTGCCGTGCAGCCGCGCGCGGACGTTCCCACCGCGGCACTCGCGAGCGATGCCATCGTCATCCCGGTTGCCGGCGTCGCCAAAGCCGCGCTGCGCGACGACTTCGACAACATTCACAGCGGCCATCCGCATCACGCCATCGACATCCTCGCGCCGCGCGGCACGCCGGTGCTCGCGGCGGTCGACGGCACGATTCGCAAACTCTTCGATAGTCACGCCGGCGGTCTCACCATCTACGAGTTCGATGTGTCGAGGGAGCGGAGCTACTACTACGCGCATCTCGATTCGTACGCGGACAACCTCGTCGAAGGGATGCGCGTGCGGCAAGGTGACGTGATCGGCTACGTCGGCACCACCGGGAACGCGCCGGCGAATACGCCGCATCTACACTTTGCCATCACCATCCTGCCGCCGGACAAGGCGTGGTCGAAAGGCGACGCGATCGATCCCTATCCGATCCTCGTCGAACGCGGCGTGACTCGCTGATTACGAAACCCGCTTCAGCGCCTCGGCCACATCCTTCTGCGCGGGATTGAGTTTCAGCGATGTGGTGAAGCTCGCCTTCGCCTCCGCCTTCTTGCCCTGCTTTTCGAAAATCTGGCCGAGCCAGTAGTGGGTGCGGGCGAGTGACGGCTCGTTTTCCTTAGGCGTGTACGCGAGGTACTTGCGCAGCAGCTCTTCGCCATGGGCGTAGTTCGAGCTGGTGAAGACGGAGATCTGTCCGAGGCGGAAGTAGCCGGGCATGTAGGCGGGATCGACTTTGATGGCCACCTCGAACTCGTCGCCTGCGGCTTTGTAGTTCTTCTCGACGATGTAGGAGACGCCGAGGTCGATATGCGCGCGGGCGGATTTCGGGAACTCCCTGACCTCGGCCAGGTACTCGTTGCGCGCCTCGTCGGTCTTCTTCTGATGCGAGTAGATGAAGGCGGCCGCGCGATGGGCCATCAGCGGATCTCGCTTCTTGATCTCGGCCGCTTGCGCGAATGCTTTGTCGTAACTGCCGCCCATGAAACCGGGCGCCATTGCATAAAACTGTATGAGACCGAATCGGGCGTCGAGGAGATTGGGATCGAGCTCGACTGCTTTCTCGAATTCGTCCTTCGTCTTTCCAGCCAGTGAAGCCTGTCCGAAGATGCTCGCCTTCTGCGCCTGAGAACCGTAAGCGGTACCGAGGAGGTAATGCGCTTCGGCGCTCTTCGGGTTCTGGGCGACGGCCTTCTCGAGCAGAGTCGCCGCGGCATCGGCGTCATTTCGGTTCATGGCGGCGCGGCCTTGTTCGATCAGCGGCGTTTGCGCGAGCAGAGGAAGGGCGATCAGTACCACGAAGACAGCTAGAAATGGCCGCATGAACCCTTGTACGCGATTTGCGTAGGAGAGGTTTCGGCTCGGCTAGAATGCCGGCTCTTTTCGATGACTGAAGCGACGATCGAAGCCCGCGCAACCGTTCCAATCTACGACGCCGCCGCGCTGAGCGCCGCTGCCGAACAGGCGTTGGCCGAGGCGCGCCGGCGGCTTGCTCTGATCGAGCGGCTGCCGCTCGAGGCGGTCAACCCGGAGTCGGTGCTCGACGCGTGGGACGGCATCGCCATGATGCTCGAGGATGCGTACGGCGCGATCTCGCTGCTCAACAGCGTCCATCCCGATGCCGGCGTGCGCGATGCCGGCGACCGCGCGCTGATCGAAGAGTCGGTCTTCATGACCGAGCTCTTTCAGAACGAACAGTTGTACGAGCGCGTCCGCCGCGTTGTGCCGCGTACGAATGCGCAGAAGCAGCTGCAGAAGGATCTGCTCGAAGCATTCGAGGACAGCGGCGTGTCGCTGCCGGCGAAGAAGCGCGATCGGTTCAAAGCGATCTCCGAGCGGATCACGGAGCTGGCGCAGGAGTTCAGCAAGAACATCCGCGAGAACAAGACCGTCGTCACGTTCACACCAGAGGAGTGCGACGGCTTGCCGCAGTCATACCTAGACCGCGTGCCGCGCGATGAGCATGGCAACATTTTGCTCGGCTTCGACTATCCCGACTACGTTCCGTTCATGTCGAACGCCTCGAATGCCGAGGCGCGAAAGCGGTACTACGTCGCAAACATGAATCGCGGCACCGATCGCAATCTGGAAATCCTCGATGAGATCGTGGCGCTGCGAAAAGAGATCGCCGACCTGTACGAAGTGCCGAGCTTCGCGCACTACGTCACGAAGCGGCGGATGGTCGAGAATCCGGAGACTGTCACGCGCTTTCTCGATGAAGTGAAGAATGGCGTCACCGAGGCCGAGCTGAGCGACCTGCGGCAGCTCGCGGCGGTGAAAGCGGAGCTGACCGGCGTGCCGGTCGAGCAGGCCAGGATCGAGCGCTGGGACGTCGTCTATTACCGCGAGCGGTTGCGCGAGCAACGCTACGCCGTCGACCAGGAAGAGCTGCGCCAGTATCTGCCGACGCTGCCGACGCTGCACTGGATGCTCGACATCACCCAACGTCTCTACGGCATCTCTTTCACGCCCGCGATCGTGCCGGTGTGGGACGAAGACGTGATGTATTACGACGTCGATGATGCCGCCACGGGCGAGCGCATCGGCGGCATCTACCTCGATCTCTATCCGCGCGCCGACAAGTACAAGCACGCTGCCGCCTGGCCCGTGCGGGGCGTATCGCGCAAGGCAGGGCGCAAGCCGATCAGCGTCCTGGTCACGAACTTCGACCGCGTCGGGCTGACGCACAGCGAGTTGGAAACGCTGCTCCACGAATTCGGTCACGTCATGCACGGCGTGCTTTCGCAGACGGAGTACAACCAGCATTCGGGCACGAGCGTGGAGCGCGATTTCGTCGAGGCGCCGTCGCAGATGTACGAGGAGTGGGCCAGCCGGATGGAGAGCCTGACGCTGATGCGCGATCACTGCACGACCTGCCCGATGATCGACGAGTCGCTCGTGCAGCGCATCCGCGCGGCGAAGAAATTCGGATCCGGCGTCGACTACGGCCGCCAGCTTCTCTACGCCAGCTTCGATATGGCGCTGTCGGGGGAGGGAGTCGGGGGTCGGGAGTCGGGAGTCGGAGAAAAAACAAGCGACCGCTCTCCGACACCCGAATCATTTTCACTTCGTCTGTGGAAGCAGATGGAAGGCTCCACGCCGATGGGCCATGTCGACGGCACCGCCTTCCCGGGCACGTTCGAGCACATCGCCAGCGGTTACGCGGCCGGCTACTACGGCTACATGTGGGCGAAGGTGATCGCGCTCGATCTGATCTCGGCGTTCGGACCGGATGTGATGAACGAAGCCACAGGGCGCCGCTTCCGCGAATTGATCCTCTCCCGTGGTAGCGAAGAGCCCGCTCGCGACCTCGTCGAGCACTTCCTCGGGCGTCCGGTTTCGAGCGATGCGTTCTTCGCCGAGATTCGCGGCGAATAGACTTAAGGGCGCAAGGGTTGTATGGTAAGCACCCTTGAGGAACCTTCCTCATCCTTCAGGCCGCCTGAGCTGAGTCAGCGCCTCTGAACCTCAATCTTCTTAGCAAACTATCTTTTCGCGCCGCTCGAAGTGTGCCGGCGAAAAGAGCAGGAGCAAACCCAATGAAAGTCTATTTCGGAAATCTGCCCAGGGACATCGATGACGCAAAGCTTGGCGAGATCGTGAAGCCGTACGGCGTCGCGACGTCGGCGGAAGTGGTCAAGGATCGCGTCACCGGCGCATCGAAGGGCTTTGCCTTCGTCGAGTTCGCGAGCGACGCAGAAGCGCAGGCCACGATCACCGCGCTGAACGGCAAGGACATGAACGGCCAGGCCGTCGTCGTAAACGAAGCGAAATCGAAGAAAGACGCACCAAAGGCCGCGGCCGCCGCGGTCTAACCCCCAACAAGGAGCTTTTGTATGACGAACGTGTTGAAACCGAAGCGCGCCCCGAAAGTCACTGTCTCGGAAAGCAACATCAAGAAATCGGCGATGCGATTGATGCAGCGTCCGCTGGTCTCACCCGAGGTGCAGTACATCCAGCGCGTCCTCGGCGCTACGGCAACGCAGGAAGCGGTCGACGAAAAAGTGATCGCAGTCCGCAAAATGCCGTGGTCCAGCATCGTCATTCCGGAGTGACAGGGCGCGGCGCAACGCCGCGCTTTGTCATCCTGCGCCGCTGCGGCGCTGCGCGGCTTCGGCGGCTCAGGATGACAGCGAGTACCCTATCGCGGTGCTGACGCGACCGGACTTCGCCAGCCGCTTCGGTGGCAATGCGGTCATCGGGATGGTGCACGTCGCTGCGCTTCCGGGTGCGCCGATCTATGGCGGATCGATGCAGGCCATCGTCGACGCTGCACTTCGCGATGCGCGTGCGTTGCGCGACGGCGGGTGCGATGCGATTGCATTCGAGAACTTCGGCGATCGCCCGTTTTTCAAGGACCACGTTCCTGTGGAGACGATCGCCTCGTTGACGCGCGTGATCGTCGAAGTCGTGGCCGAGGTGCGGATGGTGTTTGGGGTGAACGTGTTGCGGAACGATGCCGCGTCAGCGATTGCCATCGCGTCGGCGACCGGCGCGGCGTTCATTCGCGTCAACGTGCACACCGGCGCCATGCTCACCGATCAGGGGATCATCGAAGGACGTGCCGCGGAGACGCTGCGGAAGCGCGCGGCGCTCGCTCCGGATGTGTGGATCTTCGCCGATCACATGGTCAAGCACGCGATGCCGATAGTGTCTTTGGATGACATCCAGGCCGCGAAGGATCTGCGGCATCGCGGACTCGCGGACGCCGTCATCGTCAGCGGTGCGGAAACGGGAGCGGAGCCGGATCGCGGCAGCTTCGCGCGCGTGCGCGAGGCGCTACGCGACTCTCCGATCCTCATCGGCAGCGGACTGACGGAATCGAACGCGGGCACGTTCGCGGATGCCGACGGAGCTATCGTCGGAACCTCGATCAAAATCGACGGACGCGTCGACGCGCCCGTCGATCCCGATCGCGTGAAGCGGCTGGTGGCCGCATTCAAGGACGCTCGCTGATTACAGCGCGCGTCTGCCCGTGACGAGCTGAATGATCAGCACGATCACCGCGATCACGATCAGAAGGTGAATGAGTCCGCCGCCGATGTGCATCGCGAAACCGGCCAGCCACAGAATGACGAGAACGACGATGATGAGCCAAAGTAAGTTTCCCATGAGGCTCAGCAATAGCTACACGCGTGCCAGCCGGACACGAGTGGTGGATCAGTCGCCGAACGCGATGCTCCCATTGCTCGCACGCGTAGCCGCCGGCGCGTACGGTCCGAGAAACTCTCGCCGCCACCACGCGCCGGTTCGCGCGCGTTCCTCGCGCGTCGTGAACCAGTATTGATACGCGACCGCGCGCACGGCGATCGGCGGCGTGCCGTCGAACGGATTCGCGGCGAAAAGTCTCAAGACGGGAGTTGAATTCTCCAGCAATCGTCCCTCGGTATTCAGCACCCACTGATTCTCCTGAATCGATCCGAGTGACGCGAACCACAGATTCCATTCGAAGCGCGGCTGGTACGGCGCGTAAAGTCCGGGCGCCTTGCGCACATCCTGAGGCTTGTAGCGAAACGGATACGCGATCCACGTCGTGCCGTCGCGCGTTCCCTGAAACTCGATCTCGTAGCGGTTGCGCGTCATCACCGCGAAGAGGCCGTAGCGATTGGCGACGCGGAACGGACCGAGGAGCGTGACGGTCGGAAACGACGGCATCAGGAACGCGGCGATCGAGGTGAGAAGGATTGTCGTCAGCACCACCGCCGCCGCGATCGATGGCTTCCGCGTCCTCGGCACAGGAACAGGACCGCGCAGGATCGAATCGTCGAGCAGGAGCACGCCGAGGAAGAGCACGAGGTAGTTGAGAAAGGCGTAGTTGGCGGTGAGGATGATCCCGATCTGCAGCGGCGTGACGATGAGAAACGCGATGAGGCGGCAGAGCGAATTCTTTCGCGGTGCGAAGAGCAACCAGACCACGAGCAACTCGACGAAGAGCGTCAGCCCCGCGGAAAACGCGTGGAACGAATGCGGCCACTGCTGCACGTACCAGCCGATCCACGACGGCAGCGGCCCGTTCTCGTAGTACTTGTCCATCGCCGTGAGGTTGCGCCACTGCTCCTCGCCGCTGAGCAGCTTCACGAGCCCGGATTCGAAGTAGATGCGGAACCACTCCCACTGCAGCAGGAAGACGGCCGCGCGCGACGGCGCTTGATCGATCCCCATCCTTGGCCGGATGCCGCGCGGCGCGAGAAAGATCGACAGTAGCGCCGCTTCGAGCAGCATCCCGTCCGATTGATACCCGGCAAACTCCTGCGCCGCACCGACGAACGACAGGAAGCAGATGCCGGCGATGGCGATCGAGAGCCGCGGCCAGATATTGATGATGAGCGCGGCCGAGGCTGCGAATCCGATCCAGACGATGGCGCTGAGCATCGCGTCGCTCGCGCTGAACCAGAGCAGCGTCGGCGCGTACCAGTAGGCTTTCAATCCGAGCGCGCGATGGACGGCATCGAGATACTGCCCGGCCGGCAGGATCCCGCGCGGACCGATCAGGCCGTGGATCTGAAAGTAGAGCGAATAGAAAACGGAGAAGAAGATGACGCCGAGACAGCGCAGCCAGATCCAGCGCGCGCGAACGAATGACGGCGCGATCGACGGCGCAAACCATCGCTCCAGAATCGGCGCCTTCATCGCCTCGGCTGTGAATTCTTCGAACATGGGTGTCTTAACTTATCGCGACGGAGCGCTGGCGTCTCGCCAGCGGCCCCCGCGCGCGGAGGCGCGCTCGACAATCTAGCCCCGCGCTCTGCGCGGGGGGACGAGCGCGAACGAGGTTCGTGGCCGCGGAGGCGGCCACTACAAAATCTCGCGCGGCGCGAGATCATCCAGCGGCCGCCTCCGCGGCCGCAAAAATCGCCCGCGCGCACAACCCCGCGCAGAGCGCGGGGCTGGATTGTCAAGCGCACCTGCCGTCTATCGCGAACTTCGCTCGTAAATTCTCAACTCCGGCTCGCTCCAGATCACGCGAAACAACTTCGGCCGCCCCCCCCGCCACACCCTCCACCACCACGTCGACTCCGCTGCTTGTCGTGTGCCGAGGATGGCGTTGGCGGAGGCGATGCCGAAGCGCGGTTGTTCGAGGATCAGGTAGCGGACGTGCATCGCCTCGCAGGAACGCGCGAGAGTCGTCTCATCGGTCGCGAGGAGCGCCTGCTGCGCGCGCTCGAAGGTCGCGGCGTCCGGCATCGTGCCGAAGTTGTCGACGATGACGGGATGATTTCCTTCGACGTCGATCGAATGGCCCATCGACCAGGGACCGAGGACGCGTCCCGGAGGCAGCGTGCGGATGAAGGACGTCGCACGAATCCACTGCTGCTGATTGGCCGGGATTGATTGCGGCGTGATCAGCCATCCCGCGAGTTGCAGCGGGGGAGGGAGGGTGATGACGAGCGCGGCGAGGATCGCCAGTCGCTTGCGTGCGATCAGTGGGACGTACGTCGCGCCGGCGAGGGCGAGCAACGGGATGGCCACGATCCAGAAGCGGCGGCTGGTGATCGTCAGTGCGAAGTAGACGATGGCGAAAAGCGCGACCGTCAGCCGGACGGTATCGCGCGTTTTCATCGCGCGGATGGCCAGGAACCAAACCAGGATCACGCCGCCGGAGAGGCCGGCGAGGTCGGAGAGCAGATCGTCGCCGCGCGCGCGCCAGAGCGGCTGGAACTCC
>Ga0233356_1000015_pt1 | contig 91580 bp, 85 predicted proteins | sample GEONSFMMS_FD_180700 | JGI IMG/M metagenome (GOLD analysis project Ga0233356, IMG submission 180700) | Soil microbial communities from Shasta-Trinity National Forest, California, United States - GEON-SFM-MS | ecosystem: Environmental > Terrestrial > Soil > Temperate forest > Bulk soil | place...
CCCGCGGCCGGCCGACGCGCGGAGGATAGACGATGCGTGGGATTTGGGGCAAGCGGTGAACCAGATGACGCGTATCCTGCGCAAGGATCGATCGACATGGCAAAGCAGACTAAGAACCTCTCGCTTGATCCGGAAGCCATAGAGCGCGGCGAGCGGTACAGCAAGCTGCACAACACGACCGTGTCGCAGCTCGTGAACCGATTCTTGCTCGGCCTCCCGATTGGCGAAGAAGGTCAGAACATTTTCTCTCCGACCGTACGCCGGTTGATCGGCGTCGCGCCGGATGGCGATGCAGTTCAGGAGTATCACGAACACCTGCTTGAAAAGTACGGCCGTTGAACCAGACGTGCGTATCAAGAAGCATCTTCAGCGCAACGCTTCGAAGTCACTATCCTCGAACACGCTCTCTTCAGCTGTCGCGAGGAGCTCACCCGTGCCGCGCAGCTTCCGCCATGGCTTCGCATCAGCGGCTGCGGCAGTCGCCGGAACGACAACTTCGCCGTGGCGCGCCTTCAGTTCTGTCACCGGGATCGTCATTTCGATGTTCCGAATGACGATACAGGCAATCGGTTGCAATTCATTCCGCTTCTGCCCAGTCGCTTGACCCTCTCCACTCCTTCAGCCCACAATTGCGGCCTCATCCATAGGTAAGCCTCGTTGAACAAAAAGGGGGAACCATGAAGAGTCTCGTCACGCGAGCCGCGTTGTGCGTTTTGATCCTGACCATTTCCATCCCCGGTCTTCCTCTCCTGGCGCAGGAGACAAAGCCGCCGGCGCCCGCGGAAAAGAAGGCGGAGGACGAAAAAAAACCAAAAGTCACCGAAGAGATGGTGGTGACTGCCCGCAAGCGCGAGGAGACGGTGCAGGAAGTTCCCATCTCCGTGGCCGCGCCGACGGAATCGCAGCTTCGCGACCGCGGCGCGGAGACTCTCGAAGACGTCTCCGCCAACGTGGCCGGATTCACCGTCCAGAACCTCGGGCCGGGACAGAGCCAGGTAGCGATGCGCGGCGTATCGGCCGGCCAGATCGTGCGCGACCAGCCCGGCGTCAAGGAGCAGGTCGGCGTCTACCTCGATGAGTCGGTCATCTCGCTCTCGCTCTTCACGCCCGACATCGATCTCTTCGACATGTCGCGCATCGAAGTCCTGCGCGGGCCGCAGGGGACGCTGTTCGGATCGGGATCGCTGTCCGGCACGGTGCGCTACATCAGCAATCAGCCGAAGCTGGGCGTATCGGAAACGGTCGGCGAGCTCGGCGCCAGCACCATCAGCGGAGGGAGTGCAGGCGGAAATCTCAAGGTCGCCGTGAATGCGCCGCTGAGCCCCACCACGGCGATGCGCTTCGCCGGCTACTACACGCGGTACGGCGGTTTCATGGATGCCGTGCAGCCCAACCTGAGTGTGAACAAGGACGTCAACAGCGGAAATCGGACCGGTGCCCGGCTGGCCTTCCTGATCAAGCCGGACGACAAGCTGAGCATCACGCCGCGCATTCTCTACCAGAAGTTAGACATGGACGGGTGGAACCGCATCGACGTCTTCAACATCCTGGCGAATCCGTATACGACGACTCGCCCCAAAGTGACGCTCGCCGATCACCGCCAGTTCACCCAGCTCAAAGAGCCGTATACCGACAAGTTCCTGCTGGGCGACGTGAACATTTCCTACAACCTCGGCGGCGGCAAGACCCTGACGTCGATCACGTCGTACACCGACCGCGACGTGCTCGTGGTCCGCGATGCCACGGCGCTCACGGCCAGCATCACGGGCGGCTCGATCGGCCTGCCGGCGAATGTCTACACGCTCAACGCTCCTCTTTTCGATGCCACGGGTGCGAAAGGCTTCACGCAGGAGTTGCGTTTGTCGGGCGGCGCGCAGCACCTTCAGTGGGTGACCGGTGCCTTCTACAGCGACACGAAGCGCAATTACAGCCAGAACCTGCCCGTGACCGGATTCACCGCTCTGAGCGGCATTCCGACCGCCGGGACAAAGCTCGCCAAGACGGACGAGCTTTACAAGTCGGACCTTCACTATGACTTCAAACAGACCGCGGTCTTTGGAGAATTGAACTACGCGGTGAGCGACCGGCTCGATCTGACGGGTGGCCTGCGCTGGTACGACTTCAAGGAGAATCGCACTCAGGTCTTCGACGGCATCTTCTCCGATCCAATCGACAGCGTCGGATCCACCTCGGCCCGCGGATTCGCGCCGCGTGCGATCGCCAGCTTCAAACTCAACGACCGGACGAGACTGAACGCGCAGATCTCGAAGGGATTCCGCCTTGGTGGTATCAATGACCCGCTTCTTGTACCGAACTGCCAGCCTCAGGATCTCATCACCTACAGCGGCCATCCGACATGGGACGATGAGAGCCTCTGGAACTACGAGGTTGGGGCAAAGTCGTCGGTGATGAATGGCCGCGGGACATTCAATGCCGCGGCGTACTACATGGACATCAAAAACCTCCAGGCCACACTCACGGCCGGGACCTGTTCCTCGCGAATCATTCTCAATGTGCCGAAGGCGCGGTCGACCGGCATTGAATCGGAGTTCGAGGTCGCGCCAAACGACAATTTCGACTTTGCCGTTTCAGGCAGCTACAACAAGTCCCAGTTACGATCCAGCGTGACCGCTGCCGATGCCAAGGGCGTCCAGCAGGTCATTCCCGGTCTCAAAAATGGCAACCGCCTACCGACCGTTCCGGAATTTCAGATGACCGCGGCGGCCACCTACCGCCACCCGGTGGCCTCCTCGGTCGGATATCTGACCGGCGTCTATCAGCACATCGGCGACCGCTTCACGCAGCTCGGCGACCAGGCACCGGGATTCGGCACAGTCGATCTGGCCGGATTCACGGGCGACATCGGCGGTCCCTACACGCAGCCCACGTTCACCTTCAATCCGAAACTGCCGGCCTACGACATCGTCAATCTGCGGCTCGGGATCCTGATCAACAAGTGGGACACGGCGCTCTTCGTCAACAACGTGACGAACGAGACGGCCTTCCTGGCGTTGGACCAGGAGCGCGGTTCTCGCGCCCGCGTCGGCTATCTGACCAACCAGCCCCGCACGATCGGCATCAGCACACGAGTGAATTTCTAGGAGACGCTCATCCCTGTCTCCCGGCGAACGTTTCTGGAGTGCGTCGCGGCGGTCCCATTGGCAGCATCGATGGGCCGCAGCGACGCGCAGCCGCTTTCCGGCAAATCGAAGCCGCGCGTGGTCGTGATTGGCAGCGGCGCCTTTGGCGGCTGGACGGCACTGCACCTGCTCACGCTCGGCGCGCAGGTCGAACTCATCGACTCGTGGGGCCCGGGAAATCCGCGGTCCAGCTCCGGCGGCGAGACGCGCGTCATCCGCGCCATCTATGGACCCGACCGGGTCTACGTAGAGATGGTCAAGCGCGCGTACGAACTGTGGGAGAAGATCATTGCCACATCCGGCGAGCCGCTGTACACGGAGACCGGCGCGCTCTGGCTGCATCGAAAGGATGACGCGTACGTGCGTTCCTCCGTGGCGATTCTGCGGGAGCTCGGATTTCCCGTCGACAAGCTCACCATCGCCGAGGCGAAGGACCGTTATCCGCAGATCGATTTTCGCGGCGTCCACTCCGTCTGGCTCGAACGCCGTGCGGGCGCACTGTCGGCGCGACAGGCCTGCGGCGTGGTTCGCGATGCGTTTCAAAAAGGCGGCGGCAATTATCGGCAGGCGCGCATCAAACCCGGCGCGATCGCCGGCGGCTCGATGACAGCGCTTCGGCTCGATGACGGCTCGCGGATCAAAGCGGATGCGTACGTCTTCGCCTGCGGACCGTGGCTGGGCAAACTTTTCCCCGAGGTCATCGGCGATCGCATCCGCGCGACGCGGCAGGAGGTCTACTACTTTGGAACTCCCGCCGGATCGCAGCGCTACCTTCCCGCGCATCTCCCGATCTGGATCGATTTCGGCGAGCGGATCTTCTACGGCATCCCGGACGTGCACGGCCGCGGATTCAAGATCTCCGACGATACCCGCGGGGAGCCGATCGATCCGACGTCGGCGAACCGCGCACCGACGCCGCAAGGAATCGCCCGCGCTCGCGGCCTCGTCGCCGAACGCTTCCCCGAGCTCGCCAAGGCGCCGCTCGTTGCGGCCGAAGTCTGCCAGTACGAAAACAGTCCGGACGGTCATCTGATTATCGATCGCCATCCCGAGGCCGCCAATGTCTGGCTGGCCGGAGGAGGCTCCGGTCACGGCTTCAAACTGTCGCCGGCCGTCGGCGAGATGACCGCGCAGATGGTTTTGTCAGGGAAGGAAGTCCCGAAACTGTTCCGCCTGGACCGGCTCCGCGACGACCTGCATCGCAAGACGCAATTCGAAAGCAAGTAAGGCGTTGTCCTCCTGAGCCGCCCCTTCGACTCCGTTCAGGGCAAGCTCCGCTGGGTAGGCGAAGCCGGAGCAGCTTGCTCGCGCGCGAAGGCGCGCTCGACGATCCAGCCCCGCGCTCGGCGCGGGGTTGGGGCATCCCGACGGTTCCGCGGCCGCGGAGGCGGCCGCTACATGATCTCGCGCGGCGCGAGCACCTTGTAGTGGCCGCCTCCGCGGCCACAAACTCCGTACGCGCTCGTTTCCCCGCGCAAAGCGCGGGGCTAAATTGTCACGCGCGCCTTCGCGCGCGAACCGCATCGACCGAATGTTCGCCGCGTTGCGTCATTTCTTCGGCGCCTCAGGATGACAGCTTCCGCGCGATGAGCACCGCGTTCGTGCCGCCGAAGGCGAACGAATTCGACATCACGCAGCGGATGTCCTGATCCGTCCGGCCGTGGCCGGGAACGTAGTCGAGATCGCAGTCGGGATCGGGCACGTCGAGATTCGCCGTCGGCGGCACCGCGTTGCGATCCAGCGCCAGCAGCGCGATGGCGAACTCCAGCGCGCCCGCGCCACCGAGAAGATGACCGTGCATCGACTTGGTCGAGCTGACGGGGAGCTTGTAGGCGCGCTCGCCGAACACCTTCTTGATCGCGCGCGTTTCGGTGACGTCGTTCAACACCGTCGCGGTGCCGTGCGCGTTGATGTAGCCGACGTCGTCCGCCGCGATCTTCGCGTCGTCCAGCGCAAGCGTCATCGCCATCGCTTGCCCGTCGACGGACGGCTTGGTGATGTGCTGGTGATCGTTGCTCGATCCATAGCCGATCAATTCGCCGTACACGCGCGCGCCGCGGCGCATCGCCGATTCGCGCTCTTCGAGAATGACCATGGCCGCACCTTCGCCGAGGACGAGGCCGGTGCGATTTTTTGAGAACGGCCGGCTGGCGGTGGAAAAATTCGCGCGGTCCGGCATCGCCAGCACGTGCATCGCTTCCCACGATTTGTAGAAGCCGAACGTCAGCGGCGCCTCGGCACCGCCGGCGACCATCACATCCGCGTAGCCATGACGAATCTGCCGGAACGCCTCGCCGATCGAAACCGATGATGACGAGCATGCGCAGGAGTAGGTCAGATCAGGTCCGGCCAGTCCATGCTGAATGGCGATGTGTCCCGCGGGCGCATTGTTCATCACCTTGAGCACAGTCAGCGGCTTCACGCGGTCGGGATCGCGCAGCAGCAACTGCGCGAATGTCTCTTCGAGCGCGTTCGCCGCGCCCATGCCGGTGCCGAACGAAACGCCGGCGCGGGCGCGGTTTGCGTCCGTGAATTCGATGCCCGCATCCTTCACCGCCATCGATGCGGCGGCGATCGAAAACTGCGTGACGCGGTCGATCTGGTCAGGGCGCTGCACGTACGGCGCCGGATCAAAGTCCGCGGCGCCGCCGGCGTTCGAATTCGTCCCCTTCGGTCCCTCGGTGATGACTTCTCGCACGCCCGACCGCCCTTCCATCAACGCGGAGAAGAGCGCATCCGGATCGTTGCCGAGCGGCGAGATCACGCCGATTCCTGTGACGACCACGCGTCTCATGTCTGCTGAGCAACGTAAAGAAATCGATCAACTCTTCCAACGCACGCCACTCTCGGTCGCGAACGCAAAACGCGGCGTATTTCGCGAAGCTTTGGAGTGCGGTGGCGATCGAGCCACCGCTTTGGGAGGGCGGTGGAATCGCGATGAACCAGCGCCGTCGAATGTAAGCGCGGCGCAGGTCTCGCAGGCTGCGAGTAGTCGCAGTTCCCCCTTCCTCCCAAAGCGGTGGCTTTGCCACGCGCACTCCAAAGCTTCGCGAAATACGCCGCGTCTCGCGCCTGCATCGAATGCGGCAAGTCGACAATCACCGCGGGATGAACACGCGGTAAATCAGCGCGGTACCGAAGCCCCAGGCGGCATTCACGATCGGGCCGATCATCATGGCCCGCGGCTTCCATCCGCCGGCGATCGGCTGATGCTTGATCGGCGCGACGATGAACCACGCCACCAGCGTTGGGAAGATCGCGCCGAACAGGATGGCGGCAGTCCAGAACGATGCGCCGCGGCGGCCTTCGATCATCGGCATCATGATCACGCCCCATACACCGCCCCAGAACGCGAGCGAGATCACCGCCGGAATGCCGAACGGCGGGACGGCCTGCATCGGCCAGGCGGCCTTCGGCGCGATGTTGAACGTGTGCAGCAGCGCGAGCACGCACTGGTGAAAAACGACGGTGGAGACGAAGCCGGCGGCGAATGCGATCACAACGCGTTTGATCATCACAGTACCCTTCGAAAGTAGTCGATCGTTTTCGTCAGCCCTTCTTCGAGCGGCACAACGGGCTCCCACTTCAGGAGCGACCGCGCCTTCGTGATGTCGGGCCGGCGAATCTTGGGATCATCCTCGGGGAGTGGGCGGAACTCGATGGGCGCCTTGCTGCCGATCAGGCGTTTGATCTCCTCGGCGAACTGCAGCACCGTCATCTCGTTCGGATTGCCGATGTTGGTCGGGTTGACCTCGTCGGACATCAGCAAGCGGTAGATGCCTTCGATCAGGTCGGTGACGAAGCAGAACGAGCGCGTCTGCGATCCGTCGCCGAACACCGTCATCGGCTCGTTGCGCAACGCCTGCGAGATGAACGCCGGCACGACGCGGCCGTCTTTGATGCGCATGCGCGGACCGTACGTATTGAAAATGCGCACGATGCGCGTCTCGACGCCGTGGAAGCGGTGATACGCCATGGTCATGGCCTCGGCGAAGCGCTTGGCCTCGTCGTACACGCCGCGCGGACCGACCGGATTCACGTTGCCCCAGTAGTCCTCTTTCTGCGGATGCACGAGCGGATCGCCATACACCTCGGAAGTGGACGCGATGAGATAGCGCGCGCCTTTGTCCTTGGCCACGCCGAGCGTTTTGTGCGTGCCGAGGGAACCGACTTTCAACGTCTGAATCGGTTTCTCGAGATAGTCGATCGGACTCGCGGGCGACGCAAAATGGAGGACGTAATCGAGATCACCATCGATGTGGATGTAGTTCGTGACGTCGTACTTCACGAACGAAAATCCCTCGCGGCCGATCAGGTGTTGGATGTTGGCGGGATTGCCGGTGATGAAGTTGTCGATGCAGATGACTTCGTGGCCGCGATCGAGGAACAGCTCGCAGAGGTGCGAGCCGAGGAATCCGGCGCCGCCGGTGATGAGCGCACGGCCCATCAGGCGGTGACCGCCTTGCGCACGTCTTCGGCGCGGCCGACCGACGAGTAGTAGAAGCCAAGCGCCTTCATGCGCTGCGGATCGTAGACGTTTCGGAGATCGATGAGATTCGGCACTTTCATCGCTTTCTTGATGCGCTCGAAGTTGAGCGCGCGGAACGCATTCCACTCCGTTGCCAGCACGATCGCATCCGCCCCCTCGGCGGTGCCATACGCGTCCTCGCAATAGTCGACGTTCTCGAAAATCGCGCGGCTGTTCTCCATCGATTGTGGGTCGTACGCCTGAATGCGCGCGCCGAGGGCCTGCAGTCCCTTGATGACGGGGATGGCGGGCGAGTCGCGCATGTCGTCGGTGTCGGGCTTGAAGGCGAGGCCCAGGATACCGATGGTCTTCCCCTTCACCTCGCCGTCTAGCGCCTCGACGATCTTCGTGACCATGCGCTGCTTGATGTCGTCATTGACGCGCAGCACCGCTTCCATGATCTGAAACGGATAGCCGTACGCGCGCGCGATCGTGGCCATGGCCGAGCTGTCTTTCGGAAAACACGATCCGCCGAAACCCGGACCGGCCTGGAGGAACTTCGGTCCGATGCGAGTATCCAGCCCCATACCGAGTGCAACATCCTGCACATTGCCGCCGACGCGCTCGCAGATCTGCGCGACCTCGTTGATGAACGAGATCTTCGTAGCCAGGAAGCCGTTCGCCGCGTACTTGATCAACTCGGCCGATTCGACGTTCGTGACGACGAACGGGATTTCGAGCGAGTGCAGCGGCGCGTAAATCTCCTTCATCAGCGCGACCGATTCTTCGTCCGAGGCGCCGATCACGACGCGGTCGGGCTTGAGGAAATCTTCGATGGCCGAGCCCTCGCGTAGGAACTCGGGATTCGAAACGACGGAGCCCTTCTGTCCGTTGCCGGATTCGTCGAGGATCTGCTCGATCATCCGGCCGGTACCGATCGGAACCGTCGACTTCGTGATGACGAGCTTCGGCCCGTTCATGTGCCTGGCGATCGTGCGCGCGACGTTTTCGACGTATGTCAGATTCGCCGATCCGTCCGGCTTCGGAGGCGTGCCGACGGCGATGAAGATGGCCCGGCTGCGGCTGATGGCGTCGCCGAGGTCGGTCGTGAAACGCAGCCGTCCCTCGCCGGCATTGCGGCTGACGATCTTGTCGAGACCCGGCTCGTAGATCGGAATCTGCCCGTTGTTCAGGGCGTCGATTTTTTTCGGATCGATGTCACAACAGATGACGTCGTTACCGAAGTCGGCCAGACCGGCCCCGGTAACGAGCCCGACATAGCCCGTTCCGATGACTGCGATATCCACCTGGGAAACCTCCGGGGCAAGTAGTGCGCGAACGCGCGGCGCGAGATCGTATCACCGGCTAACTACATCGGCGGTGAGGTCGAAGTGGTGGTCGTTGTCGTAGTGGTTGTCGTCACCGGCGGGACATCCGGCACCGCGGGTGCCTCGGTCTTCGTCGTCGGCTTCGTCGAGACCGGCGGCGGCGGCGCGGCTGGCGCGGGTTGGGTCGACTGCGTGTCGTAGCGCTTCTGAATTCCGCTCTGCTGGCGGTTGCGTATCAGCCAGCGCAGGAGTTTCGACTCGTTGATGCCGATGAGGATGTCGTTGACCGATTCGTAGACCGAGGGATCGTTGACCAGTTTCCCTGCCGTCCCTTCGCCGCGATTCAATTTCGCGACGGTGTCGTTGAGCTGATGGAGCAGACCGGTGAACTCGTTGAGCGCCTGATCGCCGTACGTTTTGTCATTCATCAGGCGCGGCACGAGACCTTGTCCGCTTTGATACGACGCGCTGATCGCGGCCAGGTTCGATGATGTCGTCTTCAGGTTGTCGACGAGCTCGTAGACTTTCTTTTTCCCCTCGGGATCCGACAACAGCGCCGGGATCATGCCCTGGCCGCTCTTCAGGCTTCCCTGCACGTCAGCGACGAGCGTCTGCAGCGAGCGGGCGCTCTCCTGGATCGAGCCGGTGAGTGAGGTGGCGTAGGTGTCGTCGTACACGAGGCGTCCGACCAGACCCTTGCCGCTTTCGACGTGTCCGAGGATGGCGTTGGTCTTGTTCAGCGTGGTCAGGAACGTATCGGTGATGCGCTGCTTGGTCTCGGGCGTTGACGTCAGCTCACCGATGAGACCTTCGCCGCGGTCGACGCGGCCGAGGATGTTCTTGAGCGAATAGGAAATCTGCACGAAGTTGTCGACGAGATCCTCACCCGAGGAGATGAGCTGATCGACGTTGGTCTGCCGCGCGGCGGGAATCATTGCGCTCGGCTCGAGTGCATCGAACTTCGGGCTGCCGGGCGAGATGTCGATGTAACTGTCGCCGGCGAGAAGACCGAGCTTTTTCATGCGCGCTCGGGAGTCGCCGCGGATGCGGTCCGCGTACTTGCGGTCAACCATCAGCACGATGTCGACGTCGCGCATTTTCGGATCGAAAGGAAGAGTGATGTCTTTGATGACACCCACCGTCACGCCGGAGATCTTGACCGGGTTCCCCTCGGCCAGCCCGGTGACGTTGTCGAGGCGCACTTTGTATTCGTTCTTGCGCGAGAAGATCTTCTGCTCCGAGCCGATGAAGAAAACGAAGATCATCAGCACGAGCAGCGAGGCCGCGACGAGAAGCCCGACTCGGATCGTTTTTTCTTTGGGTTTAGGTGCCATCGTTTTGTACCGAACCGTTTTCCTGCATTGCCAGATTTCACTGAGGCGGCTGGGCCGCGGTGACGGCTGAGGCTTTCAGGAATTCGCGCAGCACCGGATGCTCCGAGGTGCGCGCTTCCTCCATCGTCCCCACCCACTCGAATACGCCTTTGTTGAGAAAGGCGATGCGGTCGCCGACCGAGAACGCCGACTGAATGTCGTGCGTGACGACGACCGAGGTGACGTTGAGTTTCGACTGCAGATCGATGATCAACTCGTTGATTTTCTGCGACGTGATCGGATCGAGCCCGGTGGTCGGCTCGTCGTAGAGAATCATCTTCGGATCGAGCACGATCGATCGCGCCAGCCCGACGCGCTTGCGCATGCCGCCGGAGAGATCGACCGGCATGAGGTTCTCGGTGTTCGGCAGGTTCACGAGCCCGAGCTTTTCTTTCACCGCCCGCGCGATCTCATCCTCGGACATCTCCGCATGCTCGCGCAACGGAAAGGCGACGTTCTCGAAGACGTTCATGGAGTCGAAGAGCGCGCCGCTCTGGAACAGCATCCCGAACTTTTTCCGCACGCGGTACAGCTCTTCCTCGGGATGATCGGTGATGTCTTCATCCTCGACGATGACGCGGCCGCTGTCCGGCGCTTCCAATCCGAGCATGTGCCGCAGCGTGACCGACTTGCCGCTGCCCGATCCGCCGAGGATGACAAGGACTTCGCCGCGATAGACCTTGAGGTCGGCGCCGCGCAGCACCTGTTTGTTTCCGTACGCCTTGTTGACGTCGCGGAACTCGACGAAGAGATCGCGCGAATGACGCCTTCTGTCAGGCGTCTCGCGCGTCTCGGCGCGGCGGTCGGGTGCGATGGTCGTTTCGGTCATCAGAAGATGAAGAGGAAGACTTTGGTCAGGAAGAAGTCGAGGATCAATACGGTGATCGATGCCGTGACGACGGTGGCGGTGGTGGAACGTCCAACGCCGTCCGCGCCGCCGGTGGTGCTGAGGCCGTTGTAGCAGGCGATGAGGCCGATCGCGAATCCGAAAAAGAAGGTCTTGCCGACGCCGGACGCGAGGTCGTTGTACTTGACGGTCTCGATGACGCTGCGGATGTAGAAGTTGGAGCTGAGGTGCAGGCTGCCGACGGCGATGATCAATCCGCCGAGAATGCCGATGAAGCAAGCCAGCAAGGTCAGGAGCGGCATCATGATCGTCGTAGCTAGCACGCGCGGCACGACGAGCTTGCGGACCGGATTCGTGGCCAGCGCACGCAAGGCGTCGATTTGCTCGGTGACTTTCATCGTGCCGATCTCCGCCGCGATGCCGGCGCCGACGCGGCCGCCAACCATGAGCGCCATCAGCACCGGCGCGAGCTCACGAATCAGTGAGAGCGAAACGACTTTGCCGATCAGCAGCGCGCCGCCGAACTCAGCGAGCGAGTACGCAGTCTGCAGCGCCAGCACCATGCCGATGAATAGCGAGGTGATGGCCACGATGGAAATCGATCGAACGCCGATCTGATCGAACTGCGCGATGACCACGGCGCGGTCGATCGGTCCTCGGATGAATTGCTGGATCGTCTGCGTGGCCAGGTCGGCCACCCCGCCGAGGTAGTAGAGGGCCTCTTCCCCGTGCCGCTTGATGCGGTCGACGAACGCGTTCCCCCGCTCGATGAGAGAGCGCGAGGCCGGTTTCGGGGCGGTGTTCGTTTCGAGGATGGAGGTCAAAGCGTGCGTGATGCTACTAAAGGTTAATTGAGAAGAGGTCTTTTATACTTTCGAGCCTCAAAGTATAATTCGCAACCGCCGGTGTACCGCTGCGGCAGGAGTATCGAAAACGCACAACCTCGGCCCGCAGTTCCGCACTTCTCGGCGCGATGATCGATCGCCTGTTTGAGCTGCCGGCGATCACGATCACTGCCGCAGCGCGCGAGCTCGACGTGACCTATCGGGCAGCAAAGATGAACGTTGAGAAACTCGTCGCGTCCGGAATTCTCACTGAGCCTGCGACCGGCCGAAATCGCGTCTACATGGCGCGGGAGATCATTGACCTGCTCGAAGGTCCCTGATCACTGCCCGCCGAAGATTGAACGCAACAACTTCCGCAGCCCGCGCTCCTCTTTCTTCTTTGGTTGCTGTTGCGGCGCGGTCGCTGGCCCTGTTGGATTCGGGATCACTCCCTCGGCCTGCGCCTGCGCGGGCTCGGTGTTGTCGCGCCAGAACGGACTTGGTTCGCCGCTGCCGGCGTGGAGTGGGCATACCGAGGTGGGTTCGGTGCCGGCGACGAATATCTCGTCCTTCGTTTGCGGGCAATACGGCGTCGCCAGCATCCCCGACTGCGGATCGATCTGGCGGTCGATGACATCCTCGGGGCGTTTCCAATCGACGTCGGGAATCAGGCCGCTGACGCGATTCATATTGTTCGTCCAGATCGGCACACACGCATCGCCGCCGGCCAGACGAATGCTGTGGCCGTCGTCGAAGCCGAGCCAGACCAGCGAGAGGATGCGGGGCGAGTAGCCGATGAACCACGCGTCGCGGTAACTGCTCGTCGTCCCCGTTTTCCCGGCGAAGGGACGCTCGAATCCGAGTTGGCGCGCCTTGCTGGCGGTGCCGAATTCGAAGACCCCTTTGAGCACGTCGTTCATCACGTAGCAGACGCTGGCCGGCGCCACGCGCTTCATCTTCACTTCGCGCGACTCCAGCAACTTCCCCTCGGCAGTCGATACCGCGAGGATCGAGATCGGTTCGGCTTTCACGCCGAGGTTCGCGAAGGCGGAGTAGGCGTAAGCGATTTCGAGCGGGGTGACTTCGAACGCTCCGAGCGACACCGACGGATACGGCGCGAGATGGCTCTCGATGCCGATCGTGGCGGCGGTCTTGATCACGTTCGGAACGCCCGCGTTCATGGCCGCGCGAACGGCCGGGATGTTGTACGAATGCGCCAGCGCCTCGCGCACGGTGACCTGACCGTGGTAGCGGAGGTCGTAGTTCTGCGGCGTCCAGACCGCGTTGCCGGTGCGGATGCTGATCGGCGAATCGTCGAGCACCGTGGCGGCGGTGAAGGCCTGCTGGCCGCGCGCCGGATCCATCGCTGTCGCATAGACGAATGGTTTGAACAGCGATCCCGGCTGCCGCCGCGCCTGAATGGCGCGGTTGAACTGCGTCTTCGAATAGCTCCGGCCTCCGACGAGCGCCTTCACGTAGCCGGTGCCCGGCTGGATGGTGAGAATCACGCCCTCGAGCGGCGTCGGTGACTTGCGCAGATACGGATAGTGTTTGTTGAGCGCCTCGATGCCGCTGTCGAGCGACTGTTCCGCTGACCGCTGCATGATCGTGTCGAGCGTCGTGAACACGCGCAGCCCCTCGGTGCGAAGCTGCGTCTCGGGATACGTTTCTTTTAACTGCTTGAGCACGAGGTCGACGAAAAACGGCGCGCTGCGCGACGTCTTCGGAAATCGTGACGTCGTCAGCGGTGACGCCACTGCCTGGTCGTACTCCGCCGGCGTGATGTAGCCCTGCTCCTTCATCAGTTGCAGCACGGTGTCGCGCCGGCCTTTGGCGCGATCGGGATGCGACAGAGGGGACAGCACATTCGGCGAACGGATGATGCCGGCCAGCGTGGCCGCCTCGGGGAGCGTCAGGTACGTCACGTGTTTGCCGAAGTACACCTGTGAAGCCTGCTCGACGCCGGCGATCTGCACGGCTCCGTTCTGGCCGAGGTAGATCTCGTTGAGATACGCCTCGAGGATCTGCTGCTTGCTGTAGCGCGCCTCCAACAGCACCGCCATGAGCATCTCGTGAATCTTGCGTCCCCAACTGCGCTCGGGATTGAGAAAGAAGTTTTTGATTAGTTGCTGCGTCAGCGTAGAACCGCCATGGGTGATGTTGCGGTTGCGAATGTCGGTGACGAGCGCGCCGAGCGAACCGCGGATCGAGATCCCTTCATGGTGGTAGAAGTTCTTGTCCTCAGTGGAAATGATCGCTTCACTGACGACCTTCGGCACTGCATCCAACGAGACCGGCAGCCGGTCTTCCATTTCGTTGTTGTAGATCGACGTGATGAGCTCCGGCTCGATGCGGATGCCGCGCAACGCCACGCCGTCGTCGAGCCGCTTGATGCCGCGAACGGTGCCGCCGTCCATCTCGATCGCCACCGGCAGCGCGCGGAATTCGATGTCGGGATACTCGAAGTTCTGCAGGTAAATCTCGAGCGTCGATCCGGCGTAGCGATACTCGCCGGGATTGGTCACGCGCGCCGCGACCTCGTGATACCCGACATGGTTCAACTTCGGCTCGAGCAGCGCCCGGGGAATGGTCATCCCCGGAACGAGCGGCGTGGCATCCGAATAGATCCGGCTTGGCAGATCCCATCGTCTGCTCGATTCAAATTTCTTCGTGATGATGACGTACGTGTAGCCGACGAATGCCAGAAACCCGACGAAGCAAACCATGACGAGAAAGGCAATCCCCGCCGAGTGCCGCCAGAAGAAATCCTTGATCCGGGAACGAGTAGCCATCGAGAAATGAGGGTACCAACAAAATAAGGCAGCGGTGTGGCAGAGCTAACGCCCGCGCGCAGGAGAGAACTCTAACCCGGCCAGACCCAGTCCCGAATGGCCGGCATGTCGTCGCCGAACTCGCAGACGTACTGGCGGTGCTCGACCAGCTTGTCGTGCATGTCCTGCTTCACGTGCGCGTAGCGCGTGGCCAGGCCGGGGACGCGGTCGATGACGTCGATGACCAGGTGGAAGCGGTCCAGATCGTTGAGCACCGTCATGTCGAACGGCGTGGTGGTGGTCCCTTCCTCCTTGTAGCCGCGCACGTGCAGGTTGTCGTGATTCGTGCGGCGGTACGTGAGGCGATGGATCAGCCACGGGTAGCCGTGGAAGGCGAAGATGACCGGCTTGTCGGCGGTGAAGAGCGAGTCGAAATCTCTGTCCGGCAGTCCGTGCGGATGCTCGCCAGGCGGCTGCAGCGTCATCAGATCGACGACGTTGATGACGCGGATCTTCAAATCCGGGAGGCGCTCGCGCAGGATAGAGACGGCGGCCAGCGTCTCCAGCGTCGGCACGTCGCCGGCGCAGGCCATGACCACGTCGGGCTCGCAATCGTGATCGTTGCTGGCCCAGTCCCACATGCCGATTCCGGCGGTGCAATGCTTCGTGGCCGCGTCGATATCGAGGTACTGCAGCGCGGGCTGCTTGCCGGCCACGATGACGTTCACATAGTTGCGGCTGCGCAAGCAGTGATCGACGACGGACAGCAGCGTGTTCGCGTCCGGCGGCAGATAGACGCGCACCACTTCCGCCTTTTTGTTCATGACGTGATCGATGAAGCCGGGATCCTGATGGCTGAAGCCGTTGTGGTCCTGCCGCCAGACGTGCGATGTAAGCAGGTAATTCAGCGACGCGATCGGACGGCGCCACGGAATGTGGCGCGTCGTCTTCAACCACTTCGCGTGCTGGTTGAACATCGAATCGATGATGTGAATGAAAGCCTCGTAGCAGGAGAAGAAGCCGTGCCGGCCGGTGAGCAGGTAACCTTCCAGCCAGCCTTGGCAGAGGTGCTCGCTCAGCACTTCCATCACGCGGCCTTCATGCGCGATGTTTTCGTCGGTCGGCAGGATCGTGCCGGTGAAGACGCGGTCGGTCGCTTCGAAGAGCGCGTTGAGGCGGTTGGATGCGGTTTCGTCGGGGCCGACGATGCGGAAGTTGTCCGGGTTGTCTTTGATAATGTCGCGCAGAAAGGCGCCGGCGATGCGCGTCGCTTCGTTGAGCGACGTGGCCGGCTTCTTCACCTCGATCGCGTACTTGCGAAAATCCGGCATGCGCAGATCGCGCAGCAGCAGTCCGCCGTTTGCATGCGGATTCGCTCCCATGCGGCGCTCGCCCTTGGGCGCGAGCTCGGCGAGCTCCGGCAGCAGCGTTCCGTTCTCGTCGAAAAGCTCCTCCGGTTTGTAGCTCTTCATCCATTCCGACAGCAGCTTCACGTGCTCGGGCTTCTTTGCAAGATCGGCGAACGGAACCTGGTGCGATCGCCACGAGCCTTCCGTCTTGAGCCCGTCCACTTCCTTCGGACCGGTCCACCCTTTCGGCGTGCGCAGGATGATCATCGGCCAGGTCGGACGCGTGCTGAATCCGTTCGTGCGCGCGTCTTTCTGAATATTCGCGATGTCATCGAACGCGCCATCCAACGTCGCCGCCATCAATTGATGCATCAGCGCGGGATCGTCGCCTTCGACGAAGTACGGTTTGTAGCCGTAACCCGTGAAGAGATCGCGCAGCTCGTCGTTGCTGATGCGCGCGAGGACAGTCGGATTGGCGATCTTGTAGCCGTTGAGATGCAGGATCGGCAGCACGGCGCCGTCGTTGACAGGATTGAGGAACTTGTTCGAATGCCAGCTCGCCGCCAGCGGTCCTGTCTCGGCCTCGCCGTCGCCGACGACACACGCTGCGACGAGATCGGGATTGTCGAAGACCGCGCCGTACGCGTGCACGAGCGCGTATCCGAGCTCGCCGCCTTCGTGAATCGATCCCGGCGTCTCCGGCGCGGCATGGCTCGGAATCCCGCCCGGAAACGAGAATTGCTTGAACAACTTCTGCATCCCCTCGGCATCGCACGAGATCCGCGGATACATCTCGCTGTATGTGCCCTCGAGATACGTATTCGCGACGAGACCCGGCCCGCCGTGGCCCGGACCGGCGATGTAGATCATGCTCAGATCGCGCGCCTTGATGACGCGATTCAGATGGACGTAGACGAAGTTCAGCCCGGGCGTCGTGCCCCAGTGGCCGAGGAGGCGGGCCTTGGTGTGCGCGAGCACGAGCGGCTCGCGAAGCAGCGGATTGTCGAGCAGGTAAATCTGGCCAACGGAGAGAAAGTTCGCCGCGCGCCAGTACGCGTGCATGCGGCGCAATTCGTCGGGCGAGAGCGGTTGGTTATCCACCGCGCGATTCTATGGGAAACGCAGGTCAACTTCGCTTCGGTACGACCAGCAGCAGGCCGCCGGCCACGATCGCGGCGATGCCCACCCAGAGCGGGACGTTGACCGTCTTCTTTTCCTTCAGCGAGAGGTCGATCGGTCCGGCTTTGATCTCGTGCGTTGCCTTCGTGTAGGTGAATTTCCCGTAGAACAGTCCGGCGATGCCGGCCACGATCAGGAGGATTGCGACGATCTTCAGTGCGCTCATGGCCACATCTTACGCCGCCTCCAACACGCCCCGCGCCGGCCACACCATTGCCACATTTCGAACCGACGATGCCGCCATGGGAAAACACATCGCGGCCATCGTCCTCATCTTCCTCTTCACCACCTTCGCCTGGATGATCCTCGGCACGTCCATCGTCGCCCGCAGCAGCTCGGCGGACGACGGTCTGACCCGAGGCGTCGAGTCCAACTGGGGCTCCGCGCAGCAGCAGTCGCCGCCGACCGCGGTTGCGACGCACATCGAGCCGCGCACGGAGCAGGAGAGTGTGAACGGAGTGATCACGAAGAAGGTGATCAACGCAACAGTCGCCACGCCGCTGCAGATCGAGCAAAGCCGCATTCGAGTCGCGCTCGATCTCGAACAGCGGCAGAAGGGATTGCTCTGGTTCGCCACGTATCGTGTGGCTTTTCACGGCGACTACGTTCTCCGAAACAGCACGCCGTCCGATCAGGTCACCGTGAAGCTGGTCTTCCCCGCGCCGGATGCCATCTACGACGACCTCGTGGTCCGTGCCGACGGACAGCCGCTCGCGCTCACGGCCGAAAACGGCGCCGTCTCCGGCGTCATCCGCCGTCCGCCCGGCGCACCGATCCATCTCGAGATCGGCTATCGCTCACAAGGCCTCGGCACCTGGGACTACAAACTCGGCGATAACGTGTCGCAGGTTCACGACTTCGTCCTGCAGATGACGACGAACTTCGACGCCATCGATTTCCCGCAGGGCGGCCTCTCCGCTACGACAAAGATGAAATCCGGCCGCGGCTGGCTGCTGACCTGGAAGTATTCGAACCTCGTCACTGGCTATCGCATCGGCATGGTCATGCCCGAAAAACTGCAACCCGGACCGCTGGCCGGCCGCATCAGCTTCTTCGCGCCCGTCTCGCTGCTGTTTTTCTTCTTCCTCATCTTCATCATCACCACGCTACGCGGCATCGACCTTCACCCGATGCACTACTTCTTCCTGGCCACGTCGTTCTTCGCTTTCCATCTGCTGCTCGCGTATCTCGTCGATCACATCTCCATCCACGCGGCCTTCGCGATCTGTTCGGCGGTCTCGATCTTTCTCGTGGTCAGCTACCTGCGCATCGTGGTCGGCCAGCGTTTCGCCTTCGTCGAAGCGGCGCTCACGCAGTTCATCTACCTCGTCCTCTTCTCCTACGCCTTCTTCTTCAAAGGCTTCACCGGCCTGGCCATCACCATCGGCGCGATCATCACGCTGTTCGTGGTCATGCAACTGACCGCGCGCATCAACTGGCGGCGCCCGACGGAAAGAGAGGCGGCGGCGTGAGCGGCCTATTTGATCGGAATGCCCTTGCGAAGCGTGATCTTGCCCGGAAGATAGATCGGTTTGATGTCGTGCTTCCAGAGGGAGCTGCCGCCCAGACCAAGTTCGGCGCTCCCTTCGCACGTGCCGGCTTCGATGCCGCGAATTTCTCCCGATTGCACCCGGACTGTGATGCCTTTGAGCTTCAAGGAGAGCGTGACCTCGAATTCGATGCGCCGGATGACTTCAGGCCCCACCTGAATCTCAACGAACGGATGCAGTTTCGTTTTGACCGGGTGCTCCGCCAGCGGAACGAGCACGGTTTCACCCGACTTGCTCTTGTCCGCCGCGTCCGACAGCAGGTGGTATTTCTCCCACGCCCCGGCGAACAGCGTGACCGCGTCGATGCCCTCGAGGACCTCGGCGAGCTTGCTGCTCATCGCGCCTTCGATCGCAGACGAGGTCATCCCCGGCAGCGCGCCCGATATTTTCGACTTGAACGCCTCGACATCCTTCTCATCCATCCCCGCGCGCAAGACCTCGGCTGGAAATCCGCCCTCCGGCATCCCGAGTAAATCCTTCAGCGAAAGCGTCTCGTCAGACATCGCCATCTCCTTCGCCGCGGATTCCTCCGCGCAACTCAACCTCCGGCATTCGCCGAACTAACTCGGGATGTTCGATCTCATACTCGATGGACCGCATTCCGCCATTGAACGCCACCGGCGATTTCGCCTGCAGCTTCGGTTCAGACGGTTTCCGATTGAGCGCCCGAAGAACGCGCGCCAGCAGGAAGGTGACGACGAGCAGAAGGACAACCGCAGCCGCTCCGATCCACAGAAGGGGGTTCGATGACGCGCCGGTTGTCGGTGCTGTGGTCGTCGTCGTTGTTGTCGATTCCGTCGTGGTTGTCGGTAGAGACGTAGCCTCGGTCGTCGTCGTGGCTGAGGATGTCGTCGACTCCGTCGTAGTGGTTGGCTCCGTAGCAGTCGATCCTTCGGTAGCAACCGTGGCCGTCGTATCCGACGTCGTGGCGTCGGTCGTCGACGGCGTCGTATCCGTCGGCGGCGGCGGAAGGATGTCGACGGGAACTCTGCTGCCGATCTTGAAGCGCCCGTCGATGACCCCGACGATGGAAACCACACGATTGCCAGCGTCGGCGAACCGATGCGTCACCACCGCGTTCGCGGTCGACTCGGCACGACTGCCATCGCTCCACATGAAGAAATAACTGACCTTCGGCCCCGCCGGCAGCGGCGGCACAAACGCCGCCGTGAACGTCAACTCACTCCCCGCATACGCCGGCGCCGCCGGACCACTCAAGACCAGTCGCGGCATTTCGCCAAGCGTCACCACAACGCCGCTGCCGTACCGAACCGTCGTCCCCGCCGCAGGCTCCTGCCCCACCGCAATTCCGTTTTCCACGCCCGAGAACTTCGGTTGAAGATGCAACGGCTCGAGGACCCGCGTCACCTCGACGCGATTCATCCCGAACAACGACGGAACGGTAGCCGTCGAACGCATGTAGCTCGTCGCGGTGGTATTGATGCCGCGCGTTTCATTGACCGCGGCGGTGGCCTTCGTCCGGCTCGGAGGAGCCTGCCCGAACATCCGCGAAGTCAAAAACACGCACAGCATGATGACAATCAGCCGCCACGCGGCCGCCAATGGTTTCGATCGGTTCACGGTTAGCCAATTATGCGCTGGAATTCAGCGGTCCTGCGCTGGACGAGAGGGAGCGAAAAGGATTGCGCAGTGCAGAGCCGCCAGAGCAGCATGGAGAGCACAACAATGACGGGCTCTTTTGTTTTGGCTGCCGAGATAGGGAATCAGCGGCATGCGTCCGTCCTCTAAGAGAGATCCCATAAAAGGAGCCGCGTCTTATGAAAACAGACGTCGCCATCAACGGCGGAACGAGCTCGACGTCGAACTACCTCACATGGTCGCCCAGTCCGGGAGAGATCTGGCTGTCAAACGCGGCAGGGGCGACGGCTCCGGTGAAGGTCATACTCCGCAACCAACGGACCAACGTTGGGGGCCAGGTCGTCTTCACCACCAACTCCGCGGTAGCGGGAACCGACGAGCTGCGCCTCGACCTTCCGCCCGACGGCACTCGTGTGCCGTTCTACGTGGCCGGGAAGTATCCGCTGGCCAGCAAGGCGGACAAGGACGCCGCCGTCGAGGTCATCGAGTCAGCCACGGGGACGCAGCTCTCGCTGACGCAACTGATGGTGCGTATCCGGAAGGATGCGAACCTCCTCACCCCGAGCGAGAGAGACTTGTTCATCTCCGCTTTCGCGACGCTGAACAACAGGGGTACGGGACGATTCAGCATCTTCCGCGACATGCACCGTGGCATCTCCTATTACGAGGCCCACGGTTTCCCCGGCTTCCTGGCGTGGCATCGCGCCTATCTGCTCGATCTCGAGCGCGAGCTCCAGGACATTGAGGCCAGCGTGGCCCTGCCCTACTGGCGATTCGACGTACCTGCGCCGAAGATCTTCCACAAAGACTTTCTCGGCGAGTCCGATACGTTCGGCACGGTGGCGTTTTCCGCCAATAACCCGATTCAATACTGGCGTACTGACACGAGTGACGGGATCACGCGTGATCCGCTCTTCGATCCGCTAACCGATCCTGCATTCGTGCTTTCCGAGTCGGGTACGCTGGCGTACGGCGCGATGTATGCCGACTTCGAGAAGATGGAAGGCGATCCCCACGGAAACGCGCACACGAGCTTCACCGGCTGGCTCGACGATCCCGCCACCTCTCCGAAAGATCCGGTTTTCTTCCTCCTGCACTGCAACGTGGACCGGCTGTGGGCGAAATGGCAGCTGGCCAATGCCCGCTTCGACGTCACGAATATTGCTACCTATCCGCATCAGGGTAAGGCCGGAACGCCGAGCCAGACAACGCGCATCGGCCACAACCGCCTCGACACGATGTGGCCATGGAATGGCGTAAAGGGAACGACCGGCGGCATCAGTGACCGTCCGCCAGACGCGCCCGGCGGAGGACTTGCTCCGTCGGTGATCGTGGCCGCGCCGGCGGCGTCGCCGACGGTCGGTGAGATGATCGACTGGCAGGGCAAACTCACGACTGCCACCCGAATGGGCTTCGACTACGATGACGTCCGGTTCTGACAGCCGTGACCGCAGGCGCATGGAGGCGCAGCGATGAGTAACGACGATCGACGGAACTTCGAAAAGGCAGTGCGTGCGGCGGTCCCGAAGTACAGCGAGACGCCAACCAAGGGCGGTCTGGAATCGCTCGTCACGTTCGGCGCGGAAGCAGTGGCTGTGGAGACATCGCCATTGGCGGTAGCCCGCAACCGGAATGCCCCTCCTGCCGAACGGGCCGCAGCGCTCCATGCGCTTGCGCCACGGCAGAGGAACGACGAAGAGTTTGTCCAACTCCTCCTCAAGCTCGCGGGCGACTCCTCGGAACCGCCCGAGCTGCGCTCTGGCGTGCTGCGAATCCTACGGCAACTGCGCTTCTCCTCGGTCCTCCTCAATCAGAAACGCGCACAGTTGATCGAGACGCTGCGGCCGATCATCGACGATCCCGATCCGACGCTCCGGCAGGACGCGCTGGAGATGCTCGCTCAGGAGAAAGACGAATACGTGCAGCGACGCCTGCTGGAGTCGCTGACCGGTCAGGCACCGCTGCCCGCGGCACTGGAAAAGACCGTTCAATTGCTCGGCTACGACATTCACGCCGAGCATTTCCCCGTCCTGCGCGACATCGCGAAGAACGCTCCCACGGCCACGGCGCGGCGCGAAGCTGTCCGTCTGCTCGCTTCCGATCCCCAGTCGATCCAGCTTCTACGCGAGATCTTTCACGACAAGAACGAAGACCAGGAAGTGCGGCGTGCCAGCGCGAACGGCTATCTGTCGCTCGACCCGGCGGGATTCGAGCAGGAGGCGAAAAAGATCGTGCTCGATCCCGCGGAGGACGGCGACGTGCGCGCGGCCTCCCTCAGCGCGCTTACGCACTTTGCGCATCCGAGCACGCGCGACGAGGAGCTGAACGGCTACGTGGAAGCGCTGGGGAAGCGTGACCTGCCGAAGCCGCTCGAGGACGCGGTGCGCACGTACAACCGCCGGCAAAGCAGCTAGGGGGCCGGCGGTGAATGCGGCCGACGCTGCGCACTTCGACGCCTCCACACGCGAGGAAGATCTCGCGTCGTGGGTGGCGTCGTGTCCGCGCGCGCATGTTCCGCGCGCGGCGCTGGTCACGCTCCTGCCGGAGCAGCACCGCCTCTATGCGGGCCGAAGCACGAACGAGACCGCGCGCATACGAGGCTTTATCCTGGCGGCCTTCGAACGCGTTGGTCTGCCGGAGGCCGCACTGCCGTACGTCCTCGACGAGCTGCAAAATGGCAACGACGCCTATCTCGTCGCCGCCGCGGCGAAGGCGCTGCGCGGCGCGGACGCTCCGGCAGACGTCGCGTTCGCCGCGGCGTTCCTCCACACCGCGCGCGAGAACATCCGCTACGCCGACGCGCCGGTCACGTTCGACGTCTACAAGCCGAGCCGCCCGGTCGAGCGCAGCACCACGGCAGCGGACGAGATCCGCAAGACGATCGAATGGATCGGCGAGGTGGACTGCTGCGCCGTCCCCGCCTCGTCTCGGCCGTCGCGCCGTACGCTGAGAGTGGAGTCGCTCGAGTTGGAGGATCAGGACGGCAGGCATGTGCGCTTCGGAGAGTTCTTCTCCGGGAAGCCGTCCGTGGTTGTGTTTTTCTACTCGCGCTGCGACAACGTCCGGAAATGCTCGCTCACGGTGACGAAGCTCGCCGCGCTCCAGCGCGAACTCACGGCGCGCGGCTTGGATGGTCGTGTGAGGCTGACCGGCATCACGTACGACCCGCACTTCGACCTGCCGCCGCGGATGAAATCGTACGGACTTGCGCGCGGCGTGGAGTTCGGGGAAAACGTGCGCTTCTTCCGCGCGCTCGAGTGCTTCGATGACTTACGATCCGCGTTCGACCTCGGCGTAAACTACATCGGCGCGATCGTAAACCGTCACCGCATCGAGTTATACGTGCTCGATCCGCGCGGCCGTATCGCGCGTTCGTTCACGCATCTCACGTGGAGCGAAAGGGATGTAGCCGCCGAGATCGAGAGACTGCTGCGCGGCCGTCCATGGCAGAACGCGGCGCGAGCGGCCATGGCCAGCCTTGCCTCGATCCTCATCGCGCTGTTGCCGAAGTGTCCTCTTTGCCTTGGTGCGTATGCGTCGGCGCTGGGGCTGAGCGGCTTGCAGATCGTGCCGCATCGGACCTGGCTACTTCCGGCTGCGCTCATCCTCGTGCTAGCGCACCTGGTTACGATGGGTCGCCGCGCGATGCGAACGAGTCGATTTGCACCGCTGGGTGCGTCTGCGGCCGGGACACTCGTGCTCATGGCAGGGAGCGTCGTCTGGTCAATGCCGGCCTTGTCATTCGCGGGCGCGGCGCTAATGATCGCCGGCGCGGCTATGAACGCGACGCCATACTTCGACGTCACGAACGCGCTCCGCTCAATGCGGCGCGCATATACGCGCTTTGTCGCGCGAAGTCACCTCGCCTGGCCACCATCACGCTAGCGGCAGCTACGGTCCGGAGCTTTCATCTTTGGAGCGAGCGACGGGATTCGAACCCGCGACCAAGAGCTTGGGAAGCTCCTACTCTACCAACTGAGCTACGCTCGCTCAATCCGCAGAAGTCCTGCGTTTTCCGTTAGATACCGGCACGAGAACTACCGGAGAGATGCTGAGCGGATTGTAGCACGCGCTCTCCGTCCATGCAGCGTAGCGGCGGTGCGGATGCTGCACGCCGGCGACTCGCAAGGGAGGCTCCATGCGGTCAGGAAGCAGATGACCAGTTGCGAACGAGTCAAGTGTCTGCCTTCTTGGTAGAAGTCATGCCTGTTCCGTATCGGAGAATTCGCCGGCGCCGTTGCCGGAGCAATCACGCGACAAAGCGAGCGCCGATCTGCCGCCCGGATGAAAACCGCAAGTGATGTCTTGACATCGCTTCCACCATATGAATTCCGGACATTACGCATAATTTACTTCTTGCATTTTCGAATCATTTACCTTTATATTCATCAGCTATAACTCCGTCCTTAGAAAGGGGACTTCGGCGATGCTTGGTTTTCCGGTCAGTGACGTGCGGTGGCTGGCACGGCGTGGCGACGAGTTGGCGCGGTTTGCGGAGTCTGCGGTGGCCGCGCTGGACCGGTCGGATCCCTATCTTTCCGATCTGTTGCGGCGCGATCTGGTGCGTCAGCGCGACACGCTGATGCTCGTTGCCGCGGCCAGCGTCGCCCATCCTTCGGTGATCGCCTGCGAGGCAGCGGCGCTGGCCAACGTGACCGCAGAGGGATATCCCGGCGCGCGATATCACGCCGGCAGCGGCGTTGCGGACGAGATCGAGCGGCTTGCCATCGAACGAGCCCGCCGCGCGTTCGGAGCCGCCTACGCAAACGTCCAGCCTCACTCCGGCTACACCGCAAACGTCTGCGTCATCACCGCGCTGCTGAAGCCGGGCGACACGCTGCTCGGTCTCGACCTGGCGGCGGGCGGCCATCTATCCCACGGCTCGGCCGCGTCGATCATCGGCCAGCAGTTCCATACGGTCCCGTACACCGTCGACACGGAAGGCCGCATCGACTACGACCAGGTCGCCGAGCTGGCCCTTCGGCACCGGCCGAAGCTGATCATCTGCGGCGCGAGCGCCTATCCACGGCGGATCGATTTTGTGCGCTTTCGCGAGATCGCGGACGCCTCGGGAGCGCTGCTGCTCGCCGACATCTCGCACATCGCCGGCCTTGTGGTGGCGGGGGAGCATCCCAGCCCGATCGATCATGCGCATGTCACCACCACGAGCACGTACAAGCAGCTCTTCGGGCCGCGCGGTGGATTGATCCTGATCGGCCGCGATGCGGACGCCACTGCCCCGAACGGCCGGATGACGCTCGCGCAACGAATGCAGCGCGCGGTCTTTCCGCGCGGTCAGGGGACGCCGAACATCGGCGGCATTGCAGCGAAGGCGCGGGCGCTGGCAATCGTGGCGGAGGCGCCATTCCGGCAGGTGGCGCGGCGGATCGTCGACGATGCGGCGACTCTGGCGCGCGTGCTGAGAGCGAACGGCTGGAATCTCGTTACCGGCGGCACCGACAACCATATGGTGCTGCTGTCTTTCAACGATGCGCCGTTCACGGGCGCCGCCGCCGAACGGGCGCTCGAATTGTGCGGCATCGTCACGAACCGTAACCGCGTTCCCGGCGACAAGCGGCCGTTCGACCTCACCAGCGGCTTGCGGCTCGGCACGAATACGCTTGCCTACCGCGGTATGGGCGAGGCGGAGATGGGACGGTGTGCGGCATTGCTTGACCGCGTGCTGCGGTCGATCCGCACCAGCGGCGGTGCCGACTTCCTTCTCGACGCCGCGGTTCGCGGCGAGGTGTCACGCGCCGTGAGCGAGTTGTGCCGCGCCTTTCCGCTTCCCGGATACGACGGTACGCGGCCCGCGTCGACGGCACCGCAGCGGCCGCGTAGTCTGCTGCGCGAGGCTGGCGTTGCATGAGCGAAGTTCTGGAGAGGCTTGCGCTCCTTTCCGGCGAGCGCCGCGCCCTTTTCCGGAAGCTGCTGGCCGTCAGCAACACCGCACAGCCGGCAATCCCGCGGCTGCCGCGGCGACGATCGGTTCCGATGTCCTACGCGCAACAGCGGTTATGGATGATCGACCAGCTCGAACCGGGCAATGCGGCCTACACCTGTCCCGTTCCGGTGCGGTTGCGCGGCGCGCTCGACACGACTGCGTTGCGCGCGGCGATCGAGGACGTCGTGGCGCGGCACGACGTCCTGCGCACGACGTACGGAATCGACGGCGGCGTGGCTTCGCAGTTCGTGCACGACAACGTCGACGTACCGTTCGTGGTGCACGATTTCCGGGCGCTCAGTCGAGACGCTGCCGAAGCCGCGGTGGACCGCGTTCTGCTCGATGATGCCAACCGGCCCTTCGACCTGGCGCGCGGCCCGATCGTGAGGGCCGAGCTGATACGTCTCGCCGCGGACGAGCACGTCCTGATGATCGACGTGCACCACATCGCCAACGATCACTGGTCGATCCGTGTGCTGTTTCAGGAGCTATCACGCCGCTACAACCAGCTCGTGGGCAGAACCGCGGACGACCTTCCGCCGCTGCTGATCCAGTACGCCGACTACGCGGCGTGGCAGCGGCAGCGGATAGAGGGCGACTTCGGCGCGCGGCAACTCGCGTACTGGCGCGAGGCCTTGACCGGAATGACGCCGGCCGATCTTCCGGCTGACCGCGCGCGTCCACCGGTGCTCTCGCCGCGCGGCGGCACGATGGCGCTGCGGCTGGATGCACCGCTCGTCGAGCGTCTCCGCGCCCTGGCGCGGCAGGAATCGGCGACGCTGTTCATGGTGCTGCTGGCCGCCTTCATGACAATTCTGGCGCGCTACACGGCGCAGGAGGATGTGGCTGTCGGGTGTTCGGTTACCGGCCGCGATCGTGCCGAGGTCGAGCCGCTCATCGGCTTTTTCGTCAACACCATCGTGCTTCGCGCCTCGGTGGAGGAGACGATGACGTTTCGCGAGCTGCTTCGGCGCGTCCGCGGCGTCGCTCTCGGCGCCTATGCGCACGCGGACTATCCCTTCGATCTCGTCGTGAAAGAGATCAATCCGATCCGTTCGGCCGGACGCATTCCGCTCGTCCCGGTGATGTTCACGCTCGACGACACGCCGGCGGAGATCGCCGATCTTGACGGCATCGAGGCGAGCTGGGTCGAACCGTCGTTCACGACGACCAAGTTCGACCTGCTGGTGAACGCCCGGCCGAGCGCGGGTGGCGGTGTCTACGGACACGTGCAGTACAGCACGGACCTTTTCGATGCGGCGACGATCGACGGCCTCGTCAGCCACTATGAAACGCTGCTTGCCGGCTTCGCCGAGCGGCCGGACGCGGCCCTCTGCACGACCTCGATGCTGACCGCGGCCGAGCGGGAGACGATTCTCATTTCTTGGAACGACACCGCGACGCCGTACCCGCGGGAGGCGCGAATCCACGAGCTTTTCGAAACGCATGCGGAAGAGCGGAGCGGGGAGCCGGCCATCATCACCACGCGCGGAACGATCACTTATGGCCAACTCGATGCAGCGGCGAACCGGCGCGCGGCACGTCTGCGGCGGCGCGGCGTAGGACCGGGCAGTCTCGTAGCCATTCACGGCCATCGCTCGCCGGAGCTCGTCGCCACCGCGTTGGCGGTACTGAAGTGCGAAGCCGCGTACGTGCCGCTGGACGCCGGCTACTACTCGGACGCGCGCGTGGCGGAGTTGTTGGCCGAGCTCGAAATCGAATTCGTCGCTGACCTCAATGATGCAGCAGACGACGAGTCGGCGGAGCATGTGCGGACGGCGGGCAGCAGCGAGGATCTTGCGTACGTCATCTGCACGTCCGGCTCGACGGGGCGGCCGAAGGCGATCGAGCTGCGGCATCGCGGCGTGGTCAATAACCTGCTCGATCTGCATCGCCGCTTCGGCGTCGGACCCGGCGATCGCGTCGCGTTCCTGTCGTCGCCCAGCTTCGATATGTCGATCTACGAAACACTCGGGATGGCGGTCGCCGGCGCGACGATCGTCATTCCCGACCCTGACGCGTGGCGCGATCCGGCACAGTGGCTGGCCTTGCTGCAGCGCGAGAGGATCACGATCTGGAACAGCGCGCCGCCGCTGCTCGAGTTGCTGGTTGCAGAACTCGAGCGGACGTCTTCCGAGATTCCGTTCCTGCGCCTCGCGCTCCTCGGCGGCGACTGGGTTCCGCTTTCGCTGCCTGATCGCCTTCGCGCCCGGGCTCCGCATTGCCGCATCGTCGTCCTCGGCGGAGCTACCGAGGCCTCAATCCATTCGACGATTTTTGAGGTTGAGCGCGTCGAGCGCTCCTGGAAGAGCATTCCTTACGGTGTGCCGATGGCAAATCAGCGCGTTTACGTGCTCGATCGCGCCATGCAGCCGGTGCCGGCCGGCGTTCCCGGAGAGTTGTACCTGGCCGGCGACGGCCTGGCTCGCGGCTATCGCGGACGACCGGATCTGACGTCGGAGAAATTCGTCTCCTGGGCGATCGGCGAACGTCGGGAGCAACTTTTCCGCACCGGCGATCTGGCCCGGTGGCGGCGCGACGGCGTGCTGGAGCTTCTCGGCCGCATCGATTTTCAGGTGAAAGTGCACGGCCTGCGCGTCGACCTCATCGAGATCGAGGCGGTGCTGCGGCGGCAGCCGGGCGTCGAAGAGTGCGCGGTCGTAATGCACGACGGGGCGCTGGCGGCGTACTACGTGCCGTCCCGCGATATCACTCCGGCGGCGCTCCGCGCTGCAATGGCGCGATCGCTGCCGTCGTACATGGTGCCGTCGCGATTGATGGCGATGGACCGGTTGCCGTTGAACAGCAGCGGCAAAGTCGACCGCCGGGTGCTTCTGCGACCAGCAGTCGAAGACGCGGGGCAGCGGATTGCGGTCGCGGCCGATGTCATCGAGCAGCGAGTTTTCGACGTCTGGCGCGAACTGCTCGGCCACGCCGATTTCTCACACGACGACGATTTCTTCAGCGCCGGCGGCGATTCCTTCCTGGCCATCCGCGCGGTGCAGATGCTCGACGCCGGTATTGCTGTGGCAGATCTGTTCGGCAATCCAACCGTGCGCTCGCTCGCCGCGTGCATTCGCGAGACGGCGCGCGAGGTTCGTCTGCTTCATCTCCTGACGCCGCGTGCGGCGAGCGTGCGCGCCTCGCTGATCTGCGTTCCCTACGGCGGAGGCAATGCCGGCGCGTACCAGCCGCTCGCGCATGCGGTGCCGCGCGACGTGGCACTCTGGTCGGTGGCATTGCCGGGGCACGATCCTACCCGCGAAGGAGAGCCGCTCGTCGCGTTCGCCGACCTTGCGGAACGATGCCGCGATGAGGTTCTGGCGCGCGTTGCCGGCCCATTGATTCTCTACGGTCAATGTGCCGGAGCCGCGCTGGCGGTGTCGCTGGCGCGGCTGCTCGAGGATGCGGGCGCGGATGTGAGGGCGGTCTATGCCGGAGCCGCACTTCCCGACGAAGATCCGGAGCAGTCCCAGGCGATCGAGTCGACGGTTTCGGATGCGGAGCTGACCGGGTATCTGCGGTCGCTCGGCGGATTTGCCGGAGCGCTCGATCACACCGCGCTCGCGACCATCATCCGCGCGGTACGGCACGATTTGCGGGAGAGCTCGCGCTGGTTTGCGAGAGGGCGCGTCGAGCCGGCGAAACTTCGTGCGCCATTGCGCTGTCTCATCGGCGGCGCGGACGCGGCCACGCCGCGCTATGCCGCTCGCGTCGCCGCGTGGGACGCGTTCGCTGCCGCGGTCGAACTGCACGTCATCGATGAAGGCGGCCATTATTTCGTGCAGCGGCAGCCGACGGCCGTGGCCGCGCTGCTGGCGCTCGACCTGGGAGCAATCGCATGACGGACGGACTGGCGTCGCTGCTGCGCCTTCCCGCCGAGGAGCGGGCGCGCGTATTGGCGCGGTTGCGCGGTGATGTCGCGCCGAGGGACAGCGATGTGATCGTGCCGTCGCGCGGCGACGACGGCGAGATCCCCGCGTCGTTCTGGCAGGAACAGCTCTGGTTTCTCGGCGAGCTCGCGCAGACAGCGACGTACAACGCGCCGTTCTCGTTCGACATCGATGGTCCGCTCGACGCCGCGGCGATGGAACGGGCGCTGCGCGAGATCGAGCAGCGTCACGACGTGCTTCGCACGGCCCTCGAACTGCGCGATGGCCGCGTCGTGCAGCGCGTTGCGCCGTCTGGCACGTTCGTGCTGCCGCGTGCCGACGTGAGCGGCGACGGCGATCCTCTGCGCTTGGCCGGCGAGCTTGCCGAAGCTCTGGCCCGGACGCCTCTTTCTGCCGCGTCGCGGCCGCCGTATAGGACGCTTCTCATCCAGCTCGACCGAGCGGCGTCGCGGCACCGGCTGGTATGGGTGGCCAGCCATTCCGTCGCCGACGGTTGGTCGGTGGGCGTGCTGATGCGCGAGTTGGCCGCGCTCTACGAACCGTTGCGGCGCGGCCAGCCGTCGCCGCTTCGTCCACTGCCGGTTCAGTTCGGCGACTACGCGCGTTGGCAGCGGCGGAGGATCTCCGGAGAGCGCTTCGATGCGCTACTTCAGTTTTGGCGCGAGACGCTCGCCGGCGCTCCGGCGTTGCAGCTCCCGTTCGACCACGATCCGGAACGCCGGCAAACCTTTCGCGGCGCGACTCATTACGTGCCGCTTGGGGAACAGCTTTCGGCGCGGCTGGAGGAACTCGCGCAACGGCTGCATCTGACGATGTTCATGACGCTGCTGCCCGCCTACGCGCTGCTGCTCGCGCATTACTCCGGCAATGACCTGGTCATCGGCACCGCCGTTGCCGCGCGGATCCGTCCCGAATTCGAAACGCTCCTCGGTTCTTTCCAGAACACGATCGCCCTGCGCGTGCGCATCAACGGCGATCTGACGTTCTCCGATCTCGCCGCGCAACTCCACGGCGTGGCCGCCGATGCATTTGCGCATCAGGAGATGCCGTTCGCACCCCTGGTCGAGCAGCTGCACGTGCGCCGCGACCCCGGCCGCAATCCGATCTGCCAGACGATGTTCCTGGTTGACGCCGCGCCGCTCGTCGATCTCGAAACGTCCCTCGGCAACGATCTCACCATCCGCTGGGATGGCATCGCCAACGGCACCGTCAAGTTCGATTTCGACGTTGCGTTCGATCGGCGCGCCGGCGGCTGGCGTGCGCGGATCGACTACCGCACCGATCTTTTCGAAGCCGCGACCGTGGAGCGGATCGGCGCCGCGCTTCACGCGTTGCTGCTGCGAATCGTCGCATCTCCCGATGCGCGCATTTCCGAGCTGTTGCCGGCTTGTGCGCCTTTGCCGCTTGCCAGTTTCGCCATCGAGTCTGCGCCGTTGCGTGAACGCGAGCCTACTGTGCTGGAAGCGGCGTTGCGAGAGATCTGGTGCGGCGCGCTCGGTGTCGTCTCGGTGGGGTTGCACGATGATTTCTTCGAGCTCGGCGGGCATTCTCTGCTTGCCGCGAGCGTGGTCATGCGCATCCGCGCGGAGCTGGGGCTCGACCTGTCGCTGGCGGACTTTCTCGCCAGCTGCACGATCGCCGGAGTCGCCGCTGTTGCCGAACAGCTCCCGCAGGAATCGTCGATGGGGATGCTTTCGCTGATCGAGCGCGTCGAAGCCATGGACGACTCCGAGGTGGCGCGGCGGCTCACCGGGAACGAACGCGCATGAACGGCGTGCGGATCCTCCTGCGCGAGCCGTTGGACGGCACTGCGGCCAGGCTCTTCTGCCTTCCGTTCGCCGGCACGGGCGCGTCGGTGTTCCGCAACTTTCCGCGCACGATCGCCGGAACCAGCGGCGCGATTGAGGTCTGTCCCATCCAGCTCCCGGGCCGCGAAAATCGTTTGCGCGAAGCTGCCTTTGACTGCGTCGAAGAGGCCGCGGATGAACTGGCGGCGGCGATCACACCGTACCTCGACCGGCCCTATGCATTGTTCGGGCACTGCATGGGCGGGCTGCTCGCGTATGAAATGGCGTTGCGGTTTCACCGTGTGCCGCCGGTGCGGCTCTACGTCTCCGCGTCGCGCGCGCCGCATGACGATTACCGCGGTCCCGTCCATCCCGCAATGTCCGACCACGAGCTTGCCGCGGAGTTACGCGCTGCCGCGGCGGCAACCGGCGTGCTCGAACTTCCCCTGGACCTTTTGCAGCTTGCGAGTCGGCTCACGCGGCAGGACATTGAGATGTGCGCGCGTTATCGCGCCACGCCGGCTCGCGTGACATGCCCCATCACGACCATTTCGTGGACCGGAGACGCAACGCTCGACGCGGCCACAATGCGGCGCTGGAGCGACTGCGGCGAGGTCACGCACATCACGCTCGCGGGCGGCCACCATGCGTTTCAGAGCGCGCCTTCCGGGCTCCTCGACGTCGTCACCTTCATCAGAGGGGACACAAGGCCGGTCCCCGGCATCCATGCGGCGGCGGCCGCATCGCCGGGAAGTAAGACCGAGCGCTATCTCGCGCATCTCTGGTCGACCCTCCTGCCGGCCGAACGCGTCGGCGTCGACGATGACTTCTTCTCGGCGGGTGGCCACTCGCTTCTCGCAGCCCGCATGACGGCAGCCATTCAACGCGATCGCGGATGCGAAATCGACTTTCGCGCCGTGCTCGCGCACCCGACCATCCGGCAGCTCGCGGCATTGCTCGACAGCAGCTAGTGAAGCTCTCGCGCCCCGCACCGAAGAGAAATCACCAACGGAGAAAGCCATGCCCGACCACCCGAGTCACGTCGTCGCCGATTTGCCTGTCGATCGCTTCTATCCCGCAGTTCGCATCTTCCGCGCCGCCCGCGTGCCGATCGACATTTCTGCCGCCGCGGCGCCGGACGCAACCTGGATCGCCGCCCTCGTTGCGTTTCTGCGCCACTACACCGCGGAGTCCGATTTCGTGATCGGATCGATTGACGGCGGCCGCGCGGTCTCCGCGCACGTGCACGTGGATGACTCCACCGGCGTGGCCGCGCTGCTCGCCGCGATCGACGCATGGACACCGGAGCCGGCCACCGGCGAGCCGCTGCTGTTTCATGCGGCGTTTACCTCGAACGCCGCCGAAGCGAGCGAGGCCTTCCTCAGCCTCTCGGACATCGCGGTGATTCGGAACGACCAGCGCGCGGAGCTGGCCTACAACGCGGCGCTCTTCGAGACCTCGACGGCGGCGCGGATGGCTTCACACATCGCCAACCTCTTCCGTGAGATCGCCGCCGCGCCTGAGCGGTTGGTCGACGATCTGCGCATCCTCGACGACATCGAGCGGCGTCAGATCACGATCGGATGGAACGACACGGCGGCGGCTGATGCGGAGAAGGGATTTCTGCCGGAGATGTTTGCGCGAATCGCGGCGCGGCATCCCGATGCTATCGCCATCATCGACGGCACTCGACGCATGACGTACGGCGAGCTGAACGACCGCGCGAATCGCATGGCGAACTTTCTCCGCGCGCGCGGCGCCGGCCAGCGCTCCCGCGTCGGAGTCTGCTTCGATCGTTCGCTCGAGGCAGTGATCGCGGAGATGGGTATCCTCAAGGCCGGCGCAGCCGTCGTCCTCCTCGAGAAGGAGCATCCCGCCGCGCGGCTGCAGGCCGTCGTTCGGCATTCCGGAACGGCGCTCGTGCTGACCCGCGACGCGTTCGCTCCAAAATTCGATGGTTCTGCCTGTCCTGTCGTTTCGATCGATGTTGCAGCGGCGGAGATCGCTGCGTGCAGTAACGGCGATCCGGAAGTTCTGATCGTCGACGATGATCCGGTCATCATCCCCTCCACGTCCGGTTCCACCGGCGATCCCAAAATCGTGATCTGCCGCCACGGGCCGCTCAAGAACAACATCGAATGGATGCGCCAGGATCTTGGCGTCACGCTGGGCAGCCGGTTGATCTGGCTCGCCTCGGCCGGCTACGGAATCACGCAGATCGAATGGTGGCCGGCACTCGCGCTCGGCGCCACGGTATGCATCGCCGGCGCCGACGTCGCCGGAGCGCCGGAGCGCATCCGCGACTTCCTCGTGGAGAACCGCGTCACGCACCCTCTGATCATGACGCCGATTGCGGTCCGCATCTGGTCTCTGCCGTGGCCCGCCGGAGCGGCGCTGCGGATCATGATCGTCACCGGCGAACGGCTGCGCCTGTGGCCTTCGGCGTCACTGCCGTATGAAGTCGTGAACGTCTACGGATCGGCGGAAGCAACGCTCGTGGCCTCCTGCCGGATCATGCAGACGTTTCGCTCGCTGACGCCGGAGCAACGCGAGAATCGGCTGCCGCCGGTCGGCCTGCCAGTGCGCAATGTGCGGCTCTACGTTCTCGACGCGAGACTGCAGCCGTTGCCGCCGGGCGTCTTCGGCGATCTGTATGTGGCCGGGCGAAATCTCGCGCGCGGCTACGCGGATGAGCGGCTGACGAGCGAGAAGTTCATCCGGGCGCCTCTGCCGGAGGAGCCCGATGCCATTCTGTATCGCACCGGCGACATTGCGCGGCGCATCGCCGACGGCAACGTCGAGCTCAGCGGCCGCGCCGACGATCTCGTGAAGATTCGCGGGCTGCGCCTCGAGCTCGGCGAGATCGAGACGCTGCTGGCCAGACATCCCTCGGTACGCGAAGCGATCGTCGTCGATCGCGACATGCTCTCCGGCGACAAGCGTCTCGTGGCCTATGTCGTGCCGGACGGCGACACTCCCTCGACGACGCAACTGCGGCGCGCACTCGAGGAGCGGCTGCCGTCCTACATGATCCCATCGGCGTTCGTCTTCCTGGAGCGGCTGCCGGCGCTGACGAGCGGCAAGATCGACCGGCGCGCGCTGCCGCCGCCGCCCGAAACGAGGCCGGCGCTCGATGTGCCGTTCATCGCCGCGCGCGGCCTGGTGGAAGAGGCATTGGCCGAGTCGTGGTCGCGGCTGGCCGGAATCGACACCGTCGGCATCGATGACTCGTTTTTCGACATCGGCGGCGAGTCGCTGCTCGCGGTCGAAGCCGTGGCCGATTTGAAGCGCCGCTTCCAGATCGACGTCTCGCTGCCTGAGCTTTTCGCCGCGCCCACGATTCGTGCCGTGGCGCGGCTCGTCGAGCAACGTCTCTTCGAACCGCCCGCCGTTGCTGGTCCAACGCCGGCGCGGCTCACGCATGACGAGGAGCATCGTTTCGATCCCTTTCCGCTGACAGACATGCAGCACGCGTTGTGGGTCGGCCGCGGGAGCGCCGTGGAGCTGGGGCAGACCGGCTGCCACGGCTATTTCGAATGGGAGGGAACGCGGCTCGACGTCGAACGCGTACGCGGTGCATGGCAGCGGCTCGTCGAGCGTCACGACATGCTGCGCGCGATCGTCCGCGCGGATGGATTGCAGCAGGTGCTGACGCACGTGCCGCCATGCGAAGTGCGCACGATCGATCTTCGGGGCGATGCGGCGGCCGAGGAGAAACTGCTCGCGCTGCGCGAGGAGATGTCTCATCGCATTCTTCCTGCCGATCGCTGGCCGCTGTTCGAAGTCGCGGCAGTGCTCCTCGACGACGGCGCAACGCGGCTCTGCATCGGCATCGATCTGCTGATCGTCGATGCCTGGAGCCTCTTTCACGTCGTCATGTCGGAGCTGGTGCAGCTCTACGAAAACCCGGCCTGCGCGCTGCCGCCGCTGCCGGTGACATTCCGCGACTACCTCGTCACCACGCGCGAGACGCTGCCGGATTCGGAGGAGTACCGGCGATCGCGCGAGTATTGGATGGAGAGGCTCGCGTCGCTGCCTCCGGCGCCTGATCTTCCGCGGCGGACCCCGGCGCCCGGTACGCCGCTGCGCTTCAAAGCGTGGACGCAGAGGCTCTCCCGCGACGAGTGGGCGCGGTTCAAATCGCGCGCGCACGCAGCCGGCGTGACGCCCTCGGTGGCGCTGGTCGCGGCCGCGGCGGAGGTGTTCCGCACCTGGAGCGCGAACGAGCGGTTCACCATCAACTTCCCGATCTTCGACCGCGCGCCGCTCCACCCGGCCATCAACGCGATCGTAGGAGACTTCACCAACACACTGCTCGTGGCCGTCGAGAAGACCGACGGCACGTTCGCCGAGCGGGCCGCGGCGATCCAGGCGCGGATGGCGCTCGATCTCCAGCATCGCCATTTCGGCGGCATCGCCGTGCTCCGCGAATTGATGCAGCTGCACGGCGGCGCGATCGCCGCGGCCATGCCGATCGTCGTATCCAGCCTGGTCGGGCAGCCGTCCCACACGCCGTCCACGGCCTTCGGCCGCGAGGTCTATGCCATCTCCCAGACGCCCCAGGTTCTGCTCGACTTTCAGATTCGCGAGATCGACGGCGAGCTGCGGTTCAACTGGGATGCCATCGAAGCGCTCTTCGCTCCGGGCGTGCTCGATGCGATGTTCGGCGCATATGGCGCGCTGCTGGAGCGGCTGCGCGATGACCCCGCGGCATGGCAGGAACCGGAATTCGCGCTGCTTCCGTCGGAGCAGCTCGCGCGGCGGGCGAAGATCAACGAGACCGATATGCCGGTCCGCGAAGCGTTGCTTCACGAGTTGTTGTTCGAGCGCGCCGCCGCAACTCCCGATGCGCCGGCGGTGATCACGCCGGCCAGGGAGGTGACGTTCGCCGAGCTTGCCGCCGCCGCGTTGGCCGTGGGCCGCGATCTTCGCCGGCGCGGCGTGCAACGCAACGAGCTGGTGGCTATCGTCATGGAAAAAGGTTGGGAACAGTACGCCGCCGTCTACGGCATCCTCGCCGCCGGAGCCGCCTATCTCCCGATCGATGACACCGTTCCCCCGTCGCGCTTGCGGTACCTCCTCGAGAATGGCGAGGTGCGTTGGGTGCTCACACAGCCGGCGCTGGAGGCAAGTCTGCTGTGGCCGGAGTTCGTGGAGCGGATCCAGCTCGACGACTGTCTGGCCTCCGGCGACGAACCGCTCGGGTCGGTGCAGCAGCCGGGCGACCTCGCTTACGTCATCTACACCTCCGGTTCCACCGGTCAGCCGAAAGGAGTGATGGTCGATCACGCCGCGGTCGTGAACCTGATCGCGGACGCCAACCGCCGCCTCGGCATCACCGCCGGCGATCGCGTCCTGGCCCTCGCACCGCTCCATTTCGATCTGTCGATTTATGACGTTTTCGCCCTCATCGAAGGGGTCACGGCCGTTCTCCCTGACCCGTCGCCACGCCCTGCGCCCGCGCACTGGCAAGCCCTGATGGCGAAGGAGAAGGTCACCGTCTGGAGCTCCGTTCCCGCGCTGCTCGAAATCTTTCTCGCTCATCTGGAGTCGCAGTCCGGAGCGCGGCTCGATTCGCTCCGCGTCGCCGTGCTGTGCGGAGACTTCATTCCACTCGATCTGCCGGACCGTCTGCGCGCGCTCGCGCCGGCGAGCGTATTCAGCACCGGCGGGCCGACCGAGACGGTCTGCTGGTCGATCCTCTATCCCATCGGACCAATCGATCCGTCCTGGATTTCGATCCCCTACGGAAAGCCGATGGCCAATCATCATTACTTTGTGCTCGACGGCGCGTTACGCGAGCGGCCGGACTGGGTGGCCGGGGAGATCTACAGCAGCAGTACCTACGGCTTGGCGAAGGGCTATTGGCGTGACGAGGAGCTGACGCGCCGCCGATTCGTCAGGCATCCGCTGACGGGCGAGCGGATGTACGCGTCCGGGGATCTGGGCCGCTGGCTCCCGGACGGCAACATCGAGATCCTCGGCCGCACCGACTTTCAAGTGAAAGTGCAGGGCCTGCGCATCGAGCTCGGCGAGATCGAGGCGGCGTTGCACGAACATCCGCATCTCGACACGGCGGTCGCGGTCGCACCGAAAATGCCCAACGCCCGCCGGCGGCTCTCAGCCTTCGTCGTGCCGCGCCGCGACAGCGTAGCGCCGACGGAAGCCGAGCTGCTGTCGTTTCTGAGCGCACGGCTTCCTGCATGGAGCGTCCCCTCGACGTTGCATATCGTTGATGCGCTGCCGTTGACGCCGAATGCGAAAGTCGACCGGCTGATGCTGGCGGCGCGTGCGGAGCGGCCCGGCGGCATCGCCGCCGCGGAACCGGCGCGAACCGCGATCGAGAAGGTCGTCGCCGCGCTCGCGGCCGAGCTGCATGACCTGCCATTCGTCGGCCGCGAGGACAACTTCTTCGCCATCGGTGGCGATTCGATCACCGTCACGCAGCTTGCCGGGCGCCTTCACGAGATGTTCGGCATCGAAGTGCCACTGCGCGAGTTGTTTCTACGGCCGACGGTGGCCGCCGTATCCGAGGAGCTGCTTGCGGATGCGGCGACGAAAGAGATGGTGCTCGCGACGGCGGACATCCTCGCCGGTCTTTCGGTGGACGAGGTGGTGCGCGCCTCGCGTCCGCCGCAGCCCGCCGCCTGAAATGAAAAAGGCCGGCGGCATCGCTGCCGCCGGCCAAACCCCCGTCGGCGAACGATCAGTAAGAAGGACGAAGGCCGGCGGCGCCGATCTGCTGCATCGCCGTTGCCTCGTCGTAGGTCACCCATTCCTCGACGACTTTGCCGTCGATGATGCGCATGCGGCTGACGCCCATCACGCCGCTCACGTGCTGGCCGCTGGCGGCAAGATCCGGCTGTCCCTCGATGGTCTCGAGCGCGCCGCTGTGCGTTCCCTCGAATGTGGTGACGGTCACGACCTCGTCTCCGTCCGCAACCTGGCTGACGATCTTCAGGCGGACGTCGGGGAAGGCCGTGCGGAAGTTCTTGATGGCCTCCTTCACGCCTTCGATGCCATGGATCTCCTGCCCTCCGGGCATGTGGGCGATGTAGTCCGGATGAGTGAGCCGCTCCGCCACCTTCACGTTGCCGCCATTCCAGATCTCCTCGATGGCGGTTTGGACCAACTGCTTGTTTTTCTGCTCCTTGTTTTCCATCTCTGTCTCCTTGTTTGATTTGGGGGTGGAGAATATATACTGCTATAGAGCAGTATTTGTCAATCTTACGCACATACTATTTATGAGCAAAAAAGTAATGAATCGGAAGCTCACGGCCCGGCAGTTGCGGCACCTCCGCCTTCACCTGCAACTGCTGGGCGGAGGAGGACAGGCGCGCACCGCCGCGGCGGTCATCGCCGCGCTCTGCGGCGTACAGGCGCAGGACCGTGCGGCCGCGGAGCTGGCGCTGCGCGCGCGAACATCCCTGCCGACGCGCGCCGCCGTCACGCGCGAACGTGTCACCGCGCGGTCCTTCGTGCGGACCTGGTGCATGCGCGGCACGCTCCACCACCTCCCGGCCGCCGACGTGCGATGGCTGCTGGCGTTACACGGGCCGCTTTTCATCGCCACCAGCCGCCGGCGCTTCGCGCAGCTCGGCCTGGACGAGCGAGCGTGCGTCAAAAGCGTGCAGATTGTGCGCGATGCCGCCGCGCGGGAGCCGCTCACGCGCGCGGCCGCCGCCGGCGCACTCCAGCGCGCCGGCATTGATGCCCCGGGCCAGACCGCCTATCACGTGCTGCGGCGCGCCGCGCTGGACGGGGCGATCTGCTTCGGCGAGGAGACCGACGGCGGCGAGGCGACGTACGTCCTCCTCTACAACTGGATCCCGCCTGAACGGGACCTGGCCCCTGGCGACGCGCTCGCGGAACTCGCCCGCCGCTACCTTGCGGCGTACGCACCGGCGAGCGTGGAGGACTTTGCAGCGTGGTCAGGTCTGCCGCTCTCCGTCAGCCGCTGCGCGTGGAAATTGGTCGAAGAGCGGGAGGATGTGCTCGTGCCCGGCGGCACCGCGGCCATCCTGCGCGAGCACCTCCCATTGCTCGAGGCGGACTCTCCTCCGAGAAATGCCGTCCTGGTGCCGGCGTTCGATCCGTATCTGCTCGGCTATCGCTCGCGCCTCTTCGCCGTCGCTGCGGACCAGGCGCGGCGCATCCATCCCGGGGGCGGATTGCTGCGGCCCGCACTCCTGCTCGACGGCATCTGCAGCGCAACGTGGCGGCTGGCGCGGCGCCGCGGCCGGCTGCGCGTGGTCGTGGAGCCGTTCATGCGGCTCTCGAATCGCAGCGAGCGCGATCTCGGCGATGAGTGCGGCGACGTTGGACGATTTCTCGGCGAGCCGGTGGAGCTCGAACTTCTTTCGCCGGAGGCGGCGCGATGACAATCCTGCATCCCGAGGCGATCTCCACATCACCCGCCGACCGGCACAAGCTGAATTTCTACGGCCTCGCTGTCGCGCCCGAAATCGTGCAGGTGCGCGCTCGCGCCGACGCCCTCCTCGACGACTATCAGCGCCGCGTACCGGGAAGCGCACTGGCGAAGGCATGGCTCGACGACGCGGCGGCCGAATGCCGCGGCACCATCCGGCGGCTTCTGTTCCCCGCCCTCGCGGGCGAGCCGCTCATCGAGCTATTCGCGGGGACGAGCCGTGCCCTCGAGGTGGCACTGGCGCACAGCGGCCGGCCGGAGACGATCGTCCTGTCGCCGTTCGAGCATCCGTCCACGGTTGCCGTGGCGCGCTGGTTCGCGCGGATCGCCGGTGCCCGTGTCGTGGAACTGCCGTTCGATCCGTGCATGTGCGAGGACTTCCGGGAGCGAACGCGCCGGCGGCTCACCTCGGACATCGCTCGCGCCGCTCGAGGAGAGACAACGCTCATCATCAGCGACATCCACTACATGACGGGACTCGCCATTCCGGTCGAGCCGATGCTGCGTGCGCTCGCCGGCGTTCCGCGGCTGCGCGTCATCGTCGACGGCGCCCACGCGGCCGGCAACGATCATCTGCCGGCAGGCGCCAGTTCCTGCGATGCGTACGTTTTCAGCGCGCACAAATGGCTGCTGGCGCCGATGCCGTGCGGCGTGGTCGTCGCGCGGGCAAGGGAGACCGCGGACGACAGCGCCTACGACGCATGGGGCATCACGCTGCCGCGGACGACCGCGAACGTACCGATGCTGGCCGGATTTCTCGGGGCACTGCGCGTGATCGACGATGCCGGGCTGGAGATGCTGCACGCCCATTCGCGCGGGCTCCGCGCACATTTCATCGAGCGGACGCGCGGACGTTTCGCAATCGTCGGCGAAACCTCGGGACTGGAGCAGACGTTGATGGTCGCCATCCGTCCCACTGCATCCTGCTGGCGATTCGATGCCGCGGGACTCGCACGGCACCTCGAGAGCCGCGCCGTACACGCGCTTGTACTACCGATGGCAGACGGCGAGCCATGGGTTCGCGTGGCCTTTCCTCCATTCCTCAATCGCGGCCATGTGGACGTGCTTTGCAACGTGTTCGAAAACGCGGTGCAGGCGTGAGCAACCACGGCGGATTTCACCGGCTTTTCGAGGCGCGCGCGGCCGAAGAGCCGGAGCGAACGGCAGTGATCGACGGTGCGCGGCAGATCTCGTACGGCGAACTGAACCTGCAAGCCAATCGGCTCACGCAGCGGCTGCTCGCCCTCGGCGCCGGCCCGGAAGTCTGCATCGGCGTATGGATCGACGCCTCCGCGCAGAGCGTCGTCGCGCTCCTCGGCATTCTCAAATCCGGCAGCGCATACGTGCCGCTTGACCCTCGTTATCCAGCGGCGCGGCTGCGCTTCATCTGTTCCGAAACGCGGCTGCGCCTGGCCGTCGCGGAAGGCGCACATGCGACGCGGCTTCGCGACGCCGGCATCGAAATCGTCCTGCCAGACGACACGGACCAGTGGCCGTCTACAAATCCCAGGTCGGAGCTCTCGCAACGCAATCTCGCGTACGTCATGTTCACTTCCGGCTCGACGGGATCGCCGAAAGGCGTCGCCATCGAACATGGTGGAACGACCTCGCTCATGCATTGGGCGCGGGAGGAGTTCGGCGACGCGCTCACTTGCGTGCTGGCCTCGTCGTCGATTTCATTCGATATGTCGGTGTTCGAGATCTTTGCTCCGCTGAGTCACGGCGGCACGATCGCCGTCGCCGAAAGCGTCCTCGATCTTCGCCGTCTCGGTGCCTCCGTCCCGCTAACGCTGATCAGCACCGTACCTTCAGCGCTCGCGGAACTCGTGGAGCTTGCGTGGATGCCGCCGTCGCTGCGCAATGTCGTCGCCGCCGGAGAGCCGCTGCGGCGCGATCACGTGCGGCGCCTGTTCGCGAAAACGAATGTTGAGCGGCTCTGGAATCTGTACGGTGTTTCCGAGGACACCACCTACACGACCGCGGCAATCATCCGGCGCGGAGATGAGGAGAATCCGGTCTCGATCGGCCGGCCCATTCGCGATCGCGAGATCTATGTTCTTGACGAAGACCTCGAGCCAACGCCGAACGGCGAGGCGGGAGAGCTGTTCATCGGAGGGGTCGGGCTGGCGCGCGGCTATGTCGGACGTGCCGAGCTGACCGCGGCGCGATTTCTTCCGAATCCGTTTTCGACCGTGCCGGGTGCCCGGATGTACCGGACCGGCGATCTCGTGCGCGTCGCTACCGGCGGCGCGCTGGAGTATCTCGGCCGCACGGATCTTCAGCTGAAACTGCGCGGCTATCGGATCGAAACGGGTGAGATCGAGGCGGTGCTGTGCGATGAGCCGGACGTCCGCGCCAGCGCAGTCGTGTTGCGCGAGAACGGCGGCGATCGCCATCTCGCGGCATACGTGGTGCCGGCGCGGCCTGAGATCTCCGTCGCCGCACTACGATCCAAACTGCAGGAGAGGCTCGCGCCATGGATGGTCCCGGCCGTGATCAAACTCATCGACGCGCTGCCGCTGACGGCGAACGGCAAAGTGGACCGCAACGCATTGCGATGAGCGCTCACGCGGCGAGAACATCGACGATCGCGGCGACGACTTCATCCCGCCGCGGCACGTGAAAAAAGTGGTCGCCCGCGAACATCCGCCGCGTGAAGGGACCGCGCGTGAAGCTTTGCCAGGCATCGAGTGCCGGCTCGGTGATGAAGATGTCGTCCAGCCCGCCGAATACCGAAATCCCGCAGCGTAGCGGCGGATCGATCCGCACCTCCCAACTGTCGCGCAGTTGAAAGTCGGCGCGGATGGCGGGAAGAAAAAGGCTTCTCAGCATCGGATCGGCCAGTACACCCGGCGGCGTGCCATTCAGCCGCCGCAGGTGAGCGATGAGCACATCGTCCTGAGCGCTGCCCAATCCGTCCGCGTCGGACGGCAAGTGCGGCGCAGGTGCGGCGATCACGAAGAGGTGAGCAGGCTCGAAGCCGCGTGCGGCCAGCGTGCGGGCCAGCTCGAGCGCCACGAATGCGCCGACGCTCTGGCCGGCCAGCGCGAAGGGCCGGTCCAGCAGCGGCTCGACCTCGGCCGCAAGCGTTTGCATCAGCAGGGTCATGGAGGTGACCGGCGGCTCGTTGAGGCGCGCCTGTCGTCCGGGGAAGTTGACCGGAATCACGTCGACGTCCGCTCCGGCGCGTTTTGACCAGTCCCGGTAGGCGGTCGATCCCGAGCCGCCGCCGTACGGAAATCCGAACAGCCGCGTGTGCGCCGCGGATGACGGTCGGGCACCGAACCATCGGCTCATGTCGCTCTCCGTGGTTGTCGCATTAAATACTTTTTGCATGATATAGTATAAATACATGAGGAGGGATCAATGGATAGATATCTAGCGACGCTTGCCATCGCCGTGGCCTTCACCGCCTCGGCATTCGCTCAATCACCACTCACGACCGGCAACGTGCGCGGCACGGTCCGTCATGCGGACGGCACTCCCTTCCCGCACACCGAGGTAACAGCGATCGACGTACAGACCAACGCGCGCCGGACCGCGACCACGGGCGGCGACGGCACGTATCTGCTCTTGTCGCTTCCTCCCGGCAACTACAGGCTCACCGCGGCCGCGGAGTCATCGGCGGGCGCCGCGGCCGAGACGCGCGTCGTCATCGGTCAGACGGCGCGTCTCGATCTCACCGTCGATGCTGCGCGCCTGGCCGAATCAGTCGAGGTCTCCGCCGCTGCATGGACTCCCGATCTCGACCGCGCGCCGCTTCAGACGACCGTTCGACAGGAGCTCCTTACCGAGCTGCCGATCGTGCAGCGATCCTTCCTTGCATTCATTCAGCTCACACCCGGCGTCGCCACCGACCGCATTCCTCAGCAGGGCGCCACGGCGACCTCGGGGCTGTCATTCGCCGGGCAGCGCGCGCGCTCGAACGACATCATGGTCGACGGCTTCGATAACGCGGAGCCGCTGTTCGGCGGCATCCGCGCTGCGATCGGCCAGGACGCCGTCCGCGAGTATCAGGTGCTGGCCGGCTGGTTTCCGGCCGAATACGGCGGCGCCGCCGGAGGAGTGGTCAACATCGTCACGCGCAGCGGAACCAACCAGATCACGGCCGACGTCTTCGCTCATCTTCGGAATGACGCGCTCAGCGGTAAGGGACACTTCGAACGCTTCAACGTCTTCGGCGATCGGATCGATCAGCCGAAAGCTCCCTTCCGGCAGTACCAGGCCGGCGGCTCGGCGGGCTGGCCGCTCGTGCATGACAACCTTTTCGCGTTCCTGTCCTTCGAGCGCTCGGATATCGGCGCGAACAGCTTCGTGACCGTCGATCCCGCTCTGGCAGCGACGCTCACCTCCGCCGGTTTTTCCGTGATCAGCGGCTTCAATCCCTACCAGGTCACGAGCACATCGGAATTCGTGCGGCTCGATGCCAACGCTTCGCCGCACACGCAGCTCGCCTTCCGCGGTCTGAACACGAGCGTTCTGAATGAGGCCATCGAGCCGTTCGGCGGCATCGTGGCGCGCAGCCGAGGGGCGGTGCAGAACCGCAAGGACTGGTCGGCGGGCGTATCGATGACGTCCGTTCCGTCTGACCGGCTGCTGAACGACGTGCGCGTGCAGTATGCCTACGAGAACAACGACCTGATGGCGCTCGATCCGGCCTGCGGCGGTCCGTGCGACTCGACCACCAAAGGCGGACCGACGATCGAAATCGCCGGCGTCGTGGCCGCCGGACGGCAGCGTTTCATGCCCGCGCCGCGCACGAATCGCCGCCTGCAGTTCGCAGACTCCGCGACAGCGCTGGCCGGACATCACACCTTCAAGGCCGGTCTCGAGCTTGAATCGATCGATACTCCGCATACCGAGCTTGGCGCACATTTCGGTGGACGCTATCTTTTCACCGCATTGCCGGGCACCGCGCTCGCTTTGGCCGGTCTGCCGCCGCGCGCCGAGCCGCTCTCGCCGCTGGAGGCGTTCACATACGGACTGCCCGCGCTCTACGTGCAGGGTTACGGCAACGCCACCGGAAGCTATCGCGACAAGTACGGTGCCGCGTATGCGCAGGATGAATGGGCGCCGACCTCGCGGCTGCGGATCATGGCCGGTCTGCGCTATCAACGTCTCTTCCCGGAGAAGGTGCACTACACGATTTCGAACGTAGGCGGGACAACGCTGTCGTATGACTATCCCGACGATACGAACGATCTCGCTCCCCGTCTCAGCGCGATCGTCGATCCGACCGGAAGCGGACGGTCATCGCTGCAATTGGCCTGGGGCAGATTCTTCGAACGGCAACTGCTCTCCATCGAACAGGTCAGCGACATCTTTGTTCGCGCCGACGGAGCGCGCACCTTCGTCGCGCCGTTTCCCGCGTCGATTGTCGCCTGGCGCGCCGCCGGTCACCATCTCGCCGAGCCTTCAACACCGTATCCCAGTCTCGTCATCACCACCGGCCCCGGCCTGCGGACGCCAAACGCGACGCACACCGCGCTGACGTTCCGCACCTCCCTTCGCGAGGGACTGACGATGAGTGTCGACGCGGTCGACGTGCGCGGCAAGGACATCGTTGCGCCAATCGACTTCAACCCGCGCGTTCCGGAGCTTGGTCCGGGACGGCGGCCAAACGACGTCGGCGGTGTCGCCGGTACCTCAGCGTCGGTCGTGCAGTACACCTCGTTCGCAAAGAGCTGGTACGACGGCGTATCGCTGTCGTTCGAAGGACGCGTCTCACAGCGCGTCGACTGGACGGCGTCCTACACGCTTTCCAAGGCGGAGGACAACGGCACGGACTTCCAAAGCAACTTCGTTCCACAGAACAACGGCCGTGGCCGGAATCCGGCCGATCCGAAAGGCCTGCCGCTGGGCTTCGATCCGAATTTGGAACGCGGACCGTCCCTCAACGATCAGCGGCACCGCCTGGCGATGATGGCGACCTGCAGTCTTCCCTGGAGTCTCCGCCTCGGCGTATTGGCGCAGGGCGCATCCGGCCGGCCGTTCACGCCGCTGGCCGGGCGTGATCTCAACAACGACGGCGACGGCGCAACGTCCTCACCCGACCGGGCTCGCCGTAATCCTGCCGACGAGTCGACCTCCGTCGGCCGCAACAGTGCACGCCTCCCGTCCACATTCACCATCGATCTGCGCCTCAGCCGGGAACAGGACCTCGGTGGCCGCGTGATCGCCACCGCATTTCTGGAGGTGTTCAACCTTCCCGATCGAACCAACTACACGGACGTGAACAACGTCTTCGGCGCCGGCGCGTTCCCGTCTCAACCCGCCGTCGACGCCGCCGGCCGCGTCACGTATGGTCGCTTCATACAATCCGACTCACCGCGTCAATTTCAGATCGGCGTTCGCCTCCGCCTGTGAATCGGCGTCTCCTTCCCGCGCAGCTCCCCAAGCTTGGGAAGCTCCTGCTCTACCAACTGAGCTACGCTCGCCCGGTGGATGGGGGGGTTGCAACTCACTGCTCCGTGAAGTATTCGGTGAAGAGACGGACGAAGGGGCCGGTCGAGCCCTTCATGTAGGCGGCGGCGCGGACGGTGACCGGTTCCTGGGCGGCGAGGTTGCCGCCTCGGGCGTTGGCCCAGAGCGAGAGCGGGATCGTTTTCTCCTGGCCGGGGGCGACGTCGATGTTGATCGGTGTCGAGGTCGGACGGATCGTGTAGGCGCCGGAGCTGACGGTGCGGATCTCGATGCGGGTCAGCGTCACCGGATCTTGGGTCCGGTTCGCGATCGAGAGGACGTAACGCACGTTCACCAGGCCGCCGTAGAGATAGGCATTCGGGGCGGATTCGTACTGCGCGAGGTGGAGCACCACGTTCGGCGCATTCGGGTCGTCCTGCGTCGCCGAGGCGCAGGCGGTGAGGAGGAGGAGCAGGATCAGAACGGCATGTCTCATCGAGCGAAATCGATGCAAGAGCGGTACTAACCGCTGACGATGGCCGGCAGTCCCGTCACCTGCTCCAGTTCCGCTTCCTCGGCGATCCATTCATTTGTGCGGAAGGCGCCTTCCCATCGCGCCACGACGACGGTGGCCAGGCAGTTGCCGATGACGTTGACGCAGGTGCGGGCCATGTCCATCAACTCGTCCACGCCGAGGATCACGATGACGCCCTCGGCGGGGAGACCGAACGAGGCCAGTGTGCCGAGGAGGATGACCAGCGACGCGCGCGGAACGCCGGCTACGCCTTTCGACGTCAACATCAGCGTGAGCATCATAATGATCTGCTGCGTCCACGTCAGATGGATTCCCGCGGCTTGCGCGACGAAGATCGAGGCGAGTGCGAGATAGAGCGTCGTGCCGTCGAGGTTGAAGCTGTAGCCCGTCGGAAGGACGAAGCCGACGATGCGGCGTGGGACGCCGAGGCGTTCCATGTTCTCCATCGCCTTCGGGAGCGCGGATTCCGAGGAGGTCGTGGCGAACGCGATCGTCGCCGGTACTTTCACGGCGCGGAAAAAGTCGCGCAGCGGGACGCGGAAGAGCAGCGCCACCGGCAACAGGACACACACGAGGAAGACAACTAGCGCTCCGTAGAGCGTCAGCACGAGCATGCCGAGGTTGCGCAGGACGCCGAGGCCGGAGTGGCCGATGGTGTTGGCCATCGCGGCGCCAACGCCGACCGGCGCGAACTTCATCACGAACTCGGTGAAGCGGAACATGATGTCGGCCAGCGACTCGCACCACTGAACGACTGGCCGAGCCTTCTCTCCAATCGACGTCACTGCGAGCGCAAATAGCACGCTGAAGACGACGATCTGCAGCACGTCACCTTCCGCCATCGCTTTCAAAATCGAGGCGGGCGCGAGGTGGGTGATGATGTCGCCGAATTTCTGCGGCTTGGCCGGCGGGTCGGGCGCGGTCAATCCCTTCCCTACCGCGTCCGCCGCCTGCGACGCTTTCGCCGCCGCGGTGGCGCTGTCGCCGCGCGCAGCAGCCTCGGACGACTCTTTCGACAACTTCGATGCGCGGTCGGCGAGTACGGCTTTGTTCTCCTCGGTGTGTACGCCCGCGAGCGAGACGCCGACGCCGGGTTTGGTCAGATTGACCGCGCCGAGGCCGATGAAGAGCGCGAAGGTGGTGACGATCTCGAAGTAGAGGAGCGCTTTGAATCCGATGCGGCCGACCTGGCGGATATCGCCCGTGCCCGCGATGCCGATGACCAGCGTGGCGAAGATCAACGGCGCGATGATCGATTTGATCAGGTTCAGAAAAAGCAGCGAGAGAGGCCGCAGCGCGGTTCCATACGCCGGCCAGAGCCAGCCGACGAGCACACCGATCGCCAGACCGATGAAGATCTTCTGCGTGAGCGAGACTTTCGGAAGTGCCATGTGCGCGGCAGTGTAGGGGACGAATGGCGCGAGTACAATCGGCGCGCTCCAGGCCAGCGGAAACAAACGTATGAAACGCGGATGCTTCTTCAGCCTACTGATCCTCGCGGCGTGCTTCGGCGGCTACTGGTACGTGCTGCACGGGCATGTCGAGCCGCCCGCGTTCTGGTGGGCGACGGGCGTGGCCAGCTTCTTCATGTGGATCTCGATCTCGACCCTGCAGGGCGCATTCACCGCGGCGCGCGATGCGATGCGCGTGTCGAGCGAGTCATCGTTCGGCGGCTACGGCGGCGAGCAGTTCGCGGACGATGCGATGGCGACGGTGGTCGGTCATATCCGCGCGGTCGGCTCGAGCCTGCGCGCGCCCTTCAGCGGCAACGCGGCCGTCCTCTACAGCTACGACATCGATCACATTTCGCACAGCAACAACGACACGAACGACGTGAAGGATTACTCCGGTTTCGCGCTCGCCCCGTGCGCGATCGATTCGCCGCACGGCTCGGTGCGCATCTTCGGCTTTCCCCTGCTCGAAGGATTTCCGAAGAGGCCATATGACAGCGAAGAGGGCCGCAGGAACGCGGCGGCGTATCTGGAGTCGACGCCGCTGACCGACATGCAAGGCTTTCATCCCGGCATGATTTACCACGAGATCAAAGAGCTGCTGACCGACGACGACGGCCAGTTCCGCAAGGACTGGAAGATGACGGAGGACCGCGATCTGTCGGACAAACAGCTGCGCGAGCAGGTGGTGGCGCCCGGCGATCAGGTCTGCGCGATCGGGCGCTGGTCGGCGGCGAAACATGGCCTCATCCCGCCAGCTGGCGGCGTCATTCGTCTGCTGCAAGGCGATCCGCAGAAAATCGTGAGCGGCCTTTGGCGCAAGTGCATCGGAAGCGTGATCGGAGGGCTGATCGTCGCCGCAGTGGTGAACGGCGCGGTCTACACGCTGCTGCAGGTCGCGGCGGGGAAATCGAAGCTCTTCACGGAGACACCGGTGGCGAAGCACTCGATCCATCGCGACGAAATGGTCGACGCGGTGAGCAACGGCAACCTCGCGGCGGCGGAGAAGCTGTTTGCGAACGGCACCGGCGTCGATGTCCGCGACAGCGGCGGCCGCACGACGCTTGGCGTCGCACAAGACGCGGCAATGGCGCGCTGGCTGATCGCGCACGGCGCAGACGTCAACGCCGCCGACAGCGACGGCCAGACGGTGCTGATGCAGCAGATCGGCGCCGCGCGCACCGAGGTCGTGCGCGCGCTGGTCAACGCGGGCGCGAAACTGGACACGCTCAGCACGAAATGGCATTCGACGGCGCTGACGCAGGCGCTCGACGCCGAGAGGATGGACATCGTGCGCATCCTCCGCGATGCCGGCGCGAAAGACGACACGGTCACCGAGTCGAGGGGCCAGCCGGTGCGCGAAAGCGATCCGCCGGTCCATGTCTGCTTCGCCTGGCTCGACGCGATTCAACAGCAGGATCTCGATGCGATGAAGGCAACCTCGGTTTTCAAATCGTTCGACGACGTCGACTTCAAGCTGTGGAAGTCGATTCGGCCCGTTCATCCGAAGCTGGCCCACGGCTATGCCACCGAGGATGCGGCGACGTTGGAAATCCGCGGCCAGGTTTCCGCCGGCACGTACGAGACGTGGACGTATCAACTCATCCACGATGGCGAGAACTGGCGCGTGAAAAACGAACGGTGGGAGACGCGGCTCAGTGGACATGAGCCGTAGCCCCAATGACCGCACGCGACAAGCTACTCGCCCAAATCCTTTCGGGCCGCTCGGATCAGAACGTCCCGTTCCAAGCCTTGTGTGAGATCCTGACGTGGCTCGGTTTTCGCGAGCGAATTAAAGGCAGCCACCACATTTTCGGACGAGAGCGAGTCGTGGAGATTCTGAATCTTCAGCCTCTTCCGAGCGGGAAAGCAAAGGCATATCAGGTGAAGCAGGCTCGAAACGTGATCGTGCGATATAAGCTAGCCGGAGACTCCGATGACCAATGAGCCGCGCTACGAAATCATCATCTACTGGAGCGACGAAGACGGTGCGTTTATTGCTGAAGTTCCAGAGCTGCCTGGCTGCGCGGCGGATGGCGTCACCTACGAGGCGGCGGTGAACAACGTGAAGACGGTGATCGCGGAATGGATCGAGATGGCTCAGGAAATGGGTCGTCCCGTGCCGGAGCCGCGCGGCCGTCTCATGTACGCGTAACACCTCACACCGCAATCGCAGTCGCATCCCCGTTCGTGGCCAACGTCACCTCACCCGACGCGACGACCTCATCGAGCGACTGGCGGATGCGCTGGACGAGCGTCTCCGGATCGCGGCTGTCGCCGGAGATAACGCCCACGGTGCGATTGCGGCCGGCGTGTTTGGCGGCGTAGAGGCACGTGTCGGCGGCGTCGAGCACCTCCTGCCAGCCGAAACGCGTGCGGTCGAGCGGCAGGAAGGGGAACGGAGCGAATCCGATCGAGCAGGTCAGGCGGAGCGACGTCGTACGCCGTCCGACGATGAAGGCGTGGCCGGCAATCGCGCTGCGAATACGCTCGGCGATGGCCGCGGCTTCGTGGCGCGATGAATTGCGCGCCACGAGCAGGAACTCCTCGCCGCCCCAGCGCACGAGCGTGTCGGTGTCGCGCATGGTCGTCTTCAGCAGCTCGTGGATGTCGACGAGCACGCGGTCACCGGCGGCGTGGCCGAAGCGGTCGTTGATCTCTTTGAAGCGATCGAGATCGAGCAGGAAGAAGAGCAGGTCCGCATTTTCGCGCGTCGGATCGTCGCCCGTCCGCGACAGCGATTCGTGGCGCCGCAGCGCGTCCGCCATGTACTCGGGCATGCAGAGATCGAGGTAGCGCCGGTTCTTCATGCCCGTCAGCGCGTCGGTCACGCTCAGGTCCATCAGCCGCGTGTTGACGTCGGCCAATTCGTGCGTCCGCTGCGCGACGAGCGCTTCGAGCTCGCGATTGCGGCGGCGGAGGAGCGCCACGCGCGCACGGTGCGCGAGGACGATTAGCGCTGCGATGGCGAGCAACGCCAGTGCGCGCGCCCAATTCGTCTGCCACCATGCCGGCGTGATCGTGAACGGCACCGACACCGGCGTGCTCCACGCGCCCGGACGCAGCCGCGCGCGAGCCTCGAAACGGTACTGTCCCGGAGCGAGCATCGCGTAACGCACGTCTCGCGAAACGGCCGGGCGCCATTCGTCTTCGAGTCCGACCAGGCGGACCTGATACTCGATCAAATCCTGTTTCAGATACGTCAGCGCAGCGAACGATGCGGAGAAGTCGTGCTTCGCACCGATGGCCGACGACGTGATGCGCATCGGCGGCGGCTCCACGCGCGGCGCGTCCGCACGCGGCACGTAATGGCTGAATCCAGAGCTCGTGCCGAGGAACACTTCGCCGTTCGGTTGCGCGAGAAAAGCCATGGCGTCGATGTCGTCGCCGGCCAGACCGTCGGCCATGCCGAGGTGCTCGATGAGTGGACCGTTCACGAGATCGGCTCCGACGCCGGTGCCGACCCACAGCCGCCGATGCGCGTCCTCGCCGACCAGAAAAATCTTGCTGGCCGAAAGTCCGCGGCGGGCGTCGAGGCGATCGATGATGTGCATCGCCGCGCCGCCATCGATCGAGAAGCGGACCATGCCCAGCGGCTCGAAGTACGTGGCCAGAAAATCGCCGGACGCGGTCTCGATGATGTACGCGGCGTGGTTGTGCGCGAGGCCGCCGCGTGTCGTGTAACGCCGCCAGATTCCGCGCTCGAGGCAGGCGATGCCATGCTCGCCCGTCGCCCACAACCGGCCGTGCGAATCGAGCATGAGCCAGCGGAAGGTTTCGTCCGAGGTGCCATTCGGAACGGCGATGCGCGTGAAGCGATCTTCATTCGTCGTTTTGCGCAAAAGTCCGCCGCCGCGCGTGGCGGCCCAGAGTGCGCCGTCGTTGTCGCGGAGGAGTTTGAGAACGGTGCGTCCGGCGGCGGGATACGTGCGAATGTCGCCTCCGCTTCCGATGCGCAACACGACTGCCGGGCTGCCGGCCATCCAGAGCGCGCCGTCGGTTTCCTCGACGACGGATCGAACCTGATGTCCTGCGGTACCGGGAACTGTCTCCCATCCGGTGGGCGTCGAACGCGCTAAGCCGAGGTCGGTTCCGACGAGAAGGCGGCCGGCGCGGTCCCAGAGGAAGCACCAGATCACGGCGTTCGGAAGACCGGAACGGCGATCGTACGTCGTCAATTCGCCGCGGCCGAGCATGCGATGAACGCCGAGGCTGGCGATCCAGATGGAGCCCTCGCGATCCTCGAGAACGTCGCGCGCCCACTCGATCGGCAGCCCCTCGGCCGCGCCGATGACGCTCCAGCCGGTGTCGTCGTGCGTGGCCACGCCGCGGTCGGTCGGCACCCAGAGATTGCCGCGGCGATCGACGTCGAGGTAGCCGCTGGTGCTCGTCGCCGGCAGTGCGCGGCTCTCATCGTGAAACGCGGATTCGTTCTCCGCTTTCGACCAGAGATGCGCGGCCGAGCGCGCCCAGATCGTGTGCTGCCGATCGACGACGATCGCATCGATCCGCTCGTTGCCGGGATTCGGCCAGAAGGTCCAGGCGCCGTTCGCGAAGCGTCCGATGCGGTTCGCGGACGCGGCAACGATTGCGTGCGCGGACTTATCGAACCAGACCGCCGTGCCTTCCTCGTTCGGCCAGCCGGCGATCGGCGCAAAGGACTGCTTCGAACTTCCGCGAAGAACTCCGCGCGCGGTGGCGATCCAGACGTTGTTCGCGTCGTCGATCGACATCGCATTCACCGGCTGCGGCGCGGCGATGGCGTTGAACCGGCGCCCATCGAAACGCGCCAGACCGCCGTACGTGATCACCCAAACGGATCCATCGGGCGCGGCCTGCACGTTCGGAACGTAGCTCGACGGAAGCCCTTCGCCGAGTCCGAAACGCGCGAAGCGATTTCCGTCGTAGCGATAGACGCCATCCTGCGTGGCCACCCACAAGAATCCGGCGGCGTCCTGCGCCAGCCGCATTGCCGCGAGATTCCCCAGCCCCGCCTCGGTGCCGTACGTCCGAAACGGGCGGATGCCAGCCGGCAGAACGCGCGCCGCCGCCGGCACGGCAGCCAGCAATACGATCAACGCAGCGCGGCGAAGGGACATGGGATGGGAAGATGGTAGCGCCGATTGGACGGAGCGTAAGCCTTAAGCTCCAGTTGCGAACGTTCCTAACAAACCTTACTCTGAGATGTCATGAGCGATAAGGAAATCGCTATCACGTTCGATCGCGACGCAATCGTCGAGTTCTGCCGCAAATGGAAGATCACGGAGATGAGTCTGTTCGGATCCGTCCTGAACCCCAGGGAATTCCGTGATGACAGCGATGTCGATGTCCTTGTCGTATTCGAGCCAGGACCTCGCGACTGGGGGTCTTGGGGATCGAAGTGGGAAGAGATGGCCGCGGAACTCGGAGCGATTTTCGGCCACAAGGCAGACATCGTCCAGCGCAGCCTGGTGAAGAATCCGTTCATTCGCCACTCGATCCTGACGACCCGCAGAAAAATCTATGCGGCCTGAAGAACGGGATTCGGGATATCTGTGGAACCTCATGGAGGCCGGCCGAAGGATTCAGGAGTTCACCGCCGCAGTAACCTTCAACGAATACGTCCTGCACGCTTTGCTTCCCTCGGCTGTCGAACGGCAATTCGAAAAAATGGGAGAAGCCGCCCGAAAGGTGAGCACTTCGTTTAGAACTGAGCATCCTGAGATTCCGTGGAAACGAATCGTTGGGCTCCGGAACATTCTCACGCATCGCTACTATGCGGTCGACAATGCCCAGATTTGGACCATCATCCACGACGAACTTCCTCCAGTTCTCGACGTGGTCGGAAGACTACTCCCGCCACTCCCTCCCGCGATCGATGAGGAGTAGTTCCGCTTCCTGACGCAGTAATTTCGAAGCGATACGATGTCGCGCCATGCGCAGAATCTTCATCGCGATCGCCATCCTCCTCCCCACCGCCGCCCTGCACGCGCAATGTGCCGACGTTGCCGGCGTCGTCGGGCAACTCGACGCGGCGCGGATGAAGCAGACCGTCGACAAGCTCGTCTCGTTCGGGACGCGGCATACGCTGTCCGATACGACGTCCGACACGCGCGGCATCGGCGCGGCGCGGCGCTGGATTTTCGACGAGCTTTCGCGCGTCGCCGCGGCCAGCAATGGGCGGATGACGGTCGCGTATCAGTCGTCGATGCAGCAGGCAGCGCGGACGAAGAATGTGCCCGTGGAGATGATCAATGTCGTCGCCACGATCAAGGGCACAACCGATCCCGACCGCATCTACATCGCTACCGGCCACTACGACTCGATCAACTCCGATGTGATGAACGCCACCCTCGATGCGCCCGGCGCCGACGACGATGCCTCGGGTGTCGCGGTGATCATGGAAGTCGCTCGAGTCCTCTCGCAGCATCCGCTGGAGGCCACGGTGATGCTCGTCGCTGTCCAGGGCGAAGAACAGGGACTCCTCGGGTCGCGCGGGCTGGCCGAAGAAGCGGCGGCGAAGAAGTGGAACGTTGAGGGGATGATCACGAACGACATCGTCGGCGGCACCGTGGGCGGCGAAGGCGACGTCGACAACCGCACCATCCGCATCTTCTCCGCGAATCCGAAAGGTGCCGGCGAGGGATCGGCGCGGCACTGGGCGCGCTTCGTCCGCGACGGCGTCCGCCTCTACCTGCCGAACGTGAAGCCGCGCCTGATTTATCGCCTCGATCGCTTCGGACGCGGCGGCGATCACGTGCCGTTTTTCGAGAAGGGCTTCCCCGCCATCCGCTTCAGCGAGGCCAACGAGGATTACAAGCACGAGCACCAGACGGTGCGCGTGGAGAACGGCGTGCAGTACGGCGACGTGCCGCAATTCGTCTCCGGCGATTACATGCGGCTCGTGGCGTCGGTGAACGCCGTGGCGCTCATCACCGGCGCCTGCGCTCCCGCTGCACCGAAGAACGTGAAAGCCGGCGGCGCCGTCACCAACGACACGACGCTGACCTGGGAGATGGGCGCGGACGCGGACCTGGCCGGCTACGAACTCGTGATCCGCGAAACGACCGTGGACGATTGGGAGCGGGTGATCCCGGTGGGCAAAGTGGCGAAGTACACGCTCAAAGACTTCACCATCGACAACGTCTTCATGGGCGTGCGCGCGGTGGATAAGGATGGCAACCGATCGCCGGTACGGACGCCGGAGGAGAGGCTGCCGTAGCTGTCATTGCGAGAGCATGTGAGGAAATGGGGCGCCGTTTCGTGCGCAGCACTTTGGAGTGCGCGTGGCAAGGCCACCGCTTTGGGAGGGCGGTGGACCGTGACGACTCGCAGCGCGTGATGCTTGCTCCGTCTTCGCGATGCCGCCATCCCCCTCCCTCACAAAGCGGGGGCTTTGCCACGCGCACTCCAAAGCTTCGCGAAATGTGCCGCGAGTCGCGCAAGCTTCAAAGGCCGCGATGACTTCGACCTGGATGACAGCTACACCTTCTTGATCGACAGCCTCGCCGCGTGCGGCTCGACCAGAATCCGCGCCGGATCGGCGACCGTGTTGCCGCGGCGTTTCTGGATCGGGAGGCGGGTGTAGACCTGCGTCGACAGGATCGAGGCGTGTCCGAGGATTTCCTGGACGTCGCGGATGTCGGCGCCGGAGGAGACCAGCATCGCCGCCATCGTGTGGCGCAGCGAGTGGGGCGTGATGTGGCGTTTGATCTCGGCCAGGCGCACATGCTTCTTGAAAATGTTCTCGATCGAATAGATCGTCAGGCGCGTTCCGGAGCGGCCGACGAAGAGCGCGTCCGTGGTCAGGCTGCGGTCGGCGCGCATGTCGAGGTAGTTCATCAGCGCCTCGATGACCACGTGCGACGTGATCGTCACCGTGCGTCCGCGGGTGGCGCGTCCGATGATGTGGATCTGATTGTTCTCGACGCCGACGTCGGAGACGTTCAGCGCCACCAGCTCGCCGATTCGGATGCCGGTCGAGAAGAGCAGCTCGAGGATGACGTTGTCGCGGATGGCGCAGAAGTAGCGGTTACGGCCGCCCGCGGAGTGATCGCGAGTTCCGGACAGCGCGCCGATCTGGTCTTTCGGAGCAGCTAAGAGCGCGCGCACTTCGCGCGACGAGAGCACGGTTGGAACGCGGTTCTCGACCGGCTTGCGGATCTTTAGCTTGCGCGCCGGCGACTCGTTGAAGATGCCCTTCTCTTCCATGTAGCGGAAGAAAACTTTGAGCGCGGCGACTTTCCGGCGGATCGACGTATCGCGATACGGTCCCGTGCCCAGCTTGTCAAGGTACTGCTCGAGGTGCTCGGGCGTGATGTCGACCATGTTGGCGCCGTCCACGTGAACGTGAAACTGGCTCAGGTCTGACTGGTACGCGCGGATCGTGCGATCGGAAAGATTCCGCACTGCTTGCCCATGCTGCAGAAAATCGGCGATCGCTTCTTGCACGTTCATCATCACGCTCTTCGAAAAATAGTTTTATTGCTGGTTGGGGGACAACCGGCAGTGTAGTTGGCGGCATACGATTGTCAAGAATTATTTGCCCGACCGCGATATGCTGTAAAAGCATGACAGCAGCCCATTTGGGGGCCGGCAGGCTCCGCGCTGTAAACGTCCGTTAACACCATCGTGAAAGGCCAGAAGCTCTTCGTCCGCCCCATCGAAGCCGCCGATGCCGATGCGGTGCGCGTCTTCGCCGCGCAGCACGGCGGATCGCCCGACACCCGCTCCGGACTCCTCGGCAAACTCGTCGGCGAGCTGGTGTCGGTCCTGTCGATGAATCTCGAAGGCGATGCCGTTCGCGTCCTCGACCTCGTCGTTGCCGAAGAGTTGCGCCGCAAACGCGTCGGACGCGTCATGCTGAATGAGCTCGCGGCACTGGCGGCAAAGCTGGAGCGGAATTGGCTGATTGCGGACGTCCAACATGCCGAGTTCCTGCGGCGCGTCGGGTTCACAGAAGATCAAGGTGTGATGAAGCGGAGGGTGGGATGAAAGAAGTGGGAAGGGTGAAGAGTGAAGGTGGAAGTGGAAAGCGATTGCTCTTCATTCTTGGCCTGATCGCTTTCGCTGCCTGCACCCAGCCACGGCCCACCACCGCCCCGATCTCTCCTCCACCCGCCCCTGTTCCGGCGCCGGTTGCCGTCGTCGAGCCGGTCAAGGTGCCGACGCTCGATGAGGTGCGCTCGCTGCGCACGAACAATCAGCTCGACCTCTACGAAGCCGGATTGAAGACGCTTACGCAGTCGCCCGACGCGCAAACCAAAGGCCGCGCGCTTGCGCTGCTCGCGCTTTTCTACATCGATCAGAAGCGGACCGCCGAGGCGCTTCCGCTGCTCGGCGAAGCGGCGAACGCTGATCCGCTCGTTGCTCCGTGGCTTCGTCTGCGGGCGCTCGACATCGAAGGCGCCGACAAACGATGGGCCGATGCGCTCCTCACCTCCATCCGCATCATCCACGACACGCCCGCCAGTTCCGCCGCCACCATCGCGCGGCTGCGCCTTCCCGCGCTCTACGCCGCCGCGGGCGATGCGTCGAACACCGACGACGCGTTGAAATCCGCCAACGGCATCGTCATCGACGCGCTCACCGAGGAGGATTTCGTCTGGCTTGCGAAATCGCTGGCGAAGGCTGATCGGATGGATCTCGCCAATCCGCTGCGGATGCGCCTCCTCACCGAATTCACGCAGGGGCGTTTCACCGAGGACACCTACGATCACGTGTCGCAATACACGCCGTCGCCGCTCGACGCGCTCTCGTTCGACGATGAGCTGGCCATTGCGCAGAAACTCGGACGCAACGATCGCTACGGACGCGCCTTCGATCTGCTCGATCGCATCGCTGCGCGTTTTCCAAAAGAGGCCAAAGCGTCGGGCGTTTTCCAGGCCGTGCGCCTTCGCGCGCTCTTCAACTCACGCCGCTACTCCGATCTCCTCGCGGAGACCGATCGCGCCAAACTCAAAGATCCAGCGCTCATCATGACTCGCGCCCGTGCCGCCTGGCGCGCCAATCAGCCGAAGCTTTTTCTGGCCGGACTGCGGCAGGTCGAGAAGCAGTATCCGTCCAGTAGTGAAGCGACCGAGGCGAAGATTCTGCGCGCGAAGTACTACGTCACGGATGAGGTGAAGTACGACTTCGCCACCGCCGATCTCGAAGCCGCCATCGCAGCCAGCGCCGTCGGAAACGAAGGCGAGAACCTCTGGACCCTCGGCTGGACCTACTTCATCGCCGGCCGGCTCGATGACGCGCTCAAAACGTTCGACCGCTACGCGAAGCAGTTCCCCGACGGCGACTACCTCTCGAACTCGCTCTTCTGGACCGCCAAGATCCGCGAACGCCGCGGTGACATCGCCGGTCGCGACGCCGCGCTGCACGAGCTCGAAACGCTCTATCCCTACAGCTACTTCAGCTACCGCGCCCGCGCCATCATCGGCGAGCCGATGCTCGCGCCGAACGAGATCGCGAACGGCAACGTCTTTCCCGACGTCGACGCCCAACTCGCCGCCGCGAACGAGCCGCGCCTCGACGCTGTCCGCGAGCTGGCCTGGCTCGGCCTCTATCGCGAAGCGACGCGCGAGATGAAGTCCGTCGCCGCCGCGAACCCCACCAACCTCGGCATGCAGTTCATGCTCGCCGATCTTTACGTGCAGGGCGGCGAGCCCTTCTCCGCGAACAACGTGCTGCAGCGCAAGTTCCGCCAGTTCGTCCGCCACGGCGGCACCGGCATCCCACACCGCTTCTGGGAAATCCTCTTCCCGCTCAATTACTGGGAAACGATCAAGACCGAATCCGAGCAACGCCAGATCGATCCGTATCTCATCGCCTCGATCATCCGCCAGGAGACCGGCTTCGAGCCGACCACCGTCTCCAACGCCGACGCCATCGGCATCATGCAGATCATGCCCGCCGAGGCCGCGTCGATTGCGACGAGAGCGGGCCTGACCCCGCCGACGCGCGAACAGCTTTTTGATCCGAAGCTGAACATCGCCATCGGCGTCGCCGAGTTCTCGCAGAAACTCGCCGCCGAGCACGGCAATACCACTCTCGCAATCGCCGCCTACAACGCCGGCGAAGAGCCCGTTGGCAGATGGATTGCTCAAACGCCCGTCGACGATGAGGACTTATTTGTCGAATCGATTCCGTTTGCCGAGACCCGGCTTTATGTGAAGACAGTCAGCCGGAACCGATTTGAGTATCGGCGGATTTATGAAGCACCAGCAAAGCAGTAACACGCATCTCTCCCTCGCCATCACCCTGACCCTCCTACTCGCCACCACCGCGGCCGCGGCTCCGGACCAGCTCATCCTCGGACGCGACACCGCGCCGCCCGCCGACATCAAAGGTCCGATCGACCTGACCATCGTCCCCGACTTCGATGACGCGCGCGTCACCGTGACCGTCGACGGTCAGAAGATCGTCGACGGCCTCCGCTCGCCGTGGCACGTTCCCGTCGATTTCGGCCCGCTGCCGGTCGAGCACAAGATCGTCGTCACCGCCACCGGCGCCGACCGCAAGCGCATCCAGTGGCAGACCACGATCAACAAAGGCCACCAGACCTTGGACGTGAAAATCGAGCCGATCGATGCCGGGAATCGCATCTTCGAAGCGAACGTGACCTCGCCCGACGAAGATCCGATCGTTAGCGTCTCCGCCTGGGACGACGGCAAGCCGATCGCGACCGTCGAGCAGGCGCCGTTCCGTTTCACCGTCCCCGCCGAGCACTTCGCGCAGAAGACCGTGCAGGTCACCGCGCGCACGAAGTCGGGCGCCGAGGCGGCCGACTTCTGGTCCGCCGCCGGTGACGTGAAAAGCGAGGCCATCGAAGTCCGCACCGTGCCGCTCTTCGTCTCCGTCATCGATCGCAACGGCACCGCGCACGACGACGTCGATCAAGCGCTCTTCAAAATCGTCGACAACGGCACCGAGGGACACATTCTGCAAATTGGAAAGGCGTTCAATCAACCGATCTCGATCGCGCTGCTGCTCGACGCGTCGGCGAGCATGACCTACGAAATGCCGAAAGCGACGCGCGCCGCCGTGAACTTCGTCGGGAGCACGCTCAAGAATGGCGACCGTTGCGCTGTCTACTCGGTCAAGACCAGCCCGCGCCGCGAGGCGGGGCTGACCACCGATCGCGTCGCGCTCGAAACGGTCGTGAAGTCACTCCAGGCCGAAGGACGCACCGCGCTCTACGACGCCATCGCCAGCGCTGAGCGCGAATTGCGCGATGAGAAAAACCGCCGCGCCATCGTGATCCTTACCGACGGCGGCGACACGTCATCGATCGCGTCATTCGACGAAATCGATCGCACGACGAAGGAGTCCGGCATCCCCATCTACGTGATCGCCTACGACAGTGGCATCAACGACGACCAGCCGCAGGACATGAACCGCCTCCAATACCTCGCCACCGAAACGGGCGGCTTCCTGGTCACGGCCTCGGCCAAAAATCTCCAGGCCCGCTACGCCGACATCGAAAAGGACCTGCGCGCCCAATACGCGATCACCTACCAGATCACCGATCTCGCCCGCCACAATCAGTGGCGCAAGGTGCACGTGATGCTGAAGTCGCCGCAACTGACGGCAAGGACGATACGAGGCTATTTCGCACCGTAGAGTGCAAGGACGGGGCGTCGCGAAAGTAATTTACGGCGTGAAATTGGTCTTACTACAGTTTGGACACGGTGGAAGTGTGTCGGTCGAATCGTCGAGCACCACCGTTTGCCCACAGTTCGTGCATCTGTAAGTTCCCTTGCCTGGTTTTTCGCCTGTCGTTGACGTCAGCCCTCTCGTTTCGTGAATCAGACGCAGCGGCACCCCGTCGATACTTCGACACCGCCTTGAAGTCTTTGTGGCGCGATGTGCTGAGAGCGAAGCGACGCTCGCTGGCGAAGAAGGCGCTATGTCGATGCATGCGCGTATCCCGGCACATTTCGCGAAGCTTTGGAGTGCGGTGGCGGCCGAGCCACCGCTTTGGGAGGGAGGCGGAATCGCGCACCGTACGCTATCGCGAATCTTCAGGCCGCGGATCGTCGCATTCCCCCGCCCTCCCAAAGCGGTGGCTCGCCGCCACGCGCACTCCAAAGCTTCGCGAAATGTGCCGAGATTTTGGCGAGCATCGGATTAGCGGCCTGCCTTTTCAATCACCAGAACACTCCCCGCATCACTCGTCGCAAATCGCCCGATTAGCGACGCCCCCACGCCGGCGATGTCCCTGATCACCACACGCTCGTCATAGGCGTTCGCCTGCATCCACGACGGCATTTGCATGCGGTGCGGCAGGACGCGATGCACGCCTGCGCGTCCGAAACGCATACGCGCGAACCGCCGCAATCCGCCCCCGGGCGGCTCCAACGTCAATTGCAAAACGACCACACCGCCCGGACTCAGAAGAGTGAGAAGCAAGCGAATGAGCTTGTAACCCTCAGCCGGACGAATGTGCTGAAAAACGAGCAGGGAACAGATGAAATCGAATCGCCCCGCCAGCTCGCGCGTCTCGACAAACGTCACATTGCTCAGCCCCGCCTCACGTACATTCTTCCGCGCATGCTCGAGCACCGAGGGCGCAATGTCACAGGCGACGACACGGACCGCGCGCCGCGCCAGCGGAACGGTGAGCCGGCCGGCGCCGCATCCGAAGTCGAGCACCGAGGTAAGCGGAACCTCGCGGCCGAGGAGCGAGGCGACCGCCGGAAGGAGCAGTGCGATGTCCGCTTCACCAGTCTCGAGAAACGCCTCGTCGCGAATCCCTTCGTCCGTTAGGACCGGAAAATACGGCTCGCATCGCGCGAGCTCTTCCCAGTCTGACGGTGTGCGATGCTTCACCTTCGCAGGATACTCGGCGGCTCAGATTCCGATTTGGTTTCGTCGCGGACACCAACATCCTGCGCGTCGATGACGACTCTCGCGACGGTTGAATCTCGCCGCGATGAATCTGGCCGGCTTCTTTGATGCTCTCGATGAATTCGTTGAAGAGTTGCTTCTTCATCTTGAACGCCGAGGATACGTCGCGCCTGATGCCGGCGCCACGTCTCGCCGCGCGCGAAGGCGCGCTTCACAAAACAGCCCCGCGCTCTGCGCACTGCAGCGTGCACAGGTAGCGGAAGGGTATACGGCTTCGTCGGCCGGGTGGAGTTGACATGCCGTGCGGATGGTAAAGGGAGGCGGTTTCACGCGGAGACGCGGAGGAGCGGAGAAAAGAAGCTCAACACCTCCACGTCTCCGCGCCTCCGCGTGAAACCGTCTCTCCGTAGAACCCATCCGGCCACTCCATCGCAGCCGCAAACTCCGGCAGCGCTTCCGACAACTCATCCGAATGCGCGCTAGCGATGCCGTCCAGCTCCCGTTCGAGGACGCCGCTGACCGTGGTCTCGTCCTGCTCCGCCCTGTACTCCAGCATGGCGATCTGATGCCGCGGCAGACGGACGCGCAGCGTCTCCGCGTGAAACCGTTCCCCTTTAGAATCCCCCAAACATGAACGCCCTCCCCCTCATCCTATTCTTCCTCGCGGTAACCGCGATCGGCTACCGTTACTACTCCGCCTTCCTCGCCGCGAAGGTCATGGCGCTCGATGACAGCCGGGTCACGCCCGCGCATAGGTTCAACGATGGCCAGAACTACGTGCCGACGAACAAGTGGGTGCTCTTCGGCCATCACTTCGCGGCCATCTCCGGCGCGGGGCCGTTGATCGGGCCGGTGCTGGCGGCGCAGTTCGGGTATCTGCCGGGATTACTGTGGCTGGCGTTCGGCGTCGTGCTCGGCGGGGCGGTGCATGACTTCGTCACGCTGGCGGCCTCGGTGCGGAGGAACGGGAAGTCGCTGGCGGAGATCGCGCGGACGGAGATTTCGCCGCTGGCTGGCATCACGGCCATGGTGGCCATCCTCTTCATCATCGTCATCGCACTGGCCGGACTGGGGATCGCCGTCGTCAACGCACTCGCCGATTCGCCGTGGGGGACGTTCACGATTTTTCTGACGATTCCGATCGCGCTGCTGGTCGGGCAGTACCTCCATCGATCGAAGTCAGCGCATGCGATAAGAACCGGGTCCATCGCCGGCGCGCTGATGGTGCTGGCGGCGGTCGTGGCCGGACGCTTCGTCCCTGGCACCGCGCTCGGCGCGATCTTCACGATGTCGAAGCCGCAGATCACCATCGCCATCGCCATCTACGGCTTCATCGCCTCGGTGCTCCCGGTCTGGATGCTGCTCTGCCCGCGCGACTACCTCTCGTCGTACATGAAGCTCGGCACCATCGCGGCGCTGGTCATCGGGACGGTCATCGTCGCGCCGCATATTTATGCACCTGCCGTTTCGCAGTTCGCGGGCGGCGGCGGTCCGATCATCCCCGGCAAGCTCTTTCCGTTCGTCTTCATCACCATCGCCTGCGGGGCCATCTCCGGCTTCCACGCGCTGATCGGGTCGGGGACGACGCCGAAGATGCTCGACAAGGAATCGGACGCGCGGATGATCGGCTATGGAGCGATGCTCTGCGAAGGGCTGGTCGGATGCGTGGCCCTCATCGCCGTCTGCGCGCTCCATCCCGGCGACTACTACGCGATCAACGTTCCGCCCGCGGTCTTCGCCAAGCTCGGATTGTCGACCGTGAACCTGCAGCACTTTTCAACGCTGGTCGGCGAGACGCTGGTAGGCCGCACCGGCGGCGCGGTGTCGCTGGCGGTCGGCTTCGCGCAGATCTTCTCCGGCATCCCGTTCCTCGGCGGACTGATGTCGTACTGGTACCACTTCGCCATCATGTTCGAGGCGCTGTTCATCCTCACTACGATCGACACGGGCACGCGCGTGGCCCGCTTCATGGTGCAGGAGTTCCTCGGCCGCGCCTGGAAGCCGTTCGAAAACACGTCGTGGCTGCCCGGCACGATCGCGTCGACCGCGATGGTCGTCTTCGGCTGGACGTGGTTCATCCTCAACGGATCGATCTCGCAAATCTGGCCGATGTTCGGCATCGCCAACCAGCTCCTGGCCGCGGTCGCGCTCTGCGTCGGGACGACGGTGATCCTCAACGCCGGCAAAGCGAAGTACGCATGGACGACGATGTTGCCGCTGGCCTTCGTGGCCTCAACAACTCTCTATGCCGGTTACCGCTCCATCTTCGATAACTTCCTCGGCCCGAAGATGATGGCCAAGGATCCATTCACGGGCTACCTCGACGCGACGCTGACCTCGATCCTGATGCTCTGCGTGATCGTGATCCTGGCCGCGTCGGCGCGGGCATGGATGCGCGCGATACGCGGAGAAGGCGTACCGTTCATCGCGGCCACGGCCGGTCCGGACCACATGCATATGCCAGGAAGCGGGTGCTGCTGATCTACTTTTATCTTCGGAAATGGAGGCTCTCATGCTGGGCGACACACCGATCATCGCGTTCCTCCCCACCCTCGACTTCGATAAAGCGCGCGCGTTCTACGTCGACCTCCTCGGCCTCCGCTTCGTCATCAACGACGGATTCGCAATGGTCCTCGACGCGAACGGCACCATGATCCGCGTCGCGAAAGTGCAGCCCGATTTCAAGCCGGCCATCTTCACGATCCTCGGCTGGGAAGTTTCGGAGATCGAGAAAGAGGTCACCGCGCTGACCGCGAAGGGCGTCGTCTTCGAACGCTACGGCTTCTTCGAACAGGACCCTCTCGGCATCTGGACCGCGCCCAGCGGTGACAAGGTGGCGTGGTTCAAGGACCCCACCGGCAACACGTTGTCGGTGTCGCAGCACGTCGAATAAAACCTATCCGCAGATTTCGCAGATGTACGCAGATGAATTGGCCTTCCATCTGCGGAAATCTGCGTAATCTGCGGATTGCATTTCGATGACGCCGACCGGCCGCTTCGCCCCTTCGCCTACCGGCCCGCTCCACCTCGGCAGTCTTGTCGCGGCGGTCGGATCGTGGCTGTATGCGCGCCGCGAGGGCGCGCGGTGGCTGGTGCGGATGGAGGATCTCGACACGCCGCGCGTCGTGGCGGGATCGGCGGATGAGATCCTTCGCGCTCTCGAGCGGTACGGACTGACGTGGGACGGGGAGGTCGTCTATCAATCGCAGCGCATCGCGTTGTACGACGGTGCGCTGAGCGCGTTGCGCGCAAAGAACCTCGTCTACGACTGCGGCTGCTCGCGCGCCGACTTGGCGCGGACCGCCTCGGCGCCGCTCGGGCGTGAGTCGGTCTATCCCGGCACTTGCCGCGACGGATTACCTGCCGGACGCGTTGCCCGTGCGGTTCGCTTTTGCACATCGCACGAGGTCCTCGGCTTCGATGACATGCTTCGCGGCCGCGTCGAAGAAGACGTCGCCGCGGACACCGGCGACTTTGTCGTCCGCCGCGCCGATGGCGTTTACGCCTATCAACTGGCGGTGGTCGTCGATGACGCGGCGCAAGACATCACGCAAGTCGTTCGCGGCGCGGATCTGCTGACATCAACCGCGCGCCAGATCGCCCTTCAGCGCGCCCTCGGAATCCCCACTCCGTCGTACGCGCATTTGCCGCTGGTTTTGAATGCGGACGGCTCAAAACTCGGAAAACGCGATGGCGCGTTGCCGCTGCCGTCGCTCGATGAGAAGCGCGTCAGCGAGACGCTCTGGTTCGCGTTGCGGTTCCTCGGTGTCGATGTCGATCACGATTCCCCTTCGCGGATGTTGCACGAGGCGTTGGTGAAGAACCCGTAATTGGATGGATGCGCGAAACCGGGCACATTTCGCGAAGCTTTGGAGTGCGGTGGCGACCGAGCCACCGCTTTGGGAGGGTGGCGAAACGCGAACCGGCGCGGTCGCGAATTTTCATTCGCGAATGATCACGATTCCTCCGCCCTCCCAAAGCGGTGGCTTCGCCACGCGCACTCCAAAGCTTCGCGAAATGTGCCGGGATTTTGGCGAGCATGTAAGGCACAGACAGGAGTGTCTGTGCCACATCACAGCTTCAAAATCAGATGGGTCATGTCGTGCTGATTGCCGTCAGGGTCGGTGCCGTAGCCGGGCATCACGTAGGACGTGAAGCCGAGGTTCTGGAGGGTGGTTACGGCGTCGGCTTCGAGGTCGGAGATCAGCATCGCGTTGAGATGGCGGAGACCGTTTTCGCGGGCGATGCCGATGAATTGATTCACCAGCAGCGTCCCGAGACTCACGCCGCGGAAGGCGGGATCGATCATCCACTTGATGCGGCCGGCAAGGCGGAGCGGACCGCCGTGGCGGCGATGCAGCGTGGCGTCGGCGACGATGCGGTGGCCGTCGAACGCAAGCAGCGGAAACACCTTCGCGTAATCGATATCGCGGCCCCAGCTCTCGATCAGCGGCCGGTTCTCGATGTGGTCCCATGCGAACCGGCGATAGGCCACTGGCAGGTGCTGGAAGAACTCGAACAACGCGTCGACGTCCTTCGCGGCGAAGGGACGGAGGAGAACTCTGCGGCCGTCGCGCAGGACGGCCTCCTGCGGATAGCGATGCGGCATGTGCGAACGATACCATCACGCTCACGCGGAGTGCGCGGAGAGGCGGAGGCCGCGGAGAAAAACAGGCTTTCTCCGTCTCTCCCCATTTCCGCGTGAAACCGTCCCCCTTATGGCTTCGCCTCAGCACGTCGCTTGATCGCCTCGAGCCAGCTCCGGCGGATGATGCCGCTGCCGGGGCGGATGAAACGCCAGTAGATCGCGAATTTGCGGCGAGCCCTGTCCGTCTCCGCGAACACGCGCGTCTCGGTGGTCACGAGGCCGTCGTTATCGACGCGAAAGTTCATTACCGCCAACGTGCGCGGTGCGACGCGGGTGCCGATGACAAGTTCGCGCGGCGCGTCGTCGATCAACATACGGAATCCGCTGCGAAGCGCGACGTCGAGGATCGGCTTGGCCGCGGGCGCGTGGAGGATGCTCTCGTTTTCGCGGCAACTGCCCATGCAGCGGATCGACGTGAGAATCTGGAAAAAACGGATCTCGCGCGCGGTCACGTCGCGGATGGCGGAGTAGATCCGCTCCGGCGGCGCGGCGATGCGGATTTCGTGGCGTTCGACGAATTGCCAGCGCGGCATGAGCCCGTCGAGTTTCGAGGCGGCCGTGGTCACGCGCTCTTCGCCTGCCGGCCAGAGAAGCGCGATCAGAACGAGCGCGATGCCGGTCACGAACAGCGCCGCTGCGCGCCGCCGCATACCGCGCCAGAACATCGCGGCCGCGCCAACGATCGCCGCAAACAAACCGCCGTAGAGCAGGACGGACAGGAGCATCGACGCGAGTGTATTCGCACGAACGCCGCGGAGGCACCCGCTACCTGGTCGCGTTGAACGCTGCCTGCAGTTCCGCGGTCAGCGCGTTGGCGTCGTCATCGCGGCCGTGCCAGGCGGCGGGCGTGTTCTGGAAGAGCGCGATCTGCCAGCGATCGCCACGATTGACGGCCACGAGCGTCTGCACGGCATTCGTGGCGCGGTTGATCTCCGCCTTCCCTGGCGGAACCATTCCGGCGTGCGCGCGGAGCAGCATCACGTTCGGTGCGATCTCGCGCACCTCGCGAACGAGGGTCACGAACGATGCGACTTTGTGGCCGGCGAAAATGCCGGCGAGGTACGACGCGATCTGCTCGCGGCCGCTCACTTCGCTGCCGTCGAAGCCGACGATCTGTCCGTCGTCAGCGAAATCGCGCGTCATCGCGGCGGCGTCGCCGGCATTCCAGCCGGCGATCATGCGCTCGTAGAGACCGCGAATGTCGTCGATGTTCATCAACTTAGAGCTGCCGTACACGCACGGCAACGCTTCGCCGCGGCCGGCACCATCTCCAGGCATTCGGGACACGCCTTCATCGGCTGCGCGGGCGGAGCGGGAACCGGCTTCACGAGCACTTTGACGATGAGGAAGACCACGAACGAGATGATCAGGAAATCGATGACCGTGCCGAGGAAGTGGCCGTACAGGATGGCGTTCTCGGAGATCTTTCCAGCGGCATCGGTGGTTGAGCGGATAACGTATGTCGCCTTCCGCCAGTCGCCACCGGGGAGGAAGAGTCCGATGATCGGCATCAGGACATCCGCGGCCAGCGCGGAAACGACATTGCCGACCGCGGCGCCGATGATGACGCCGACCGCCAGCGCCAGCGCGTTCGTCTTCGTCAAAAATCCCCGAAACTCCGCAATCATGGCCCACAGATCATAGCTGACGCGCTCTCTCCCTGGTTTGCTCCGCCTCTCCGCGACCTCCGCGTGAACCCGTCCCCTTTAGAAGCTACAATGCCGTCCTTGTCCGAAATCGCAATGAATGAAAGTACCGCCGTCCGTCCGCGCCGCGGCTGGTTAATCGCTGCATGGATCGGCTTTGTCATGGTGCTGATCCCGATGCTGATCGTCGCGGCCGTCCTCATTGACAAGCCGCATTTCGGCTGGATGGTCAAGTCTCTGTTCCTCGAATTCATCAGCGGCGGCGTCATGGTTGGCGGGCTGCTTGTCTTCATCGCCGCGTGGTTTCTGCCGGAGCGGAGAACCTGGCGCGGCATCGCGCTCATGTTATGGGCGCTGATCGCGCTGACGTCGCCGGCATTCGGAATCATCTTCCTGCTGCCGTGGGGAATCGTCGCGGTCATGCTGCCGCTCGTCATCGCTATCCTCCGCCGGCAATCGAAGATCGCTTGAAGAGAAGGCGCTTCGCAGCAGCGCCGACCTCGCGATGATGGTACGTCCAGCAGCCGGGGCCGGTCGGAACATGTGCCGATGCGTCTGCGTTTCGGACGTCCTATGCGACTCGATATCAAGAAGACTCTCATTGCGATAACACTGGCGAGCTTCGGCCTCAGCTGCGGCGCGAATGCCGACGCGGTCAATAAAGCGATTCCCGCGGCGGAAGTCGACACTCCCACCGCCGAGGCGACCCGGCCGCAGGTAGCAGTGCTGGCCGGCGGCTGCTTCTGGGGATTGCAGGGGATGTTCGAACACGTGCAGGGCGTGACGCGCGTCGTGGCCGGATATTCAGGCGGCGACAAGTCGACGGCGCATTACGAGATGGTGGGCACGGAGCGCACCGGCCACGCCGAATCCGTCGAGATCACGTTCGATCCAAAGCAGATCTCGTATGGCCAGCTCCTGCGGCTCTTCTTCTCCGTCGCGCACGATCCGACGGAGCTCGACCGGCAGGGTCCCGATCGCGGTCCCAGCTACCGCTCCGAAATCTTTTTCGCGTCGCCGTCGCAGGAGCGTGTCGCGCGCGCGTACGTGCAGCAGCTCACGAAGGCGAAGGTGTACGCGTCGCCGATCGTCACGAAGATCGAGCCGCTGAAAGCGTTCTATGCCGCCGAGGATTATCACCAGGATTACCTGATCCACAATCCGCATCAGCCGTACATCGTCTACAACGATCTGCCGAAGATCGAGGCGCTGAAGCAGGTGTATCCGCAGGTGTACCGGCCCACGCCGGTGGCGTTGAAGTAGCGGCCCGGTTAACCACGCCGCGAGTCCGAGGCAGACGGCAACGATGCCGAAGAACGCGGCAGTGATCGGGGCGAAGTAGACGGCGCTTAGCGCGAGGCCGGCCACCTGCACGGCGCAGAATGCCCATCCGATTCCCTCGGAGTCGCAGGCTCAGCGAAGACACGGCCACGGACTGATTCCCATCGCCCGTCGAAGCCTAACCGGATCGAGCCCGGAAGGCGAGATACGCAAAGATGACGACGAGAATGACGAGAAAGACTCGTCCCATCCCCATCATCCGCGAGTGCGCCACATGCCGCGTCCCCTTCGGCTTGATCCCGGTCACCGCCGCAATCGCAGTCACCAGTACGGCCAGTCCTAACCAAACGAGCCAGTTCATACCCGAGCCCGCTACAAGAGTCGAGCCAGCCAGGCGGGTTGAGGACGGACGGTTCACGCCCGTCCTCTCGAAAACCTGCCGAGCTACAACTTCCTTGCTGCGGTTTGAACCTTGGCGGCTGCGGCGTTGAAACGGTCGACCGCGATCGCGGTGATCTGCTTCGTCACGTTGGCGTCACCAAACGTCGGCGCGATGTGGAAGAGCGCCAGCGACGCGATCACCTCTTGCGCGGCGTCGGTGAGCGCGAGATCCGGTTTCGGCCCCGGCCAGCAGCCGCCATGAATTGCCTTCCACAGCTCGATACGATTGGTAAGTTCAGCCTTGATATTTGTAGCCATACGATCTCCTTTCGCAAGCGTAGTGACGATGCACGGGAAATCGTTTCACCCAAAGTTTGCAAGGAAATGTAGCGCCCGTTTCGTGCGAAGCACTTTGGAGTGCGGTGGCAAGGCCACCGCTTTGGAAGGTGGAATCGTGACGACCCGCAGCGTGTAATGCTTGCTCCGTCGTCGCGATGATCGCCGTCCCCCTCCCTCCCAAAGCGGTGGCTCGGTCGCCACCGCACTCCAAAGCTTCGCGAAATCTGCCGCGAGCCGCGCATGCATCAAGGTCGCCGAACGTCAGAGGGGGAACGGCGGAGCAGCGTTACGCGGCACTCTCGCGGACTTGGATCACATTGCCTTCGGGATCGTGCCCGTCGCACGCCCGGAACCCGCGTGCCTCCCACTCATACTGCGGGGACTTGATCGCTCCTCCATGCGCAGCCGCCAGCGAGCGCGCGGCAGCGATGCTCGCAACAGGCAGGCACAATTTGACGTAGGAGTCCTGTCGCACATGGATCGCCGCAGGGCTGACTCGCGGCTCGCCGCGTAAGCCGTGAACCACCAGCTGAAGGCCTTCCAGCTCCATGACGGTGTGATCCTCCTCCTCGATCAGGACATTCATCGAAGCCACCTCACGATAGAACGTACTGACCCGGCGGACGTCGGCAACGAACACGACTACGCTCGGCTTCGGTTTGGCGGACGATGCGATCTTCATCAGCTAAGTGTCGCACCTTCGTTTGCCGACACCACCACTCTGCTACCCTCGGCACATTGAAAAAGTCGATGGATTGGTCGGCGAATGAACGACGGGTTCTGGCCGGACTGAAGACGCCCGCGCACATCCAGCAGTTTCTCGACGAGCTGGATTACGACGAACGAGGTGGCGCGGCCTCTCCACGCGCGGTCATGAAGAGCGGAAGGGCGCAATGCTTCAGCGGTGCACTCTTCGCGGCCGCCGCTCTGCGCGAGCTCGGTCATCCGCCGCGCCTGATGTACATGGACGCCGCCAGCGACGACGGTCACTGCCTGGCGCTCTACGAAACCGGCGGCCTCTGGGGCGCCGTCGCGAAATCCAACTTCACGACGATCCGTTCGCGCGAAGCCATCTATCCCTACATCGCCCTCGGCCTCAGCTACTTCGACGGCTTCTTCAACGTTTACGGCAAACGGACCATGCGCGCCTTCACCGTCCCCGTGGAATTGGAGCGATTCGAACCTCGGGGCTGGCGCTTCAGCGGAGGCCAGTTGATGTACATCGACCGCGCCCTCGACGACGCCCCGCGAGCCTGGAAACTACCCCGCAAACGAATCCCCGATGTCAGCAATGTCTCCGAGCAACTGCGAACCGCCGGCCTGGCCGGCGCAAACCCCGCGGGACTGTGGCGGCGTTCGTAGTTCATTTGTCTGCGCGAATATCTAAAAGGAATCGGTTTTCTCCGTTCCTCCGCGTCTCCGCGTGAACCCGTCTCCCTTGCCAACGCGGTCGTCTGCGAGATCGAGTAGCGCGGCATACGTTCCGATCGTCGGATGGCGACGCTTGGCTCGAGGCAACCGTATCAAGCACATGCGCCACATAATCCTATTCGGCGTCGCGCTCGCAGTTGCCACGCCGCTCGCGGCAGGTTGGTGGCCGAAATGGAACCCGTCGGAAGTGCAACTCGTCGTCGGCGAGACCACAACTGTGCAGGTTCATCCAATGTGGAGCGGTACCGCCAACTACGACGAGAACATCAACTGGACATTCCGCAGCGACGCCTCTTTCGTCGCCACAGCTTCTTGTCTAGTCACTGACACGCACGTTCACGATGTGCGGATCACCGCCGTAGGTCCCGGAGCGGCGTCCATTCGTCAGGAGATTCCCAGCGGCCTTGATGAGGTGGCGTGGGTACGCATCAATGTGGTCTGTGCTCCCGAGACTCCCGTTCGCGCCGCCGCGCCGATACTGCACGGGAGCATTGGTGAGCCGGTGGCGATCGAGGCCGTCTCGGAGATCGCCGAACGCACGACGTTCACCTGGTATCTCGGCCGCGAAGGCGATCGTTCGCATCCGCTCGATTCGATCGGCCCGAGGAGAGCGTTCACTCCCAACGCCTACGGTTCGCAATATCTCTGGGTATCGGCGATCACGCGGTGCTCGGTGAGCGCCACGGAATTCCGCGTCGACGTCGTGCCCCCGAGGAGGCGCGCAGTGTCGAGATAAATCGGTCAGCAGCCGGCTCCGATCGGGTCACGCCCTTTCGGCCGCCGGCCTGGCCGGCGCAAACCCCGCGGGACTGTGGCGGCGTTCGTAATTCATTTGTCTTCGTGATTTCTAAAGGAAACGGTTCACGCGGCGAAGCGGAGGGGAATCGGTTTTCTCTACTCCTCCGCGTCTCCGCGTGAACCGGTCTCCCTTGCCAACGCGCCCTCTTCAATGATCGAGAAGCGTCTGCGGTAGCGGGCCACGTTGCTGCACGCGTTAGTTGGCGGTTTGCTTCTGCCGCCCCGCGAGCCTGGAAATTACCCGCAAACGAATCCCCGATGTCGGCAAGGTCTCCTAGCAAATACAAACCGGCGGCCTGGCCGGCGCGAACCCCGCGGGTCTATGGCGGCGTTCGTAGCGCATCAATGATTTCCGCGAAAATACGCAGCGAGGGCAAGCGTGGCACCGAATGAATTCGCGAAACAGTGGACGAACGCCTGCGCGTAGTAGTTTTTCCGCCACCACGTGAAGAGCGTCAGAGGCAACACGTATACGAAAAGACTCAGATAGTTGTACGGCTGCCAGAAATGCGCAATCGCGAAAAAAATCGTCGAGACAACGGGCGCAGCGAGGCGCAGCCGGCTTAGTTGCGGCAGCAAAAAACCTCTGAAGTAACGTTCTTCAACCAACGGATTGACGATTCCGTCGATCAGCAGTTGAAACAGCAGCACAGGAAGGAGAATGCTGCGGCTGGTCGTCGCCAGATCCTCATCCGCCGCGGGACTGAACGCCGCCGGCAACGACGCGAACACATGACCGGCCAGATAGTCAGACACGCGCCCGAGGGGAGCTCGGAGCAGCAGGAACTCGATTGCGATGAGAAAAACCGCGCCGGCGACATGCTGCCACAGCGGAATCGGCGTAACGAATCTCACAACCGAATGGCCGGCGGCTCTCGACACACGGCGAATGATTCCGAGCTGCATTGGAATGCCGATTACGGCGAACGCAGCCAGCAATACGGCAACATGCGGTACCCCGACTCTGCTCGCCCACGGCGTGACCAGCCAATAAGCCGCCGCAATCGCAATCGCCGGCAGAAAGTGCAGCGCAATCGCCGTAGAGGTTCTTACATCTGTTCTGGATTGCATGTACATTCCACGCCGCACGAAAGCGGCGGTTAACAAGAGAGAGAGGGCAGCAGCAATGACGCTCTTCAAATGTTGCCAATCCCGGAGCGAGTACGACCCCATCGCGATCACGACCTGCGAGCGCTGTGGCGGTTTCGCCGCGTTACGCGAGGACTCGGGATGCCGACGGCGATGTAAACAACAACGTGGTCCACACTCGAGGGCATCGCGTTCGGGTCACCGTGCGGCCTGGATTCCCGATACGCCGGACGCTTCCCGAGGTCATCGTCAGGCCCGGCGTGGCCTTCCGCGCATGCTGGCCATCGCCGCCACACTTTCAATCACCGCCGGAGCGCCAGGCGGCGCGCGTGCGAAGAACTGGATTGCTGCTGTGCCGCCAGTTGGGCGGCGGTGAGTACGCGGTCACTACTTCGGATATATCCCGAAGATGTAGTCTCTTGATCGAGCGGCCTGGTGGCATGACGCACACGCCTTCTGGGTCGCGCGGGGTTCGCCATCCGACGGGAAATACAGAAACTCCCAGCCGTCAGAATCCGGAAACCTGGAGGCTTCCCTCTTGACCATGAATGCCACGCCGTCCGGGGATCCATGCGGGAGCCCCGATAGCTTCTCCTTCGCAATGATGGTCCCGATCGGGAAAGGCCGCTTGTTTTCCGCCAGAGATCGCGCGGCGGGACCGTTGCCGTACACCCGAATGAACCGTTCCGTATGCGGTCCGTACCTGGCCCGTGCAGTCTCCCAATCGTTTGGCGTTGGCGCGACGCACCGGATCCAGAGCTCCAGAGGCACTTCGTATGGCACTTTGATCAGCTGCGTCCACTCCCGGTAGCCGGCGAGTGCCGGCGGCAAACCCAGGACAACCTTCCTGGCTCCCGCCATTGAGACTGCGGTCAAAGCCAGAATGAGTAAACCGCCGATCGCGAGAGTTTTCGTAGCGCTGTCCCTGCTGAGCCGCCCAACGGACCCGAACTCACCGGCTTGGAGCCGTGCGCGAAATAGTACCGCACTCGGGACGGAGCCAATGAAGGTCTGGCCCCTTCCGACTTCCACGAGCCGGACGTGCGTCGCCGCCGTCGTCCCCAAGAGTCAGAGCGCCGCGGACGTCAGCAACGCGAACGCCACCGCGCAAGCCGCGACCTCCGTCTGCACAGCCACCGGCGGCACGCCAGCCGGCCCAAAGCAGTAGCGGGTTGCAGCTTCACGCCCGGTGCGCAGAGTCAGCAGCCAGATCTCTTCGAAGCTTATCCTCGACCTCTGATGCCGGCCCTATTGATTATGGTTCTGCCGTAGCCGGTCAGTATCTGTACAGCTCTGAAACGGCCGAGGAAATCCTGCTGTCCGACGGCATTGAACGTATCAGTTGCTCCGTTAATTCGTCATTGTACTCAGCGACCAGTGCCTTGATTTTTTCCGACGGCGCCTTCTCCAAGGTCTCAACAACCCCCAAAAGATTCTGACTCGTGCTGGAAAACTCACTAAAGTCAACGCCGCCGCCGGCTGCCAGAGAACGATAAAATGGCATATCCAGAGCGACGTAAACCTTCCTGATGGCAACAATCATACTCGCTGCATCCATGTCGTCTTCTCCCTTCGAGAAACGCTTAAGTCAAAAACAAGACCGCGTTTAACGCAACTAGCATGGGATGTATGGTTTCACAGGCCAGCTCCGTTCAGCAGAGCAGATACATCACCAGCGTCTCGAGCTTCGCCGGGTCGTCGTTCCAATCACCGTAGATCTCCCATGACGTGCGAGCCAGAGCACGGCCGCTCTCCCTTGCCCATTCGTGAACCGCCCTGTGCGCCTGGGACAACCCGTCATAGGGGCCGATATGTCTGACGACCGCGGCCTCGCCGCCCGGAGTTCTTACGGGTCTGACCTCGCCAGATCCGGCGAACTGTCGTGTGACCTCGACGCCGAAGTCGGCGTTCATCGGATCCCCATCCCTGGTGGGATGGTGATACACGAAGATGTTGTGTCCATCGCTCCGCAGGCCGGGTTGCGAGCGCAGGAATGCCCAGACCTGATCGAGGGCAGACCGCCACACCTCCCCAACCCGGCCGGCGGCAACCTCCCTCCCGACGGCCGCCAGCAGCCTTGGCGAAACCACTTCGACCTGAACGTGTGGATGCATCTCTTGAAACCTCCGTCTCTCGGTTTGGTCCCATGGGCGATGGGGACCGGTTCGTCAGAAGTGCGGCAGCCGCCGCCGCGCCAGGGCCGAGCGGATGAGCATCACGGCGTAGGCGTGGTCGACGCCCGCCGCCGTGCTGAAGTCCATATCACCACGCCAGCTCTCCGGCGCCTCGGGATGAACCCCAGTGAGGATGATCCATCCGTCTCCAGATTGCCCTTGAACCACGGCGGGCGTGCCGTCGGGATACCTACCGACCACGGCACCCCAACCGGTGAGCTGAGGACCATCCTCCCAATACTGATCGAGCGTGGGCGTTCCCGCACCCGAGATCGGTACTGCCGTCTTGCGGACCCCCCGCGCCTCGGCAGAGTAGAAGCCGAACTGCACGCCGGATGTCAGATTCAGTCCGTTGTAAGGCGTGCGGCCGGCAAAGAACGCTCCCGCGCAGATGCCGAGGTAGTTCACACCGTACTGCACGGCATCGCGGAGCTTCACTGCCGTGTCCTTCTTGAGACCGATCCCGATGCGAGTGAAGTCTCCGCCAGGGACAATGATGAGGTGATAGGTACGCAGCCGCGCCGCGCTCATTTCGTCCAACTGCGCCGAGCTCGCGGTCGAGTATGAGATCCGGCTCTTCTCCAGGAGGGTCTCGATCGCCGCGACGTCGTTGGGGGAAGTGCCTGTTCCATTGAACAGGAGGATGGGAGGCACACGGCCTGATGTCAGCGGGACAGCGGAGGCGCCCGGCCGATCACAGCCCGACACGTAGAGCGCGAAAAGGGCGAGGCAGAAGAGGTGTCGCTGATGCTTCATGGTGACGCGTGGAGCAGAGGCTAGCACGCTGTCATGCCGCTCGCCGGCGCATGAGTTCAGAGGCACCACCCCAACGCTCGTCTGATCTCCGCTCGCTCAACCGCTTGTTTCGTCGAAGAGATTCAGGATCTCGGCATGTGGTCCCACGTTGTCCCTGATCCAGGCATAGTCGGATTGCGCCACTGGTACGACACTCCGGATCTCGTCGCGAGGTGCACCGATTGCCTCGAGTGCAGACCAGCATGCGCTGGACGCAGCATCGCCTTTGCCAATCTTTGAGAGGAAGCATCCCACGGCAAAGAGGTCTCGGGCGGCCATCTGCTGAGCGGGTGTCGCTGCATGGAGAAAGACCGCAAGCGCGGGCTGCCAGGTGGGCATAGCTGGTCTCCTGTTGGGGAAGTAACTTTGGATCGACGTTGGCCTTCTGGAGAAAGGTTCCTGATGGCCCAACAGTTCCAAGCTCACTGGCTTGGAGCCGCAGGCGAAATAGTAACGCACTCGGGACGCGGCAGCTTGCGGCTCCAAGTTAGGCGGCGTCAACCGCGGCCGCCAAACCGGCTGCTACAAATACAGCAAAGACCAGAACCTTTAGGTACGCGTGCCCCACCCGGCCTGGTTCGAGCACCCCACGCGAAGGTTTCGCGGGGTCATAGGCAACCGTAACGGGGGCGCCGACCAGAAAACGCGTTGTGAAGGTGTCAGCAGGTCTACGCCATGCAAACGACCAAAGACCACCAAATCGAACGCGATCGCACGTGTATTCGTGCCCGTCCACGACGTACCGATAGCGGATATCGGCGGCGTATATTGGACCCTCTCCCGATCCGTCATGCTCGACAGATACGCGTGATGTCACGATGCTACCGAGCGTTCGCGGCCAGTGTTCGCTAGCGTGCGCGTACACAGCCTCGGACAACGCCCAGACAACGCCAAACATCGCGAGCGCGGCGAACAGAGCGCCGGCGATTTCGCTAAAAGTCATGTGTGTTCGGAGCCGCCGCCTAACGTCCCAAGCTGAGCCGCTTCGGCCACGCGAAGAACGTAAAAGTAAGCGTATCAGACTCTGGGCCGAAGTCGGCTCCAGCGAAAAGTTATGCGCGACGTTTCGGAGCGGTTCCGGTTGATCGGTTGAATCGCGGAGCGAAACGCACGGCGGTGCCGATCGCTGACGGCACCTCGCGAAACACGGCCAGTTCCGTGTCGCCCCGAGTGAGAGCGGAAGGGTTCAGAGAGGTGAATACTGAATACCAGACTTCGTTAGCTTCGCATACCGGGTCAAGGGCGATCAGGTCCGCGAGACCGACGAAAGCGATCTTTACGACTTGATCGTCGGCGTTCTTGTACTGGATCCGCCCTCTGCGTCCTTCCGCTTTCGCCTTTCGCAGGGCGGTTGCGGCGGATGGGGCTTCGATGACAACGATTCGCGCCTCGCAGGTTCGACGCTTTCTGGTGTCAGAATCGCTGCGATACTCGAAGATCATTCTGGCGGCGTATCGCATCGCTTGAATCTCCGCGCATGACGGACCCAAGCTCACCGGCGTTGAGCCGCACGCGATACTGTAACACTCAGCGACCCAGCAAGTTGCGGCTCAACGTCCGGTGCAGCGCAGAGTTAGGCGGCCAGATCTTGCTTGTTTAGATCTCGCGGATGTCCGACATCTTCTTCCGCTCGTTCGAGGCAATGAACTCGTCTAGGTAGTCGCGATTTGTGAAAACCAATGTATGAAAGGTGCCATGCCACGCCAGGTAGCGGACAGCGGAGGTCCTGGAAGCACAGTCGGGCAACAACCGTTCCGCTGCCGACGTGATCATGTGTCGATACAGAAAGATTCCTGACCCCAGAACGGCAGCCGCAGCGAGGAGGGCAGGCCAGACGTTGACTCCTCCGATCGCAAGAAGTGCCCAGGCCACGCCAGAACAGAGCAGTGCGCCGGGGAGGACCCTCGAGGCCCGTGCGAACCGGATACTGTGATCGACGCACCTCCGGCAGTGAGGCACTTCCCACCACATTGTCGTCGTGTGTTGTACTCGCTTACCCGTCGTTCGCTGAGCTACCGCTCGCATTTCCGTCTCGGCAGTTCCCGTACAACAGGCATAAGCCCGCGGCCAGGACAGAAGATTCGCCGAGATCTGAAGGCGGTATGGCATGTCGGAGGATAATCCGATAGCAAGAGCCTACGCCAGTGGACTCCGCAGGTCAGTGGGCCGCCTAACGGACCCAAGCTCACCGGCTAGGATTCCGCACGCGGAATAGGAGCGCACTCGGGACGTAGCCGGAAGCGATTGGGGTCAGACCTTCGCTCCTCGCTTCTCCGATAAAAAGACGAAGGTGTGACCCCGTTCCGTTCTCAGTCATGGCCCCTTAGCACTCCAAGGAAAGTTGACTATGCGTTCAGTCGATGAAGCGAAAAACAAAGGCCTGACCCCATCAGTGAACCTGTCAGTGTCAGTGAACCTGCACATTGACGTGAACGCTGCGGGTAACGCTGTACTTGCGGGTGCCTTCGTCGGTCTCGATGATGACTCGGCGCATGCCCTTGACGACCGGACCGTGATGCACCGTTCCTCGACCTCGGAGATGACGGCCTCATCGCGCGGGTGACGGGCTTCGAACAGCTCGACGACGCGCGGCAGACCGCCGGTGATGTCATTCGTCTTGGTCGTGGCGCGCGGGATCTTGGCCAGGATGTCGCCCGGGTAGACCTCGTTGCCGTTCTGCACCATGACGTTACCTTGAAAGACGCGACTCCTCTTGCAAGAGGTCCGGATCCTGCTGGAAGAGGTACCGACTCCTCTCGCAGGAGGTGGCGATTCTCTTCGAAGAGTCACCGCTCCCCTTGCAAGCGGTCGCGATCCCTCTTCGAAAAGGCCGCGATCCCCTTGCGAGAGGCGCCGATCCTCTTCGAAGAGGTCCTTTGACTCCTTCGAAGAGGCGCTGAATCGCTTGCAAGGAAATCCGCTCCTTCTCGAAGGAGTCCGGAACCTTTTCAAAGAGGCCGGTTCTTGCGAAACCGGGCGATCGCTCCTGAACAACGGTGAGGACGAACACGTCCGATGTAACAAATCGCGCAGTCTGATGCGGTTGAATTGACTTTCGAAAATGGCGGACTTATCTTCCCCAGTCACGCAGAGGCGACGCCTGAGTCATAGCGTCCGAGTCCCGCGCGAGAATCCGGCGAGTTGATAACCGGATTTGACATTGAGGTGCAGCTTCCGTCGAGCTTGAGCAAGGGCAAGCCGGAGTCTGATTCAAGTGGGGTTGAGCGTTAGCTCCTCCAGCCTCATCACAACATGCGTTCCTCCGGGGCTCGCTACCCGCGGAGGCAGGCGGCGGACGATTTGCGGCGTCCACCTCTCTTGACGTTCCACCAGGATTCCTCCCGGGTTGCGCATACAGCGCGAGCGGCGTCCTATTACCGATCAGAAAGGAGAAGCATCATGGTCAAACAGGCTGTAACCAATGAAACCGCCGTTGACGCGGCGCAGGAACCGGCCGTGACGCCGGAATCGGTCGTGGAGAGCGTCCGCGCACTTCGGGCGCAGATCCCCAACTACGTACAGTTGCCGGTACCGACGGTGAGAACGCTGGTATCGGTATCGAGTCTCAATCCGGAGTTCACGCAGGCCGCGATTCACGCCGTCGGCGCGTCGCCGACCGTGCAGGCGACGGTCGGGCAGACCGCCGACGAGCTGCAGGCGGCAGTCGACGCCACCGCGCGCTGGACGATGGTCCGCGACGAACTCAAGGCGACCCTCGACGGCGTCAACTCGGCAGTCCTCACCATGAAACACAGCCTCGGCCAGTCGATCCTGCTGACGTACACGGTCAGCAAGAAGCTGGTGAAGGTGCCGCAGCACGCCGACCTGCTTCCGCACGTTGCGCTGATGCGGAAAACAAACCGCCTCGGCCGCACCCGCAAAACGCAAACGCCGGCTCCGGCACCGTCGCCCGCACCGCACGTTTGAAGTAAACCAACCCGTTTCAAGCCGGGCGCGCCAACGCGGCGCGCCCGGCATTTGGAGGATCCGATGACGAAACAAAAAATCGACGTGGAAGGCATCCTCGACACGCTCGCCGCGGTCCGAAAACAGGTCCCGTACCTCGCCAACACTCCCCCGCGCGACGCCGCCAGCACCCCAACGCTTCTCGGCACGACCCAGGAAGCAATGGAACTCTTCGAACTGGAAACGCTCGCCGACGCGCTCGAGTCATTCGCCGGCGAGATCTCCGACTCGTTCGAAACCGCCCAGCAGCAGGCCATGGCCGGCGCCCTGGAGATCTACTACGCCGCCGAGGAGCTTGCGAAGGATCCCGCGCACGCACACCTGATCCCGTATGTAGAACAGATGCGCGCCGTCTATCGCCGCGATTTCGGGAGGGACATTCCGGAGAGGTGAGCGCGGCGTCGACTTCAACTTTAGTCAGCCGGCCCATGCGGCAGGCGTATGATAATGGACTTCATGACCTCCCCTGAATACTTGGAACTCATTCAGGAAGCACTGCGTAGGCAGAGAGGGGCGCTACGCCTGCAAATCATCTTCGCAGGAACTATTGTTTTGTTTGGTATTTTCGCGGTTTTGGCCGCACAAATCGTTCCGCGGACTCTGGTAGCAACCGACCAAAAGTGGTTGGTCACCTTGGGCGGCACATTCATCTCGACACTCTGCGGATTTCCCGTACACCAAATAAGTAGTGGCCGCGATCGCATTGGAGCGCTGGAAACTGTAGCGCGCCTTCTAGCTCATGCGGCCGCTGATAAAGCAACGCTCGACCCCCGGCTTGAAGACCGAATCTGGCGAACCCTGGATAAGGCGCTAGGACTCTAGAATGACCACCTCACAGCGAGAGTTCGAAAATGCACTGGATACACTGGATAGGCAGCTCGCTCGCCGAAAGCGATGGGCATTTATTCTAATTTTAGTGCCTACTATACTTGCGACAGCACTAGTCCTCACAAGTCTCCAGATTGTTCGAGAAACGACTGCGCGAACGCAACGCCTGGAGAAGCGTGCGGCCGGTGCCGCCACAAGTGCTCGCGCTGCACAAGCTGAGCTTGCACGAGTACGAGACGAGGTTACTAAAGCCGAAAGCGCATTGGACACAACCCGACAGGCCGCCGCAAACCTAGGCATAGTGCTGTTCCATCAAGGCAATTACCAGGCGGCAATACGGGCGTACGATTCGGCGCTAAGCGTAGACCCGGGAAATGCTTATCTGCTGAATCTGAAGGGCTATGCGTATTTCAAGCTTAAGGATTACGCAAATTCCATTGCCACCTTACAAGTAGCTGCGAAGACAGCTCCATCGTACGGTCACTCCTACTTCGACTTAGCACGGGCGCAGTGTGCCGCAAACGACTTCGTGAATGCTCGGACTACCGCCAAGCAAGCGATCGACCATGGGATGAAGGACGAGATGGCCGCCGACGGCGAATTCATACGACTTTGCCGGCCTTTGCTGAAAGAGTTCGGCTTACCGCAGGTTCCTACGGAATGAGTCTTCGGGGCCATTGCGTAGCGTCGCCTGCTGCGAAGAGTTAGCCGACGTCCGGCGCCCCACGCACGCGCTGAGAGAAGAGGTCGCGCCATTCAGTAATAACCGCTCGAGCGCTGTTATTCGCCTCACGACGGGCGACACCGTGCTTCCGGAAGTCGCGCGTAAGCGCCTCGCGCCAAGCTGTATCCCAAACTCCGGCCAAGTCGCGAAATGGCACTTCCACGAGAACCTTGGGCGCGTCGGGGTTATGTTTCAAACGGTCGCCGGGCCGACCCGGCTGTATGTATAAAAGCTCATTTTGAATAATCTGTTCGACAATGCAACCCTGAGAGATAATATCGAATTCTAGGTAGATGCCGCACGTTTGCGGCCGCATGAAGTTGATACCCAAACAGACTGTCTTGTGCCGCCAGCGACTTGGGAAGCCAAGCATACTGGTGGAGTCGCCACTTTGGAAGATCTCGTGTGCACGTACAACGTCGTCGATATCGGGACGATTGGTCGTGTCAAGAATGAGCAGGGGAACCATCCGGCCGTCCGAGACGGCGTCGGTTCCAAGCACCGCGTCGGATACTACGGGAACGAGTTCCGCCTCGCGCGGGGTTCGGAAGTGCATGGTTGCTCGTTTCATGTTTCGCGTTCGGTGATAATGATTGGTCTAATCTCGTAACGAGTATTCGTGGCATCGAGAAAGACGATTCGGTAAGTGTCCGCGCGAGCACCCGCGAGAAGATCGCCAGGAATATCGAACGCCACCCATCCGACGACTGCCTCTTTCGGCTGAAGTAACCTAGGCAAGCCGATCCCGGGCTGCGACATATCGTCGGCTTGCGCCGTCGGCAATTGGATCCGAAGTCCCTCCGTGGCACCTCTCGAGTAGTCGATCTCGAGAAGCATTTCGACGAGTGTGTTCGCTGCCTGCGCTTGATTTGTGATTCGAACATGAAACCGGTAGGAGCGACGGTTGTCGCCTTTTGCAGCGAGCTTTTCGCCCTCGACAAGGTATACGTCAAGATTGGGCTTGCGGGCATGCTCCTGTTGGAGCGCAAGCGCATAGGACTTAGCGGCGGACCGGGCGCTGCTCCATGCTCGGACGGCTGAAAAAATTGCGGCCAGGGCCGAAACGCCTGAAATGATCTCGGGAAGGTGCACCGCGCAATCTTACGACACTCAACTGCCGCTACCTGTAGCTACCGTGCCGTCCGTGGGTGGGAGTGACGGGCGATGACCACGCGGCCGCGATTCCCCTGCCGCAACGCTCGTCGGAAAACGTGCTGTGTTCGATACCGTCACTCTCAAGCCGAGCATGAAAGCGGACGATCTGGCCGTTGTAGAGCTCGGGCCGCTCGGCGACATCGCACAGCAATCGTAGTGATTGGGCTACCAGCCGTGGCGGCGCGTTGACATCCGGACGCTCCGATGACGAGAGCAACCAATGCCAGTACCGCTCGGAGTAGATATCGCACCTTCGTCGTCTAACGTATTGAATTCACCGGCGCGGGCCGCAGGCACGCGTCCAATGATTGGTTATGCCGACTGCCCTAAATGTTGGTCGGAGCGTGTTTGTATTTTAGCTTCCTCGACGAGCTCTTTAAAACCTCGACGTTCGAAAGAGGTGAAAGCTCCTATGAAAAGAATTAAGGCGAGATCGCGCATCGAAGACGATGTTTGCCTGAAGGAAAAGTAAACCACCGCGGCAATAAACGCAGATGTCAAGAGTAGCCACTGCTCCCATTGACTGTGTTCAAATCGATTGACATAAAGCGCCCACTTATAAGCTAAGGACTTTTTCATATAGCTAACTCCAAGGTGAGGCATAACTTCTATTTGAGCAGCTTCCCTTTCGTACACGAACTCGCGGCAAAGCTGCGTAACACGCGAATGATACCAGCAACGCCAGGACATAACTCGTATCAGCAGAAAGACTTGGACAACGGCACGGCTCGGGTGCTGCGTTACGGAGCGAAATCGGCTGCATAACGTTCCGTCTCCTCCAAACCGTCCAGCGGGCTGCGCACTCCGCTCGCGCCGAGGCCCAGAACGTGTGTGTAGATCATTGTGGTCTTTACATCGCTGTGGCCGAGGAGCTCCTGGACGGTGCGGATGTCGTGGCCTGCCGCAAGCAGGTGCGTGGCGAAGCAATGGCGCAAGGTGTGCGGACCGACCGGCTTTGTCAGTCCAGCGGAGGCGGCCGCGCGCTGTACCGCACGCTGTATGACGTGCGGCCCGAGGTGGTGGCGGCGCACCTCGGCTGAGCGGGGATCGATGCTACGCCGGGCGGAGGGGAAAACCCATTGCTATTGCCAGGTTCGGGCAGCGCCCGGGTATTTGACCGCCAACGCGTGCGGCAACCACACGCTTGCCGAAGCCTTCCCCAAGGTCGGCGTCGTGCAGCTCTCGCACCTGAGCGACGTGGTCCCGTAGCGCGCGCACGCTGGCGATCGGCAACATCGTGGCTCGGTCGTGGTCGCCTTTGCCATTGCGAACGGTGAGCTCGCGCGTCTGAAAGTCGATGTCTTTTACCGGCAGCCGCAGCACTTCGAGCAACCGCGCGCCGGTGCCGTACAGAAGTCGCGCAATCATTTGAGGCGTACCGCTCATCCCCGCGATGAGCCGGCGCACTTCGTCGCGCGTCAGCACGGTCGGCAACCGGCGAGTGCGCGGCGCGCGTACGAGGTTCTCCAGCCACGGTACCTCATCGCCCAACACGTCGCGGTAGAGAAAGAGAACTGCGCAGGCATCCTCCGTCCGAATGCTGTAGTGTTTCGTGCGGAGTACCGTGCGCATAGGGTCGAGAAGCTTCGGCGGATTGGGCTCCGTAGTCATGCACCGAGGCTCCCTCGGAATGGGCGGTAATGCAAGTCGTCTACTGTGGGTAGTGGGGACCCGACCACCTGCATGCATGCAAAAACGGGCGGCCTTTCGGCCGCCCGTTGTCGTAAACAGCGAAGAGAGTACCTACTGCTCGTCGTCGAAATCCGCCAGCGATAGCGCTTCTTCGGCTTCGTCGTCTGTTTCGGCGCGGAGGAGGTCTTCGAGGTTGGGCTGGACGGGGACGGGTTCATCCTTCTCCAGGTAGACCTCGCGGTAGATCGGCATGCCGGTTCCGGCGGGGATGAGGCGGCCGACGATGACGTTTTCCTTGAGGCCGCGCAGGTGGTCGACTCGGCCGGCGATGCTGGCTTCGGTGAGCACTCGGGTGGTCTCCGGAATGAGGCGGCGGAGATGAAGCTGTCGGTCGAGAGCGAGACTTTGGTGATGCCGAGGAGGAGTGGGGTGCCGTCGGCGGGTTCGCCGCCGAGGTTCATCACCTTCTCGTTTTCTTCCATGAAGCGGAAAGCGACCAACAGGACATGTGCGTCATGCGTGGACGCGAACCTTCTCGTATAGAAACTCAGGAGCGATGTCGGCGCCGTTCGGCCAGCAGATCGTTCCGTACTCGGCGAGGGAGAAGTTGCGGAAGTAGTTCACGTCGTTTAGCGGCTCGAAGACAGGACCCCAGAGTTCATCGGCCAGATCAATTTCGCCTTCACTGCCGTCGGCGAACTTTGCCCAGATCGTGAAATCGCGAACGTATCGTGCGTCGGTGACGGTGAAGTACATGAGAGTCAATCCAGAGGGTCGATCTTCTTCAGTGTTGCTCCGGCTTGAGCGAGGTTCCAGTCGTCCAGCAGTTCCGTGCGATGAAGATGCCACCACTCCAGGACAAGCGCAAGCGCCCTTCGCTGCATCTGGCCGCTCACGCTTCCGTCGGAGATGCGGACGGAGATGTCCGAACCGGCGTACCAAGCGTGAAAGTGCGGCGGGTCGTGTTCACGGTAATTGATCGTGATGATGATTCCGAAGAAGCGGCTGATCTCGGGCACAACGCGATTCTACCGGCAAAGAAAATCGGGCGGCCTTGCGGCCGCCCGTTCGATTGGTGCGATAGCGAAAGAACCTACTGCTCGTCGTCGAAGTCCGCGAGCGACAGCGCCTCTTCGGCTTCGTCGTCGGTTTCCGCGCGGAGGAGGTCTTCGAGGTTGGGCTGGACGGGGACTGGTTCGTCCTTCTCCAGGTAGACCTCGCGGTAGACGGGCATGCCGGTTCCGGCGGGGATGAGGCGGCCCACGATGACGTTTTCCTTGAGGCCGCGCAGGTGGTCGACTCGGCCGGCGATGCTGGCTTCGGTGAGCACTCGGGTGGTCTCCTGGAATGAGGCGGCGGAGATGAAGCTGTCGGTCGAGAGCGAAGCTTTGGTGATGCCGAGGAGGAGTGGGGTGCCGTCGGCGGGCTCGCCGCCGCGGTTCATCACTTTCTCGTTCTCTTCCATGAAGCGGAAGCGATCGACCTGCTCGTCCACGAGGAAGTCCGTGTCGCCGACGCGCGTCACGCGGACGGAACGGAGCATCTGGCGGCAGATGACTTCGATGTGCTTGTCGTTGATGGCGACCGACTGCGAGCGGTAGACCTCCTGGATCTTGTCGACCAGGTACAGCTCCTTGATGCCGAGGACCGCCAGGACGTCGTGCGGATCGATCGGACCGTCGATCAGCGGCGCGGCGGCTCAGGGAAGAAAAGGCGGATTTCAGGTAGGAAAAAGTGGGAGCGCGTCACTCCTAAACAGTGAGAAGATCCCGGTTCACCAATCTGAGGAGGAGCGGTATGGATGGCTGAGCCGTTAGTCCTTTATTCGACAAGTACTTGGCTCGCGTTCAGCATTGCCGAGAGGTTCTATTCGAGCGTACACTATGCATGGTGCAGCCCCTACTTCTCGCCTCCAAGCGCGCTATCTGGCTCCGCCGCCCCGCCGACGTCGATTCCACGCGAGATCTACGAGAACCTTTTCGACGAGGTTATTCAGAGTGATTCGCATAGTTCGGCCGTCGATCGAAACCGCGTCGGGATTTTGCGCGGAGCGGCCTGCAAACGTACAGCAAACGTCATCACCGCCGAGGTCGAAACTGAGATCGCTGAGATTGTCAGGATGGCTGAAGTCCGGTTGTTCCGGCCTCTCTTGTTCGTCATTCCTTTCGCTGGCGTGCGCACGATCGCGAAGGTCGTACCACCCAAAGAGCGCGCTCATCCGATGTCGATCGAATACCGAATCGATGAACTACCGAGACACCTCTTTGATGTTCTGGAGCTGAGGAGATAACGAAGTGTTCGATTACCTGTTAAACGCTGAACGCGATGTCGTCGTATCCGCAATTTATCGAGCGTTGCTTCGGCTATTCGAGTCAAAGGGTGGCTCGAAAGCTCGTGTTCCGGAACGCCTGTCCAGCCGAATCTCGTCGCGAAACGAGGTTGAAAAACTGGCTGCACGCATTCTGTTCGACATCATGGAAGTCGAACAGCGTGATCTGGCGTCATTACCGCCTGAAGACGTGCGTCGCTATACGACTTGTCTTTCGCGCGTTGCAAGCAGCAGGTATACAGCGGACAAAACCGTTCGGTCCGAGGCTTTGCGATTCCTCAAAGAGATTGACCACCCTCTCCCAGCCAACAAAGACGTCGCCGTTCATTGACGCTCGTACAGACACATCAATGAAAACGGGCGGCCTCTGGGCCGCCCGTTTCGATTGATGCGAATGAGATAGAACCTACTGCTCGTCGTCGAAATCCGCCAGCGACAGCGCTTCTTCGGCTTCGTCGTCCGTTTCCGCGCGGAGGAGGTCTTCGAGGTTGGGCTGGACTGGGACTGGCTCGTCCTTCTCGAGGTAGACCTCGCGGTAGACGGGCATGCCCGTTCCTGCGGGGATGAGGCGGCCGACGATGACGTTTTCCTTGAGGCCGCGCAGGTGGTCCACTCGGCCGGCGATGCTGGCTTCGGTGAGCACTCGGGTGGTCTCCTGGAATGACGCGGCGGAGATGAAGCTGTCGGTTGAGAGCGAGGCTTTGGTGATGCCGAGGATGAGTGGGGTGCCGTCGGCGGTTCGCCGCCGCGGTTCATCACTTTCGTTCTCTTCCATGAAGCGGAAGCGATCGAGCTGCTCGTCGACAAGGAAGTCGGTGTCGCCGACGCGCGTCATGCGGACGCTACGCAGCATCTGGCGGCAGATGACTTCGATGTGCTTGTCGTTGATGGCAACCGACTGGGAGCGGTAGACCTCCTGGATCCTTGTCCACCAGATAGCGCTGCAGCTCGCGATGCCGAGTTAAGTTGAGTTTCCAGATACAACCCCAACTTACTCGGCCCTGAATTGACGTCGATGGAGCGATACTGTAGAAACGTGACTACATCCACATCTCGCTATGTCCGTACTGCGCTTAGTTACTGAAGAGTCTTCGGCAGAGCCGTCCGAGCCGGTCGCAACACGCTCGCACGACATGCAACCGCTTGGACGGCTAATCGAGGCCCGCTATGAGATCCGAGGCCTTCTCGGCGTTGGCTCGTTCAGCGCCGTCTACGTCGCACGGGACGTTCTGCTTGGTGCTGATGTCGCCCTGAAAGTGCTACGCAAGGAGAGGATGAGCAACGTTGGGGTTGCGCGGCTCCGCCGTGAGGTCGCTATCGCGCGCGACATTAGAAGTCCTCATATCGTTGCAGTCTCGGACGTTGGAACCGTTGCGGACGAAACGTATCTCGTAATGGAGTATTTGGAGGGCGGCTCCCTACGAGACCGCATCGCCGAAGGTCCGCTACCTATCGAGGAAGCGATATCGACTTCGCTTCAGATGGCGGACGGGCTCAGAGCACTCCACGCCGCACATGTAGTGCATCGAGACATCAAGCCTGAGAATGTGCTGCTCAGCTTAACCGGCGATGTGAAACTTGCCGACCTAGGTGTCGCTCGATATCTAGAGCGGGTTTCGTCCGACACGTCGCCTGGCACATCGCCAGGCACGATCGTGGGCACGGCCGCCTACCTGTCACCCGAGCAAGTCACGGGACAGCCTGCCGACGAACGCAGCGACCTGTATTCATTGGGAGTGGTTATGTTCGAAATGCTCACCGGCGCACCTCCCTTTATGGCTGACTCGGCAATAGGTACTTTGGTGGCTCGGCTAGAGTCGGCGGCAGCGGACGTCCGAGGAATTCGGCACGACACTCCGCAGTGGCTGAGCCACGTTGTGGCGCGGCTTCTCGAGCGCGATCCGAATCGTCGCTATCAGTCCGCGGAGGAAGTGAGCCAGGCTTTAATCGCGCGCCGCGCACTGGTTGTCCCAGATTGGGTGCAGGCCCTACGGCGCGGGTTCCTTGATAGCTCAGTGCCAGGATTCTTTGCCGTGGCCGCGATCGCGTTCACGCTCGCTCTTCTGTTTACCAATCTGAGTTTCGCAACTGGCGTGGGAGTAATAGCCTCTCTATTGGTAAGTAGCCTTACATGTCGTGCGCTGGTTGCTCGCGCAATTGAGCGCGGAAGCAACACCACCTTGACGATTGCTTACTTCGTCGCCGCTGCTCTGCTGGCTGGCGAGATTGGGGCACTACTCATCGCAGCATACAACCCCTTGGTGTTGATCCGATGAAGACGCTGTCAAGAACTCTCATCGCACTTTGCGCCGCAGTTGGGCTCTATTTGATCGTAAAGAAGGTTTTCGTTGCACTCACTCCAGGCGGTTGGGATCGGATAGGAATTGTGCGAGTTGAGATCCTTCTATTCGCCATTGTTGCGGGCAGCGTGATAGCGACGGAACTAGTTCGCCTGACACAGTCTTTATTGAAAATGGACCAAACGACGCACGAACGAGCGATCGAATTTAAGGATTTGTTCTTGCTCCTGGCCTCGATGGCATCCTCGTTTTTAATTGTTATCGCCTTGCTTGCGATTGCGCGTGGTGCGGGTGTGCCATTTCAATAATCGGCGTGAATACTTAATTCGAGCACGCCTCGTCAACGGCTGAGCGGCGTACGTCGGTTACTGCGGGCGCGACCAACGGAACAATCGAACGCCGCTCACCCATTGGGCAGGGCTATGCGACCCTACCAAGCAAATCGGGCGGCCTTTCGGCCGCCCTTTCGGTTGATGCGAATGACGTAGAACCTACTGCTCGTCGTCGAAGTCCGCCAGCGACAGCGCTTCCTCGGCTTCGTCGTCGGTTTCGGCGCGGAGGAGGTCTTCGAGGTTGGGCTGGACGGGGACGGGTTCGTCCTTCTCCAGGTAGACCTCGCGGTAGACAGGCATGCCCGTTCCTGCCGGGATGAGGCGGCCGACGATGACGTTTTCCTTGAGGCCGCGCAGGTGGTCGACTCGGCCGGCGATGCTGGCTTCGGTGAGCACTCGGGTGGTCTCCTGGAATGAGGCGGCGGAGATGAAGCTGTCCGTTGACAGCGACGCCTTCGTGATGCCGAGGAGGAGTGGGGTGCCGTCGGCGGGTTCGCCGCCGCGGTTCATCACCTTCTCGTTCTCTTCCATGAAGCGGAAGCGATCGACCTGCTCGTCCACGAGGAAATCCGTATCGCCGACGCGCGTCACGCGGACGGAACGGAGCATCTGGCGGCAGATCACTTCGATGTGCTTATCGTTGATGGCAACCGACTGCGAGCGGTAGACCTCCTGGATCTTGTCGACCAGGTAGCGCTGCAGCTCCTTGATGCCGAGGACCGCCAGGACGTCGTGCGGATCGATCGGACCGTCGATGAGCGGATCGCCGGCGCGCACGCGCTCGCCTTCCTGCACGTTGACGTGCACGGAGCGCGGGACGCTGTACTCGTGGCGGGTGCCTTCGTCGGTCTCGATGATGACGCGGCGCATGCCCTTGACGACCGGACCGTGATGCACCGTTCCCTCGACCTCGGAGATGACGGCCTTATCGCGCGGGTGACGGGCTTCGAACAGCTCGACGACGCGCGGCAGACCGCCAGTGATGTCTTTCGTCTTGGTCGTGGCGCGCGGGATCTTGGCCAGGATGTCGCCCGGGTAGACCT
>Ga0233356_1000016_pt1 | contig 89490 bp, 69 predicted proteins | sample GEONSFMMS_FD_180700 | JGI IMG/M metagenome (GOLD analysis project Ga0233356, IMG submission 180700) | Soil microbial communities from Shasta-Trinity National Forest, California, United States - GEON-SFM-MS | ecosystem: Environmental > Terrestrial > Soil > Temperate forest > Bulk soil | place...
CTAGACTGCGGTTCTCTCCCCGGCATCCATCGGGATGACATTCAGCGACGGCCCATCGAGATTCAGATGAATGCTGGCGGCTTCGCCGGGTGCCTGGTACGAAGACTCCTTCGGCAGCTCGACCACGAAACGGTATGGATAGACGCCCGGGGGCAGCGTGGGGATGACCGTCCCGGCCCAGTAGTAGTACACGGGAGTCCACGGCGATCGCTGTTTGTCCGGGCCGCCATAGACTCCGAATTGCGTACAGACCAGAAGCTCGGCGACATTGGTCCGGTCCCGGTTGAGAAAGACGATGTTGCTGATTCTCGGCATCGGCGGCCAGGTCTTGTTCGCCCTCTGTGCGCTGGCGAGGGCGAGAATGAGCCAGTTGAGGGCCTGGCCCTGCTTGCAGGTCGTCTGCAGGCAATTCGTCCCCTGGTTCTCGCTGGCCACGCTGTTGTCGCGCATGAAGACACTGCCGTCCAGCGACTTCATGGCCAAAGCCCGGGCGACGTTGACGAACGTCACGATGTTGAGTTGTACGGAATTGAGCTGCCCTGATTGGGGTCGCGCATCTGGCGATTTGGTCATGGCGGTATGCTCCTCGATCAGTCAGTCCTGCCGCCGGTGATGGCCGGAACATCCGGTACGGACAGGGACATGGCGCCGGCCCTGCTGCCCAGTTTGAAGAGGATGTTGTAGGGGACCATCGATTTTCCCGGGTCCTTCTTGATTCTGCCCAACCAGTAACTGATGTCGGTGCCTGGGTAGACGCCTCGTGTGACTTCGCAATAGGCGGGATCGATAGCGATCGCCTCGATGGCGACATATGCCTCGCACTCGAGCGACATCGCCGTCCAGACCAGCTGGTCTCCCTTCCTGACTGCAGTCTTCAGTTGGCGGGTACCCTCGCCGGTCGATCCACCCGTCTTGTTACTGTCCACCAGCCACACTGACCCATCAAGGGTGTCGGTGGCGAGTGCTCCGACGACATCCACGACGACCATGATGCGGAGTAGGCTGGCGCTCATTTCTCGATTCTCCAATGCGTTGGCTAATGAGGCATACCGATCGGGAGGAAGCCTGTCCCTCCACCCGTAAATCCATTCCGCATCGGTTTGCTCGATATGCTCAGTCTGCCCTCGCAGGTCAGCGGGACAGGTTCCCAACGCGGTTCCCGATTCGCGGGATCCTGGACAAACCGGTAGAGCAGGATGTGCAATGTGTACGACCAGACTTTCGGGCTGGCTGTGGCCACTGTGGCGCTCCAGTACCAGCCGCCGTTCACGAGATCGGGCGACCCGTACTGAGCGGGATAGATGATCCCCTTCTCCACCGCCTCACCGCTGATGCCGGTGATGACCGGCGGCAATTGGGCCACATGGGACGTATCGGGCGTCGCGCCTTCCGATACGGGCTCTCCGAAGTGGTTGAGCAGAACATGCTCAACCTGGTGTCCGGAGGGGAGTTTGATCGAGCTGAGTTGGGGCAGCCTGATACGGGCAAGGGTCGTCCGGATGTCCGAGGCCGCGTTGCTCTTCGCAGCGTTACCAGCCACCGCACGGGTTGCGGCCAGAGTCGCGATCTCCTGCAGCCTGGTCCGGTGTAGTTGGTAATCACGAGGCAGCGTAATGGGCAGACTGGTGACCCCGGTAGCGAGAAAGTTCAGTACGTGCTCACTGGCCTGCGACCCATCCTGCCAGTGGGTTCCGTTGATGGCCGAGACGAGTTTATCCGTCCCCATCCCGCTGGTTCCGAACGGTCCCGCATTATCGAAGAAATAGGTGCATCCCTCCAGAGTTCCTGCCCGGAGGGCCGCTTCCACGTCGACGATGACGATGATGCCCAGCTGCTGCGCCATAGCTCCTCCTTCACCCTGAGGTCAGTAACTTCAACGCCGAAGGCACGACCAGCGAAGGGGTTTCGACGGACAGAACGGAATTGATCCCATGGGCCATCGCAACCTCGATTTCGTACTGATAGCGATAACCAGGGATGAGATGGAAGGGCACAATGCCGCTCCAAGCCATTGTGTGACCGGCATCCCCGAAGGCGGGCCAGCCGGTGCCGGTCTTTCCTTCACTGCCAAAACTCTTGAACCGGATGCTCCGGATCATGGCCGGGGTCTGCAGATCCACCTGCTGGATCGTCCAGTTGATCTGCCATCCGGGCCAGCAATAGGTCGCGAGATGCGGCGTTCCCTGGTTCTCACCGGGCAGAGGACCGTCGTCCATCATGTGCAGGCTCTCCTCCAGTGACCGATTCGAGAGGGCCGCAATGACGTCGACTAACAACACGATGTTGATGGTTCCGCCCATCAAGGCCTCCCGTTCTTCCGGCTGCACGCGCGGCCTCGCGCGTGCAGGATTGCAATCATTCGCTTTGTATTGATTGCCAACGCAGAAGCGGGACAGACGTGCTCACCAGCGGCGAAAATACCGGCGAACGATCTGATTGACCGTGATTCGGATTCAAGGGCATGGAGGAGCGCCTCCAAGGCCGATGCCTCCATGGAGCTGGTCATGGAGCCAGGATCTCGCGGCCTGCCACTCGCGGACAGCAGTGGCTTTGGAGATGTGCAGCGCCGTGGCAGCCTCGCCCACGGGCAAGCCTCCCCAAAAGCGGAGCTCGATCAAGCTGCTCGCGCGCGGACTGATCCTGGCAAGGCGCGTGAGGGCCTGATTAATGTCCAGGTCATTGAACGCCCGGTCCGCCCGGGGATCGGCGAGGGTCTCGGGCGGCGCTCCATCGATCTCGACCCGGCGTTTGGCGGCCCGGCTCCGGCGCCCGTGATCCATGAGGATGCTGTGCATCACCCGGCTGGCATACGCGAAGAAATGGCCGTCGCTCGGCCAGTAGAGATCGGGCCGGCGCAGCAGGTGGAGACAGGTTTCGTTCGAGAGCTCTTCGGGCTCGAGCGGCGGATGGCCGCCGGCGCGGCGAAGCATACGGGAGGCCAGCACCGCGAGCTCGGAGTAGAGGCTGGCCCAAAGCTCGCCCTCCCGATCGCGGTCGCCGGCTTGCCAGCGTTGCAGCAGGAAGGTGATCTCGGCTTCCCTGTGAGGCTCGGCAACCCGGCATCCGGCTTCGGCACCGTTGACGTCTTTACCTCCGCAACACTCCGTTTCGCGGCTCATGAATGATCCTCGGTTTCGTGAGCCGGCCCGTGCGTTGAAACCCGGCCCCGAACCCGCCCCACCTTGCGTGTGATTCACGAATGCGCTGTTGTGACCCTGATTCCTGAAGCCAAGACAGGGATTCTTCGTAGTTGATGAACCCAGACAGTCGTCCAAGGCACACCTGTCACTCTCTCCAGAGAGAAGACGCAGACATCAAATTATTGAACCCAACAAGAATGATATCAGGTAGGCCATATCTAAGCAAGTCGACTCACACGGCATTCCATAATTCGATGAGTCGAAGAGCTGCCATGTACGAGCTCTGCCATTTGAGGGCGGAGTTTCGATAGATCGGATGACTTGTGGCTGATCGGCGGCCGCAAGGAAGCGCCGGCTGAAGCCGAACGCGTGGCCAGGGAGGCTTACAGCAATACGCCTCCGAACCAACGCCACCGACCCGCGGATCCACTATGAGGTTTTCGACCGCGTGCGATGAGTGCCGCGCGCGGCATTTCGTTTGAACACCCTCAATCCCTAACCCGGTACCAAATCATCACGCCCATCTTCACCACCGCAGCGGTTGCTACGATTGCGAAGAGGTCCCAGCGGATTACGTGGTGGGTGAGGTTGTAAAAGAAGAGGGCGGCGGCGAGGACAATGGCGGCCAAGCCGCCGATGCTGGTGGAGCGGAGGCGGTGGGTGAGGAAGCGTTCGTCGATTGTGCCGAGTATGGGCAGCTTCATTTCTTGTCCTCCAGCGTGAAGATTTCGTCCGTCGCATAGCCGAAGACGCGGGCGAAGGCCAGGGCCAGGGCCAAGCTCGGCTCGTAGCGTTGGCGCTCGATCGAGTTGATGCTTTGCCGCGACACGCCTACGGCATCCGCGAGCTGCTGCTGCGTCCAGCCGAGGGCGGTGCGGAGCTCTTTGACGCGGTTCTGGACGGTGTGGGCCATGTCAAGTTCGCTTCACATCATAATCCGGTTAGACTTCGCGTGCTTTTCGGAGGCAACTTGTCCATTCGCTTCTGGTCGTGTGTCGGTCTGGCAATCCCGCTTTCTCTGTCGGCGCAGAACTATCGAATCGACACCGTTGCCGGATTCGGCACATTCAGCGGCGACGGCGGGCCTGCCACCGCGGCGTTGCTGACTCCGGGGGCAGTGGCCGTGGATGCGAACGGCATCGTCTATGTTTCCGACAGTGGGAACTACCGCATCCGCAGGATCGACAGCGCCGGGACGATCACCACGCTGATCGGCAGAGGGTACGGCACCTTCCGCGGCGACTACGGACCGGCGGCTCTGGCAGGGATGTCGTCCGCCTTCAGCATGGCGCTCGATCGCGCCGGCAATCTCTATTTCACCGACGACGCCAATCAGCGCATCCGCGAGATCACGGCCAGCGGCCTTGTCTTCACCGTCGCCGGAAACGGCAATTGCGGGACGACGAACGCCGGCGTCAAGGCGACGCAGGCGCCGTTGTGCGACGCCGAAAGCGTGGCCGTTGATGGACAGGGGCGCGTTTTCTTCGCGTCCTTTGCTCAAGTGTGGATGATCGCCGCGGACGGCACGCTCGTTCTGGTCGCCGGCACGGGCGGATTCTCGAAGACCGGCGATAACGGTCCGGCCACCGCGGCGCAGATCGGGTATCCCGGCAGCCTGGCCGTCGACGCGAATGGCAACGTCTACATCGCGGACCAATTCAACTTCGCCATCCACGAGGTGACGACGGACAAGGTGATCCATACCATCGCGACGATTTCCACCACGAGCTCCACCACGGTTTCGCTGGCGCTCGACGCATCGAACAATCTCTACTACGTGACCGGCACGAAGCAGGTCTTCAAGCTGGTGTCGGGCAACCCGGTCTCAGTGGCAACGGTCACAGGCGTGAACGACGCGAGCTACGTCGCCGTCGATGCTGCGGGCGCGATCTACGTTTCCTCCGACATCAACGAGAGGCTGCTGAAGATCACGAACGGCAATGCCTCCGTCATCGCCGGCGCGTATCCGTACGGCATCGATCCGTCGCCCGACCAGGCCACGCACGTGCGGCTGCATCTGAATCCGCTGCTCATCGGTCTTGCGGTCGACTCCGTTGGCAATATCTATTTTCCGGAGTTGGACGGCGATCTTGTCCAGCGCATCGACAAGGTCACACCCGCCGGCGCGATGTCCGCACTGAATACCCCGGCAAAACTGCCGACCAACGGCGATTTCACCGTCCAGGCCGTGGCGGTTGGTCCAAACAGCGTCATCTACTTCAGCACGTTCACGCAGGTGTACCGATTGGAGTCCAACGGGACGGTCACGTTGATCGCCGGCGCGCCCGGATTTCCGTCCGCCGTCGGCGATGGCGGCCCTGCCACGTTGGCGAAAATCAGCAATCCTTCCAGTCTCGTTTTCGACGCCGCCGGCAACCTCTACATCACCGAGCCGTTCGACAGCCGCGTACGCAAGGTGACGCCGCAAGGCACCATCACGACGTTCGCCGGCACCGGGCACGCCGGCTACAGCGGAGACGGTGGGCCGGCGTTCAGCGCCCTGCTCTCCACTCCCGTCGATGTGAAAACCGACAGCGGCGGAAACGTCTTCATCGCCGATCTGACTGCATCGGTCGTGCGCAAGGTGTCGCCGGGCGGCATCATCACCACCGTGGCCGGCACGGGCACGAAAGGCTTCAGCGGCGACGGCGGACCGGCAACGCAGGCGACTCTCAGCGGCGCCGCGGCCATCGCCGTCGATCCGGCCGGAAACCTCTTCATCGCCGACCGTCCTTCCGCCGCCTCCACGATCTCGCCGGCCACCGACAACAACCGCATCCGCATGGTGAACACGGCGGGGGTCATCAGCACCATCGCCGGCCCGCAGCCCGGCTACAACGGCGAAGGGATTGCGTCGACTGCGGCTGCCGTCGGCGGACCGGTCGCGCTGGTCACGGATGCGCAAGGGAACGTCTACGTCAATGAGTCGTCGACGCAGCGCATCCGCAAGCTCACGAAAGTCTCCGGCCCGATTCCGGCGAGGCGGCGCAGCGTGTTGTAGTCGGGAGGATGGGAGTTGGCCGCCTCCCCGTGGTAGAACGCTCGCGCTTGCGGACCGCGGTCTTCTCCATCATCTCGTCCAACTACCGGCACTACGCGCGCGTGCTCATGGAGTCGCTGCGGCGGCATCAGCCTGAGTGGGATCGGTTCGTTCTGCTGGTCGGTGATGGCGAAGCTGCAGTCGATGAAACGTTGTTCGAGACCGTTTCGCTCGATGCCTTGCCGCTGCCGAACCGGCGGCAGTTCTGTTTCCGCTACACGATCCTCGAGCTGAACACCGCGGTGAAGCCGTGGATGTTCGAGCATCTCTTCGGACGTGGGTATGAGCGCGTCGTCTATCTCGATCCCGATATTCGTGTTTACAGTGCGCTGGCCGAGGTCGAGGAGGCGGGGCGTGAGACGTGCCTGATGTTGACGCCGCATCTGACGGGGCCGATCGGCGACGGTGACCATCCCAGCGAACGCTCGATCCTGCAGGCCGGCACCTACAACCTCGGATTTCTGATGGTGTCGAAGAGTGTCTGTGCCACACGCTTTCTCGCCTGGTGGCAGGAGAAGCTCGAGTTTCAATGCGTCGTCGATCCGGAGCGCGGACTGTTCGTCGATCAGAAGTGGATCGATCTGGCCCCGGGATTGTTCGACGGCGTCTCGATCCTCCGCCACGAGGGCTACAACGTCGCCTACTGGAACCTTGGGCAGCGCACGGTGCGCGCTGATGCCGGCGGCGTGACGGTGAACGGACAGCCGCTGCGCTTCTTCCACTTCAGCGGATTTGATCCGGCTGCTCCGGGCATGGCGTCGAAACACGATTTCACGTTGCGCGTGGGGGATGTGGGCGACGCCAGCAAGCTCATCACCGACTACAACGCCGCCATCCGCGCGGCAGGATACGAATCGTTCCGCAATGCGCGCTATCCCTTCGGATTTTTCGCCGATGGCTCGCGGATCTCGGACGACACCAAGGTCGCCTATCGCAATTCTCCGGCGCTGCAACGGGCGGCAGGAGAGGATCCGTTTCAGCATCCGGAGCTCTTCCGCAAATATCGCCGCGTCCGTCGCAGCGCGCGCGTGTCGCGAATCGCGGCGAAGGCGTACGCGTCGCTGTCCCGATTGAGGCCGCTGGTCGTCCTCGTTCCCCGTCCGATGCGCAAAGTGGCGCGCGAGCTTCTGCTGGGACGCCGCGACGCGGTACTGCCGCCGCCGCGGCCGGCGGACGCGTTGCCGGAGGGGCTGAACATCGTCGGATACGTTTCGCACGAAACCGGCGTCGGTGAATCGGCGCGGCTCTGCCGCATCGCGTGCCAAGCCGCGGGACTCCCCTATCACGTGATCGACGCCTGCGACGAAACGCAGCACGCGATGTATCGCACTACCGTTTTTCACGTGAATGCGGATCAATTACCCGAGGTGCATGATCGGCTGCGGCACGTGTTTGAAGCAGGCGCGTACAACATCGGCTGCTGGCATTGGGAACTGCCGGAGTTGCCGGATGCGCTCGCGCAGTCGGCGGCGCTGCTCGATGAAATCTGGGCGCCGAGCGCTTTCATTCAGAGCGCCGTCAGCAGCAAGGTTTCGATCCCGGTGGTGCACATGCCGCACGGCATCGAGGTGACGGAGATCGAAGCATGTAGTGCCGAGGAACTCGGCGTTCCGCCGGGGCGATTCACGTTTCTGTGCATGTTCGATTTCGCCAGTGTGATGGAGCGAAAGAATCCGCTCGGCGCCGTTGAAGCGTTCCGCCGCGCGTTTCCGGATGACACGTCTGCTGCGCTGCTGATCAAGGCCGGACATGCGGATCGATATCGCCGCGAATACGCGGAGCTGGCCAGTCAGCTTAACGGCATTCCAAACGTCTACCTCAGCGATCGGATGTTGCCACGCGCCCGCGTGAATGGACTGCTGGCCGCCTGCGACGCCGTCGTCTCGCTGCATCGCTCCGAAGGCTTCGGACTGATCCTCGCGGAAGCGATGTATCTCGGCAAACCCGTGGTAGCCACCGGCTGGTCGGGCAACATGGATTTCATGACCAGCGCGAACTCCTGCCCGGTCGCGTACGAGCTGGTGACGCTCGATCGCGCATACGGTCCGTATCGCGCCGGCCAGCAGTGGGCGGATCCCGATGTCGACGACGCCGCACGCCTGATGCGCCGCGTCTTCGACGACGCGGAGTTCCGGAAGGAAATCGGCGCCCGCGCGCGCGAAACGATCCGTTCGCGATTCAGCTCCGCCGCCGCCGGCGCGCGATACCGCGATCGCCTGGCGATATTGGAACAGCGTGTGCGGTAGTCTCCCGCCATGCCGTCGCTTCGCTCGGGCCGAGGTGCGCTCGTGCTCGTCATTGTCCTGGCCGGGCTAACCACCTCGGCGTTTGCACTCGATCCGCGCAAGGCGATGTCGCAGTACGTACACAACGCGTGGAGCACGAACGAGGGGCTGCCGCAGGATTCGGTCAACGCGATCGTGCAGACGGGCGACGGCTACCTCTGGATCGCGACTCAGGAAGGGCTGGCGCGATTCGACGGCGTCGGCTTCACCGTCTTCGATTCGAGCGATACCCGTGGAGTCGTGGGGAACTTCGTCTACTCGCTGCTCGCGGATGGCGATGGCTCGTTGTGGATCGGCGCGGGCGGCGTTCTGCTTCGCTATCGCGGCGGAACGTTCCAGCGCTTCGATGAACGCAACGGTCTGGCGGACGTTTCGGGACGCCATTTCGCGAAAGACGCGGCCGGCAATCTCTGGATCGGTCACGCAAGCGAAGGAGCGACCGGCGGGAAGGGGCTGGCGCGTTTCAAGGATGGGAAGGGGCGCGTCTTCACGATGAAGGATGGCCTGTCGAGCGATCAGGTTTACCCGGTGCTCGTCACGCGGGATGGCAATCTGTGGATCGGCACCGGCGCCGGCCTCGATCTGCTCAAGGCAGGGAAGATCACAAACTTCGCGCTCTCCGGCACTTTGATCCGCGCGCTCTGCGAAGACCGCCAGGGCAATCTCTGGATCGGTACACCGCATGGGCTGAGTCGAATGAAGGATGGCGCGATCACCACGTTCACAACGCGCGACGGACTCTCCGACGATTCGATTCTTGCCATTCACGAGGACCGCGATGGTCAGATCTGGATCGGCACAGGGCGCGGACTGAATCGCGTTCGCGACGGCCGTATCGAAGCGGTCGCAATCGCCGGCTTGGCCAACGACGCGGTCTTTGCGCTCTTCGAAGACCGCGAAGGAAGTCTCTGGATCGGCACGCACGCCGGCGGATTGCATCGCCTCCGCGATGGCAAGTTCGCGATGTTGGGCGCGCCGGAAGGGCTGGCCGGCGACAGCGCCGGCAGCATTCTTCAGGACCGCACCGGCCGCATCTGGATCGGCCATGTTCCCGGCGGCCTGAACGTCCTGGACAAGGGAACGCTCAAGACGTACACGAAGGCGGACGGACTTTCGGGCGAGAACATCCGCGCGTTGTATGAGGATCGCGCGGGCGTGATCTGGGCCGGCACGAGCAACGGACTCGATCGACTCAAGGACGGCCGATTCTCGTCATTCGCATACTTCGGCACGGTGCTCTCGATTTTCGAGGATGCCGCGGGCGCGCTGTGGGTGGGAACGACTTCGGGATTGTTCCGATCGAAGAACAGCGTCATCGAGGCGATCACGCTCGATCATCGTCCGCTCAAGGCTTCCATCCGTTTCATCTATCAGGATCGCACCGGCCGGCTCTGGGCCGGAGGCAGCTTCGGACTGGCGCGATTCGAAAACGGAACGCTCGTCCCGCTGCGCATCGGCGCCCTGAACCGCATCGACATCAACCTGCAGTCGATCCGCGAGGATGTCGACGGAACGCTCTGGATCGGCACGTGGAGCCAGGGATTGCAGCGGCTGAAGGACGGACGCCTCACCACTTTCACCACCGCCAACGGTCTTTACGACGACGTGGCCTGGTCGATTCTCGAGGACGACGCCGGCAATCTCTGGATGGGCAGCAATCGCGGCATCTATCGAGTGTCGCGCGCGCAGTTGAACGCGTTCGCGGAGGGGAAGATCAAAGCGGTTACGTCGACGGTCTTCGGCACCGCGGACGGGATGCGCAAACGCGAGACGAACGCCGGCAGCCCGGCGGCGATCCGTTCCCGCGATGGACGGCTGTGGTTCGCCACCACCGCCGGCGCCGCGGTCGTCGATCCGAAGTCGATGCCGATCAATCGCGTCCCGCCGCCGGTGGTGCTCGAAGAGGTGATCGCCGATGGCAAGCGCGTCGCGGAGAATTCATCCCTTCCGCCAGGCACGACTAGCATCGAGTTTCACTACGCCGGTCTCAGTTTCGTTTCGCCCGAAAAGGTGAAGTACCGCTACAAGCTGGAAGGCTTCAGCAACGAGTGGGTGGAGGCCGGCACGCGGCGCACCGCCTACTACACGAACATCGCGCCGGGCAGCTACCGCTTCCGCGTGATCGCCGCGAATGACGACGGCGTCTGGAACGAGCGCGGCGCCGGCTTCGCCTTCCGCCTCCGCCCGTACCTTTACCAGACACCCTGGTTCTTCGCGCTCGCCGTCATCGGGCTGATGCTCCTCGGCGTCGCGCTGAACACGCTGCGCATTCGTCAATTGCGGATCCGCCATCAAGTCCATCACGACGCGTTGACCGGCTTGGCCAACCGCGTTCTGCTCGAGCTCCGCACGTACGAAGCGATGGCGCGGGCGCGGAAGAACGGGAACGCGATCGCCATCCTCTTCCTCGACCTCGATGGCTTCAAAGCCGTCAACGACACTCTCGGCCACGCCGCCGGCGACACGGTCCTGCAATGGACCGCGAAGCGCCTTCGCTCCTGCGTCCGCGAAGGCGACACGATGGCCCGCATCGGCGGCGATGAATTCGCGGTGCTCGTCGCCGCCGTCGACGACGAACGCCAGGCATCGGCCCTTGCCGAGCGGATGATCGCCGCCATGCGCGATCCCTTCGTCATCGATGACCAGCAGCTCCAACTCGGCGTCAGCATCGGCATCGCCCTGCACAAGGAGGGGGATATCGATCCCGAGGAACTGCTGCAGGCGGCCGATAAGGCGATGTATCGCGCGAAGATGGCTGGCGGAAACGCGTACCGCTGATCACAGCGGCATACACTTCACCGATGACAATCGCTGGCGCAATCTTCGCCGCCCTCGCCGCGGCTGCTCTTCTGCTCTCCGGTCCCGGCACGCGCGCGGGGTGGTGGGACTTCAAGACCGGCCTGCTGCTCTTCGCCGGCGCGTGCGTAATCGGATTGCTGGCGCTGCTGATCTCCGGCATCGCCTGGCTGCGGACGCATCCCAATCGCACCGCCGCGGTGGCCACGATCATCGGCGCGGTTGTCCTCCTGTTGCCGCTCGTCCAGATCGCGGCCGCGCGCGGCAAGCCGTCCATCCACGACGTCAGCACCGACCTGTCGGATCCGCCGCGCTTCTCGGCCGTGCTTCCTCTCCGCGCCGGCTTTCCGAATGTTGTCGGCGATCGCGTTGACGATGCGACGGCGCGCGCGCAGCGGACCGCCTATCCCGATCTGGTCACGCTCGATCTGCCGCTCGCTCCGGATGCCGCGTTTACCAAGGCTGTCGAGGCGGCGAAGAAAATGGATTGGGAGATCGTCTCACTCCGTCCCGCAGAAGGCATCATCGAGGCCACCGCTATGACTGCCTGGTTCGGCTTTCACGACGACGTCGTGGTACGCATCCGCCCCGCCGGCGCGGATAGCCGCATCGACGTCCGTTCCGTCTCCCGCGTCGGCCGCGGCGATGCAGGGAAGAACGCAGATCGGATTCGGCGGTATTTGAGGTTGCTGAGGAGTTAATTCACGCGGAGGCGCGGAGAAAAACGTGACCCACCCACAGTCTCCTCGGCGCGATCGCCGATTCGTTTAATCCGCTCCTGGCGATCATCGGCAGAACGGGCAGTCCGCGCAGCCGGAGCCGCAACAGGTGGGCTCGAAGGCGGCGCGGATCTCAGGACGTGGCCGTTCGTCTGGCAATGGCAAATCGCACGCGGGTTCCGCGCGCGGCGTCTCTTCAGGAGGGATTTCCGGTTCGTTCAATCGTGGACGATTTCCGACCAGGGGAGCTTGCGGACCAGCAGCACTTTCTCGTCGATCTGCTGCTGCGTCGCCCGATCGCCCAGGACGCGTCGAAGGTAATCGACCTCGGGGGAGACGAGCTTGTTGTGCTTCGGCAGCAGGCGGAGGGCAGCGCTTTGCAGGTTGCGTTCGGACACGGTGACGGTCTTGGAAGTTTTCGTGGCCTTTTCGCTCATGGAGATCGCAACGACGGCTTTCGCCGAAGTAATCCTTCGAACGCGTTTACCTTTTTCGCCCGATCCGCGCGGTGCGGACCGGGAGCGCGCTGCGGAACACCAGCGACTCCTGCACCGCCGCCGGCCGTTCCGAGCTGCATCGGCACAACGCGCAGTGGACGCCGTCGACATGCGCCGCACGCGAATGACCGCAGATTTCGCAAAGCCGCTTTTCCATCACACTGTTTCCTTCTCAAAGTTCGTGCCGGAAATTGTGCGGGAGGAGCGGCGGGATCGAACGAAACTCTGCAATAGGTGGAGTTGTCGTTCCGAGCCGGCGGCGCCCCGGATGGGGCAAAGCGCGGCGAGGAATCCCCGGCTGCAACCCGGACAGGGAGGGGGGAGCGTGTTCACGGCGGCCGGTATGTTCCGCCCTCCCTTCCCGGGTTATCAGCCGGGGATTCCTCGCCGCGCTCAACGGCTAACGCCGTACCGCCGGCTCGGAATGACAGGTACGCGCCGCCGGCTCGGAATGACAGTTAACCGGACCAGCCGGCGGAGAGGTCTTTCCACTCAGGATTTGTAGTCGCGATCAGCGCTTCCTTCTTGGCGCGCGACCAGCCCTTGATCTGTTTCTCGCGCGAGATCGCGTCGCGGATGTCCTGCGACCATTCGAAGTAGACGAGGCGATGGCAGTTGTACCGCGCGGCGAAAGCGGGTCCTCTTGAGTTTCGATGCTCCCATAGCCGTCTCTGCAAATCGTTCGTGACGCCCGTGTACAGCACCTCGTACGACTTGTTCGTCATCATGTAGACATAGAAGTTGTACGCTACCCGCACGATTATTTAATTTACCTCGGGCCTCCCGAACGGCAGCGAACTCTTCACGGAGTAGATCGCAAAAATCCTCGCCCTTTGAAACGTCTGGACCGATCATTCGTCGGAATCGACATGCGCAAGCTAGCCATCCTTCTCGCTTTCACAGCTTCCACAAACTTATCTGCCGCGATCACCGGTACGATTATCGATTCCGACGCGAAGCCGATTGCCGGCGCGACGATTCGGGCGTACGCGGCGGAAAACTCGTCCGTCATGCGGGCCAGGATCATCGCGGGCAAGATCGAACGCGAGCCGGTGGCCAGCGCGCAGTCGGCTGAGAATGGGACGTTCTCGCTTGATGTGAAAGGCGCCGTCGCGGTCGACGTTGTCGTCGACGTTCCGTCGCGCACGCACAACGCGATTGTCACGGTCGACGGCGACGACCTCGGCGCGATCGTTGTCAGTCCGCCTGGTACGCGGAAGCTGCATGTCACCAGCGGCGGCAAGCCGGTCGCGAACGCGATCGTCGTCTCCGGTATCGACGTTTCGCGGACGAACGCGGCGGGCGAGGTGCAGGCGCCAGTCAACGCGTATGTCGTTCACCCCGACTATGCGATCAGCCGCCATTTGGGGATCAACGGGCTCGAGGTGAAGCTGGTGCGCGGCGTGACCGTGCGCGGACGCGTCGTCAACGCCGCCGGTCCCGTCGCGCATGCGAGCGTTTCGATCAATGGCTGGCCGCTCGCGGAGTCGGGCGACGACGGCACCTTCACCATCACGCATGCGCCGGACAATTGGCAGTCGATCGCGGCGGTGCGCGGCGGCGATGGGGGGACGGCGATGCGGCCGAAGACGGGAGCGCTCGAAATCCGCATCGCGCCTGGGGCCATATTCGCGGGCACCGTGCGCGACGGCGGCCGTGGCGGAGCCGTGGCCGGCGCGCGGATGACGATCACCGGCACAGACGATGAGTCGATGATCGCCGTGACCGACGCGAAAGGCGTCTTCACGGTTGGACCTCTGCAACCGCGCGCGTACCAGATCGCCGGCGTGCATCCAACGTACTCGATCGAATCGGCATCGGTGACGTTGCCGGCCACGCGCACGCGCGCATTTGCGGCGCAGGCGTTTGCCCGCGCGAAGGGACGCGTGATCGATGAAGATCGCAAACCGGTCGCCACCGCGTTGGTCTCGGCGAGCAGCAACAACGCGAACCGGGGACGCACGGCGGTGACGAACGCGAATGGCGAATTCGCGGTGCGCGTCACCCCCACGCCGCAACTCCCGACGCCGCTCCAGGCGACCAAGCGCGATTACGTCACGGTCTCCACGGCGGGACAGATCTGGAAGGCCGGCGAGGTCAAAGACAACATCGTCATCACGCTGCCTCACGGTTTCGTGGCGCAGGTGCGTGTGGTCGACAAGCAGCGGCAGCCGGTGCCAAACGCGCTGGTGAACATCTCGAAAGTGGGCGATCAGGGGATGCAGCACTCCCTCGCGGTGGGCTGCGCCGATCCATCGAAACCCGATTGCCACCGCACCGGCGCGGACGGCCTCATCTCCGTGCGCACCACCGAGGGGAAGCATGACGTGATGGTGTTCGGCGATGACGTGTCGCCGGTTCGGCTGCAGAATCAGATGCTCACCGCACGCTCGGCAACGATCGTCGTGACTGTCGATCGCGGCATCGAGATCAGCGGCCGCGTCGTGCGTCCCGACGGCACTCCTGTCGCCGATGCCATGGTCGAGACGCCGACCGGCGTGATGCCGCGCAACACAACCACGGCTGCGGACGGCACGTTCAAACTCGCCGGCATCGCCGCCGGCACCGCCGTGCTGACCGCGCATTCGAGCGACGGCAATCTCTCCTCGCCGCCGGTCACGGTCACCGCCCCCGCGAAGAACGTCACCCTCACCATTCCTCGGGGCGCGCGCATCGAGGGACGCGTGCTCGATCGCGCCACGCAACAGCCGGTCACTGATTTCTCGATCGGATTGCCGTCGCGCAGCCAGCGCCAGTTCACCTTCAGCCCGAACGCGGAAAAAACGATTCACGCCGACGACGGCACGTATGCCATCGACAACGTACCTCCGGGCGCCGTTGAATTGATCGTCCGCGCCGCCGGCTACGTATCCGGCTCGCGCGGCGATATCACCGCCGAGGATGGGAAGACCGTGACGGGGATCGACATCCAGCTCGATCGCGGCGCCACGATTTCCGGACGCGTCACCGCCGGCGGCTCGCCTGTCGCCGGCGCGGAAGTGCGGCAGCCTTCGCAACGGATGCCGCAGATGATGTCGCAGCAGGTTTTATCCGGCGCCGCCAGTGCCACAACCGATGGCGATGGTCTTTACAAGCTCGATGGCATTGCCGAAGGCGACCGTCTCATCGAGTTTCACAAACAGGGCTTCGTCACCGCGCAGAAGCCGGTCGAGGTGAAGGCCGGGAGAGATGTGCACCTCGACGTCGAGCTCGATCCCGGCCACGAGTTGCGCGGACGCGTCGTCGATCGTTCCGGCCGCGGAGTCGCCGGCGCGTACATCGCTGCCTCGGGCGCCGGCGAGCGGCGCGGCGGGCCCATGATCGTGACCGACTCCGACGGAGTGTTCGTACTGACAGGTTTGGCGGACGGCCAGTACGGGGTGACCGCGCGCAAGGAAGGAATGGTCAGCAGCGACGCGACCGACGTCGACCTGCCGCAGACGCGGCCGCTCACGCTGACGCTCGATGCCGGCGCGACCATCACCGGCCGCGTGAGCGGCGTTCCCGCCGAGCAGCTCGCACAGGTCATGGTCATGGCTTCCGGAGGGACGTCGCGCAATCAGACGAACGCCGATGCCAGCGGAACGTTCGCGCTGCCCGGCATGCCTGATGGCCAGGTACGCGTCGAGGCGATTCTCCTCGCGGGCGGACAGCGCCGCATGGCGCCGTCGAAAACGATCGTCATCGAGAACGGCGTCGCGCCAGCGGTGGAGCTGAATTTCGAAGAAGGCATCAACGTCAGCGGACGCGTGACGAAGGGCGGCGCGCCCGTGTCGAACGGAAGCGTCAATTTCATCCCCATCGGCGGCCGGCCGGCCAACGCTGGGCCCGGAGTCACCTCGTCTACGCCGCCGCAGGATGGGGCGCGGCAATTCGTGAACGCCATGATCTCGTCCGACGGCACGTACACGGCCGCGGGTTTGTCGATCGGCGATTACTCGGTGCGCGTGAACAGTTCCGGCATGTCGATCTATCAGACCAAGTACACCGCCGCCGCGAGCGGCACGTTCGACATCGATATTCACGGCGCGACGCTGCGCGGCCGCGTTCTCGACTCACGATCCGGCGCGCCGCTGTCCGGCGCACGCGTGATGCTGACTTCGCGGCTGCCGGCGAACGGCTCCGCGGCCACCGACTCCGACGGACGCTTCGCCATCGACGCGCTGCCGGACGCTACCTACGATCTGCAGGTCAACCGCGAGCAGTACGCAACCGCGTCGCAAAAAGTCGTGATCGCAAACGGTACGGTTCCCGACGTCGAAGTACGGATGGAACAGACGCCGGCGATCACGATTCACGTCACCGACTCCGCCAGCAGCCAGCCTGTCGATGCGAACGTCATGATTCAGGAGGCGTCTGGTACTTTCCGAGGAGAGGCAACGCGCGTCGAGAGCGGAACGTTCAGAGCGTGGTTGAAGCCGGGAAGCTACAGCGCATCCGTCAGCGCACGCGGCTACGTCTTCAAGACGCAGAACTTCACGACTCCCGCCGACGTGGCCGTCACGCTCGTCCGCGCCGGCGCCCTGCTGATCCGCGCGCGTACGGCGCAACGAGCCAGGCTCGATGTTCCCACCGGCGGCACGCAGCGCGGTCTGGGTACGCTCCGTCCCGGACCGAACGGACCATACGAAATGCTGCCACCCGGCTCATACATGCTCACGTTGATCGGCAGCGACGGAAAGGTCACGCAGAGCATCCCCGTGGTAATCAACGGCGGCGAAACGGCGACGGTCGACGCGCCGTGACGCGGGCAGTAACCGATCTGTGTATATCTGCGTTCATCTGCGGATAAACCTTTGATTCGCAGATTACGCAGATAAGCGCAAAGACATCACCAGGCCCTCACCCTTTCCTTCGGCGCGAGGAACAGCTTCTCGCCGGGCTTCACGTCGAACGCGGCGTACCACTCGTCGATGTTGCGGACGGTGTCGGCGCGGAACTCGCCGGGGGCGTGGCCGTTGGTCATGAGCGAATTGCGTAGCGCCTCGGGGCGGAACTTCGTGCGCCACACCTGCGCGAAGGCGAGGAAGAAGCGCTGGTCGCCGGTGAGGCCGTCCGCGGACGGCGCGGGTTTTCCAGAATACGCGCGGCGGTATCCGTCGTACGACGCGGAGAGGCCGGCCACGTCGGCGATGTTTTCGCCTAGCGTCAGCTTGCCGTTGATGTGCATGCCGGGCAGCGGCTCGTATTTGTCGAACTCCGCGGCCAGACGATCGGCGGCGGAGGTGAAATGTGCAAAATCTTCTTTCGTCCACCAGTTCTGCAGCCGTCCCTCGGCGTCGAACTGGCTGCCCTGATCGTCGAAACTGTGGCTGATCTCGTGGCCGATCACGGCGCCGATCGCGCCGTAGTTCACCACCGGATCCGCGGTTCCGTCGAAGAACGGTGGATTGAGAATCGCCGCCGGAAAGTTCAGCGCGTTCTGCAGCGGAATGTTGAGCGCATTCACTGTCTGCGGCGTCATCCACCACTCGGTCTTGTCCACCGGGTTGCCGAGCTTGGCCAGACTGGCGTGGTAGTCGAATAGCTGCGAGCGAATCGCGTTGCCGAGGGCGTCGTCGCGTTTGATGGTGAGGCCGTCGTAGGTGCGCCAGTGTTCGGGATAGCCGATGCCGACGTAGAGCGTGCTCAGTTTCGCCTTCGCTTTCGTCTTCGTCGCGGGCGACATCCAGGCCAGGTTGTCGATGCGGTGGCCGAAGGCGGTGACGATGTTTTTCACCATCGCCTGCGCGGCGACTTTGGACGCGGGCGGGAAGTAATGCTTCACGTACAGCTTGCCGACTGCGTCGCCTAGGGCCGCGCCGGTGGCGCCGACGGCGCGCTTCCAGCGGATGCGCTGTTGTGGCGCGCCGGAGAGCGTCGTCCCGTAAAACTTGAAGTGCTCGTCGGCAAACGCTTTCGGCAGCAGATACGCCGCGCGGTCGATCGCGTGAAACGTCAGATAGTCCTTCCAGACTGCGAGCGGTTCGCTGGCCGTAAGTGCCGAGACGCCAGTGACCGCGGACGGTTGCCACACCATGATCATCGGCTGCGCGGAAAGGTCCGCGGCCTTGAAGTACGCGGGCCAGTCGAGTCCGGGCGCCTTGCCCGAAAACTGCTGCAGCTTCCACGGATTGTTCGCCTTGTGCACGTCCTCGGAATCCGTCCGGCTGACATGCGCCTCTGCGATCTTGCGCTCGAACGCATAGATGTGCGCGGCGCGTTCGGCAGCATTCGCAATGTGCGCGAGGCTGAGGACCGCGGTGATGTGCGCGCGATACTTCGTTTGCAGCTCGACGTCCTTCGGATCCTTGCGCAGATAGTTTTCACGGTCCGGCAGGCCGAGGCCGCCTTGCAGGAGGTAGCCGACGTTGCGGGTGGGATTGTCGAAATCGGGTGAGACCCAGAGACCGAAGAGCCGGTCGGTGTAGAAATTCGTGTTGTTGAGCGCATCGACGTCGGCGCGCAGCTCGCTGCCGAGGACGCGCGCGAGCGACGACTTGTCGGAGATCGCGGCGATCTGATCGAGCTCGGGCTGGATCGTCTTCAGTCCGCGCGTCTCGATCGACTTCTCATCCATGAACGCGGCGTAGAAATCGCCGATCTTTCGCTCCTCGGAACCGGCGCCGGCTTTCGATTTGTCCGCGTCCTGAATCAGCTTCGACGTCCGCTCGTTCGCTCTTTCCTCGAGCATCGTGAAGACGCCGAAAACCGCGCGGTCGGGCGGAATGGGCGTGTTCCTCGTCCACGTCCCGTTCGCGTACGCGTAGAAGTCGTTGCCGGGCCTGACGCTCTTGTCCATGCCGGCCAGATCGAGGCCATGATTCGGAACGGGAGCGGCGGCGGTGAGCGCGAGCAGAAATGCGGCGGCGAAGGCGAGCTTCCGTGAAGTCATGCGCTATCGTAACCCGCTGCCGATGCTCGCTTTTCTGGCTGTTTGTGCCGTTCTTGTCGACGATCCCCAAACATCGCCGCCCGCTGCGTCGGAGACGATCGTGGTCACGGCGATGCAGACGAAGACGCGGCTGAGCGACACGCCGGCGAGCGTGGTGGTGATCACGCGCGAGGCGATGCAGACCACCGCCGCGTCGACGACCGACGACGCGCTGCGGCAGGTGCCGGGCTTCACGCTGTTCCGCCGCTCGGGAAGCCGCAGCGCGAATCCGACCTCGCAGGGCGTGTCGCTGCGCGGCGTCGGCGCCAGCGGCGCGTCGCGCGCGCTCGTGCTCGACGACGGCATCCCGCTCAACGATCCGTTCGGCGGATGGATTTACTGGGGACGCGTACCGCGCGTGGCCATCGATCGCATCGAAGTCGTTCGCGGCGGAGCGTCGGATCTGTATGGCAGCGGCGCAATGGGCGGCGTGGTGCAGTTCATCCGCCGTAGTGATGATGATGTTGCATTCGAGACGAGCGCCGGAAATGAGGGGACAGGCACCGCGTCGCTGTTCGCGGCGATGAAACGCGGCGAGTGGAGCGGCAGCATCGACGCCGATTTTCTGACGACCTCCGGATACATCCTCGTCCAGCCGTCGCAGCGCGGAAGCGTCGACGTCGAAGCGGATGCGCGCCACACGACGCTCGACGCCGCACTCCGCCGCGCCGGCTCGTTTCTGCGGCTGTCGCATTACTCCGAGTCGCGCAACAACGGGACGCCGCTGCAAATCAACGACACCGCCATCCGTCAGATCGCCGCGGGAACAGACATTCGCACCGGAGGCGGCTCGCTGCTGCTGCGCGGTTATGGCAGCAATCAGGATTATCACCAGACCTTTTCCGCGATCGCGGCGGATCGCAACGGCGAACGGCTGACCGTCGATCAGCACGTGCCGTCGTCCGGCCGCGGCGGATCGCTGCAATGGTTCTCGACGATCGGCAGGAACGTGATCGTCGCCGGCGGCGATGCGCGCCAGGTCAAAGGCGCCAGCGAGGAGCTGCAGTTCGCCGCCGTCAACGGCAAGATCACCCGGTCCGATGTCTCCGGCCGGCAACGCAACGCCGCCGCGTATGTCGAAGACGTGGCCACGCTCTCCCCGCGCGTCACGTTGAGTGCCGGAATCCGTTTCGACTCATGGCGCAACCTCGATGCGCAACGGAACGGCGCGCCGCTCGCCGATCGCAGCGACGACGCATGGAGTCCGCGCGTGACGTTGCTCGTCCACGCCTCCGATCGCCTCGCCTTCACCGCCGCCGCATACAAAGCCTTCCGTGCGCCGACGCTCAATGAGCTGTATCGCAACTTCCGCGTCGGCAACGTGCAGACGCTGGCGAACGAGTCGCTCGGCGCCGAGCATCTATCCGCGATCGAGCTCGGCATCCGCAGCGGACCAATTCGTCTGACGATGTTCTCGATGTCGACCGATGACACGATCGCAAACGTGACCCTCTCCTCGACTCCCGCGCTCATCACCCGCCAGCGCCAGAACCTCGGCAGCAGTCGTTCCCGCGGCGCCGAGCTCGATTTTGAACAGCGGCTATCGACGCAATGGCGCCTCTCCGCCGGCTACCTCTTCTGCGATGCCGTCGTGACCAGCGGCGATCTCGCCGGCAAGCGATTGCCCCAGGTCCCGCGCAACACCGCCACCTTGCAACTCGCCTTCACCCCATCGCGCGGCAGCGCCGGTATTCAGGCCCGATGGTCATCGATGCAGTTCGACGACGACGTGAACCAGTTCCCCCTCCGCAGCTACGCCGTCGCCGACCTCTTCGCGTCCTATCCGATCACCGCGCGCTTCGACGCCACCATCGCCATCGAAAACGCCACCAATCGCCGAGTGGAAGTCAGCGCCACACCGGTCCTCAGCCTCGGCACGCCGCGCACGATCCGGTTAGGTGTGCGGTATGGCCTCCGTCGCCAATGAAATGATGTACACCGATAGGTGTACATCACGTGTCCACGTTCCTCGCAGCCCTCGGCAGCGCCTACGCCCGCATCTTGCGTGCCCGAGGAGCTCTCCTTCTAGTGAACGGCGCCGTGGCTCAGGCTCGCCTGGAGCTCCCGGCTGGACTGCAATACCAGGCTGAATAGATCGCTGACGAGCCGTTGCGGCAGGTCCAGGCGCTCGGCCCAGCGAGCATGCAACTCCGCCATTTCGGCCTCGCGCTTCGCGTCGCAAAGCGGTATCCCCAGGGCGCATTTGTGTGCGGCCAACTCCCGCACAATTGCAATGCGCATCGCCAGGATTTCGAGGAGACGCAAATCCAGAGCGTCCACCTCATTCCGAAGGCGAGCGACATCAGAGCGCAGGGCCGGCTCGTCGAAGGCAACTCCGGCTGATTTTCCATTCATAGGCGCGATTCCATATTTTCGGCGCGAGCGGGCTGCGCGCCGGCCCGGAGCCATCCGTGGCCGATCTCCCTGATGTTCTCCAGCAGAGCAATGCAGTGCTCCATGGTCGTGAGGTGGTTCGTAAAAACACAGCGGAGAGCGGCGATACCGGACAGCTCGACTTTTGAAACGAAGAATGTGCCGGCCTCCCGTATGGCGTTGCGCAGTGCGATCTGAAATTCGTCCAGATCCTCGTCGGACATGGCATAGGGGACGTAGCGGAAACAGCAGATGTTGCACTCCGGGTCATGGAGTACCTCAAAATCCGGCTGCGTCTGCAGGTACTCATAGAATGCACTCGTCAGAGCGCACAGATAGTCGAGCTTGTCCGCGAACAGACTCCGCCCGTAAAGCGACCAGGCAGCCCACAGCCCAACGATCATCGGCCGCTTTGTGCATTCGAAATTCATCTCGGCGCTGTCGAAGAGGGTGTACTGGTCGGGCTCCTTCTCGAAGACATAACTAGCCTGCTGGCGGAAGGCGCCGAGGCTCTTGCTGCGATCGCGGTAGAAGAGGAGAGTGCAAGGCGCGGAGACGAACATCAACTTGTGCGCATCCCAGACCAGGGAGTCCGCGCGCGCGAGGCCGGCCAGCTTTCGGCGGTGCAGATCCGACACCAGCAGACTGGCTCCGTGAGCGCCGTCCACGTGGAGCCAGATCCCCTCCTCCTCGGTGACGTCCGCGATCTGATCAATCGGGTCGAAGGCTCCCACGGAAGTGCTGCCCGCGGTCGCCACAAGACAGAAGACCTTCAGTCCTCGGACCCGGGCCTCATGAAGGCCCGGCCGGATGTAGTCCGCGCGGATCCGGCGGCCGGCATCCACCGGCAGCTTGATCACCTGCTCCGCGCCGATCCCGAGAATGCCCACGGCACGGCTCACGCTGTAGTGGACGTCTTCGCTGACCATCACTGCCGGGATCTCGTCGTCGCGCACCGAACGGCAGCCGCGCTGCCAGAAGTCCGGGAACGCATGGTTGCGGGCCGCCAGCATCGCCGTGAGAGTGGCCAGGGATCCGCCCGAAGTGGTCACCATCGCGAACCGCTCCGGGTCGTAGCCGATGAACCGGTTCAGCTCCACGGCCATGAGGCGTTCCGCCATGATCGGGAGTTGGCCCGCCTCATAGAATGACGCGGGCTGGTTCACAATGGAGCCGACCATGTCGAGGATCGCCGGCAATGGCAGAATTCCCGTGAATTGGCGTCCCATCGACCCGGGGGAGTGGACCTGGATCCCCGAGGAGATGAAGAGGTCGACGATTTTACCCAGCCGCTCGCGGTCAAAGGGCGCGAGCGAATCATCGGCCTCCGTCATCAGCTCCCGCAATGCCTCGCGCAGGGCGGCGGGTTCCTGCAGCGCCAACCCGCGTACGGAGTGGTCCGCCAGGTAGGCGGCCAACCGCTCGACGACCAGTGAGGCACAACTGCGAAAGTGTTCGGGGTCGAAAGCGCGTTGCTGGATTGCTTGGACAGGTCCTCTCATGGCTCGGGCGGCTATCCGAAAATGTCTCTCATCATGGGAACCTTGCCGAGCTCGGTGCGGTAGATCTCCGGAGACTGCCGGGTGACGAACTGGATCTCGAAGCGATAGCCGGTTCGTTCGATGTACTCCGGCGTGGCGTCGCCGAGGTTGAAGAGCGACAGAGAGCGGATCAGCGACTGGATGAAGATGTTTCTCACGCCCAGATCACCGAGTCCGGCTTCCACTCTCATCATCGGCCACTCGACGGCGTCGACGGCCGCGATCAGGGTGAGAGTCCCGGTTTTGCGGTTATTGAGGAACTGGAACTCGTGGGCAATCGCGTTCAGATCGAGAATCCCAAGGGCCTGGAGCTCATGGCAGAGGGATTCGTAGGCGCGCGGAGCGGAGTATTGCGTGTCGGCGAGATGAATGACGTCACCACTGCGCCCGGCGAACTCGAACTGCTGGGTCTTGAGGCCCGGCCCGTTCAAGTTGGGACGGCGGATCATGCGGTCGCCGACCTTGAAGCGGGGAAACGGCGCCTCGTGCCCCAGCAGGCGGGTCACGACGAGCTCGCCTTCCTCACCCTCGGCGACCCATCGCCCCTGGTCATCCACGATTTCGACCAGGTGGAGACCGGGAACGGCAGCCAGATAGGAATCCGGATCTCGCTGCAGACCGATTGTCTCGGCTTGCGTCGCAGCGAAGTAGCTCATGATCTTCAGGTTGGGATAGAACTCCGTCAGTTCGACCCGCTTGCGATGAGGCAGTACGCCGCTGCCATAGAGGGCGACGTGAAAGCTCTCCCGCGCCGCTTTGCTGAGGCCCAATCCGAGATCACCCATGATGGCGATGCCTCGCGAGATCGCCATGAAGGCCTTCTTCCCCTCGTACGAGAGGATATGTTGGAACAACTCCTTGCGCACCGGACCGGCGCCGATGTAGTTGATGCCGGGGATGTTTTGCAGCACGCCTCCGACCATGGTGCCGCTGCTCCACATCTGATAGTCAGCCAGCGTCGTAATGACCCACTTGGGCTGATCGCCCGCGAGGTGCTCCTTGAGGACGTAGTTCCCCATGAAGTCGCCTGCCAGCTCGTATGTGTCGTGGAGCTCACGAATCGGATAGACGGCCTCGACGGGGGAACCGCTGCTCGTTCCGCCACTGGCGACGATCTGGAAGCCGCCGTGGTCCAAGGGAACGACCATACCGGGCCGCTTCCCCATAAAGAGCTCTTCCATGCCCTGCTTGTCGGTGATGGGCATCTGCTGCCATTCCGCGAAGCTGTGCGGAGCTCCGGTGAGGCCGGCCTTCCGGATGCGTTCTCTCCAAAGGGGATTGAGCAGCAGGGTATTGACCATCTGCTGCAGGCGGCGCAGCACCAAGGCGTCCTGGATTGAATGGTCGATCTCCGCATATTTCTGCTGGAGATATCCCTCACATGCTTTGATTTTCGTTAGGAACGAAGGCAGCTTGGTCACTTCCTCGACAGAGCGCGGAGATATTTCCGCCTCCGGGATCAACCGCTCGACCAGTTCCTCGTGAGTTGCGTGCTCCTCTGCTGCCTGGGTGCCTGCGTGATGACCCATCGCTGAAATCCTGTCCTTCGTCGTCAACGGTCAGGCACGAGCATGCCGGTCCGATCTGCAAAGAAGTGGCTTGATGCGTATTCCAACGCAAACGCCAGACAAACGTAGTCAGCGAGCCGCCAGTAGGTGGTGGCCCGCGGCGAGGCGGCCGCGCTGCCCTGATCCGCTTCCCCGTGTCCGTGTGACGTCGAACAGAAATCGACCTTTGCGGCTCAAACATTTAGAGGGAGGTTGGTAGCGCATACGGGATTTGAACCCGTGTGCGCACCATCGTCAAACTCGCATGAAACCTACGATTCGCTGTTTCCTGACTCGCCGATGTCCCCACGAATGTCCCCGCAATTTCCATCATTAAATCGTTTGATGGGTCGACGCGCATTGAACCGGTTAGTTCGATAGCCCGTCGCTCGGCGCAAACGAAACGTCCTCGCCGTCCGCCCGCGCCGTGAGATAAAAGCGAACGTAATCGACGAGCGCCGGCGTGGCGCGGAGCGCCAACGCCGCCTCTTGAAAATAGGCGAACGCGTGCGCCGCGCCGACGTCGTCGTTCTCATTGCGAAAGCGCGCGGCGAGCGACGCAGCAAGACGCGCCGCCTCTTCATGCTTGCCGTCGGCCAGGAGAAACCGGAGCGTATCGAGACTCACGTCCGCGGCGACGCCGAGCATCCCGAGCCGTTCAAACCGTGCAGCCGTCTCCTGCAACTGGCCGAGCACTTCGTCGTTCGCGCCGGTCGCCACGAGCGCCTCGGCGACGCTCCAGAACAAGCGCAGGGCCTCGGTGTCCATCCCAAGCTTCGCAAACAACGCGGCGGCTTGGGCGCCGTAGGCCCGGCCACGGGCGACGTCGCCAAGGCGCACGTCGCAGGTACAGAGATTCGCAAGCAGCCGTGCCAGCGTCTCCTCATCCTCGAACTGTTCGATAATGGGTCGGGCGCCGTCAAACACCGCCCGCGCGCCGGCGATGTCGCCTTCGTCGAAGCGGATGCCGCCTTCGAGCAACTGCACCCGCGCGGCATCCACGTCGTCGCCGTACTCCAGAAATGTTTCTTCCGCGCGCGACGCGAGCGCGCGTGCGTCGTCGAACCGTTTCATCGCCCAATAGACAGTCGCGCGTGCCCAGAGGACGAAGGCCCGCTCAAATGTCGTCGCCGGCCTCAAGCCGTACGCGTGATCGGCTTTGTCGAGCGCGCGGAGCGCATCGGGATATCGGCCGAGATGCCGCAGCGCGTTGCCGCGCTCCTTCCACAGTTCTCCTTCAAGATGGAACGCCCGTGGGAGGAGGGCTTCGGAAATCTCCACCGCGAGATCGAGAATCGTCATCGCATCGAGTGGGACGCGCTCGTACCGGTCGCGTGCCTCGCGGATGAGGCGGCGGACGAGACCGGCCGTCCGTTCCTCGGGCTCGGCACAGGCGCGCGCCCACGTCCCGACGTCATCGGCGGAAAGACGCGCAACGAGCCGGTCGGCCGCAGCATCTTCCTCTGCCGCCCGCGCGCTCAGCGCCATGATCCCTAGTGGTTCGACCGTTTGCCGAAGGGACGGTAGCGCCCACGACGTGCGAGTTGACAGGAGGACATGCCACACCTTGAGCTCCTCGAACCGCGCGCGACACTCGGCGCACTCCAAGAGGTGTTCGTGGACGCTGCCGAAATCGATAAGGTCGTCGTCATCATCGAGAAACGCGTAGAAATCGTCGGTTGGAATGTGCATGGCCGTTAGTGGCGCTGCTGGCGCTCCTCGAACAGCGCGCGCGCGTGCGTCTTACAGCGGTGGACGATTTGCCGTGCATTCGCGACGCTCGTCGCGAGAAAGACCGCAAGCTCCTCAGGTGAGCGTCCTTCGACGAGCCTAAGCCAGAGCGCCTTCCGGCAACGCTCCGGTAACCGCGCGAGTACCTGCGCGAGATCGACACGCGCACTGACGCTCTCGATCGTCACGTCATCCGCGGCCGGGATGTCGAGCAGCCGCTGGCGTTGGCCGCGGTGATACCAGTATTCGCGGGCGGCATTGCAGATGGCCGCGATCAGCCAAGCGCGCTCGTCACGGACGCGCAGGTGATTTCGCAGGTAGGAAAGGAACACGTCGTTCACGAGCGGGCCGGCATCGTCGACCGGCACGTGGAACTTCTGTTCCGCGATCACTTGCAGAAGGTCGCGATGCACCTCGTACGCGAGTGCGACGGGGTGCCCGCGGTCGATCGCGGGACGGCTGTCCGGTACGTCATGCATGGCGTCGTGAACGGCGGCGTGGCTGCTATATCGAAGTATAGCGATGGGCAGCGAGCCGGTTATCCGATGCGCGCTGTCACAAACGCGCGCGAACTCCGACTCCTCCTCTGGAAAGGCGCCCTCCACCCCCACATCTGCCGACGCTTCTGCGCCGGGAAGGAGGACCTCTACCGTGATCGATCTGCTGCTCGACCTCATTACCCTATCCAGCAAAATCTCCGTGCCGAATCCGTAGCGGCAGCGCCGCCGTGGGTGCCAGGCGCGCGGCACTCCGAAGACACTCACGGTGGCGATCCCGTTCCCTCGGGCGTGAAGACCGCCTCCGGATGGTGCTCCACTTCCTTCAGGTACCGGCGCACGGTGGCGACGAGTCCCGTCGTTGCTGCATGCACCGATGCCGCCTCTTGCAAATACGCGAGCGCCTTCGCCGCGCTCGCGGAGACCTCCGCTCGTTGGAACGCCACGAGGGCGGCTCGGACGACTTCCGCCGCTTCCTCGGCGCCGCTCGGATCGCGGAGCAGCACTTCGGCGAGGTCGAGCGCGACGAAGCCCGCTTCGAGCGGCATCTTGAGATCGTCGAACGCCCGACGTGCTTGCCGGAGCAGGGCCGCGCCACGCGGCCCCGAGCCGTGCATACCGAGGACATAGCCGAGCGTCCAGTCTGCGCGCACCTGCTCAGCGGGAATGCCGAGACGCCGGAACGCTTCGGCCGCCTTCTTGATCCAGATTTTCGCCTCGGCCGCGTTCCCGAGTTGCCCTTCCGCCGCGCCGAGGTTCAGCCATGCGGACGCGAGAGCACCCCGATCCGATGTCTCCTTCAACAAGTCGACGGCGCGTAAGAACACGAGCTTCGCGCCGGCAGCGTCGCCGCGCTCGAAGAGGATGCCACCCTCAAGGAGTTGCGTCCGCGCGTACCGTCGCTCGTCGCCGAGGAGTAGGAAGAGCACCGCGGCGCGCCGCTCCTCGGCGAGCGCTGCGGCAAAATCATCGCGCTTCCAAAGGACGATCGCGCGCGCGTAGCCGACCTGCGCAAGCTCATTCGCCGATGTGACGTGGAGCGAAAGCGGTTCCTGCGCCCGATCGAATGCCGCCAGCGCCTCGGTATACCGGCCGAGGTGCCGGAGCGCATTGCCGTAAGCAAGGAGCGCGCATCCGTGGAGATGCGTGATGAAGGGGTCGGTGATCGGCGCTAAGTCGACTGCGATGCTGACCGCCGTCTCTGCGAGCGCCGCCGCGCCCGTCGGATCGGCCGAGACGGTGCGGCGCGATTCCAGCACGAGCACAGCCGCGAGGCTCTCGGTGCGCATCTCGGGCTTGCGGGCGAGGAGCGCCGCCCACGTCGCAGGCGGCGCGCTCCGGAGATGCATCCGCAAAAACGCCGCTGCAGCGTCGCGCGCGTCGCCCCGCCGGTCGAGGGCGCTGCCGCGATGCTTCCGCCATGCGCCAGACTCCTCCACGGTAAGCTCGAAGACATCCTCTGCCACGATCGGCTCTAAGGTGAGGCGGCGGAGGGCCGAGACGAGCGCCGCGATGGCGTGCCGCCGCGGTTGCGTGAGGCCAAGGCGAATGCGGCTCACCTGCTGTCGACTCAAATTCGCCTCGGCCGCGATATCGATCGTCTTCAGCCGGCGCTTCTTGCGCAATCGCTCGAAGCGCGTCGTCATCGCGGCCTTCCCGATTTGTCATCACGCGCCAAGGCGCGGATGCCGGGCGGAACAACGACGGGCGGAACACCACCTGTCCGCGATAACGGAATGCCTGCCATAGTTGAAGGAGTGTCGGAATCGACGGGAACCCTACCCTACCGACCCAAATGGAACGTCATTGTTCCATTCAGCGAAAACCTTTCCGTCCGATTCCGTTCAACGCCGACATTGAGCCGTCATTCGGTGCTATACGCATTTCCGTCATGACAACAAACGACATGGGGATGACCTCTCATGGCGGCTGACGACCTCACCTCGAAAGGCACACCTGTTTCAACCTCGTGCCACTTCCCGATGCGCGGAATTGATGGACCGGGAACCTTCTCTCTCTTTGCATTTCGCCGCCAGCCGCCACCCGTCCGGTTTGACCATGCCTGCCTAGGAAGTGAGTCGATGCCAATGGAATTCGACACGCCGTTCGACCGATGGTTGCGCGCCCACGACATCAGGCCCCGCCGGCTGGCGCGCGGGGCGGACGTCAGCAGGCCGACGGTACTCCGGATACGAAAGGGCAGTCTCGGCAGGGCAGCAACAAGAGCCAAACTCGCCGCCACATGTTCGACGATCGTTGGGCGACGAGTCACGGAATCAGAGCTCTTCTGGATTGGAAGTCGATGACGGCAAGGGTGGAACTTAGTCGCTTGCGTCACTCAAAACATTAGTGGCGCGAACGCCCCGGCGCCTGAACGAGGTTGAGTTTCGATCTTTTGTTCCCAGGCTTCTAATCACGATACGGACATGGAGATTGGCGATGCGTCATTCACTGAAGATCACACTCCTTCTGGCGTCCTGCCTTTTGGTCTCGCCACTCATCGCTGGGGGCGCGGGCACGATCGGGGCAGTTTCGCTGAAACGCGAGACGTTCAACCCGAAAGCCGGCGAGTGGGCCGACCTGGCCGTCACGTTCCGAAAGGCGGGTCGCGCCTCAGTTCAGGTCGTTGACCGCGACGGTTTCCTCGTACGGACGATTGCCGCGGCAAAGCCGGTTCAAGGGGACTGCTCCTTTCGTTGGGACGGACGGGACGAGACCGGGCGCGTAGTAGCCGACGAAGCGTATGCGTTCCGCATCGAGTGGGCGGATGCGAAGGGACACGAGCTGTGGTTCCCGGCCGATCTGCCGTCGACGGCGGTTTCCATTCCGCCGCGTTACTTTGATCGTCGCAGCGGCACCCTGGCCTACACCCTTCCCCGCGCCTCTCGCGTGCACATTCAGGCAGGAACCGCAGTCTTTGACACGCAAGGCAAGGCGATCGACGGACCCGTCATGAAAACGATCGTCAACCGGGAGCCGCGCTCCGGTGGCATGGTTGCCGAGCACTGGAACGGCTTCGACGATCGCGGTGGTGTTTTCATCGCCGATCTCGAGGGGTTTGCCATTGTGATCGCCGCCGCGCCGCTCGCGGACGGCACTGTCATCGCCTTCGGCAATCACGACCGAACCTTCATCGACGAAGCGGCAAAGCGCCGCGGTACTTCCGTTTTCTCGCACCGGCACTCAGCAGCGGAACATCACGGCGGCCTCGCGACGCTGGACGATGTCTCGCCGTCGCTCAGGGTCGAACCGGTAAACGCCACGTGGTCAGCGGCGGAGCGCATGTGGGTTGTTCGCGGGGACACCGTACGCCTCCGTCTTTCGCTTGGTGGGCCCACCGCAACCGCATTCGCTCGACAGCCGTCCCGCATCTACCGATTCATCAATGGCCGCCAGGTGGGAGAAACGTTACCGGTTGGCAAGATCGTTGAGGTTCCGCTGCGGCACGACCAATCGGTTCAGCGGGTGTCCATCAACTGGCGGAGCGAGTGGGGGCCGCTCGCAACCGACACGATCCGCGCTCGGCGAGCAGAAGAAGGTACGACCGCATCGCGAGGCGCGCGGTGAACCGCATCCGGATCGCGACGGTTCTCAGCCTTCTGCTGCTCGCGTCGTCCGCTGCGTTCGCCGACTCGATCACCTCGGTGACGCCCTCCTACTACTACCTCTATGACGTTGAGGAGTTCGTGACGCTCCAAGGCGTGAATCTCATCGGCAACGTCACCACGCAATGTGTCATCTCCGGTCCCGCGGGCTCCTTCACGCGGGATTGGAGCGGCGGCTTCCACGATCCGTCCACGGGCACCGACACGGTCTATCTCGCCATCCCCGACCAGGTGCTTATGGTCGCGGGTCATTACTCCATTACCGTCTTCGCAACCGATGACACCGGGATGCGGACAATCGGTCCTGCATACCTCGATGTGCTCGCGCGATCCGGCCAACAAGCGCCGCTCCTCGCCATGCCGGAGGCAGTCTTCGCCGAGGCTACGGGTCCCGCCGGCGCGAACGTGACCTTTACCGTCAGCGGTTATAGCTTCGTCGCTCCGTCGCCGACGATCTCCTGTGACCACGCCTCCGGCGCGATGTACCCGCTCAACGTTACGACCGTGACTTGCACTGCGGCCGACAGCTTCGGCACGACGTCCGGCAGCTTCGAGATTTATGTTTCGGATACGGGCGCTCCGGTCGTCCATGTGCCTTCGGACATCGCGAGCAGCACGGCGGTCGTGACGTTTACCGCGACGGCAACGGACGCGATCGACGGCTCGATCACCGTCACCTGCTCGCCGGCATCAGGCGACACATTTCCAACCGGCGTAACGACGGTGTTCTGTTCGGCAACAGACGCGCACGCGAACTCTGCCTTCGCTTCGTTCCATGTCACCGTCACGCTTCCGAGCTTCACGGTCAGCCAAAGCGTGTACCAGTTGAACGCCGCCGCAAGCGGCACCGTCACGTACACCTCAGTCGTCCCATATACGCTCACCGAAACGATCACGATCCGCTCCGTCCAAACCGGCGCGATTGTGAAGACGCTCGTCAACCAGCAACGCTCCGCGGCGACGTACACCGATGTCTGGAATGGAACGAACGACGCGGGCACGGTGGTGCCGGACGGCGCCTACCAGTACGTCGCGACCGCCGTATCTGGTTCCGGCACGGTCACGTGGGACCAGAGCACGCAGTACGTTGGCGGGGCAACCCAAGTGCCGTACGCGAAGTGCCGCACCAGCAGCGGTGCGCTCGTGGCCTGCAACGACTCAGGCGTTACCTTTGACCCGTTCACGAACAAACCGCTGCGAATCAATTACTGCGTCGGCGGCGGCGATCCGCCCTCCTGTACCGGGTCCATGCCGGCCATCGTCATCGTCAAAGTCGGCACGAGCCCGGAGGCGGACTCCTCCTGCGACCCGACGCAGTGCATAACGAGCGGTTACCAGTCTGCTGGCGCGCACGAAGTTGCCTGGTACGGCCGCACGACATCTTCGATTTATGTCTCTGCTGCTCCATACCTCGCGGTGATTCGCCGGGATGACAACTGGCCGAAGAACGTCGTGCTCGTGTTTGGCACGAACCCCGCGATTTCGAATCTTGGCATCTCATCGCCGATCTTCAACCCCGCATCCGCGACATCGATCGCGACTGGTCTCGATGTGTCCTTCGACGTGGCGACGTTCCAGTCGAGGAGCGTCACGACCACCTGTCAGTTCCGCAACACCGGGTCGGGATCGATCCTGCGAACCATAACTTTGGCCGCGCAGCCGGCCGGTCACCTCACCGTCCATTGGAACGGGCGGGCCGACAACGGTGACTGGGTTGCGCCGGATGTCTACGAAATCATCCTGACCACCACCGATTCAGCCGGCAGCGCCGCCGTTGTGCGGCCGCTGGTCATCGTCCGATACTAAGGGGAGCACACGAATGTCATCGAGAACGTTCCTCACGGTCGCCTGCCTGGTCATCTCGGCCGCACTCCTCGGCACGGAAGCGGAGGCACAGACGTACTGCCTCACGCCGACCGCCGTCCCTAAACCGCCCGCGCCGCCGCCTCCGCCGCCGATCTGCGAACCAAAGCAATGCGACAAATGCACGAAGTCGCCCTGCTACGTCGCGACCGGCATCTATGCGCGCGAGGCTCTCGATCTCACGATTCCAACCGCAGGCACCTTCAGCCTGGTCGCATCCCGCCTTTACGACAGCAGCCGCGTCACCGACGGTCCGCTCGGTCTGGGATGGTCCTCCAGCCTGACGCCACGGCTCTATTACGCGACCTATCTCGTTACTGCTCCGAGCACGTACTCACACGACGCCGACATCGAAATGCCGGACGGGGTTTTGTATCGTTTCACGGTCGACGGCTCGGGAGTGTTCTCGCCTCCCGCGGGGCGATACGACAAGCTTGTACGGAACGGCGACGCAACGTATTCGCTGACCGTCGGGCACACGCGCAGCGTCTACAGATTCGCTGCCGACGGTTCTCTGACGTCGCTCACCGATGATTTCGGCAACATCATCACCTGGACATACGACTCCGCGGGCCGCGTGCGAAGGATCGCCGACACCGCCGGCTCTGGCAGATATATCGACGTCACCTGGGGAGCGGATGGACGGGTGAGCACGCTCACCGACAACAGCAGCAGGCAAGTGAAGTACTACTACGATGCGGCCGACGGTACACTCACCGGCGTGGCCGATCCATCCGTGTCCGGAAATGCGTCGCTCCGATCGACGAACTATGCGTACGGGCCGGGACGTTTCGGAAAGGTGCTCACGCAGATCTCCGACCGCTGGAGCCGTGTCATCAGCGCCCTCGAGTGGTACAGCGACGGTAAGTTGAAGAGCTACACGGATGGTGCATACGATAGCGGAGCGGCCTCCGCCGGCGAAAAGTACTCTTATGAATATCATCCCGAGGCGCTACCACCCTATACAGCCAAGACGGATTCCTTCGGTACCAGCCAGTATCAGTACGGCGACACCGGCCTTGTCAATCCGGGGAACTACGTAAATGGCCAGCCAACGACCGGCAGGTATCCTGGCGGCACGCAGTCTTATTACCAATACGATTCGCTCGGTCGTGTTACGACGGTCACCAAGCCGAGTCCGGAGCCCTCCACGTCCGGCGATGGCACCGCCGTCTGGTGGTACACATATGACACAACTTGGCCGGACCAGGTCGCCAGTATTACGCCCAAAGATCAGTCCGGAAACCTGAAGTCAAACTGGGCAGGCTGGGTCTACGACTATTATGGCGCCTCGGCGGCCGCACCGGGAGCACTTTGGCGAGCCTGGCGAGTTCGGTCGGATACGGTTACCAAGGACCTGGTCGCAACATACGAGTACACTTCACACGGCCGTCTTTCTCAGCAAATCGATGACAATGGACTCATTACCTATTACGGCTACAACGGTGCCGGCGACCTCATCTCGATAGGGGGCGCTCCCCGCTCCTACCAATTCACGTACGACTCGATGGGCCGAATGCTCTCCGTCCTCGATCCGAATGGCCAGACCACCACCAACACCTATGACACGTTGGATCGATTGATTTCCACCAAACTTCCGAAACCGAGCGCAACATCGGCATACGACACAGTGACCACGTACTCATACGACAACTACGACCCATCCACTGGACTGAGCTTCACCAACACAACCGATCCTAACGGCCGTGTCACGAAGATTGGTTACGACGCGCTCGGACACGCGATCCAACCCGTTGATGCCACCGGCAACATCACTAAATTTACATATGCACATGACCTCCTGCAGCAGGTGCGAGACGCGAACAATAACATAACAAGCTACGTCTACAACCCCGCGCGCGAGCCGACGAGCATAACCTACCCTGATGGCGCGGTAGAGTTCTATACTACAAATACTGGGGTACTGTTCGGGCGGACGGACCGTCTCGGGAACAGCGTTCAGTACGTCTACGACCCACTCGGCCGGATACTATCCGCGCAATATAGTGGCTACACTAATTTCGGTAGCCATCTCGGCCAGTTCTATTCATATGATGGCCAGAAGCTAATCGTGCTCGAGGACAGCCAGAAATCCGCGGTGACGTTTCACAACTACACCTACGATAGTTCCTGGCGCCTTACTGTCGACAACACCAACGGCGGCGAGAAGAAAACCTATGGATACAGCGGCACCGGCGCTCTCCTCGGTTCGTACACGATCGAACCGCCGTTTGGGACAAACAATCCCGCTCAAACGGTCTCTTACGGATACAACTCCGCGGGCGAGGTGGGGGGTGAGACCTGGAGTTTGCTGCCGGGCGCGCCGTTTACATTCGACTATACGCCGAATGGCCAGTACAGCCGAGTGACATTCCCCAACGGACAGCAACGGCGTTTCACTTATGATCATCAGGGCCGTCTGACGAATATCACCAACATGACGCCCTCCGGCGACACCATTGCGTCTTTCGAGTACGGCTACGATTTCGATTGGCAAACTGGTGGATATTCTATGCTTGGCCAGCGGACGAGTGTTTCCGTGAGTGCGCCGAGCGCAGCGAACATCGTGAGCGGTCTGACGAAGTATTCATATGACGCCAATTACCAGCTCGCGCGCGCTGACTACCCGAACAACACCTATGAGGCGTGGACGTACGACGCGATCGGCAACCGCCTCAGCCGGCGGGCAACTTACGGGTCAATCTTCCCGCACGTCTATTACCTGAATGCGTCGGGTGGTAATACGCAGCGTCTTCGGAGCGACAATTTCTCACTGAATGAGGTCGCCTACGACCCTGCTGGCAACATGACAGGCGCGAATGGCGTGCCGAATGCCTACGTTTGGGATTACGCGGGCCGGCTGACGTCATACGGCGGGAAGACGTATACGTATGACGCTTTTGGAAGAGCGTCGACGTCGTCAAGCGGGAGCACGACAAAGTATGTCGCGATGAACGGCCACACCGTAAGTGAGAGGAACACCACTTTAGGGGTTGCGACCGATTACATCTTTGGCCCCGGCATCGACGAGCTGCTTGCCAAACGGACCGCGAACGGCAGCATTTCCTATTTCGGTATTGACGGACTGGGCTCAGTTGTCGTAACCACGGATTCCACCGGATCGGTTCTGAACTCCACCGGTTACTCACCGTGGGGCGAGACCGCTACCGCGCCGACAGAGCTATTCGGCTACACGGGCCGCGAAGCGGGCGGACCGTCGTGGTACTACCGCGCGCGATACTACGATTCGGCGCATGGGCGCTTTCTCAGCGAAGACCCGATCGGGCTTCCTCTCGACATCAATCAATACAGGTACGTCCTCAACAACCCGCTTGCATACGTTGATCCCTTCGGAGAGCAGGCCCAAGGCGTTGTAGGAGTGGCGACCGTCGGTGCTGCAGCCGCGGTCACCGCCGTGGTAGGGATTACGATTTATGGCTACATGCGCACTCATCCCGAGCTATACGATATCTTTCGTCCGCGGCCGCCATTGTCGCCACCGATACCGCTCCCGCCTCCTGCAGCTGCGGTAGGACCTCGGGATCGTCCTGTCCAACCAGGCAGAGGTGAGCCTGGGCCCGGCGAGCAGTACCATTATCCTCCCGATGCATGCCCCATTCCGACAACCGGACCTGTAACGCCTCCACCGAGCGGGCCCTGCGATTACCCAAACGGTCAGTGGTGGCGATGGGCAGCAGCCGCGCCGACCCGATCCGAACGCCTAATTCGCACAGTTATCGCGGCGTGGGCATGCCATCAGGAACGCTCATGACTGAAACGAATTATCGCGCGCGCATTCGTAGCCTAAAGCGAATTCTGATAATCGTCACAACGCTCTTGATTGTCTTGACCGCAGGCCTATTGGTGTCAGTTCTGATGGGGCCGCATACGACGACGCTGATTGCCATCGCTAGGATCGCTGGTGCGCTCGGGATCATAGTGCTGGGGCTGGCGCTCAGGATCATGTTTCGCAATCTGCCCGAGGCGGCGCGAATGGCTGCGGAATTCGATGGCAAAGCCCCGGAGAACCAAAGCGAGGACGCAAAATGAGGTGCAACGTGGATGGTATCGGATAGGGCCAGTTCCGTATGCGTTTGCTGACGCGATTTCCGATAGCAACAATGACCGCGCGGACGACGACCGTACTGGTGCTGTTTAGCGTAACGATCTTACTCGGTGGCTCTGCCTGCGATCGGCCATCGTTATCGCCCGCTTCCCGACTAACGCTGACAGCGTCTGCGCCAGACCGGTCACCATCATGGCTCGAACGAGGCATCAGCCTGCTAGTCGCGAAACGATGTGTTGACCTACGGGCGTTCTTGAAAGGAATACCGGCATCCGAGGTATCGGCGAAATGGTATGAGCTGCGGGGCCTTGGTGAGGCCATGTGCTGGTCACACTCGCGCAGCGACGAGGACAAGCGGGCGGCTTTGTCCGCAATTGATGAAGGCATGCGACGGTATCCTGAGTCGGCCTTCCTGATCGCGGACAAAGGGGGGCTGTTAGAGATGTTCGGCGATGCAAAAGGCGCGCAGGCATTTTACGACCGGGCTGCGAAAGTGGCCACGATGAATCTACGGCGCAATCCACAATCGCGTGACGATCGATTCGTGCTCCGGCGCCTCGGCAAAGAACAACCACCTCTGAGTTCGGTTCAGTCACCCACAATGACGATGGCGAACTCAGCTACCGACCTTGAAGACGGCCGGCCAGCGTGGCAGCAGCGTACGTGGCAGCTAATTGTCGCTCGTGATTGCAAAGGCGCGGTCGATTACCTGAAAGCGCATCCTTTGTCGGACACGATGTGGTATGCAATGTATTCGCAAGCCGATCTTCTCTGCTGGCAAGATGGATTTGGCGATCAATACAAGCAACATGGTTTGACCATTCTTGATGTAGGTCTCCTGGCGCATGGCGATTCGCCTCGCTTGCTTAAATCGAAAGCGGAATATTACGACGTCGTAGGCGACCGGGCAAATGCTGAACGCTTTCGTCGGTTGGCGGTTGGTAAAGCTCGCACGCTGCGGTCAACCGGTGAAGGTGCAGCTAAGCAAGAAGCTGAAGAGGTTCTAAACGAATTACGACTTACAGGCGGCGAGCAGTGAGCGACGCTGACAACGGGCCACTTCCGACATGCGGGCGGGTCCTCGGGCATTACGATTCTGATGACGGCCAGAAGCTGCTCCCGCTGCGGGACGGTTTCGACCGCCGAACTGCGGCTCGAGCCGGAATCGTTCGCGGCCGGTACGTCAATCCTCACCGCCGACGCGCCGATCGCGTTTGGTTTTGCCCTCACGTCGCGCGGCGATCTCAATGACCTTACCTTCACTGCGCCGGTTGTACCGCTCCCACTCCTCGTCGATCACGCCGAGGGCATCTCGCATCGTGTCCAGATCGACCTCGAAATAGGCCGTGTCCATTTGCGGCATCGCGTGCGCCAGGATCGTGTCGGCCACGATCTTCTTCACTCCGCCCGGATGCGTCGCGAAGAAGGTCGTCTCGCCGTTCGCGCAACGCTCACGCCGGTGATCCGCGAAAAACATCCGGCAGTTGCGGCAGTAGTCGCAGCGATGGTTCAGGATCAGCGATGCCGCGGTCTTTCGAATGCTGTGCAGCGAGAACGGCCGCATGTCCGCGTCAGCGGCGATCGCGCGCAGCGTGTGAAACAGATTCGTCGCCGGGCGACGCGTCGCAGGGTTGACCGGCAAGACATAGATCGCGTTGGGAAACGCGATGGTCGCCCGCTGGATCGCCGCCATTGCGAATCGATTGAGCGGCAGCGTCAACTCTGCCTTGCCGCCCTTCATGAACTCAGGCGGCACCGTGACGGTCGCGTCGGCACCGTCGATCCATGTCGTCTGCAAGTTAAGGAGAGCCTCAAGCCGCAGCCATGTTGCCAACCCGAGCGCTAGTGTGACCTGCAGTTTCGTCCCTACCCGCGGGAGACGCCCCGCTGCCTCGTACGCGCGCCAGAACTCATCGATGCTCATCTTGCGTGCTCCGCCGCGGCCGGCTTTGCCTTCCACATCCGGCACGGCGCGCAACTCGAGTGCCGTCATGCCGCTGTCGCGTTTCCGCTCGTATCCGAATTCCAACAGGCGCGGGAGGAAAGCAACGGCGTTATGCGCGACCGGCTGCACAGTGAAGATCTGTCTCTTCTCTTGCTCGGTCGGCCTGAACGCAAATTTGTCGGGCCTCTACCCCTTCATCTCAATCGGCGACGGCGGAACGCAGGTCGTGAGGCAGCCGCGGTAAGCGGCGGACACGCCATGAAAAACTCAATCGTCACTCCGGCAATGCTCATCGCTCTCACCGCTCTGTCGGCCTGCGGCGGCACAGTGCGCGAGGTTCCTGCCCCAACGGCTCATGCGATCCCAACGTGCGACGCGCGCACCGCGCTGCAGACTGCTCGCGCAAACAACGGCACTCCGTACGACTTCGAAGAGAAGCTCCTCGAAACACCCTGCGCTCTGTCGGCTCATCCGACGTTGGAAGACGCGAAGCTCGTGTGGGCGCGCGCCGAGTTCCTCCTCGTTCTTCTCGACTCGTTTCAGCCGTGATCGCCTGGCATCCACAACCCCCACGATCAGGCCAAATCCGACGCGCTCGACCGCTCGATCACCGTGTTGTATCTCGTGCTCCAGTGGGAGAACACCGGCAGGCAGGCAGCCAGCCAATTGGCGGCATGAGCAAGACGCGTTCGCCGCTGCCGTAGAGAAGGCGAACACTGGACTGGGCCGCGTGCTAACCGACCGCGGCCCGTGGCGCACGGCGGACGTCGCCAACATCACGCCATGAAAGGACTGCGGCTCACGATGACCAAGCGGCAGGCGGCGCACATGGTCTGCTACGTGGTGATCGCTATTGAAGAGAAGGTGCGGGGTGTATCCATCCGCGGTTGGACACAGTTCTTTACCGACGTTCATCTCTTTTGGCTGGTCGCGGCTGCCGCTGCGCTTGCGATCACCGGTTTCCTGATGAAGTCGGACGGGCACGCGCAACCGCCGATCGGTGTGAAGGCCCAAGCGGCGCACCTTAACGCTGAGCGGAGAGGGCTGGGGGCGCGAAATGTCCCCACAATGTCCCCAAGCTACCCCCGAACAGGCGGGTAACTACCTCCCAAGTTAAACCCTGTCCTCGTAAGTGATTGACCTGATTGACGAGAACGGAAGGTTGGTAGCGCATAAGGGATTTGAACCCGTGTTACGCCGTGAGAGAGCTACTCTGGCGAAGCTATATCTATCTGATTCCACGTGCTCGACGCGAATTGTCGTTTTTCGAGTGTCCACAGAACATGCTGGTTTTGGGCGTGTCCGTGGCCAGGTATGCGAGTGCTCTTGCGAGTGGTCAGATCGCCTGTTGCCGGCGGCGCAGAACCCGCAGCAACGCCTTGAGCACCTCCGCTCCATCGTCGGGTGGTTACTCGTCGCCGGACTTCCCAAACGCGCGGCGAAACGCGTCCGCGAGAGTGTTGAAGTTGCGCGTGAGGGGGCGGGAGGGTTTCGGGTCCGATTTCGGCAGCATTGCATCGAGATCCGGCGGAGTGGCGCCGACGGCCTCGTACCAGCGAACGATACTGTCGCGGATTGCGCGCAACCTCTCTTCCGCGTGCTTCTCGCGCTTGGCCTTCGCCGACTGCGCTGCCCGCAGGTATGGTTGCACCATCGAATCGGCGACTATCTGCCACGACTTGACGCGCTGGTTGTCGAGCAGCGCCGCCGACTTCACAAGCGTGTCGAAACCCACGTCCGCCGAACCGGCGATCACGAGGAAGATCGGCCGCACGGTGGTGTCGTAAGCATGCTCCTCGAGCCAACGTGCGGTATCGGCCAGCACCGCTTGGCGCAGCTTGTCCTCGTGAGGGAGCGCCCCGACGGTGTTGAGAAACTTGGTGCGAACCGAGGTGTCGTTCGAGTTCTGCTGTAGCCACAGTGAGGTGTCTCTCATGAACTCTTTGCGAAGCTGATCTGCGAAAGGCAACGCCGTGACCACATCGAGGAACTTAGTGCGAACCGAGGTGTCGCTGGAGTTCTGTTCGAGCCAGTTCCGTACGTACCGCAATCGTTTTGGCGTAATCTCGGCGACTGGCACCCGCGCGAGCAGCCAGGTGAGAACGGTCGAATGGATATTCCAGCTAAGGGTGCCCTCTAAAGCAGCGAACAAACGCTCAACGAACGCCTTGTAGGGCGCAGACTGCGGCCTGAGGGCGTCGCCAAAGCGTGTGGCGCGGCTGGGGGCTATCGAGAAATCGGCCGATTCGATGACGACCGCCAGATCGAGGTCTTCCGGGAAGCTCTTTCGGCTGTTGCCGGAGGATGAATGATCCCTGAGCTGAAGCGCCGCAATCCAGCTGTGGGCGTCCATCTCCTCGGCGCGCCGCCGCAGTGCCCTGATTATCAGCGGCCGTTCGTAGTGCGCGGCATTGATCGCGAGCGTCCCTGACAGCTCGGCGAAAGAAGTACCGGAAACCGCATGCGCGTCGGAAGCTTCACTCCACGCTGTCGCGAGGCTGGCGGCAAACCGCGCATCCGCTTCGTTCGTTGAGCGGGTCAGCGCGCCCGCCAGCCGGCCGACCGCGGAGGCCTGAAGGCTCCGAATCGACGCAGGGATGACCCACTCCGCGACGTTGAACGCGGGCGTCGGCCGCAGCTTCCACGCTTCACGGGCGATGCGTTGATGTGCCGCACCGATGGTCCGTCCGTCGCGGTGGCGCATCCCCTTGACGGGCTCCTGGACCGAAAAGATCTTCCAGCCGTCGCGGGAGGTCAGTTCGCGAAGACGGCGATCGTAGTTCGCCGGCACCGCGCTGCCGCTCTGCGCCAACGCTTCGGCCATTAGTGTCTCAGGGCAACGCTCGTAGACACGGTGGAAATAACAGGTGACGAGATACGCTCGCACGGCCCACGTCAGACTTTCGGGCTCCGCACGCGGGTCGATCACATGACCATCGTTGAGCGTCGTCCAGATACGGGCGACGATCGTGCTGAACGGCTCCCCGGCAGCGGCCTCCATCGCCAGAACGAGGAAGTCTTCCTCTTCGTCCGATGACCGCAGTGTGCGGCGGTGCAGATCGGAGAGCGCGGCCCGCTCGACGCCGCTCGGTTTCGGCATCGTCATGACATCGGTGTGGAATGGGTCGACGCGAACTCCCGCGGCGAATGCGTCGTAGAGAAAATCTGGGCTGGCGCCGATGACTCCGACGGGGAGGCGGGCGCGAGCCAGCCGGCCGAGAAGTTTGTCCCATCCCGACTCCGCGAAGAACGGGTCGTCGAGCACGAGCAGCACCGGTCGCTCGGGAGTGGCCAGTCCCTTCAGATCGGCCACGATGGTCTTGATCTCCTCCTGATCGAGCTCGCCGAGGTTCAGCCCGAAATCGGCGGCCGTGACGGCCCCTTCCTCGACCAGAAGCGCCGCTATGCGCCGCACGAGCGTGCTCTTGCCCGCACCTGGTGCGCCGAGGAGGAAGAGCATGTGCAGCCGCTCATCGGTGCCGCGCGCGAAGGGCTGCAGGATGTGCGAGCGAACGCGATTGCAAAGCTCCGTAGTGAGGTCGCGCTCGACGAAACGGACCTCTCGGTCCTGTCCATGAACGACGTCCGCCCACTGCGGCGGACGCGCCACGTACATCTGCTTCTCTTTCGCCCGCTGCTCCGCCAGGAATTGCGGCGTCACGACGCGGAACGCCATTTCGCGCGTCGTGCGCAATGCGAACAGCTCCACATGGACGTCCGTTCTGCGGATGACGCGCGGCGACAGTGGCTCGCCGGATTTCCTCACACCAGAGACCGGATTGAACGAAACGAGATTGCCGTGGACGAGCAAACGCAGGCTCTTCAGAGCTTCCGCTTGGCGATCGGCGTCGATCTCGGAAAAGCGAAGGAGGAGATCGAGCGCTGCCCGCTCGGCGGCGAGGAGTGGCATCCCCGATGGATCGCCCACGATCGCATCGCCGCGCAGGTAGACCCCCTCGGCCGCTTCCCAGATCGCGTCGAAGAGCGCTTCGCCTCCGAGTGCCTCCGCCTCGCCTTGCCAGAGAATGCGATCGGATCGGTCGGTCGGTGCCGTTGCGAGAGCGCCGACGAACGCCGCCAGAACTTTCGTGCGTTCTAGCATGGCGACATTATCGGAGAATGCGAGCGGCGCATCGCTGCGGAAACGCGGATCGGTGCTGACGATCCGGAAGCGCAATTCAGATCGTCGTCCGCTTTCGGTCCATAGCAGTTTCGGCGCGAACGAGAGGAGCACATCGGCAAGCTTCGCCGGTTGGCCGATGTCATCGATGCGTTTGCACTGCGTGAGGATGGTGCGGCCGTCGGAGTCGAACTCGTCGAGGTCTTCCGCCCAGTCGTAGCGGAGGGCCATCGGAAAATCGTCGAGGTCGAGTATTGGCTGCCGCGCCAGCATGCTCGCCAGCCGCGCCACGCCGTACGAAGCCTGATAAGTGAAGCCGCCGATGCTGACGCGCCCCTGGCGCGTGGCAGAAAGTTCGCGGATCCTCGCGTCATCGATCAGGAATTGGCCGGTCATTGCTGGAGCAGTTTGTATTGAACCCCAGAAGCGGGCGTGATGGCGATAAAACCGGCTTTACGCAGGCGTGAGGCGGCGCGCGAATCCGACGAAGGAGAAGAGTGACTTGCCGAACGGATCGTTTCCGTCGAACAACTGCTTAACGTCTCCGTTACGAACTCTCGACATCGGCGATTGTGAGCTTCGCCGCGCATGTATGCCAACGCAGTTCGGTGTCGTGGCGGGCGTCGCCGGATACGAAGCGGCAAGTACAGCAGATGCTCTTTCCAAAGGGCGTCCATTTCGACGCGAATCATTTGGAAGCAGCCTACGAAACTGGTAGCCCTGAAGCCTCTGACTTGGAACCAACTTCACGAGTGGCTGATGACTTGGCAGCCTCTCCTCAGCACTCTCCCGAGGGAAGCCGCGAAGTCCACCACCCGCGAGAGAACGCTGAGGAGACTGAGTGCCTTGAATGATTAGAATCACCAGTCACATCCTGCCAGCGTTCTAAATGAGGCTCCTCTACCTGAATTCAGGTAAAGTCAATGTTCGTCAACACGTGCTTCTCGTCCACACGCGGCCAGTACTGAGGATTGGTTACCAGCATCGTGCCGCCCTCACCGACGCTGAATGCGAAGACCTCGATCTGAATCGTGAACAAAGCCCGAACACATTCACCGGCTCGCGCTTCGAGCTTTTCCAAGTCAGTTTCAATGTTCGCGTTTAGGTGGTGGTAATCGTTCCGATCGCCGCCGTCGATGCTTTTGAACGCCCGGTAAGCCTCTAACGAGATGACGCCCCGCTTCTTCAGCATTGTATTCCGCGAGTTCTGATGGCCTGAATCCCGGTGCCGATTTCGAATCGTCAGAAACTTTGAGATACCTTCTGCGACCGCTTGCGTCAGGCAGATCGCACCGTAGAAGCGGCCGTCAACGAATAGCTCACGACACTCTCGGGTCGCCGCCGCGAACCACTCGGATGGGATCGCAGCATGTACCGGTGCTTCCTGCCGTCGTCGGACGCGGTCGTGAAGTGTCCGTTCGAACCGTTGCCTCAGAAACTCTTCGTCCTGCGCGGGGGTGTTCGTTCGACGCGGGTTCCGAGGATCGTGGGTCGGTTGCGAATCGCTCATGCACAAAGGATAAGTCGAGGGAGCCGCAGACGCTGATTCAAAGCCAAAGCGCGGCTGAGAAGACGACAAAGATGGCGGGTCCTGACCGCTTCCGTTAAAAAACTCGGAAAGCGAAACACTTCTTAGTTCTTCGCGCCGTAGGGTATTGCTGTCCGTGTCGTTTGGAGTGCCGTTACAGTATTCATCAGGAGGATGTAGCGGCTCCACCGTCCGGCCAAAGCCAACTCGTACAGGCGGTGACTCGGCCCGTCGATTTTCAAACCGCCTCCCCGAACCGAACCTCTCCCGTCGCCAGGTCCACCGAGAAAGGGGTCCATCCCGATGCTTGCCGCGCTTCGCCGGTGAAGGTTGTCTCTGTGACCGCTGTATTTCGAAATCCTCGGAAACTGATGGTGTCTGTTTTCCAGAGGCGGCCGCTCTTTCCGAACGCTTCCAGGCTCATGCCGTTGTGATCGACGACGAACACTGTCCTCGGATAATCCGACATCACTCCGGCGACTTCCATGCCGATCGTCTCTACCAGGGTTCGCGATTTCAGGTCGATGATGTATCCGGCACCCTTCACGGACACGAACAGGTGCTTCTCGTCGGGCATCAGGCTCACCGTACCGACGTTCATGTGACCGATCTCGAAGCTGCCGACCCACGACGCGTCGCCGAGCCCGATGCGAAGAAAAACGCGCGGCCGTCCGGAGTCTCTCCCTTCCGGCGGGATGGCGATGACCGCTTCGTCCGAGGGCGGAGAGTCGAGGATCTCGGCCGCCGTCAACTTATAGCGTGCTTCGATTGAGGGATCCCGGGCCTGAGAAACGCGCCAGGGAAACTGAGCCCGCGGTTTGCGCCTGTGATCGAGGGCCTGCTGACCGACCCACTCCAGCAACTGCATCAAGCGGAATCGTCGTGCGGCCTCACTGCCCGGACCGTGTTCTTCCGCCGACCGCGCCGCCTCGTTGACTAACAGCACCATCGCTTTTTCGACTTCGGGGTCTTTTTCGTTGCGGATGCGCTTGAGCTCCAGCGAGAGTCGCTGGAGCTCCCGTCGTCCCTTCTCGAGAATCTCGTCGAGCTGCGCGGTCCGTTCATAAATATCAGCGAGCTCCTCGGCGGAGTGGAGATTTTTGTAGTGCGGCTTCACTTTCTGCTGGCGCAAGCGCGCGGCACGGCGCCGCAATTCACGTCTATGTCTGGCCGGCAGGAACGCGTTCACCGGAGAATCGGGGGCATTGCCGGTGCGCTGCAGGACGTCGATGACTTCCTGCACGAGCACCACGGCACGTTCGGATGCGTTGTCGTTCTTCATGACGGTCATGGAACCCGGGCGCGCCTGCGAGCGCGCCCGGGTTCGCAATCTCCTCTACTCTACGCGTTCGGTGCCGTGGACGTGACGTGACCGGGAACCGGCGGCGCCGGCGTCTGAGGGGCTTGCGTCGCCTTCTTGCGGCGCGAGACTCCTTTCAGCCGTTTGACTTCCTCGACGTGCGGCAGGAGCACTGCCTTGGCCGGATCCTTCGCGAGCTGTGACCCGATTGCGTACGCCTGCGTGGCGATGAGCGCGAGCCGTTGACGGCGATTGAGGTTTGCTCCTTCGATGCCTTTCAGGAACGCACGCGCCTGGTCGGCCGCGGCCTCCCAGCGGATCGTGTCGTCCTGCAATCGACGGACTTCGTCGAGCGGCTGGCCGATCGCCTGCGACACGTTATCGAGCACTCCGATGACGTTGATCGATGCCTCGACGACGGTTTTCGTCTGCATCCGGAGCCGCTGTTTGACGAGCGTCCTCTGCTCCTTCGACAACGGCGCGACCTCATCAATCTGCGACTCCATGGTGCGCAGCTGCGCGATGACCGCTTCGGGGGTCAAACTGACTGAATCGGGATTCGATGTACCAGGGGTGTTAATGACGGCGTTACTCATGACATATCTCCTTACGCGAGCTGTCAGGCCGGAGGGGACGTCACGACTCGTCGACAAGTGCGAGCGGCCACCGGCTGGAAGTTTCGGCCACGCGCCGATTCTTCCGGTTGATGATTACCCGAGGTATGTACACACCTCGAGAGCCCGCGGCAGGAGGAGATAACTCAACTCCCGCGCCGATACAGGTCTGATGTGCTATCCAGCACGCCCGTACCGCCGACGGCCGCCAACATCGGAGATCTTACGATCTTCGATGTTGTAGCAGGCAAGATAGGCAGGGTATGACGGCGCGTCAAGTGCCGACGCGCCGATACGCGTGTTTGTAACGCAGAAGCAACATGTGCGCACACGCGCACGCAGGGTGCGCCACGCCGCTGCGCGTTAGCGCAACGCTGTTGCGTGTCGGCGCAACGTTGGTGCGTGTCGACGCAACGTTGCTGCGCATCGGCGCCACTGTGTTGCGCGTCATCGCCACGGTGTTGCGCGTCATAGCAACGCTGTTGCGCGTCGGCGCTACGTTGCTGCGCATCAGCGCAACGTTGGTGCGCATGGGCGCAACGTTGATGCGCGTCGGCGCAACGTTGGTGCGTATGGGCGCAACGCTGCTGCGCATCGGCGCAACGCTGTCGCGCGCAGGAACGCAGATGAAACCGTCCTCTATCTGCGTTCCATCTGCGTCATCTGCGGATAAGCCTTTCCATCAACCGGCCGGCCAAGCCATCGCCTCGGCGAACCCCGGCAGCGCCGCCGACAGCTCCTCGATATGCGCGCTGGCGATGCCGTCCAGCTCCCGCGCCAGCACGCCGCTGACGGTCGTCTCCTGCTGGTCCGCCCGATACTCCAGCATGTCGATGTGATGCCGCGGCAGCCGCACCCGCAGCTCCGCACACCGAATCGCCTGCGGAAGGACGCAGTCCTCATCCTCCCCAAGCGCCTCTTCGATGACATGCATCGGCCAGATCTCCAGCGCCTTCGCCATCATCTCCGCCCGCGGAAACCACTTCCCCACCGGCGTCGTCCACAACTCAACCTCCCCCGCCTCAATCGCCTCGGACATCTGCCTCCGCGACCACCCGAGGAGCCCCGTTGCCTGCGAAATGCTGACATGCGGCCGCGGGTGTAGGAAGATGTGCCGGATGCGGGAGATGACGTCGGGTTCGAGCATGGTTGGGCGCTCCTTTGATATTGTGATTATGATATATCTTGAAAGGCGTCTTGTCAAGACGAAAGCGCGCCAATGACAGTCGCTCCAACGATCGGAGGACTGCTCGGCGAGCGCGTGCGCGAGCTTCGCAAAAAGCGTGGCTTGACGCAGGTGGAGTTCGCGGCTTTATGCGGCGTCCCTCAGAGCCGGATCAGCACCATAGAGAACGGATCACGCGTCCCGAATGTCGAAACGGTACTGCGGCTCGCTCGTGCTCTCGGCTGCAAGGTGACCGCGCTGATGTCAGTCTTGGACGAATGAGATCGGTCGTCGCTCGTGCCGGGTTCGAATAACTCTCCACTCTGGTGGCCGTTCAAGGCGTCGCTCGAAAGTACAGCCGCATCAAAGTTTTATCTAACGAGAAGACGAGCGCCTGACCTTGCGGGGGACGCTCCCAAACGGGTGATGCGCAGGTGACGCGCGCGAGCAGCTCAGCGTCCCGCCACCCCAACGGGTTGGACATGAGAAGCTAAGCTGTACAAAAAGCCGAGTGCGATGCCGATATTCATGCGGAGCCACGCTGCTCGCTCTGCGTCAGATGCGTCGCCGTGAAGGAAGTCGCCCTCGAGGAGTCTGTCGATGGCCTCCGTTAGATTCGGATGCTCGGCCTGATGCATCAGTTGGTTACGCAAGCTGTTCAGATTCTTTATGAAGCGACAGACTTCCGTCCCGGGGTTGCCGGTTAACGCTCGGACGAGGCGGAATCTTTGGGCAAATGTCAGACGCGCGTCTTGAAGCTCGCCCGGAGAGCGCGAAAGATGTTCGAGAACTAACTCAAGTTGCTCCTCGATCAGAAGATGACCTTTGAGGATCACTAGTATCAGGTCCTCCCCTTCGGGAAGCAACCGCTCGGCACGGACACGCAAGCTCTCGTCGGTCATAGCGAAAGTTTACTCTAGGCAAGACGTGCGCTCGCATCCACATCGGTGTGTGGCTGTATCGGGCCCGTTTCGACACTGGGTAGGTCGCGATTCGACCGACGAGAGCAGAGGCCTGACCCTACTCTTCTAGTTGTTGTTGTGGGGATCCGCGATCGCTGCCGGCGCCATGAACATGTGATGAATCGTGAATGTGACCGACTCGCCTAGACGCTGGTGGAGGCTCTCGCGCGCGCGTGAATCGCCTTCGAGGACTGTCGATGGACGCAACTGCGCTGGCTCCTGCATCCGTAACGAATCGGCGTTTCTGCGAACATTCGCTTCGACATTTCTGATTGCGCGCCGGACGTCGCCATTGATCACATAGGCTATCATCCCACCGTGCCGAACGGCGTTTGAATACCGGCCGCTCACAAAACGCAGCATGCCTGCCCTGACATACTCCGCAGCGTTCGCACGGATGCCTCCATTTTGAGGCACATTTAGGCGCTTGCACTCAAGGCAGAAGTAGATGTCCTCCCGCGGTACGAGAACGTCGAAAATGATGTCCATTCGGCCACCGCCGGCACCCTCCGCTGGCGCTAGCTCGACAACCTGCGTCCGAATCTTAAACGGCAATCGACGTACGTCTCGGTTGCGGATAAGGGCGCGCCACAGCTCGTCAGTGATACGGTCTTCCGAACTCATGGGATCGGGAGGCGGCATTCCCTCCCATGTCGAAATGAGCAAACCGAGGACTTGAGGCACCATTTGGTCGACGAGGTCAAGCCATTCTGTCGGTGCGCCGATAACGCTCACGCGTTCCCCTGCGCCGTGTACATCAAAATCGAGCCAGCGATCTCGTCAGCGTCATTTAGCGCAGCCGTTTCTGTCCAAAAGCGGCGCGCGAGTGGCTTGACAATATAGAGCCGATCGCCATCAAACACCTTGACACCGCGCGCAATATCAAGCGTGTTCAGCCGCCCCGCGACGGCCGCGCGGACTCGTTGTAGAGCCGCGGCAATTGTGATTGCCCCGGCGGGAACGCTGCCGTTGTCGCCCGTACGTAGCTTCTGCAGCACCACAACGCCGATCCCGATCGTTGCCCAGGTGGTTACGTTACCAGTCACGATGCCTTTGGCGGTCGTCCAAGCATTTAAGGTGTCGCATAGACGGCCTGCGTATGTCGTTCGCTGGCTTTCGGTGCTAGGCTCGATAGTAGGTATGACACGGCGACCGAGACGTGGGTGGAAACTCGGCACGATCACCTGAAGCGTGTCTCGCACTAACGTGTGCTCCTCCGGAACGAGGTCGAAGTACTCGTTAATCAGCGGCTCGATTGAAGAAAGCGCTTCATCAACGACCTGTGCCCGATCGACTAAAAAACCAGTGGCGCCAGCAGTGGCCGCCGTTACTATGCGGGCAATCTGGGAGACAATTTCTCTTCCACGGCTTTCGTCAGGCAACTCGCTAGGAAGCGGAAAAGGAAGTCGCAGTAACTCGTCGACATGGATTTGTTGCCGCGTTATAGCCCAGTTTGAGGATGTGTGAAACAAGAAATACTTAGCAAGCGTCGAGTTGAGATACGCCGCCAGGAAAATCAAAAGCTCGCGATCTGCAGAGGGCCCATGTATTCCACGAAGAAAATCCTGAAATGATACGTCAAAATCTGCAAATGCCGCGGCGGTAAAACCCTTTGCGACGAGTACGTGTGGAGCACGAAAAACAGTTGTATCTGTATTAGACCCGCTTCGTACTCTAAAGCTCGCTGTCGGGAGTTGCCTGCAATCGTCTTTAAGCAAGAACAGCGCAAGCGCGTTTGAATTTTGCGCTTCTATGAAGAGTCGCGATGGCAAACGAACGTCCTTTGCTCGTTGCGGATCATCGTTGTCTCGCACTGGCTGAAGCCCAACGGCGATCGTCCATGGTTTATCGGGGGCGACCTCGCGGAGTTGTCGAATGTGATCCCGCAATCTCGAAAACAAACGAAGGCGGTCAAGGAGGCGGCGGTCACGTGCTGACGCCCAGAATCGCTGCTTCCAAACCTGCGGCGCGTCCTTAGTTTCGAGATCGGCGAGAACTTCACCGATGGTTACGGAGGACCGGTCCTCGGGAGCAATGCTTATTATTTCGCCGCGCATCACGAGCCAATCGCTCTTAGGCGCCCAATACTGAATCACATCTTGCACGTCAGATGGTGGGCCTTTCCGGTATCGAACGACAATAGCCGGCGCCGTTGCCTCAGAAAACAGGAAGAATCGATAGTCAACTAGATTCACGATGATGTCAACAGCCTGACGCCCGAAGAAGGCGCGCTGGAACTCTAATGCCGTCGTACTATGATTGAAGATCATCGCATGCGGCAGTACCAAGCAAATGCGACCGCTGTCGTTGATGTGGTGCGTAGCTTTCCACATAAATGCGGCCGCAAGCTGCTTGTCAGCGATTGGGTAAGCGTGATCGCCATCTCGTGCCCATTTCGCGGCGGGTGTGTCGGATGTAGCAGTGCTTCCCCATGGCGGATTTCCGATAACAAAGTCGACGTCGACGGGGTAAGCAGAGCCGCGCGCGAAGAAGTCGCCACACCAAATATTACCTTCTACTACTGACGCTTCATCATCGGCATAATGAACAAGGCGCGGTAGCTTGTGACCCTTGAGCTGCAATTCATGGATATCGCGCGGCGATAGTTGATCGAGGTATGCGAGATACAGACTGAACGCTGTTATACGGCAGGCCGTCGAGTTGACATCAACGCCAGCGAGATTGTCGCAGAGGATTTTCCGCAATTCGCGAGCTCGGCGGTCGTTCCGCACGGTCGGATTCTCTCGCCGCCATTCCTCCGCCATACGATTAAACAGGCCCACCAAAAATATTCCCGAGCCGCATGCCGGATCGAGGTATCGGCGACCGAGTAACGAGGGCGTCGCCGCGAGGGCGATATCGAGAACCGCTTCCGCCAGAAAGCGTGGCGTGTAGAAGGCTCCGTCGCGCTTCTTCGCTGTGTGCAGAAACCGTTCGTAGATCGCGCTCACAACCTCGACAGGGATCGCCGAGAAATCATAGGGCCAGAAAGATCGTTGACCTGTGACGGCATTCGTTCCGTTGAAGAAGTCGTTGAGCGTGGCGATGGAAGACGCTGACACGCGTCTCGCTTCCGCATTCAGGTCTGTACTGAAGAGATCACCATTGAAGTCCTGTCCAAGTCTGCTAAAGAGCCCGTATAGCGATTCTTTTGCTTTTGTGCGAGGTTGGATCGATAGCACATCGCGAAGATGCTTAGCCCCGCGAATGCCGGCGGCATCTAGGTACGACTCGCCAATCACCCCTCGGTCAAAGAGATAACAAGCGAAAACTAGACGGCAGATCAACGCGTCGAGTACGCGGCTGTCAAGGATTGGCATCGCGGTGGATAGCACTTCGTCACGCGTGGCTTCTAGGTTGTCGAGGAGATCACGGTCGACGCGATGTGCGGGGTCGAAGGATCGCGCGTGTCGGCGGAAGTACTCGCCGGATTCCACAGCAGGTAGAACCTCACGGATCGCGGAGGAAGCCCTGTCGAGTCGTTCGACGAGAGCTGAAATGTCCCCGATCTGCGTTGTCTGTGGTTCGGGACGGATGAGACCCGAATATATTTGAACCTCGTCGCGACCGATCAGGACGAGAACAGGCGCGCCACCGTGATTCCAAAACTTCCGGTGCAGCGCTGCAATGTCGGTTCGATGTGGGTCAACTTTCTTGAAGTAGACGAGCGGCGTGTTCTCTGCGCAGAAAACGCCATCCAAATTAAGAAGTTCGAACGCTCGACGCAGCACGTGGGCCTGCGCGGTAGACGTTTCACCGGCGCCGAATTCGGCTCGGGTGGCGAAGAACAGCTTCGCATCATCGCCGCTTATGCCGAACTCTTCTGGCCAACTGTCGCTTGTGCTTGTAGTCATCGAGAGGCTGCCGTCGGGTTCGCCGTCAGCTCGGCGTTGAGCTGCGGTCGTAGGTGTCGTCTTCCCTCGCTCCCGGCAGCCCCGACGGCCCTGCCAGGTTATTCTACCTCGGCATGTCATCAGCCGCGCATCCTCTACTTACGGCGCGGAAGGATGCCTCCGGCGGCAGCGCATGACGGAGCCTGCGGAGCACCGCCCTCGCTGTCCCGTGGGGGTGCTCACCGAGCGGAAGCTCCGAAGGCGGAGCGCGGCGGCGATCTCCCTCAGGCGTAGCAGCCCTTCGTTCCAGCCGATCCAGGCGGCGAGCATTCGAGGAGCACCGCCGTGGCGATGGCGGAGATCCTTTTCCTCGATGCCGCAAATCTTCGCCACCGCCTTCACGACCGTCGCCATCTTCAGACGCGGAATCAGTCGTTGTGCCCTCGCATGCTCATCGGACCGCGGCTTCTCCGCGACGACCTTCCGCATTCGCTCGACCCACTCCGCGCTGCCGAGGTAGATCTGGCCGACGAGTTTCTCCCATATCGACTCCGTCGCCGCGAGCTTCACGAGGACGAACTCGCGATACATCTCATGGCATTTCGCCGGATCGGGATGCAGGTCGAACAGCCATTCGGAGTAAAGCCACTCAGGAATCGGGTCAAGGCCGGCATGCGCCCCGTAACTCGACCAGCGGTACTCGGCGGGGCCGGCAACCATCCCTGCCCGTACGGGATTCAGGACGGTATAGCGCCTCACCTCGTCCAGATAATTCTGCTCGTCAATGAGCACCGACTTGTAGCGCCCCTGAAAGAGGTGTCCAACACGCTTGTATCGTTTGTTGAAGATGCGGACGTATTCGCTGTTCAGCCAGCGCATCCCCTTCGCGAGTGTGCGGAACGGCGTCTCGATGACGAGATGGTAGTGATTCGTCATCAGGCAGTATTCATGGAGACGCCAGCGAAATCGCTTGACGGCCGTCGCGAGCAGGGACAGGAACAGGATTCGATCGTCATCCTGCCTGAAGATGTCCTTCCGTTCATTGCCTCGGGACGTGATGTGCCAGAAGGCACCTTCAAATTCAAGTCTCAGCGGTCTTGACATGCCTCCGAGGATCCCTCGGCGTCAAGAAAACACGCAGAAACTCCACCGAATCGACCGAGGATGTTTCCATTCCGAGGAGGTATCGGGCGGTTTGGATACAACGGGTAGAGTCGCAATTTGACCGACGAGAAGCAGAGGCCTGACCCCCCTCAGCCGTGACCCCACTCAGCCGGGAACGTCAGGTTTGACCGGCGAGAAGCAGAGGCCTGACCCTGGTCTAGTCTACGCAGCACCGCGCCAGCCTTGCAGTATGTTGCGCGCATGCTTCGCCTTTCCCTTCCCGCCGCCCGTGCGCTCCTCCTGGCGGCGCAGGGTCTTGAGCGGCCGCCTCGACGTGCCGGCAAAGCCGATGTTCTGGCCGCCATCCGCCGGATGGGCGTACTGCAGATCGACACGATCCACGTGGTGGCGCGTAGCCCTTACCTCGTGCTCTGGAGCCGGCTCGGGAATTACGACCCGGTCTGGCTTGACGAGCTGCTCGCCGAAGGCTCGCTCTTCGAGTACTGGGCCCACGAGGCTGCCTTCGTGCCGATCGAGGACTATCCCCTCTTCCGGCACCGCATGGCCGACGCGGGCGCGCTAGGGTGGAAGTACTCACACGAATGGATGGACGAACACCGCGCCGTCGTCGATCGGGTGCTCGCTCATGTTCGAGAGCACGGTCCCGTGCGCTCGGCTGACTTCGCGCGCACCGACGGAGAGAAAGGCGGTTGGTGGGGATGGAAGCCCGAGAAACGGGCGCTGGAGATGCTCTTCACCGCGGGCGAGCTGATGGTCTCCCGCCGCGAGCATTTTCAGCGGGTCTACGACCTGCGGGAGCGGGTTCTGCCGAGCAGATACAACGGTCGCGGTCCGTCCGCGAAGTCGGCGAATCGAGAGCTCGTGGCGAAGGCTGCGAAATCGCTCGGCATTGCCACCGAGGCTTGGATCGCCGACTACTACCGGATGCGCCGAAGCGAGACGGCCGAGGCGCTTGCCGCGCTGGCGGCGGAAGGGACACTCCTCCCCGCGCAGATCGCAGGCATCGCCGCCTCCTGCTATGTGCACACCGAAAACGTGGAGCTCGCGGACGCCGCCGCTGCCGGCAATCTTCAGCCTGCGCGGACGGTGCTGCTCTCTCCGTTCGATCCAATCGTCTGGGACCGCAAGCGCGCGGAGGAGCTCTTCCGCTTCGAATATCGCATCGAGTGCTACACCCCGGCGCCGAGGAGGAGGTACGGCTATTTCACCCTCCCAATCCTCCGGCGCGGGCGGCTCATCGGCCGGCTCGACCCGAAGGCGCACCGGAAGGAACGGGTCTTCGAGGTGAAGTCGATCCATCTCGAACCGGGCGTATCGATCAGCGCGTCGCTCACGCGCGACCTCGCGCGTGCCATCCGCGAGTGCGCGAGCTGGCACGGAACGCCGAAGGTCCTGCTGCGGGGAAGATCGCCGAAGGAGCTGACGCGCCCGCTGCGCGAGGAGCTGGGCCGCTGACGGAGTACTTACCGCCGCGAACAAGTAATTCGTGTTGGTAGCGCATACGGGATTTGAACCCGTGTTACCGCCGTGAGAGGGCGGCGTCCTGGACCCCTAGACGAATGCGCCAGAGTGGTGGGGACGCGGAAGATAGCTTGTGGCTTCTTCGCGGTCAAGGTCGGGGAACGCCGTGGGTCGGGGCGGCATTCCGCGAGCGGGCTACGCCACCTTCTGCGCGATCACTACCCAACGCAACGGGGTGCCGGGGCGGATGGCGTCGAAGGGGTAGCAGGTGATCAGGGTCAGTCGCGTGCGGGCGTCCTGGCGGAGCACCGAGGTGTCGGTTTTGGGGACGATGCGGGTGGCTTGGACGCGGTAGCGGATCGTGATGCCGTCGGGGCGCTGGAGCGTGAGGATGTCGCCGGGTCCTACGTAGCGCAGCGGCGCGAAGTGCGTGTCGCGGTGGGCGGTGATCACGCAGTTGCCTGCGTCGCCGGGCATGGCGGTGCCGTCGAGGTGGCCGGGGCCGAAGGCCATCGTCCGTCCGCTGGCGCCGGCGAGGACGATGATCGTCGCGCCGCTGCGTTCGATGGTCAGTCTCGCGATGGCGCGGGTGTCGGCCCACGGCCAGGGGCGGAGCTGCTCGCCGGCCAGGGCGCTGCGCCAGGAGATTTCGAGGAGGAGCTGGGCGAGCTTTGCTTTCGCGTAGATCCAGAGGCCCTCGCCGCCGGTGGTTAGGCCGGCGAGGAGGGCGACTGCGGCGATTGTGCGGGTTGCGTTTTTTAGCGTCGGCATGGCGAGGTCGTTTCAAAAGGCAATGTTGAATGTTCAATGTTGAATGTTGAGTATTGAATGTGAGGGAACGACGCCGACGGTTTGGTTTTCATTGAACATTCAACATTTGCCGTCGGATCGCGTCGCCCCGATGTTGCCTACTTGACGAACCGCATCGCGATCAGCGCGACGGCTACGAGCGACGCTCCGATGATCAGCAGCAAACCCGCCGGCGTGGCCGTTTGCGGTAGCGTTCCTGGGTCGTCGTGGTCGGGAGAATTGCCGGTCGGCAGCGGCTCGGCTTTGCAGCTAGCGTTGAGGCCTTGCGGCGTTTGGTCGATGGCGACGAGGCTCGTGTACTGCGAGACCAGGTGATGTTGCAGCGCGACCTCGATGACCGCAGCTTCGACATTCTTCGGATCGCTGCCGTCGGTGATGTGGTCCATCAGCGACTCGATCTTTTCGCGGCCCCAGAGTCGGGCGATGCCTTCGCTGCCGCCGGCGGCGGGGAGCGTTAGTTCCTTCGACCACTTCTCGTTGCCGATGCTGCCGTGCAGCGTGATCTTCGCGTTCGCGTCGTGCACGCGCATGGCCACGACCAGCGGCTCGCCGCGGTAGAGATCGGGGATGCGTTCCGGCCACGACTCGGCGATCGAATCGCTGCTGTGGACCTGGATCGACGTCATGACCGGCGCGTCGAGTTTCGCGAAGAGTTCCGACATCCGCTCCTGCACCTGCTGCACGTCGCCGATGTAGGTGAACGTGCCGCGGCCGAAGCGCGCGGCATTGCGCATGAAGTGCGAATTCGGTGCGGCGCCGATGCCGACGGTGAAGAGGCGGCTCTCGCCGAGGCGGGCGTGGATGAAGGAGAAGAGCTCCTGCTCGTTGCTGACCTGGCCGTCGGTCATGAAAATCACCTGGCGCACAGTGCCGGACGGCGTCGTCGGATGCTCAGGCATCGCCAGTTGCAACGCGCTGCGCATCTCCGTGCCGCCGTCGGCGGTGATTTTTTCGACGAACTCTTTGGCGGTTCCGATCGATGACGCGTCGGCGAATTTGCTGTCGGTGAAAAGCGGACGTGCGGTCGAATCGAAATCGATGATGTTGAACTTGTCGCCCGATTTGAGATCGTCGAGCGCGAGGAGCAGCGCGGCTTTGGCCTGCTGCATCGACGCGCCTTCCATCGAACCGGAGCTGTCGATGATGAAGATCGTTTCGCGCGGCAGGCGGACGGCGGAGCGCGCCGGCGGCGTCACCATGATCAAGGCGTACGTGTCGTCGCCGAGTTTCTCCGTCAGCACCGTCGCGTCAGGATTCGTACCGAGGTCGGGCTGCCAGGAGAGCTCGAAATCGTGCTCGGCGTTGAGCGTCGAGGAATCGGCCGTGACGCGATAGTGGCGATGGCCGAGCGTCTCCGACTTCGCCTGCGCGCTGACGATGTTGCGGACCGAATAACCTGGCTGCAGATCGACCGACAGGGCCACATGGCTCGCCTCGGTGCAGCAGAGCGGAACCGCTTTCTCGATGATGTTCGGTGTCGTCTGTATCGGCGAGTACCGCTTTGCGACCACCATCGGGAAGCGCAGGCGGTACTCGCCGTTCTCGTAACGCGCCATCTCCTGATACGCGATCTCGATGACCACATCCTCGTCCGGCATCACGCTCGACACCGAGGTCGAGAAGGCATTCGGCCGTTGCTGCTCGACAAGTGCGGCTTTGCGGCCTTCACTCTTCGCCTGCTGGTACTCCTTGCGGGCCTGCTCATGCTCGCGGATCTCGCCGACGATCACGCGCGAGCCGATGGTCATCTTCAGCGAATCGACTGCGCTCAGCTCCGGCAGCGGATAGAAGTACAGCCCTTCCACACAGCGGCCGGTGGTGTTGTGGAAGGTCTGCGTGACCGTGGTGCGGACGATCGGACCGGTGACGGTGATGCGGACCTCGGACTTCACCGCCGGAACGATCGCGTACGTGCCGGGCGTGGCGGTCTTGAGCAGCAGGCCGGCGCCTTCGTTGTTGGCGAGCGTGGTCGTCTCCTGGGCCTGCGCAACGAAGGGCAGTAAAAACAGGAGCAGAAGCAGCCTTACGATCCAGCGTTCCAGGCTGTAGTCGCGCGGTTTGTATTCGGTAGTGGCAGTGTCGTTGGTCTCCATCGTCGTCTCCTTTTGACTTTCGATGGAGATCAATAAGCGTCCACGGTGTGGCGTGGTCTGCGTGCGATCAAGGGAAGGCGGCGGCAGGAATGAGGCGGGATTGTGGCGGGCGGGATTGGGGCAAACGTGGGCCGTACAATGCGTGCTCGGTGATTCATCCTGCGGCTGAGCGAAGCGAGGACGAAGGATCTCCGGTGGCGCCGCGACGATCGTGCTTCATCCGCATTCGTTCGGTATCACCGGGAGATGCTGACGGCGCCGCTTCGCGCCGCCGCAGCATTGGGGGACTGAACGAAGAATGAAGCAGACCATCGCAGTTGTCGACGACGAAGAGACGATCCGCGAGACGGTCGCCTTCGCATTGCGCCGCGACGGCTACGACGTCATCACGTTCGCCGACGGCGGCGCGGCGTGGGACGTCGTCAAGGACAAGCTGCCGTCGCTGGCCATCCTCGACATCACCATGCCGCGCATGGATGGCCTCGAGCTTTGCCGCCGACTACGGGCGCGCAGCGAGACACTCCCCATCATTTTCCTCACCTCGCGCGACGAAGAGCTCGACCGCGTCCTGGGACTGGAGCTCGGCGCCGACGACTATCTCTGCAAGCCGTTCTCGATGCGCGAGCTGGCCGCGCGCGTGAAAGTGCTCTTCCGGCGCTTGTCATTCATCGAGAATCCGTCGGCGTCGCAGGCCGAGGCGCCGCTACGGTGCGGAGCGCTCGCGCTGGATCTGCAGCGCTACATGGCCACATGGAATGACGCGCGCGTCGACCTCACCGTCACCGAGTTCATGATGCTGCACGCGCTGGTGCGCCATCCCGGCCACGTGAAATCGCGCAAGCAACTGACGAAAGAGGGCTACCCGAACGACACGTACGTCAGCGACCGCACCATCGACACGCACATCAAGCGGCTGCGGCGGAAGTTCGAGGAAGCCGATCCGTCCTTTGCGGCGATCGAGACCGTGTACGGCGTCGGCTACCGGTGGGTGGCGTGACGTTGGCGAATGCAGGCGATGCACGCGCAGCTCGCGGCACTTTTCACGAAGCTTTGGAGTGCGGTGGCGATCGAGCCACCGCTTTGGGAGGGAGGGAACGTGACTTCGCGCAGACGTAGCGAGCATCACAGGCTGCGTGCGGTCACACTTCCACCGCCCTCCCAAAGCGGTGGCCTTGCCACCGCACTCCAAAGTGCTTCGCACGAAATGCGGGCCACATTTCTTCGCACCCCCTCGGGGCAGACTCTCGCATTCCGCCCGCTACACCGACGGGCGCTCCGAGGTTGTGCGTGAAGCGGATCGCCAATCGCATTCGCCGATTCCTGTCGCGCATCTCGTTTCGCCTGATGGCGTTCAACCTGCTGTTAGTTTTCTTACCGGTCGCCGGAATCCTCTACCTCGGCTCGTACGAACAGAAACTCCTCGGATTGCAGCGGCGCGCGTTGCAGGAGGAAGCGCGTCTGCTCGCCGCCGCGGTCGCCTCTGCGCCGGTGCCGGGCCGCGCCGCCCAGCAAATCCTGCTCGAACGCCACCGGCTTCGCGGCAACGCAACCGAATCGATCCGGCTGCGCGTGATCTCGCCGCTCGGCCACATCATCGCCGACTCGCATTCGCTCAGCGGACCGCCCCCGCCGCAACGCGCCAATCGCGCCAAACGAAACATTCTCTATCGCGCCGGTGCGTACCTGCTTCGTCCATTGCACCTCTCGCGGACGACGGAGTATCCGCTGGCCGAGGGCGATTACTACGAGCGATCGGAACGGCTCCTCGGCGCCGAAGTTCGGAGCGCGCTGCAAGGCGATTCAGGCGCGGTCGAGCGCATCTCGCCCGATCGCCGATCGGTCACGGTTTACGTGGCCGAGCCGATCCGCGTCGGCGATGACGTCATCGGTGCGGCGCTGGCGTCACAGAGCACCTTCCGTATCCTGCAGGACATCTACACCGTCCGCCTCGGCATCCTGCGCATCTTCATCATCTCGGTGATCGTGGCGATCATCCTGAGCTGGCTCGTGGCGACGACGATCGTCCGTCCAGTGCGGCAACTGCGGCTCGAAGCGGGCGCGATCCTCGACCGCCGCGGACGCCTGCGCGGACGCTTTCGCGGCTCGCGCAAACACGACGAGATCGGCGACCTCTCGCGCGCGCTGGAACGATTGACGCGCCGCCTCGACGAGCATGTGCGGTTCATCGAATCATTCGCTGCCGACGTCTCGCACGAGTTCAAGAACCCGCTGGCGTCGATCCGCACGGCCACGGAGATGTTGGCGGAGGTCGATGAGCAGGAGCAGCGTCGCCGCTTTTTGCGCATGGTGGAGCTGGAGATCGCGCGGATGGAATCGCTCCTTGCCGGCGTCCGCGAGATCACGATGATCGACGCGCAATTGACGACCGAGGTGCGCACGCGGGTGGATGTTCGCGGACTGCTGGAGCGAATCGTCGACGGCTTCCGGATGCGCGAGCGGGCGAACGTTTCGATCGTGCTCGAGTTGCCGCCCGATCCGTGCGACGTGAGTGCGTCCGAAGATCGCCTCATCCAGGTCTTCGTGAACGTCCTCGAAAACGCGATCAGCTTCTCCCCGCCCGGCGGCATCGTCACGATCACTCTCGTGCGCGACGCATCAACGATCGTGACCACGATCGCGGATCAAGGCAGCGGAATCGCCGATGCGGATCTGCCCCGGGTCTTCGACCGCTTCTTCACCCATCGCCCCGACGCCACGCGCCCGCGCGTCTCGCACACAGGCCTCGGCCTGGCCATCGTCAAGGCAATCGTCGACGGCTACGGTGGATCGATCGTGCCCTCGAATAACAAGGACGGCGGGGCAACGTTCGAGATCCGCCTGCCCGCGGCGTGACGACTACACGTTCGGCGCGAAGACGGACAAACTCTGCGCGAACTCCACCTTCGGCTGGCCGCTGATGCCTGCGGCGGCTACGCCGGGGGCGAGGCGGGTCTGGACGAATGAGTCGAATTTCTCTTTCGAATCCCAGAGGTCGAGCACGTGGAATCCGTCGGTACCCAGCCAGGCAGTGTGGAACTTCGCGCCGTCGGGGGCGTCGCCTTCCCAATTCACCGACAGCCGTACCTGCTCGTACTGTTCCTTCGTCACCTCGGGCCAATGCATCAGCATCACTGTCGCCATGTTTCGTTCCTCCGCGCAACTTACGAATGGCTGGCGGGAGTGGATTTGCGGACGAGCAGCATGGCAGCGCGAATGATCGCGGCCCACGTACCGACATTAATAATGATGAGCAGGACGACGATCGACGACTTCGCGAACCGCGGCAACTCCGCGAAATCGGCGAAGCCCAACAGATCGATGGCGAAACTGGCTGGCCATCCCGGCCACGCCCATGATCCGAACCATGCCAGCAGCGTCATGGCGATCCCGCCAAGCGCGGCGATGAATCCTCGGCTGACGCGAAGCATGGGGATCAGTTTGGCACAGCACAAAGAAACCTCTGGACAAATCCGCCTCCGCGGCACCATCGTTTTACTTTCGGACAACCCCTCATGATCAGGTGCTTGATTGCAGCGCTGTTGATCGCACTTCCCGCGCTCGCGCAGGAACGCGATCCGGCAGATGCGCTGCTCAGCCCTCTCCCCGTCCGCGATCAGTACCTGCTCAACAACGGCTTCTTCTTTTTCGAGCCGGAAGGCGCGCGCGTGCTCGATGACGACGCATGGCTCGTCGACGTCCATACCGCCGACTCCAACACGTTCGCGAAGTCGCGCTGGATCAGCCACAACCTCGACGGTGATACCGAACGGCGCACCGGCGACCAGACCCTGGGCATCATCCGCATGGATCCGGGAACGACGATCTTCCTCGCCGACGGCGAGACGCATCGCACCACGCTCACCGCGCATCGCGGCTTCGGCAGGAATCTCGAAGTGGGCATCTCCGTGCCGTTCGCGTACATCGGCGGCGGATCGTCCGATGGTTTCATCGAGCACTTCCACGCCGCGCTCAACCTCGGCGACAACCAGCGCGTGGCCGTGCAGCGGAATCACGAGACGGTCTTCATCCGCACCGACAACCACACCTACCTGCGCGAGCGCCCGGCGCACAATCACCTCGGCGACGTCGCAATTTCTGCGAAGTACGAGTTGCCGACGCTCGAAGATCCGAACCTCGCCATCTCCGCGCAGGCCGCGATCGAGTTGCCGACCGGCAACGCGCGGACGCTTGATGGATCCGGCTCGATCGATGGCGGCCTGCAACTGCTGGCCACGCGCGACTTCGGCGCGACGCGCATCAACGCCTCGGCCGGTCTGCTCTTCCTCGGCCGCAACACGCCGATGGCTCTGCAGCCGCAGATCGTCATCACCGATTCCATCGGCGTCTCGCGGCTTCTCACCTCGCAGACATCGGCCACGGTGCAACTGACGATTTCGCAGAGCCCCTTCCGAGGAATCGGCGCGCCGGAGTTGACGCGGCGGTCGTATCAGATGACCGCGGGTCTGCAACACGCGTTCGGTCCGGGACTGACCGCATACGTCGGCATCGTCGAGAACCTCATCACGTACCAGAACAGCGCCGACGCCGGCCTCGTCCTCGGCATCGCCCGCCGCTTCTGAGCTGCCGCATCAGTACCGCGGCGGCGGATCGCTGTTCACGTTGCCGACCGGGAAGGTGCCCTGCATATTCAGGTGACCGGTACTGCACGTGGTGATGGTGCAGTAGTAGAGGTAGGTCCCCTCGGCGCTCAGCGTGACGGTTCGCTCGAAGACGGCTGCGTCCGGAGGGACCGTGACGTCGAGGACGACGCCGCCATCAGGATCGACGAGGCGAAAGCCGTGCGTGGTGTCGTGACCACTGAAACGGAACGTGACCTTGTCGCCGGGATTGAGCGTGCCCTGCCCGATGACCGGGGAAATCGAGATGGTGGACGAACGGGTAGTGACGTTGAAGTTGTTGCCCGTCGGCGTCACGATGGCAACGCCCGTGTCCTCCGCAGCAGGGATGTAGGTTGGATCCGTCGTGCCGTTGTCGATGACGGAGCCGTACGCGACGATGGGCTGGTCGGACGTGTAGGAGAGCCAGGAATCGGTTAGATCCGCGTTGCCCGGCACCGCGTCGGCATAGCCGGCCAGACCGCCCGGCGCGATGACGCCGTACGGAGCCAACACAATCGTCTTTGCATTGCCGACGACCGCATTGTTCTTGTCGTAAAGATGAAAGGTCACGTTCGCGACGCTGGAGTTCGGATTTGCGGCGCCGACGTTCGTCCGGAACGAGCCGCCCGACTGCAACTGGATGATCACGCCCTTCGCTTTGGCGCTCGATGCGTCGACGCCGGCGACGAACTGGCCGAGCGTACCCGCCGTGGAGACAGCGTAGATTCGCTGCGTGGCCACGAAGTCGTCATCGGAGCGGAGGCGAATGGCGCCGAGTCCGCTGCTGTGAAACAGCGATGCGACGACGTCGTTGTAGACGACCTGCTGACGCTTCAGGACCGTGATCGGCGCCAACGGCTGAACCGCGGCATTGTCGACGTTGCCGACGGGCAGGTAGTAGGCCTGAATCTGGATGTCCTTCGTCGTCGACGGGTTGAAGATACGGGCGTCGGTGCGGAAGGTGCCGCCGGCAGTCGTGCCTCCGATGCTGAGCCACACTTCTTTCGCCGAGGCGGCGGTGGCGATGAAAAGAAGAGCGGTGAGAGCAAGAAATCGCAGGCGCATGTTGAATCCTCCGTGATGAGTAAAGATTCTACATGGCGAAACTTGTGAAAGTGAGCGGCGTCACGTCCGTCACCATTTCGTTTCGGGGGCGATGTATCGCGATAATGCGCGTCCGATGAACTACCCGCTCGAGCCTGACGCTTCCGAGATGCATCGCCTTGTCGATGGCGCGATGCGGCGCATCGTCGCGCACATCGAGTCGCTGCCGTCGCAACCGGCGTCGAATGTCGAGGGGGCTGCGGAGCTCGCGCGGACCTTGATCGAACCGCTGCCGGAGGGCGGCGTCGCGTACGAACAGCTTCTCGACTTTCTGTTCGACGAGGCGATTCCGCGTTCCTTCAACGCTGCCGGACCGGGCTACCTCGCTTACATCCCGGGCGGCGGCATTTTTCATGCGGCGGTGGCGGACCTGATCGCCGACGCGGTGAACCGCTACGTGGGCGTCTTCGCGCCTGCGCCGCTGCTCGCGCAACTGGAAGCGAACGTGGTGCGCTGGTTTTGCGAGATCGTGGGATTCGGCGCGGGCAGCGGCGGCGTGTTGACCAGCGGCGGCTCGCTCGCGAACCTCACCGCGATCATCGCCGCGCGCCTGACCGTCCTCGGCGACGACTTTTCACGCGCGACGTTGTACTGCGGCGATCAGACTCATCACGCATTTCAGAAGGCTGCCGTACTGGCCGGATTTCCGCCCGCGAACATTCGCGAGATTCCGAGCGATCCGATGTTCCGCGTTCGCGTCGATGTCATGGCCGATGCGATCGCACGCGATCGCGCGAACGGCTTCAGACCGTTCATGCTCTGCGGCAGCGCCGGAACTACCCCGACCGGCGCCATCGACGATTTGACCGCACTCGGACAACTGGCGCGTTCCGAGTCGCTCTGGTTTCACGTCGACGGCGCGTATGGCGCGTTCTTCATGCTCACGCAGCGCGGACGCGACGCGCTGCGCGGCATCAGCGAGGCCGACTCGATCATCCTCGATCCGCACAAAACGCTCTTCCTCCCCTTCGGCACCGGCGCACTGGTCGTGCGCGATGCCTCCGTTCTCCGCCGCGCCTACAGCACCCATGCCGACTATCTGCCGCAGTTCCAGGAAGCGGCAGAGTTGATCGATTTCTGCGAGATCTCCCCCGAGCTCTCGCGCGATTTCCGCGGACTGCGCGTCTGGCTTCCGCTCAAACTCTTCGGCATCGAACCTTTCCGTTCGCAGCTCGAGGAGAAACTCGACCTGGCTTCCTGGGCGGCCGCGGAGCTTCACAAAATTGACGGAATCGAAATCGTGGCCGAACCGCAGCTTTCGATCGTCGGATTTCGATTACTGAAACCCGGAGTCGATCCCGATCCGCTCAATCACGAATTGATCGCGCGCATCAACGCCCGCCAACGGGTGATGCTGACCGGCGCGGTGGTCGATGGCAAGTTCGTCATCCGCATCTGCGTGGTCTCGCATCGCACGCATCGCGATCGGATGGAGATATGCATCGAAGATATTCGCGCCGCGGTTGATGAGATGCGATGAGCCTTTCCGTCGGCGAAGCCAGCGTAAGAACCGTAGCCCACGCTTTCAAGCGTGGGACCACGGATGCCTTCTAATTTGTGAGCCCGCTTCAGCGGGCGAAAGAAAGCTTTCTTTCGCGCGTCAAGACGCGCTCCCGATCAGGAACCAATCCGCTGACCCACGCGTGAACACGTGGGCTACGGTTCTTACGCCGGCTTCGCCGACGGAGTTCGCGCCGAAACAAAAACGGCGGCCGAAGCCGCCGTCGTTTGCAACGTCGTCAGAAAATCACCAGATCGAACACCGCTTCGCGGCTTCGCGGACCATCTTGTCGGCGTCGGTGCAGTTGTAGGCTTTCCAGAACTCGGGCATGTTCTGCACGGTGCCGTTCACGCGGAACGGGCCTTGCGCGTGCGGGTCGGTGAGCGCGCGGCGGGTCGCTTCCTGCGGGGACATGTTCTCGCCCCACACTTGCGCGAAGCCGAGGAAGAAGCGCTGCTCGGGGGTGAAGCCGTCGATGGTCTGGCGAGTTTTTCCCTGCAGCGACTTCTCGTATGCGCGCAACGCGATCGTGGCGCCGCCGAGGTCGGCGACCGATTCGCCGTTCACGAGTTTGCCGTTGATGTTGATGCCCTGCGCGACATTGAACTCGCTGTACTCGTTGGCCACGCAGTCGGTGCGCGCCGTGAAACTCTTCAGATCCTCGGACGTGAACCAGTTGCGGAGATTGCCTTGCGCGTCGTACTTCGCGCCCTGATCGTCGAAGCCGTGCGTCATCTCGTGGCCGATGACCGTGCCGATGCCGCCGTAGTTGTAGGCGTCGTCGGCGTTCGGATCGAAGAACGGCGGCTGCAGGATGCCGGCCGGGAAAGTGATGTTGTTCTGCGGCGGGTTGTAGCTGGCGTTGACCGTGGGCGGCGTGAAACCGCCCCATTCATTCGGATCGTCGGCGTGGCCGATGCGCTCGATGTTGTGGTGATACGCCCACGCGCGGGCGGCCTGGATGTTGGCGGCATATGAGGCGCGGCTGATCGTGAGCGCGGAGTAGTCGCGCCATTTGTCGGGATAGCCGATGCGGCGCTGGAACGCGTTCAATTTCGCGAGTGCGGCCGCCTTCGTCTCCGGACCCATCCACGAAAGCGTGGGGATGTCTTCGCGCAGCGCGGCGACGAGGTTGTCGATGAGCGCGCTCATTTTCGCCTTCGCCTCCGGCGTGAAATTGCGGCGGACGTACTCCTGACCAAGCAACTGACCGATGCTGGCGTCGGCGGAACGGACGCAGCGTTTCCAACGCTCCTGCTGCTCCTTAGTCCCAGACAGCGTCTTGCCGCCGAAATTGAAGTCTTCAGTTACGAACGCGCTCGACAGCGTCGGCGCGGCGCTGTCGACGACCTGCCAGCGCAGCAGCGCCTTCCAGTCTTCGAGCGGGACGTCGTTCAGCAACTGGCTGACGGTCTGGATGTACTTCGGCTGCGAGACGTTAAGTGTGGTGATGTTGACGCCGAGGTTTTGGAGGTAGGTGGGCCAGTCGACGGCGGGCGCCATCGAGGCCAGCGCGGTCACCGCGGTCGGGTGATAGGTGTTCTCGGGGACGCGCTGCTCGACGCGCGTGAGCTGCGACGCGGCCAGCTTCGTCTCCAGATCGAGGATGCGTTTGGCGTCGGACGCGGCCTGATCGGCATTCTCCCCCGACAACGTCAGCATCTTCGTGACGTGATCGACGTACTGATTGCGGATGGTCTTGAAGCGGTCGTCGTCGCGCAGGTAGTAGTCGCGGTCCGGCAGGCCGAGCGCGCCGGTGCCGAGCGAGGCGATGATCATCTTGCTGTTCTTCTGATCGTTCGTTCCGCCGACGCGGAAGAGCGGCCCGAAGCCGGCCGTGTGCAGGTGCGTGAGCTCAGTCAGGAGCGAGGCGCGGTCGCTGATGCCGTTGATGCGCTCGAGCTCCGGCTGGATCGGCGTCACGCCGGCCGCGTCGATGGCCGGCTCGTTCATGCAGGACGCGTAGAAATCGCCGACCTTCTGTTCCGCACTTCCCGGAGCGGGGTTGGTGATGGCCGCATCCTCCTCCAGGATCTTGTGGAGGACTTCGCGATTGCGCTCGGCCAACTCCTCGAAACGGCCGTAGCGCGAGTACTGAGCCGGCAGCGGATGCGTCTCACGCCACTTGCCAACGGCGAAACGATAAAAGTCGTCGCAGGCTTTGACGCTCGTGTCCATGGCCGAGAGGTCGAAGCCGTGGGGCGCGAAAAAGGCCGGGGCAGGCGCGGAGGCAGCGGTCAATGGAGTCGCGGTATGTGACGATCCGCATCCGATTGCGAGTGCGGTCAGGACGATGACCGCGGCGGTGAAAGTACGGCGCATGTTCTCTCCTCCAATGGGGTCCAACGTTTGCGGCGAGATCGTAGTCAAGGCACGGAGACGGTGACGTGAACGAATGGTGCCAAGTGACTTGGGGGTGGGGAGTTGGGAGTGGGATGTGGGAGATGGTTCGCGCGATGGGAACGATGAGCGAGGAGCCGTGTCTCCCACGCCCCACTCCCCACTCCCCTACTTCGTCGTCGGCCGCACGATCGCGTTGATGGCCGCGAGCACTTTCAGCGTCCGCTTCGAGGTTCCGCCGGTGGTCAGCTCGGCCGGGCCGTCGCTCATGATCGCTTTGTGGCCGTGCTTCTGCCACCAGTGTCCGACGTAGAGGAGCTCGCCGACTTTTCCGATCACGAGCTCGCCCGTGGCGGCGCGGCCGGTTTGTCTCAATTCGACGATAAGCAGATCGCCATCCTCGATGCCCTGATCGCGCATCTTGTCGCCGCGAGCGCGGAAGACGACCTCGCCCTTTTCGAGGACGGAGGCGGGAAGGTATGCGGTCTCGCCGGACAGCTCGACCACCGCTTCGCCCTGCCGGATCTCGCCGGCGATGGGGACGCCGTTCGATGCGTTCTTGTCCGCGACGGAACCGGTTGTGACACGGCGCCGGCGGATGTCGAGGAGTTGCGGCGGCATCTTCGGAAAGTGCGCGACCAACCCTTCCCCGTTGGAAGGCGAGCCGTTGCCGTTATCGAGGAGAGTCTCGACCCGAGCCAGGAGCGTTTGGGCGTGGAAGGCACCTGCGTGCGCCTCGCGGATCGTATCGGCGAGGATGGACATGTTGACGGCGCTGGAGTCAGACTTCGGAGTCTGGACCTTCAGTTCGCCGAGGTTGATTTCGGAGAGATCGAGGACGGAGGCGACCTTCTGAAGGACATTGATGGAGACGTTCGCGCCCTTTTCGAGGGCGGCCAGGTGGCGTCGGCTGACGCCGGCAAGGCGAGCCAGGCGGGCTTGCGTGAAGCCGCGCTTGATCCTGGTGGAGCGTACGGTTTCTCCGAGCATGGGCGATTTTAGTAACGTATAAGTTACTAGCATCCGGCAATCTAAGCAACTAACGACGGTTGCCACCGCCCATGACCGCGGAGGTATGCCGACCTCCAAACTGCCGGCCAGGGCGGGTGCGAGACCGCCGCTGCCGACACAGACTCGCATAAGGGGTGACGAAAGCGAGGATTTCCACCCCTCGTGGATGAAAAATAGTTGGAGCGGGAAAAAGGAACATGGGGTGATGATTGTGAGGAACGAAGGCACGAAGGCAGGATTTTGCGCTTTCGCTACCAAAACTGACCGTATTTAACTCCCCTCGTACTGCACTGTGCATTGACACCTATCCTTCATCGGCATAAGATGCACTATATTGCACATGCCGACACGACTCGAGCAGTACCTGAAAAGCCGCGGGATCAAACCGGCGCACCTCGCACGCGAATCGGGGTATAGCCGGCAGCACCTCTTGCGGATCCGAATGGGACGGATGGAACCGACGCGCCGCTGCATCGCCGCGATCATCGCGGCTGTACGGCGTCTGGCACATGAGCCGGTCCGGGCCAACGACCTGTTCGATCTGGAAGAAGAGGAGCACTGACCGCACCGAAAGGTGCGGAATCCTGCACTCGCGTGGCCGCTATTGAAGCGGAATCGAAAGACGCGAATCGGAGGCAGATCTACAAGGCGGAGAATCGATTTATCCGCAGATTACGCAGATGAACGCAGATTAGTCGCCTCCGATCGGCGGCCCCGGCGGAACTTCCGGCAGCTTCGGCTGCGTGCGCGGCTGATCGGGACGGTCGAGGAAGCGGGTGATGTCGTCGCGCAGTGCGTGGCGATGCGCGAGCTCGGCGTCGTCGCGGATTCCGGCGTCGTTCAGGCGGACGATGAAGCGGCGCAATCCTTCACTCGCTTCCGCGCGCACCTGCGGATCGGCGTCGCGGTTCGCGGCGAGGTCCATCAGACGCGTTGCGGTTAATCTCGCGGATCCGCGCGTGATCGCGCCGCTGTAGCCGGACTCGCGTTTCGTGACGACATCGAGGACGTCGTTGACGACTTCGTTGAATGATGGGTTGTTAGCGTCCTCCGCGTGAAACTGCACCAGCCGCGCGGCGCGGCGGGCATCGAAGAGCGCTGCCAGCGTGATGTCCGCGGAGGCCATGGCCGCGCTGACCGGATCGAAGGCGGGCGTGGTGCGATGCTCGAACAGCTCCGTGTTGCTGGTGACGTCGACATTCCCGCGCGGCGGGATGAGCGCCACGATCCGCGGCGGAATCTCCAGGAAGGCAGGTTCGAGTGTCGAGAGCACCGCGTTGAGCGCATCGCGTTGCGCGGCGGCCGGAACGATGCGCCGCGTCGGCGTCGGCACGAGTCCCCCTTCTTCTTTCACGCTGTACGTGTAATCGAGTCCGCCGATCGACTTCGCCGCCGCTTCTATTTGATAACGATGGTGCAGGTACAGCGGCACAAGCATCTCTTCGAGTTGCGCCAGCGGCGTGGACATCGGAATGTTGCGCAGTCCGAACTGCGAGAGGGCGATGCGGCGCACTTCGATCTCATGGCGCAACATGTCCACGTTGTTGCCCGGCGCGTCCCACACCGATGCCGACGGATGCGCGGCGCTGACCGGACGCGATTCCGGATCGGTGATGAAGAGCGGCGCTTCGCGCACGATGCGATCCAGCTCGCGCTCTTCATTCGCAGCTGGAAACTGTGCGTACGCGTAGCGGATCACCCACTTGTCGTACGAGCCGATGCCGGTCGCGTATGCGTCGGACAGATCGAGCTTGCCGTTGGTGATCTTCACGTACGGCGAGGGATAGTCCATCACCGACGCGCGACCGTAACTCGACGCGGCCATGTTGTGATCGAGCCCGAGCGTGTGTCCGGTCTCGTGCGCGGCGAGCTGACGGATGCGCGCCAGCGCCATCATCGACGGCGACGTCGTTGGATCGAGCGCAGACAGCGCCTGGTCGTGCAGTTCGTCGAACTGCGGGATCAGACCTTCCGCGATCATGACGTCCTGCCGAATGCGCAGCGACCCGAGCGTGACGTTGCCCTTGATGATTTCGCCGGTGCGCGGATCGGTGACCGTGGCGCCGTACGACCAGCCGCGCTGCGCGCGATGGACCCAGTTGATCATGTTGTAGCGAAGGTCCATCGGATCGGCGTCCGGCGGCAGCACCTTCACCTGAAAGGCGTTGCGAAATCCCGCCGCCTCGAAGGCCTGACTCCACCAAGAGACGCCCTCGATCAGCGCGCTGCGGATCGGCTCGGGCGCGCCGGCGTCGACGTAGTAGACGATCGGTTCGACCGGATCAGAAATCGCAGCCGTCGGATCCTTCTTGATCAGCCGATGCCGCGCGATCCACTGCTTCTGAATCGGTCCGGTGAACGGGCTGGCGTAGTCGAAGAAGTCGACGCTGAAGACGCCGACGCGCGGATCGGCGCGCCGCGGCGTGTAGCCGGGCGGCGGCAGTTGCACGAACGAGTGATGCGCGCGCACGGTGACGCTGTCCGCAATCGGCGTAACTCCACTGACGAACGGCCCCGGCCGATCGCTGGTCTGAAACGTGAGCACCGCCTCGATTTCCGTGTTGCGCGGAAACACTTTCGTCCGCGGCAGATAAATCGCGCTGCGGTTCCGGTCGAGCGAGTAACTCCCCTGCTGCGTCTGCCGCAACGTGCGCGTGATCCCCTGCTGATCGCTGAGAAAAAAATCCGTCGCATCGACCAGCACAGACGTCGCGTCATTCGCCTCGACTTTGAACGACCACATCACCGACCGCGCGAACGAATCGGCCACCGCACGCCGCTCCGCTGCGTCGTCGCTGATGGCGCGAAAGCGATAGTTGGTCGCTGTCATCAGCACCTTCGGCCCGACGCGGTCGAACGTGACGATCTGCGTTTGCCCGAGGAGTCCGCGATCGAGTCCGATGGGGTTGGAGCCGACGCCGGCGGGCAGCGACGACTGATACAGCAGCTCCTCGCCAAACCGCGAGATCTGCATGAGCAGCTTGCCGTTCTCCGTGTCCCAGTAAAGAGGGATGTAGCCGTCGAACTTCTGGAGCTTGGCGGTCTTCGTCTCGAACGGCGTCTTCTCGATCGGCTTTGGCGGTGGGGCTGTCGTCGTGCAGGCGGCGAGCAGGAGTAACGAGACCGCGAATCGTTTCATGGAAAAGATTTTGTCACGCGGAGCCGCGGGGACGCGGAGAAAGTCAAAATCAAACTGCCCGGCTTCTCTCCGCGTCTCCGCGCCTCCGCGTGACTACGTTCCCTTAATCGTCTCGAGCCCCTTGAGATAAGGACGCAGAGCCGCGGGGATTCTCACCGACCCATCCCCATTCTGGTAATTCTCGAGAATGGCAACCAGTGTCCGTCCGATCGGCAGGCCCGATCCATTCAGCGTATGCACGAAGGCTGTTTTTTTCTCAGGCGTCCGGTACCGAATATTCGCCCTCCGCGCCTGGAAGTCGGCGAAGTTCGAGCAGGAGCTGATCTCGCGGTACGTCTCCTGTCCGGGCAGCCAGACTTCGATGTCGTAGGTTTTCGCGGCGGCGAATCCCATGTCGCCCGTGGAGAGCGTCATCACGCGATAGTGCAGCCCGAGCGCCTGCAGCACGGCCTCGGCATCCGCCGTCAGTTTCTCGTGCTCGTCCCAGGAGGACTCCGGCGTCGTGAACTTTACGATCTCGACTTTCTCGAATTGATGTTGGCGAATCAGACCGCGCGTGTCTTTGCCGTACGAACCGGCCTCGCTGCGGAAGCACGGCGAGTAGGCGGTGTACGCCAGCGGCAACTTCGCGGCATCCAACGTCTCGCTCCTATGCATGTTCGTCACCGGCACCTCGGCGGTCGGAATCAGGTAGTAGTCGCGGTCCGTGAGTTTGAAAAGATCCTCCTCGAACTTCGGCAGCTGGCCCGTGCCGAGGAGCGAGTCGGCGTTGACGATGAACGGGGGAACGATTTCGGCGTAGCCCTGCTGCTCGTGTACGTCGAGCATGAAGTTGATGAGCGCGCGATTCAGCTTCGCGCCGGCGCCGAAGAGAATCGAGAAACGCGCGCCGGTGATCTTCGTGGCGCGATCGAAATCGAGGATGCCCAGCGCTTCGCCGATGTCCCAATGCGATTTCGGAGTGAAGTTGAAGGAGGGCTTTTCGCCCCACGTGCGCTCGACGCGGTTGTGCGTTTCGTCGGGACCGACGGGGACCGATTCGTGCGGGACGTTCGGGAAGTAAAGCTCGACGTTGCGAAGATCGGCTTCGATCGCGCCGAGTTTCTCGTCGAGTGATTTGATCTCGTCGCCGAGGCCTTTGGTCGCCTCGATCTGGGCGCTGGCGTCCTGCTTATTCTTCTTGAGATTGGAGATCTCCATCGATGCCGCGTTGCGCTTCGCTTTGAGCGCCTCAACTTCGGCGATGACGCGCCGGCGGTCCGCTTCGAGCTCCAGGAAGCGATCGAGATCGACAGTCGCGCCGCGATTTTTCAGCGCGGTGCGATAGGTATCCGCCTGTTCGCGGAGATATTCGCGGGAAAGCATGGCGCGCGATTCTACGGCATCAACGCCGCGCGGCGCGTGTGCGCGCGGTGGGATTCGGCATCGTCGGAATCGCATCCGTCAGATCGCCGGTGATGACCAGCGCGTAACTCTGCCGCGCGCCGCTGCCGAGGTGCGAGGCGGTGACGGAGATCGTGTACAGACCGGTGGGTGCGGCGGCGATCGAGACCACCTCCACATTGTTCAGGCGATCGGGCTGGCCGGGATGGAGCGAGTCGTTGCCGAGGAGGATGGTGCCGAAGGGGTTGATAACCCGAAGATCGAGATCGTTCACGAGTTCGGGAGTCGGATCGGAAACGCCGCGCGGGATGCCGGCGGGATCGGTCCAGACCAGCGCCACCTTCAGCGGCGTACCGCCGTTGACGTGCAGCCGCAGCGTCGCGGTCTCGTTCTGCGTCAGACCTTGCGCCAGCGGCACGTCGACGATGCGCGTGCGCGCGTGATCGCCGGGGAAGTAGAGCGCGTCGTCGAGGACGGGAAATCCGAATCCCTGCTCGTACGTCGGCGCGGGCTGCGCGGGTGACAAGCCCTGGCCGTAAATCCAGTCGTTGGGAACGGAGCGCGCGGCGGCGATCAACGTCGCCTTCAGCAGCGCTGCGCTCGGGAGGAACGCGTTCGACGGCGTTGCCACGCCGGTCGGGTAGAAACCGTCGGTGTAGTACTGCCGCACCAGCGCCGCGGCGCCGGCGACCGTCGGCGCGGACCATGACGTTCCGGACTGCTGGCTCTGGATGCATTCCTTCGTCGACACGTCGCCGTCGCTGTTGCCGGTGAGCACGTACGACGACGCGACGAGATCGGGCTTGATACGGCCGTCGCGCGTCGGACCGATGTACGAAAACGGCGTCACGACGTCGTCCAGGGCATGCTGATTGATGTAGCGCGTGCCGCCCACCTGGATGCCGTTTTTGGCACAGCCGGGCGCCGGAACGGAGCTGGCCGGCGGCGGCGTGTTCGCGGCCGCGTTGCCGGTGTCGAAGACGAGCAGCATGTCGGGATGCGCGTAGACGAAGGCATCGACGTCGCGCGCGGCGGCGGAGTAGTTGCCGGTCGGCGCGGGAAGCGGCGGCGGCGTCGACTGCCGGTCGCCCCACGAATTGGAATGGATGCGCGCGCCCTGTTTGTAGGCCTGCTCGAGAATCGGCGTCATGTGGACCGGGCAACCGAAGCCGGGCCGCTGGCTGCAGTTGTCGCCGCCGATGTAGCCGCCGTCCTGCACGATCAGTTTCGCGCCCGGCGCAATCCCTTCGGCGGGATCGTCGTGGACGAGCCGCAATCCCTGATCGCCCGCCGCGACGGCCGCGGCCAGCGTGCCGTGAAGGGCGTTGTCGTAGTCATGGACGTCATTCGGATCGTCGCAGAGGAACGCGCCCGGAAACTGGTCGCAGGAGTAGAGAAAATCGTACGCGATCACTTTGCGGCGGCTGGCGTCGACGTTCGATGAGTTGAGGCCGTTCTGCGGCGAGCCGGTGTTGATGGGCGGCGGCGATCCATCCGATTCGGCGAAGTAGCAACTGTCCCAATCGAGGCCGGTGTCGAGGATGGCGATGACCTGCCGCTGGCCGTAGATGCCGTGATCGAAGAGAGGGGTGGCGTTCGAGGACCATCCGGACTGGATGGCGCGGACGGATCGGTCATCGGCGTTCACTACAACGGCTGATGCGAGGATGAGCGTCGCAAATAACTTGCGCATTGGGACATCGGAACCGGCGGCGTTACGTGGGGCATTCCTTTCACGCGGAGGCGCGGAGACGCGGAGAAAGGCGTGTGACCTCTGGCATGGTTTGTTCGTATCCTGCTGGACATGACGCGACTCGTTCCTGATCCGGAACTGGAACAACTCGTCCGCGAGCTCAATGAGGCCGAGACGGCGGTGGAGGGAGAGCGCTCCGCCTGGCCGGCGGCGCAGGTGCCGAGCGGGAATCCGCTGGAGGCGCTGCTGATCGATGTGGCGCGGCGCGGGGCCAGCGATCTGCTGCTCATCACGGGCTCGGCGCCGGTGTTTCGCGTCGGCGGACGTCTCGTGCGCGGCGAGGGCGATCCCCTTTCCGGCGACGACGTTGCGGCGCTCCTCGACACGTTCATGACGCCGCGCGTCCGCCAGCGTATGAGCGAGGAAGGCGCGGTCGACTTCTCGCTGCGGCTGGCCGCGCCCGCCGAGAGCGAGGAACGGCGCGCTTGGCGGTTCCGCGTCAACATCCACCGCCAGCGCGGAACATTAGCCGCCGCCATCCGCGCGCTGCCGACTGCGGTTCCGACGATTCCCGAGCTCGGCCTGCCGCCGATTCTGGCGGAGCTGGTGAAGCCGTCGCGCGGCCTGGTGCTCGTCTGCGGTCCAACGGGCGCCGGCAAAACGACCACGCTGGCGGCGATGATCGGGACGATCAATCGCAACGAGTCGCGGCACATCGTCACCATCGAAGATCCGATCGAGTACGAGCATCGCAACGCGCAGTCGGTGATCGAGCAGGTCGAGGTCGGACGCGACGCGCCCTCCTTCGCCTCGGCATTGCGCGCGTCGCTGCGTCAGGATCCGGACGTCATCCTCGTCGGCGAGATGCGCGATCTGGAGACAGTCGCCACCGCGCTGACCGCGGCGGAAACGGGACATCTGATCCTCTCCACGCTGCACACCAGCGACGTGGCCCAGGCCATCCATCGCATCGTCGACGTTTTCCCGCCGGCGCAGCAGACGCAGATTCGTCAGCAGCTCTCGCTCAGCCTGAACGCGATCGTGGTCCAGCAACTGATCCCCGCCTCGACCGGCGATAACCGCGCGGTGGCGGTGGAGGTGCTGCTCGCCAATCACGCGGTCCGCAATCACATCCGCCGCGACAAGATGGAGAACCTCCTCACCGAGATCACCCTCGGCAAACGCCAGGGGATGATTTCGATCGAGGATTCGCTGGCGCGCCTGGTGCGGCAGGGCGTGATCACGCCCGAGGATGCGAAGATGCGCTCCGCGAGACCGGATGAACTGGAGAGCCAACTACGAACGTGATGCGCGATCCACGAGCTGGATCGAGACGGCCATCGTCGCCGTCATCGCCGCTGCGACCAACTTCATCTACTTCGCATTCGCCAACAACGACTACTTTTTCCCCGACTCGTTCACCTACCTCGAGCCGGCGCGCAGTCTGATTCGCGGACTCGGATTCACGAGCGCCGGATTGATCGAGACGCTGCGCACGCCCGGCTATCCGTTGCTGCTGGCGGGATTCGGATTGCGGATCGTGCCGGTGATCGTGTTTCAGCATCTGCTGAACGTGGCGATCGCGGTGGCCATCTATCTCTTCGTGATGCGCCGCCTCGGCGACCGCGCCGTTGCGATCGGTGCGGCCATCCTCTTCGCCATCGACACGCCAACGCTGCATTACGCAAACAAGATCCTGACGGAGACGCTCTTTACCGCGCTGCTGTTCATCGTCTTCGCGCTGGTCGTGTACGCGCGCAAGCTGCCGCTGGCGGGAGTGCTGACCGGCGTGCTGGTGCTGATCCGTCCGGTAGCGATTGCGTACTTTGTGGTGGTCGCGCTCTGCCTGTTGCTGCGGCGCGTTCGGCTGCGCACGATCGCGATCTACGCCGCGCTGGCGCTGGTGCTGCCGCTGGGATGGGGGCTGCGCAACCTGCAGCACACCGGCGTCTTCACCATCTCCTCGATCGGCGGCATGAATCTCCTCACCTATCGCGCCGCGGGAGCGTTGGCGATCGAGGACGATGGCGACTTCGACGCCGATCTTGCCGGCGAGATGCAGGGATTGCAGGAGAGCGCGGACGACGAAATTCAAACGCTGCTGCACATTGCGGATGCCGAGGAGTTGCCGGACGCTGTGAGAGGCAAGTACTACTCGGAGATCGGATGGCGCGTGCTGCGGCAGCATCCTCGCGCGGCGGCGATGCTCACGCTGCGCGGATTGCTGGTCAACATTTTCGACAGCCGATGGGAAGGGCTGGAGATCGTCAGCACCGTTCCCACCGACATCGTCCACCGCGCGCTGGATGCGTACACCGCCGCGCTGTTCGTCTTCGCCGTCATCGGCGCTGCCGCGCTCTGGAAGCGCGACCGCGATCTCGCGGCGATGATCATCGCCACGATCGTCTACTTCCTGCTCATCTCCGCCGGCGGCGAAGCGGAGTCGCGGTTCCGGGTGCCGGTGGTGCCGCAGTACGTGATCATCGCGGCGTGTGGCGTGACAGGTTTGCGTCGAAGAAACCTTTGAACCACAAAGACACAAAGGACACAAAGGAGATCTCTCTGTGTCCTTTGTGCCTTTGTGGTGGAATCGGTTCTTACTTCTGGAACGCGTAACTCAGTTTGAAAAACAGCTGGCGATTCGACAGCAGGAAATTGCGGCGATAGGTCCGGTTCTGGGGATTCGTCGGGTCGACCGAAACCACCTCTTCGTTCACGTCGCGGATGTCGCCGTAGCCGACGTACAGAACGCTCTGCCAGTTCACTTTGTACGCGAACAGAAGCTGCGACGAGAGGTTGCCTTCGCGCAGTGGCAGGTCGACGCCGTAAATCAGCGGGTTCGAGCTGGTGCGCTGGTTCTGCACGACCGCGCGGACGAACATGCGCGGCGAGAACATGTACTGCGCGCGAACGCGTTCGACCTGCGCGGTGAACAGGCGGCCTTCCACGCCGGCAGTCGCGCCCTTTTCGTTCAGCCACTGCAGGACCGTGGTCGTCGACATCGTCAGGCGCGTGGTCGGACGCAGCGACGTCGAGAAATTCACGCGCGCACCGTGGCCGACGCGGTTATTGGAGAAGTCGATGTCCTGTCCCAGCCATCCGTCGAACGACACCTGGGGGACGAGGCGGCTGACCGCCCACTGCACGGTGTAGACGAGCTGATTGCGGCTCAGTACTTCGTTGTCATTCCTAAAACTCTCGTTGGCGAAACGGATGCGCGTGAAGGAGCGGAGCTTGCCGTCGGCGCCGAAGCCGAACGAGCGGAGGCGGTAGAGCATGTCGCCGCTCTGTTCCGAGTCGTACTCGGCCATCCCGAAGTAGCGGACGCGGTTGAAGAAACCCTTCGGCCTCGTCGTCCAGCCGGCCTCGCCGTAATTCGCGCGGTATCCGACCTGGGGGACGAAGCCCTGATCGGCGCGGAAGTCGTCGCCGTAATCCTTGAACTCCGAGTAGAGATCGAGCTTCGGATTCGAATGCGACCACCACAGGTCGCTGCCGTAGGACGACAGATTGCGGCCGTCCCATTCGCTGGCCAGATCGGGACGATTCGGCGTGCGGCTCTGGCTGACCAGGAACTGTCCGGTGAACGTGTCCTTCTCGGTCGGCTTCCATTGAAAGTCGGGCCCTAGGACGCGATTGTGGCCGCCCCCTTCGTATTCGCGGTCGGTGAAGAGGAAACTGGCGAACGACGTCCCCCCGAAATCGTGCCGCCAGCGGCCGATCGCGTCGGTCGCGCCGAAATCCTGAGACGCGAAGTTGGAGCCGGTGGCCGACGGAATGATCACCGACCCGCCGCCGCGGTCCTGCGCAACCAGCATCGTGTAGCTGTCGTGATTGCTGTTGCCCGATCCGCGCAAGCCCCAGCGCGGCGACGTAATCGTGCGCGTGTAGACGGCCTGGATCGGCGTCGAGAACAGCTCCACGCGCTCGAGGAAGAACGGCCGCTTCTCGGGGAAGAAGATGGCGAAGCGCTGGTTCGTGGAGATCTGGGCGACATCCGACTCGATCTGCGAGAAGTCGGGATTGAGCGTGGCATCGAGTGCCGTGTGCTCGTTCGGCGTGTACTTCACGTCGATGCCACCATCGCCCTTTGCGGGACGATTGAGCAGGTTGTTGCTGCCGTTGCCGCGCAGCGTGCCGTTCTCGCTCGCGGTCACGTACGGTGCGGCGACGATATGCCCACCCGTCGGCAGCCCTTCGAAACCGCCCACCTTGTTGGAATTGCAGACGAAACAGTTCGAGCCGCGCGGCAGTTTGTGGTCGAAGATCTGATAACGCCGTTCGCGCGGCATGTTGCGGTAGAGGATGATGCCCCACACCTGCGGGCTCTTTTGTTGATATCTCAGAGACGAGAACGGGATACGCAGTTCGACAATCCATCCGTCCGCGGTTCGCTTCACGGCCGAGTCCCAGAAAAGGTCAGGCGACGAATCTTCGTTGCCGGTGGCGTCGTCCTGGCTGGCGTCGTACTGCGTTCCGGCGGCATTGACGAAGAACTCCATGGCCGTCTTGCCGTCGTTGCGCGTGTCGAGGATGACGCCGGCGAAGTCGTCGCTGTTGCCGCTGATGCCGTCGTGATCGCCGAGCTGGGCCCGGATGTCCGAGGGTTTGTCGAACGACTGGATGGCCGCGTAGAAGAAATGCTCGTCGTAGGCGATGTAGCCGATCGTCTTCACTTTCGGCTCGGTGTTGTCGCCGGGATTGGTCTCGTACCAGATCTCCGACTTCAGCGCGTTCTGCCAGCCCGCGTCCGACAAATCGCCGTCGATCGTGATCGGACCGGTTGCCTTGCGGATGGTCATGTTCACCGGCGCATCGGCGGCGAACACAGACAGCGCGGCCATGGAAAGGAGGAGGATCGCAAACAGTCGGTGCACGAATGCATAGGACGGGACGGAGGGAGCAAAGTTAGCCTTCGTTCGCATTGCGGGCTTGATACGAAGGTATTCGTATTAGGTTGCAGCGCGAGCGGGTTTTCTCCGCCTCTCCGCGTTCTCCGCGTGAAACCGTCCTCTGGAAAACCCTACGCAGTCTTGAGTGTCTGCAGCGCGCTTGCCGCGTCCACCGGCGGCGAGAAGTAGAAGCCTTGCGCGTAGTCGATGCCGAGGGCGCGCATGCGCTCGACCTGGCCGGCGGATTCGAGGCCTTCCACGGTCACGTCCATGCCGAGGATGCACGCGAGGTTGCTGATCGTGCGCACGATTTCGTCGTTGCGATGATCGCCGTTCGTGGAGATGAAGGAGCGGTCGATCTTCAGCGTGTCGAACGGGAACTGGCGCAGAGAACTGAGCGACGAGTAGCCGGTGCCGAAGTCGTCGAGGCTGATGCCGACGCCGGTCGCGCGCAACTGCTCCAGCAGTTTCGCCGCGGCTTCGGCGTTGTCGATGACGACGCTCTCCGTCACCTCGAGATGCAAGCGTTCTGCGGCCACGCCGCTCTCCGCCAGCGCCTCCGCGACTTGTTCGAGCAGATTCGGCTGCAGAAACTGTTTCGCGGAGAGGTTGACGTGCATGTGCAGCGATTCCGGCCACTCCGCCAGTTGCCGCAGTGACTCGCGCAACACCCACTGGCCGATCGGCAGGATCAGTCCCGTCTCCTCGGCGATCGGAACGATCTCGTCGGCCTTCACGAGCTCATCGCCGCGTTGCCAGCGCAGAAGCGCCTCGAAGCCCATCACCTTCGCCGATTCCAGCGACACGATCGGCTGATAGTGGACGCGCAACTCGCCGCGTTCGATCGAGTGCCGCAGCTCGGTTTCGAACTTCAGCAACTTGACGGCGCGCTCGTGCATGGTCTTGTCGAAGACTTCGTGGATTCCGCGGCCGCGCGATTTCGCGCGGTACATGGCGATGTCGGCGTCGCGCAGCACGTCGTGCGGCCGTTCGTAGCCGGTTGCGCTGAGCGCGATGCCGATGCTGGCGGTGGTGAAGATTTCGTTGTCGCCGACACGGAACGGAACGCGCAGCTCGTCCTGGATGCGTTCGGCCATGCGCACGGCGTCGGCGAGGTGATTGATTTCGAGAAGGATGGTGAACTCGTCGCCGCCCAATCGCGCGACCGAATCCGTCGCGCGCAGAACCCCGCGCAGCCGCTCGCCGACGCTGATGAGGAGCAAGTCGCCGAGCGCATGTCCGAGGCTGTCGTTCACGACTTTGAAGCGATCGAGATCGAGGAAAAGGACCGCGAACTGATGACCGCCGCGGCGGCGTGCGCGCTCCATGACGCTTTCGAGGCGGTCCATGAACAGGGCGCGATTCGGCAAGCCGGTCAGCGGGTCGTGAAAGGCGTCGTGCATGAGCCGGTCGATGGCGAACTTCCGCTCGGTGATGTCGGTCTGCGATCCGGCGATGCGCGTGGCATCCCCGGCGGCGTCGCGCACGGCCACGCCGCGAGCCAGCATCCAGCGGTAGTCGCCCTTTTTCGTCCGCATGCGGTGCTCGTGTTCGATGCTCGGCGTCGCACCATGGCGATGCGCGTCAATGTCCGCCCGCAACATGGCCACGTCATCCGGATGCACTCGCGAAAACCACTCCTCGGGTGAGTCGCCGATGTCGTCCTTGGAAAATCCGAGCATCTCTTTCCAACGATCGGAGTAGTAAACGCTTCCGGCGCCGAGGTCCCAGACCCAAAGGCCGTCGTTGGCGCCGCGCGCGGAAAGTGCGTAGCGCTCTTCGCTTTCGCGCAGCGCCTCGAGCGTGCGGTTGTGCTCGAGCGAGTAGCGTATCGAGCGCTCCAGGATCTGCGAATCGATCTGCCCCTTGACGAGATAGTCGGCTGCACCGGCTTTCATCGCGGCGATATCGACTTCACCGTCGCCCTGGCCGGTGAGCAGGATGATCGGACGCAGACATCCGGCCACGCGCGCCTCGCGCAGGACTTCGAGTCCATCGTGCTCGCCGAGGCGGTAGTCGACGAGATAGACATCATGTTGACCATTGCTGAACGCACCGAGCGCTTCGTCGAACGACGAGACCCAATCGAGCTTGAAACGCGTGCGGCGGCTGTCGGCGAGAAGATCGCGCGTCAGGACGTAATCGTCTTCGTCGTCTTCGATCAACAACACCCGGATTTCCCGAGCGTCGATCAACGGTGCGGCGCTCCCGGCGGAAGTTCGACAATTTCGATCCAGTAGCGGCCGATCTCTTTCATCACTTCGACGAGCGCGTTGAAGTGCACCGGCTTGGTGATGAACGAGTTCGCGCCGAGGTCGTACGTGCGGTAGATGTCCTCCTCGGCTTTCGACGTGGTGAGGACGATGACCGGGATGCGGCGAAGGTTCGGATCCGCTTTGATCTCGCGCAGCGCTTCGCGCCCGTCCTTCCGCGGCATGTTCAGATCGAGCAGGATCAGTCCCGGCGACGGCGCGGAGTCGGGATCGGCATAGCGGCCGCGCTGGTAGAGATAGTCGAGCAACTCCTCGCCGTCTTCGACGAAGCGCAGGTCGTTGACGACGCGGCTCTCCTCGAGCGCGTCCGAGGTGAGCATGCGGTCTTCTTCATCGTCGTCAGCGAGCAGGATGACGATCGGTTTTGCGTGTGCGGCCATAGGTTCCTTTGATCGCTCAGGATTGCACGGGAAGCTCGAAGAGTCGGAATGTTAAATGGTGAATGTTCAATGTTGAATGTTGAATGTTGAATGTTGAATGGCTCGCGGTCTCTCATCTCATTCAACATCGAACATTCAACATTCGTTTTTCTGCGACCGCTAATCAATCACGCCATTCTCGTGCCGCACCGGTAACGTCACCACAAACCGCGCCCCTTCGCCCGGCGAACTGTATGCGCGAATGTCGCCGCCGTGGCGTTGCGCTATTTTGCGGCAGATGGCAAGGCCGATGCCGGTTCCTTCATAGGCGGCGCGGCCGTGCAGCCGCTCGAACATCGTAAAGATTCGCTCAGCGTACTTTTCGTCGAAGCCGATGCCGTTGTCGGCGACGACGATCTGCGCGTTCCCGTTTGCATTTCCGGTCACCTCCACGCGCGGAGGCACATCCGGCTTGTGAAACTTCAACCCGTTGCCGACGAGGTTCTGCAGCAATTGCCGCATCTGCAGCGCGTCGGCGTCGACCGTCGGCAACTCGCCGACGACGACCACTCCTCCGCTCTGGTGAATGCGCTCCTCCAGATCGTGAACGACTTCGCGCGCGATGACGCCGAGATCGACCGGTGCGAACGGCTGCGCCTTGGTGGTGATGCGCGAGAAGACGAGCAGGTCATTGATCAGCGACTGCATCCGTCCGGCAGCGCTCTGCATCCGGTTGAGGTAGTCGATGCCTTCGTTCGTCAACGCCTCGGCGTAGCGCGCTTTGAGCCGGTCGCCGAACGCCTGAATCTTTCGCAGCGGTTCCTGCAGATCGTGCGAGGCGACGTACGCGAAGTCTTCGAGCTCGTGATTGCTCTGCTGCAACTTGACCGTGAACGCCCGCAGTTCCTCCTCGGCGCGCTTGCGCCCGCGGATGTCGCGCGCGATGAGCACCGCACCGCCTTCCATGTCGCGCTCGTGCAGCGGCGAGACGGAGATGCTGACGTCGATGCGCTCGCCGCCGTTCCTGCGAAAGACGCGCTCTTCGTCGCGAATCGGCGCGCGCCGCATCATGTCGCGCAGCGTCCGCGAGATGCTGGCCTCGGGATCGACGTATTCGAGCGTGTCGATGGTCTTGCCGAGGATTTCGGACTCGGTGTAACCGAACAGCGTGTGTACCGCGTCGTTGATGACGCGCACTCTGGCCTCGGCGTCGATGACGAAAAGCGCGTCGGCCATCGTGTCGAGAATCTCGCTCGCCGCGCGCGCCGCGGTGATGGCCTGAAACCGATGGCTGCGAATCGATCGCCACGCGAAGAGAACGAAGGCGAATACAGGAACGTATCCAACTGGCCGATGATCGACGCCAAACATCGGCACGAAGTCGACAGCCGACAGAAAGACGATGGCGAAGCTGGCCATCAGATTCAGAATCCGTCGCCGCCGCCGTTCATCCGTCGTCTGGCGATACTCGACCAGGTACTCGAACATCTGCAACGCGAGCACGACGAAGAAGTAGATGAGGAAGAGCGCGCCGCCCGGCCCAACGCGCGGATAACCGCCCCACGAGAACTGCCGCGTGCCGGCGATGACGAAGTCGGTGGCGAGGATGAGAAACGCGAAGAGCGTGGCCGCAAGCCACGAGATCAGCACGATGGATCGATGGCGAACGTAGCTGCGGATCGAGGTCGCGGTGAAGTCATAAACCGCCGCGGGGAGAAACGCGACGGACGCAATCGCAAGCCGCCCGAACATCGCCGCAAGCGTCGGCGTCGTCGTCGAAAACATGGCCGCGAACCCGAGGAACCAGCCGGCCACAAGGAACAGCATCAGGCAGAAGAGCCGCGCCACGCGCGACGCCCGCTGCCGCCGCAAAATCACCCCTGCAAGCACCACGAGCAGCAGACACATCACCGCCCACGGAACCGCCGCCAGCCGGAAGTGAAAAGGCACGGCGCATTGTAAGGGGGCGCGAAACGTTATCCGCAGATGACGCAGATTTACACAGATGAAGACGATGGGTTTATCTGCGTCCCATCTGCGTCATCTGCGGATTACCCCAAGCGCGTCATCGCGAGCATCGTCACATCGTCGCCGTTCGGGACTTCGCCCGTGAATTCGTGGACGTGCTTGTCGATCGTCTCCAGGATTGCATCCGCTTCGCTGCCGTGCATCGTGCGCAGCATTTCGCAGACGGGATCGAGTCCGAGTTGTTCCTCGGCGATGTTCTCGGCCTCGGTGACGCCGTCGGTGAAGAGGACGAGCGAGTCGCCGGGGGCTAGGGTGAGCGACTGATTGCGGTACTGCGCGTTTGGGAGAATGCCGACCACGATGTCGGTCGAGTGCATCGCTTCGACGCCGTCCTTCGACACCACCAGCGGCGCGACGTGGCCCGCGTTCGCGAATGCAACGATGCCCGTGGCCGGATCGAGCACGCCGGCCACCATCGTCACGAACTTCGACGGCGACGTCTTCGGCGCCAGCGTTTCGTTGATATCGCGCAGCAGGTCGGCAGGTGTCGGATCGTGGCGCGTGAAAATCGCGAAGGCGGTGGCCACGCTCGACATCACCAGCGCGGCGGTGATCCCTTTGCCGCTGACGTCGGCGATGACGAAGTAAATGCGGCCGTCCGGGCGCACGACCACGTCGTAGTAATCGCCGCTGACCGTTTTGCAGGGGCGATTCGCACCGGCGAAACGGTAGCCGGGAATCTCTGGCAGCGCGTCCGGCAGCAGGCGGCGCTGAATCGTGTATGCGGTGCGGAGCTCTTCGTCGATCTTCGCTTTGGCAAACGCCTCCTCGCGCAGGCGCGTGCGCTCGAGCGTTACGGCGGCGAAGCGCGCGATTTGCGCGAGCAGGCGCACATCATCCTCGGCCACGACTCCGCGCGCCGAGGTGTAGTCGATGTAGAGAACGCCGAGGACGGCGTCGGCGACGAGGAGCGGCGCGCAGACGGCGGAACGGATTCGCTGCGCGATGATCGACTGCGCGCGCGCGAACTTGTCGTTCTGCTCCGTATCGAAATACGAGACGACCTTGCGCCCTTCGACGACGTCGCGCAGCAGCGTTCGGCTGATGGCCAGGTCGTTCGATTCGGTCGCGTCGAGGCGGCGCAGCTTTACGTTGGCAAACGACACGCGGTCGTCGCCGAGAAGCGCGATCGCGGCGCGCGTCGGACGCAGAAGAAAGACCACGCGGTCGAGGATGAAATCGAACAACTCGGCCATCGGACGATCGGCCAGGAACTCCAGCGCCAGCGTGGAGAGGATCTGCGTCTTCTCGTTGCTGCGTTCCTTTTCGTCCTCAGCGACAGAGATGGCGAGATTCGTGGCGTGCGAATCGGTATCGATGGCGATGAATTGCGAGGTGGTTTCGTCGGAATGGAAGACCACTTCGCTGTCGCCGAGGCCGATGTGGTCGCCGGGATGAAGCAGCGTCGGCTCGGCCAGCTTCACGCCGTTGAGAGTTGTGCCATTGACGCTGCCGCAGTCGCGCACGAACCAGGTGCCGCGCTCGTTGAGAATTTCGGCGTGGCGCCGCGAAAGAAACCGGTCCTTGATCGGAATCGTGCAGTCGGAGGCGCGGCCAAGCGTGATGTTCTCCGCCGGCAGCGTCACCTGCTGCGGCGAGAGTCCCGGTTGATAAACAGTGAACCGCACGCGCGTCTTCGACTCGTGCACGAAAGGCCTCCGGTGGTGGATGCGAAGGTGTGCATTATAAGGTGCACGCCACGTGCGACGCGAGATCAACTACTGGCTGCCGCCCATCATATGGGCCGCGGTGATTCTCATCGCCTCCACCGATCTTTTCTCGGGATCGAATACGGCCGGCGTGCTGCAACGGATCGCTGTGACGATCTTCGGTCACCGCCTCGCACCAGCGACCGCGGAGATGCTGAACTTCCTCATCCGCAAGTGTGCGCACCTGACTGAGTACGGAATCCTCGGCGCGCTGACGTTTAGGGCCTTGCGCGGTGAGAAGAGATCGTGGACCTTGCGATGGGCGATCGGCGCAATCGTGCTTGCCACCTGCATCGCGTCGATCGACGAAATTCATCAGAGCTTCGTCCCGTCGCGCACGGGAACGTGGCACGACGTGCTGCTCGACGCGGCGGGCGCGACGATCGCGCAGATCCTCATCCGCGCCGCGCAGGTGCTACTCTTTCGATCGTCATGAAACGCCTGCTGCTCGCCACGATCGCGATCCTCGCCGCCGCGTCTGTCTTCGCCGCGCCCGCCGAACAATCGAAGCAGTTCATCTCGCCGATTTACACGATCGACAAGATCTATCACTCGATGGAAGGCCCTTCGAGCGTGGAGCGCATCTACCTCGGCGATCCAAACGCGCCCGCGGAGTTGCTGTGGGTCACCGGCATCCGCACGGAGATGGTCGACGCCGACGGCACCACGCCGCAGCTTCCCGAGCTGATGTGCCATGTGAACGTCGACCTCGATCAGCCCAAACATCAGGCGCTCTTCGGATTCCGCCGCGCTACGGCTTCGCGATTGATGACGTTGTCGCAGGGAATGCTGGCCGCGAAAGTGCCGGCCGGCTTCGGATTTCCGCTGGCGTCGAATGAGCCGCTGCTGCTCTTCACGCAGGTGCTCAATCTCAACATCCAGCATCCGCAGAACATCAAGGTGCGCCACCGCGTCACGATCGATTACGTCCGCGCGCGCGACCTCACCACGCCCATCAAGCCGCTCTTCAACGTCGGCGCCTCGGGGATGGTGATCCTCGACGACAATCCGCTCGCGCTGTCGCATTCGATGATGTCGACGCCGTCGATGGCGAGCGTGACGACCGAGGCCGGGCACGCGACCATGAATCCGAATATGAGTTGCCTCGTCGGCGCGCGCGCGCCGCAGGCGACGAGCAGTTCCGCCGATTACACCGATCCGCAGGGCCGCAAGATGACCGGGCACTGGATCGTGCCGCCCGGCAAGCAGGTCAACCACAGCGACATCACCTGGTTCATGAACCTGCAGTACGACACGCGCCTGCGCTACGCGGCGGTGCATCTGCATCCATTCGCGCGATCGCTCGAGATGCGCGACATGACCACGGGCAAAACTGTCTTCGTGGCCAAAGCGGAGAATCCGGCGAAGGGTGTCGGACTGACGCACGTGGACGAGTTCTCCAGCCCCGACGGTGTGCTGCTCCAGCACGCGCATAAATATTCACTTATCAGCACCTACGACAATCCGACGAACGCGAACGCTGACTCGATGGCCTCGATCTTCCTCGGCCTCGACGATCCGGAGCTGAACATCCCGACGTCCGATGAACTGGCGCGCACCTCGGCCGCGCTCTTCACCAACAACACGCTCGTACTGCACACGAACATCGGCGACATTTCGGCCACCTTCGACCGCGAGCATGCCTCGGAGACCGTCCTTCAGGTGGCGCGCTTCGCGGTGGCCGGCGCGCTCGACGCGACGCGCATGCTCGGGCAGAAGAAGGGCGTCATCATGACGCTGATTGGGCCGAAGGTCGGTCCGCAGATGCAGCCATTTCATACCGAGACCGGCGTGGCGCGGCGTACAGGAACGGTGGCGTACTGCCTAGCCGGCGGCGCGTATACGCAGCCGACCATCGTCATCGACACGGACGAATGGATCCCTGCAAACCCTCTCTGCATCGGGTTCGCGCGAGTCGAATCCGGCCTTAGTGTCGTCGCGGCGTTCCAACCCGGCACGAGCGCAACTCTGGCGAAGGCAGAAACGATCGCGACTGCGTATCCGACGAAGAAGCTCGCCGCGAAGTAGGCGGACTGTGATGCGCGCCTCCGCGCGCGACGGAGGCTAACCCGCGTCCGCGCCGTCGTGACTCGCCTTCGCCTTCTTCACGCTGTAGGCGAGGATCGCGACCGGCAGACCGATCTGGATGACGCGCTTGAACAGTTTCGGGAAACCAAAGCCGACCAGCAGCCCGACCACGGCGCCGCCGGCGACGAGTTGCGGCGCGTGCTCCGCGGCGATCGTTTTAAGGTCGAGCTGCTTGCGCAGGCGGCGGTCCAGCTCATCGATGCGATCGCCGACGCGGTCGCGCGCGCTGACGATGGTCTGATCGAGCTGCTGCTTTTCGTCGTCCATCTACTTGCTCCTCGCCTGCGCGAAATCGGTCTTGATCGATTCGATGTCGGTCTTGATGCTCTCGATCGATTTCGTCGGCACGAACTCCACCGCCGCGAACTTCTTCTTCCCCATGATCGCGAGGACCGCTGCCGTGGCCAGGAGGACGACCGTCACGATCAGCGCCGACAACCACGCCGGAACGCCCAGCCGGACGAGCACCAGCATGATCGTCACGAAGAGGAAGGCCAGGCCGAAGAGACCGACGAACAACGCGCCGGCGAAGAGGCCGATGCCGCCGCCGAGCTTCGCGACCGTGTCTTTGACTTCGAGTTTCAGCAGCGCGATCTCGCCGCGGAAAAGCGTGGTGATGTCCTCGGTCAGCTCCTTGATGATCGTGCCAAAGGAGCGTTCAGAATCTGTCTCTGCTGCATTTCGAGCCATATCGCGCTTGTCAGAGCAAAAGAAGTGCCCCGCCGCTACAATCGCGGCGATGCCTTCTGATGTCGTTGAGTTGGTGAAGGATTTCCGCTTCGAGGCGGCGCACTTTCTACCGCATGTACCCGTGGGACACAAGTGCCGGCGCATGCACGGCCACTCGTTCCGCGGCGAAGTCGCGGTGCGCGGCACGATCGATCCCGCCGTCGGCTGGCTGATCGATTTCGCCGATCTGAAGCGCGCCGTCGATCCGGTCGTCGACCGCCTCGATCACTACGTCCTGAACGAAATCGAAGGCCTCCAAAACCCGACCTCGGAATTGTTGGCGATCTGGATCTGGAACCAACTCGCGCCGAAGATCCCGCAACTGCATCGGATCACGATCGAGGAAACGTGCAGTTCAAGGTGCCACTACTTCGGCGGTGCGCTGTAAGCTCGGCAGATGCAGAAACTGCTTCTCGTCGCGCTGGCCATCCTCCTCTTCGCTTCGACTGCCTCTTCCGATGAACTGAGCGCGGCCGATCTCGACAAGCGCCGCAAAGCACTCACCGATCTCCTGAAGGACCAGTGGGAGTACACGCTCCGCACCAGTCCTGAATTCGCTTCCATCCTCGGCGACCGGCGCTACAACGACCAGTCCTCCGACAATTCCGAGGCTGGGGTCAAGCGCGACCTGGCAGCAACGAAGAAGTTTCTGCAGCAGCTCGATCGCATCGACATGACGGGGTTCTCCGAGCAGGAAGCGGTGAACAAGGCGCTCATGGCGCACAACCTTCGCGACAACATCGAAGACATCGGACTCAACGAGTGGGAAATGCCGGTCACGCAGATCAGCGGTATCCACCTCTTCGCGGCGCAGTTACCGTCGCTCCTTCCGTTCGCGACCACGAAGGATTACGACGACTACGCCAAACGCCTGCGCAACTTCCCGAAGCAGATCGACGACACCATCGCCAACATGCGCAAAGGAATGCGCGACCGTCTGATGCCGCCGAAGTTCCTGCTGGAGAAGGTGGTCAAACAGGCCGACGGCATCGCCGCGCAGGAGCCGGACAAGACGCCCTTCGCCGAGCCGCTGGCGAAGTTCCCCGACGCGGT